>Ga0256843_1001034_pt1 | contig 22631 bp, 29 predicted proteins | sample AlvinellametaG_FD_191572 | JGI IMG/M metagenome (GOLD analysis project Ga0256843, IMG submission 191572) | Pompeii worm associated microbial communities from hydrothermal vent at the East Pacific Rise, Pacific Ocean - Alvinella | ecosystem: Host-associated > Annelida > Integument > Unclassified ... | reverse complement strand
CTTGTCTCTGTTTATGTTTAGGGTTCTTGCAGATTACTCTTACAATACCTCTTCTTTTGATAACTTTACAGTCATCACACATCTTCTTTACTGAAGCACGTACTTTCATTGAAAGTCTCCTGTGGTAGCATCTTTACTGTTTACAGGCAAGGCAAATCATGCAACTTGCCAATACTTTTATCTCTATAAAAATACAGAGATAGAAATACTCTTTTTAATGTTAAAACAGTAAAGTGGATGGGAATTATAGCGAAACAAATGTAAAACTTTTATTAAACTATATATAAGCTAACGCAATCAACACTATTTAGCTCTTATCAAGTGACACAAAAGTGACATTTTTTATCATAACTTCTTAACTCAATCTGCTATAGACTAACGAATCTAGAAGGAGAAAAATGATGATTGAGAGCATTTTAAAACGTGATGGTTCACAAGAGGAGTTTAAAGCTTTTAAAATTGAAGATGCTATTAAAAAGGCATTTTTAAGTGAGCACACTACCTATGATGCTTCTATCTTTTTCAATGTTCTAGAAAAACTTAAACACAAACGAGTAGTCGCTGTTGAAGATATACAGGATATGATAGAGAGTGAACTCTACAAAGCACGTTACTTTGACATTATGCGTTCATTTATGCTCTACCGTCACACACATAAGCTCCAACGTGAGAGCTTTTTAGATGAAGATACCACTTACATCAACTCAACACAGACAGTTGAGGAGTACATTAACGGAAGTGACTGGAGAATAAAAGCAAACTCAAACACAGGCTACTCAAATGCCGGTCTTGTAAATAACACGGCGGGTAAAGTCATTGCCAACTACTGGCTTGACAAGATATACTCTAAAGAGGAGGGATACGCCCATAGAAATGGAGATTATCATATTCATGACTTGGATTGTCTTACTGGCTATTGCGCCGGATGGAGCCTGAGAGTTCTACTCGATGAGGGGTTCAACGGTGTCAAAGGCAGAGTTGAGAGCACTCCTCCAAAACACTTTAGAGAGGCTCTTGGACAGATGGCAAACTTTTTAGGTATTTTGCAGAGTGAGTGGGCAGGTGCGCAGGCATTCTCCTCATTCGATACATATCTTGCACCCTACCTATTTAAAGATCAACTCAGTTATAAGGAGGTGAAAAAAGCGATTAGAAGTTTTATATACAACCTAAATGTTCCAGCTAGATGGGGACAAAGCCCTTTTACAAATATCACGATTGATTGGAATGTGCCAAACGATCTAAAAGATCAAATTCCAACATCAAACCAAAAGCATCTCTTTGCAGATATTATAGACGACACACTTAGATTCAAAGCAAAGCACAGAGGCGTAGAGTCTCTCGTCGAAATGACATATAAAGACTTTCAAGAGGAGATGCACCTCATAAATAGAGCCTATTATGAGGTTATGACTGAAGGGGATAGGAGCGGCCAGCCTTTTACTTTTCCTATCCCGACAGTCAATATTACAGAAAATTTTGACTGGTATGGACCAAATACAGACCTGCTTTTTGAAAATACCGCAAAAATCGGTTCTTCATATTTTCAAAACTTTATAGGGAGTCAATACAAACGTGACAAAAACGGGGAACTCATAGCAAATGAAGAAGCCTATAAACCAGGACATGTACGCAGTATGTGCTGTAGACTACAACTAGATTTAAGAGAGTTACTTAAACGTGGTGGTGGCCTTTTTGGCAGTGCTGAGATGACTGGAAGCATAGGTATTGTAACACTGAACATGGCACGACTTGGATTTTTATATAAGGGAGACAAAGAGGCTCTACTGCTTCGCGTAGAGCAACTGATGAACTATGCAAAATCTACCCTTGAGAAGAAGAGAGTATTCATTCAAGATATGTATGAAAGAGTCCTCTTTCCATACACAGCAAGATATCTGCATAACTTTAACAACCACTTCTCAACTATTGGAGTAAACGGTATGAATGAGATGATACGCAACTTCACAAACGATGCTTACGATATAAGCTCTGATAAGGGGATAGCCTTTGCCATAGAGGTGCTTGATTTTATGCGAGAGAAGATGGTTGAATTTCAAGAGGAGACCGGTAATCTTTATAATCTAGAGGCAACTCCGGCAGAGGGTACGACCTACAGATTTGCAAAAGAGGATAAGAAGAGATACGGCAGTGAGATACTCCAAGCGGGAATGGAGAGTAACATCTACTACACAAACTCCTCTCAAATTCCAGTTACGCTCACAGATGATCCATTTGAAGCTTTAGAGCTTCAAGATGAACTGCAATGCAAATATACAGGAGGAACGGTTCTACACCTCTATATGCAAGAGAGAGTCAGCTCAACTGAGGCATGTAGAAAGCTTGTAAAAAATGTCATATCAAACTTTAGACTGCCATATATAACAGTTACCCCTCTCTTTAGTGTCTGTCCAAAACATGGTTATATCTCTGGAGAGCATGAGTTTTGTCCAAAGTGTGACGCAGAGCTCATTGCAGACTATGAGAGCCTAGAGGATAAAGAAGTTTCATAAATTATAAGGAGTCAAAAATGTCAAAAAATGAGATACTACAACAACTGCGAAGTAAAAGACAGAAGTGTATAGTCTATACAAGAGTTATGGGCTATCACAGACCTGTAGAGAGTTTTAATATAGGAAAAACAGGTGAACATAGAGAGCGGGTTCAATTTCGCGAAAAATAGAGTTATCTATGATATAACCAAGTTTACCCATCTTGATTATCCTGAGCATCTTGCCTGCATCTTCTGGTTTGGCGGATGTAATATGCGATGTGACTACTGCTATAACAAAGAGATAGTATTTGCAAAAGAGGGTCACTACAGTTATGAAGATGCTCTTACATTTTTACACTCTCGCATTAATCTCTTAGATGCAGTGGTTCTCTCAGGTGGAGAGGCTACCTTACATCAACTTAAAGAGTTTATACAAGAGATTAAAGCCCTTGGATTTTTAGTAAAACTCGATACCAATGGTACAAACTTCAATCTTTTAAAAGAGCTGCTAGAAGAGAACCTCCTTGATTATATTGCCCTTGATTACAAAGCCCCAAAAGAGAAATTTCACTCAATTACCCACTCAAACAGATTTAATGAGTTTAGTAAAACTCTTGATTATCTAATAAAAAAGAGTATAAATTTTGAAGTAAGAACAACACTCCATGCATCTCTTTTGAGTGAAGAAGATATAAACAGCATCATAGATGACTTGCTTAAGCGAGGGTATAATAGAACCTATTATATTCAAGACTTTTTAGAAACAGAGTCCAATATTGCAAATCTCATAAGATCTTCACAAGAGTTCGACAAAGAACTTCTGAGTAAAGATTTAAATATAGTTTGGAGATAAAAAAATTCTTGATACATATCAATCTTTTAATAAAAATAATGCGTTACTATTTCGCTGAACTTAAATCAGACAAAAATTGTCCGATTTAAAATTTTAGAGCATAATTTGTTCTTACCAAGGAAAACACAATGAAAAAAATCACATTAGCATTAGCTTTAACATTTGTAGCTGCACAGGCAGAAAATATCGTTCACTATGACACAAAGACAGTGAAGAAACCGGCAATTTCTAAGCCTAATCATCCAGGTACAAATCTATACATTAATAGATAGTATTTAGTTGTTACCAGATACTCCTATCTGGTAACCCTCACCTTTTACATTTACTACTAAATCTTTAGAGGTCTTCTCTCTAAATCTTCTTACAAAAGTACGCAGACGTTCATCACTCGCCTCATCACTCCACAGTTTCGCCTTTATCTCACTATATGTTACTATAGAAGATGCACTCTCATACTCTTCTATTAAGAGTTCGACAAAGAGTTTCTCTTTTTTTGTTATAGTGACATAGCGTCCCTTTTTATAGATACCCTTTGTTGCCTTGTTATATACAAAACCATCTTTTAACTCTATACTTCGTTCACCTAATAGCTCCTCAAGTGACTCAATATACTCCAAAAGCTCTTCTGGATCAAAAGGTTTGATAAAGTACTTCACTACACCTACATCAATTGCACTTAAAAAATTATCTCTCTCACTAAAAGCACTCAGTATTATAATAGGAATGTTTCTATCAACTACCTTTATCTCTTTTGCCATCTCAAGGCCGGTTTTTCTTGGCATCATAATATCAGTAATAACTACATCTGGCAGAATTTTTTTATACATCTCTAAACCCTCTACCCCATCATGCGCTACACTAAAACTGTAAAAACTCTCCCCTATAGCATTTTTTAAAAGTTTTGAGAGCTTCTCTTCATCCTCTACAAGCAGTATTCGCAAACTTTTTAAAAATCTATTTTTCATCTTTCTTCCCAAGAGGTATAGTAATGATAAAATTGCTTCTACCCTTTTTAGATGTCACATCCAAAGAACCATCCAGACCTTTTTCACAAATCATCTTTGACATAAAGAGCCCAAGTCCTGTTCCTTGAGAGGTATGTTTACTTGTAAAATAGGGTTCAAATATTTTATATTTATCTCTCTCTTTAATGCCTCCTGCATTATCCTCTACCTCAACAACAGCCACTCCATCTTCACGTCGCATACGAATCTCTATCTCTCGAATAAGTACTCCGTTTTCAACAAAAGCATCTCGAGAGTTCTTTACTAAGTTAATAATTACCTGTGTAAACTCATTTGGTATCCCAAGTACTTCAATATCTTCATAAGATGTCTTTACTTCAATCATATCTTTATTTAGAACTCTCTCTAAAATATTGAGGGCCTCTTGAATACTCTCTTTTAAATTAAAATAGTGCTTCTGCTTATCTGGTTTAAAAAAATTGGAGAAATCTTCAATGGTATTGGACATATGCTTTATAATATCTTTACTCTCACTGTAGAGTTTTTCTACCTCATCGTACTCGGAGTTTTGCGCTGCTTTTTTGAGTGAGAAGAGTGTAAGGGAGAGTTCAGTGAGTGGTTGTCTCCACTGATGGGCAATATTTGCAATCATTGCTCCCAAGGAGGCAAAACGAGACTGCCAAAACATCACCTTTTGTTTCTCCTCATTTTTTGCAATCTCCTCCTCAACTCGCTTCTCTAAAGTCTCATTGAGCTCTTTTAAGGCTTTTGTCTTCTCTTCAACACGTTTTTCTAGCTCTTTGTTTAAGTGTGCTAACTCCTGCTCTTTTTTCTCTAGTGACTCTCTGTAGAAGACCTCTTTGGTTACATCGTAACGTATCGCTATAAACTCTTCTATTGCACCTTTTGTATCTAAAATAGGAATTACTGTAGTATTTACATAGAAGGTTGAGCCATCTTTGGCACGATTTTTTACTGTTGCTTTATAGATATTTTTTGCTTTGATTGTTTTCCAAAGGCGCTTAAAAGCAGCAGCGGGTACATCAGGGTGACGTACGATATTGTGGTTTTTACCAAGAAGCTCCTCTTTGGAGTAGCCTGAGATTTTACAAAACTCATCATTGACAAAAGTAATGATGCCATTTACATCTGTTTTGGAGACGATATTGCTCTTCTCAATTGCTTCTTGGTACTGTTTTAACATAACTAAATTGTAACAAACTCTTCTAGATTATCTCCTTAGAGTCTAAAACTCTTCGCATATCTGCCTCACCTAATGCATACCCTTTACCAATATCAGAGAAACTAAAGGCTCGAACATTGTCTAGTGCATTATTTGTCAGATAGTAGTCACACAGCTTGGCCTTTGCAAAGTTGTTTTTCTGCCATGCGATACGAATATTTTTTTTCAACCACCCAAAGATAGTTGTTGGAATCTTTGGGTTGTTTGGGTAGAGGTTTATACCTACTATAGGATAAGAAAACTCTTGGAGCTGCTCTAGGGGAAAGTTATCTACAAGCCCTCCGTCACTATACAAAACACCATTAAGGCGAACAGGAGGTAGAAGTGGAGAGATGGAAGAAGAGGCCAGAACGGCACTGCGCAAATCACCACTACTGATGTAGTGTGGCTCTGCCGCCATAATATCTGTCAAAGTGACACTAAGAGGGATATCTAACTCTTTAAAATCTCTACAGGGAATGAGCCACTCTAAAATCTCAGCCTCTTGCTCAACTCTAAAAAGTGCACCCTCTCGCATAGAGAATTTAAATATCTCTCTATACTCACGAGAAGAGAATATCTCAAAAATCTCCTCTGCACTTTTTCCTGATGCCAAAGCTGCTCCAATAACGGCTCCGATACTTGTACCACTTATCGCCTTTATTGCAACACCACTTTTTTGCAGTATATTTATAGCGCCAAGATGGTACGCCCCTTTTGCGGCACCGCCGGAGAGACAGAGTGCTATCTCTTTTGGGAACTCTTTTTTTTGCATACTTTATGACCTCTTTATTATCTCTAAAGATTATATCACGCTAGCGTATCAATCCCAAACGACACTTACACCATACTCTTCATTTAAGACTATATATTTTGTATAGTATATTTTTTTGCCATACTTTTTACTGAGAAGCTCAACTTCAAGCTCCCCTTCACTGAGTAGTTCTCGTACCTCTTTATATGTGAGCCACTTTCCATACTTCGCCAAAGAGTTCTGCCAGATTTTAAACCCACAGGTAGATTCAGGTGTGAGCTCATACATCTCGCCATCTTCACTCATCCAGTGCGCATTAGAGCAGGCATAGAGTTTTACTTTTTTACCACGCACCTCTTTGTCACGTACTTCTATATCTCCATCATCACAATATGGACATTTTCCCAGCAACATATTTCACTCCAACTTTTTCTACTATTGTATAGATTTCTCTTTTATGAAGAGACTTTTATTGCACTGTGCAATATTTTTCTTATTTCTTTGAGTGTGCTACAATTACTCTATGCAAACAAACTCAAATCAACTAGAACTTCTAGCAAATACAAACCAGACTTTTGAAGATGAATTTTATAGATATGCAAAACCTTTTGAGTATCCAAAAGGAGAGTCACCCTTCTTTGCAGATGATCTTCTTAAGTACTTCTATATTGTTGTTGATGGGCGTATAAAAACCTACCAGATCAACTTTACAACAAATAAAGAACAGATTATCTTTGTCTATAAACGCGGAGATATGTTTGATGTCATCTCCCTTTTAGACAATCAGCCCCATGAGGTAATCTATGAGGTGCTAGAGGATTGTAAAGTTCTTCAACTCCCAATTGAACGTGTACGTTACTGGCTTGAGAATGATGTAACCTTTAACAAGAAATTCTTTCCTTATCTTGCTGCACAGATGCGTCACACTGAGGAGTTGGCAACAGATTTGGCACTCTATGATACAAAAGATAGACTCATCAACCTTCTTGTTGATAACCTCAACCCAAACAAACGTTTTAAACATAACCTCCTGCACAACCTCTCAAACTCAGAGATTGCAAAGCTACTAGGAACGGTCCGCCATGTTGTTGAGCGCACACTCAAACAGCTCAAAGCTGACAATCTCATCGAGACAAGTAGAAGAAATATCAAAATCAAAAACTTTCAAGCCCTTTTAGATAAAACCTCCCAAATGCTACTTAAGTAGCAAAACTCCTCTTTAAAATATTATAGAATTTCCTCAGAAATAAAAAAAAGAGGAGTCTATAATGATAGTAACAACAAGAGATAGAAGATATGATTTATTTAACGAATTTTTAAACACTTTTAACAATGTAGTAGAGCAACAAGAGGAGCCTCAAGAGGTCTTTGACTTTGTGCCTACAGTAAACACAAGAGAGGATGATGATGCTTACCACATCGAAGTCGATCTTCCTGGTGTAAAAAAAGAGGATGTCGATGTAAGTGTCGATAAGAACATTCTTACAATCAAAGGAAAACGTGAAGTAAGAAGTGAGGTCTCTGAGGATGACTACTACAGAGTAGAGAGTCGTTATGGAACTTTTGCAAGAAGCTTTACACTTCCGGAAAAAGTAGATGTAGAGAACATCAAAGCACACACAGAAGATGGTGTGTTAGAGATTACTATACCGAAACTACAAGTTATCAAAGATACAACGAAAAAAATTGAGATTGAGTAAGGAGGATAGTATGGACGTAGTAAAAACAACAAAAGATATGGTTGAAAAAGTTGAAAACAAAGTTGAAAAAGGTCTTGAGGTTGTCAAAGATACATTTCACAATGTAGCTTCACACCTCCCTCTTGCAAACCTTGCAAAGCATAAAAATGACACCTTTACAATAGAGGTTGATTTACCGGGTGTTAAGAAAGAGGATATAGAATTAAAAGTAGAGGATGACTACCTAACAGTAACAGCTGTTAGAAGATATAAAAATGAAATCAAAGAGGATGACTACTACTTATGTGAGTCAAACTTTGGAGTCATCTCACGCAGCTTTGTGCTCTCTGACAATATAGACAGAGATAAAATCAAAGCGAAATTTGAAGATGGAAGACTCTATCTCACACTAGAGAAAGTAGAGTCTAAAAAGACAAAGAGTATTAGCATCAGCTAATGCTCTTTGCTAAGCTTTAAGGAGCTAAATATGAAAAAAACTTTACTCTCGCTCATTGGAGCAACGCTACTTAGTAGTTCACTTTTCGCATTTCCTATGGGTTCAATCGAAGATGATCCAGACTTTGTAAGAATGAACCAGTACTTCAACTCTCTTTTAGAGTCTCATGTAAATACAGCAGCCCTTAGTAACATCAACTACCCAAGAACAGACATTAAAGATACGCAAAAAGAGATAGTCATTAAGTTTGATTTAGCCGGTGTACCAAAAGAGAACATCAAACTCTCCATTAATGATGAGAAGGTTTTAACTGTAGAGGGTGAGAAGAAAGAGGAGAAAGAGATTAAAAAGGGTGATTTTGTAAAAAAAGAGATTTTTTACGGAACATTCCAAAAATCTATCAAATTGCCTGATAATATCAAAGAGAATGAGCTTGAGACAAACTTCAAAAATGGTATATTAACGATAACTATACCAAAAGAGGAGCTTAAAAAGCCAAAAGCAAAAATAATCCCAATAAAATAGATGGCTTTTTTCGCTAAAATTCGCTCATGAATTCATATGAGCATAAATTTAACACAACTATTACCAATACATTTTTTCAAAAGCTTCCTCTTAGCGACCAAGAGTTTATAAGAGAGAAGGCTTATGAGTACAGGTTTTCCCACCAAGAGCTCCAACAAATCATCAATATCGCACGTGATTTGGAGATGTGGGATGAGCCTCGTATTACAGAGATTTTTCCTGATCACCCACAAAAAAAAGTACTCTTTAAAAGGCTCAAAGAGAGTTATGAGAAGATTCGCAATACTCCAAACTCTTATGAGAACTTCACTCTAAAAAATATCCCCCAAGAGCAGAAATATAGATTTAAAACAGAACCAAAAGATGGTTTTGGACTAGGTCTGTGCCCAGTTGCAAGTGAAAAAACACGATGTTGCAACCTTCTTACACTCGATGCCGTAGAGTCTTGCGGATTTGACTGTTCATACTGCTCTATTCAGAGTTTTTACAACCAAAACACCATCACCTTTGATGCAAGCTTTAAAGAGAAGCTCCTCAATCTTGAACTCGATCCCAACAAAACCTACCATATAGGTACAGGACAATCGAGTGATTCACTTATGTTTGGAAACCGTGAGGGTATATTGGATGCTCTTTTTGAGTTTGCACGTAAATACCCCAATGTAATTTTAGAGTTTAAGACAAAATCGGACAATATCAAGTACCTTCTTGAGAATGATGTTCCAAAAAATATTCTCTGTACATGGAGCCTTAACACTCCAACAATTATTGAGAATGAAGAGCACCTTACCGCCTCTTTGGAAAAACGTATCGATGCAGCAAGAAGAGTTGCCGACAAAGGTGTTAAAGTCGGTTTTCACTTTCACCCCATAGTTGAGTATAAAGGTTATCTTGATGAATATCAAGCAGTATATAAGAAACTTATACTAAAATTTGACCCGAGTGAAGTAGCTCTTGTTAGCTTTGGAACACTTACCTTCATTAAACCGGTCATCAAGCAACTTCGCTCTCGTGAATTTAGAAGTAAGATTACCCAGATTCCTCATGAGGATGCAAGCGGGAAGACATCATATCCGATTGAGACAAAGATAGAGATGTTCAAACATGCCTATGAGAGCTTTAAACCGTGGCATAAAGATGTCTTTTTCTACCTCTGTATGGAACCCCATGAGCTCTGGGAGAAGACATTTGGTTACAACTACGCAACAAACAACAACTTTGAGCATGCGATGCTTGAAGCATATTCAAAAAAGATAGGTCAAGAGTACTTACTATAATATAGGGATATTTATGAATCAAACAGACACAAAAAAAGGCTACTTTTTTTCGCAGCCGCACCAGCCATTTTTTCTTCTTGCAACTATCAATGCAGTTGTTATGATGCTGCTTTTCATGCTTAGTTACAAGGGGATTTTAACACTCACACTCGATAGTCTCACCTTTCACAGCTACAGCTTAATCTTTTTTCTCTTTAGCAATGCCTTTAGCGGCTTTTTATTTACAACCTTTCCAAGGTTTAACCAGACACAAGTGATTGACAAACGATTCTATACAACCATCTTCTTTGCCAATGCCCTGGGAGCAACGCTTTTTGTAGCAGGAGCCTTTACATCGCTTATAGGGGTAACTCTTGGAATGGGTGTAACACTCATCTCACAAATTTTTACCTTTAAAAAGCTCTATGAGATATATAAAACCGGTGCAGCGGTAGATAAGAGTGACTCATTTTGGATACTGAGTGCTTTTGCCTTTGGTCTGCTTGGAAATCTTCTCTATATCTTCTCACTTGCAAATACATCTCTGCAGAGTATTGCCATTAACATCTCTTTTTACATGTTTATTATCTTCTTGGCATTTAGTGTAGGACAGAGGATGATTCCATTCTTCTCACACTCCTTTGCCCAAAAAGATCCAAGATTTGTAAAAGTTGTCTTTGGACTCTCTCTTTTAACTTCTATATTTAGCAGTAGTGGCTTTGAAGTTGGTGAGATTATCGTGGATTTAGTTCTTGGGGGATATATGCTCAATGAGTTTAGACGTTGGGAGCTACACCCTCTGCAGTCCCCTCCGATTCTTTGGGTACTGCATTTAGCTCTCTTTTGGCTCCCTGCTGCCTTTTTTATCTCTGCTATTTCACTCACCGCAGAGATGTTTTTAGAGACATCTTTTTACTTTTTAAACATTCACCTGCTTGCCATTGGTTTTTTAACTACGGTACTTATTGGTTTTGGAACACGGGTAATTTTAGGGCACTCCGGACAGCCACCACATGGAGACAATATAGCTACAAAGATATTCTACTTTATTCAGATAGTGGTACTGCTACGTGCTCTTTTTAGTATAAATGTAGCTTTTGGATGGGGTGCAAACTTCTTGTTTGATATCTCAGCGACAGCGTGGATGCTGCTCTTTTTAATCTGGGGTGGCAGATACTTTAAAACACTTGTTTACGGAACAAAACTCTAGAGGCTCTTATACTGCCTCTATCTCCTCTAGAATTTTTGTATCATCGATATTCTCCAAGTCAATTTGACTCTCATCAAGATACCCTTTTGCATATTTAAGATAGATTTTATGCTCAATAAAGAGTTTAAAAATTTCGCTGTCTATATTATGTGATTTGACCATATCTACCATTATCTCTAAAGCTTGTGAGAGTGTTTTAGCCTTTTTATATGGTCGATTACTAGCTGTTAAAGCCTCAAAGATATCTGCAATTGCCATAATCCGTGCAGGAACTGAGAGTTTATTCTCCTCTAAAAGACGAGGGTATCCTGTACCATCTAAATGCTCATGGTGATTTGCGGCATCTTCAACAATATGTTTGAGCTTCTCACCCCATGGGAGCTCTTTTAAAATCTTTAGAGTATGAATTGCATGCTCTTGAATTTTAAACTTCTCCTCTTTGGTTATAGTACCTATTGGGATACAGAGGTTATATATCTCACCTCTGTTATATAGAAGATCAGGTATCTGCATTCGGACATGCTCCTCTTTATAGAGATTTAAATCATTTTGACTTCTTGGAATCTCATGCTCTTTTCCATTATGAAGCAGTCTCTCTTTTGCCGGTAGTTTTTCATCTTCAGGGTTTTCTGGCAGTAGCGCCTCTTCTTGCCATGATATACCAAGATGCTTACTGAAATTTCGCTCCCAAGTTCTCTTACTAATCGCATCTAATCTCTGACACTCTTCATCACTTATAAAGGTCTCACCTAGATTAAGACGTGCTATAAACTCAAAGTCACTCTGAAGCTGTTCTTTTGTTCTATCTAGCTCCTCTTGTGCGTGCTCTTGAGACTCACCATCAATAATAGCCTGAAGATATTTAATCTGTGCATCTCTTAGGATTACTTCAAATCTTGTTCGAATCTCATGAATACGGTTGTATACAATTTCAAGTTTTGTAGCTTTATCTATAATATCATTTGGTATTATAAGTTTTCCACAATCATGCAGCCATGAAGACCACTCTATACCTTTGAGTATCTCTTTATCATCTATATGAAAATCTCTAAAGTTATCACACTGACTCTTATTGACCTCTTCTAAAATCATACTTGTCAATACCGGAACACGCTTACAATGCTCTCCTGTATATGGAGATTTTGTATCGATCATGTTAGCTATAAGATGAATAAATGCCTCTAAGAGGTTCTCCTGTTTCTCTTCATGCTCTTTAATACTTTTAGCCATATCAACCAGTGAATCAGAGAAGAGGTTAAGCTCATAAATACCACTCTCAATAGAGCTAACTTTATCAAACTCTCTTCTTTTTACCTTCTCATTCTCCGCCATCAGCATCTCAATTGGCCCCTCAAATCTCTTCGCCAACTTACGAATAAATGGTATTAAGAGTAGAAGAAGCAGAAGTGTTACAACAATCTCAGCATAGATACTCTGCATATAAGGCTGCATCATTCTACCCTTCTGGGCTTTAAATACAAGCTTGATATGTTCTGTAATAGGTATAGCCATAAAGAAGTATGTCTTACCATCTTTTGTATAGCTCTCTACCTTGGAACTACTCCCTTTGAGTGCTCTCATCAAAGTAGCATCAACACTCTCCTTGGAAGATTCTATAGAGGAGGCTATAAGCTGTTGGTCTTCAAACATATAGATATCGGTCTGTGTTGAATCTTTGAGTTGACGTAGTGATTGACTAAGAACATCAAGAGTGATATCCATAGCAATTATACTCTTCTTATTTTGAAGTGGCATAGAGTAGGTAATACCCATTTTTTGAAGTCGGTAGTACATATATGGGCTACCACGTACTATAGTTCCATTCCCATCATGTGCCTCTTTATACCAGGGACGTTTATATGGATTGTAGTCTGTAGTTTTTGGTAACGAGGAGAGGTAGTGAAAATCTTTATCATAAAAGTGAGCAATCTCCGTAGCCTCTAGCTGTTGCGGGTTCTCTCTAAAGAGTTGAACAACTATCCACTCGGCCTCTTTCGGTGCTTTAAACATCTTAGCAATAAACTCAGTGTGTCCAATATTGACGACTTCAAAATATTTACTGTCTGGATATGCGATGTAGATAGCGAATATTTTATTATTAAATTTCATCGGTGTGGAGAAGAGCTTTAAGAGAGCCTCTTTTTTCTCAAAGCTTTGTAGTGTATTGACAACTGGAGTATTGGCTAAAATAGAGACAACCTCTTTTGCCTGTTTATCTTTCTCTTTTACAATTATACTAGACTGTTTGGCCAGATAGACAAACTTTTTAGTAACAAAATCCAACACCATTTTATATGAAAAATAGTACTGCGTAGCGAGTAGTGCGACTACAACTACAGTTAAAATGACCAGGCTATACTCAAGTAAAAACCTTTTAAACCCTTTGACTTTACGCATATCCAACCCCTATTGATTTATTGTACACTATACTCTCTTAGTTGAGATTTATAGGAGACATTTCGGTCTACTTTAGGATTTTTAGTTTCTTTGTGTATCACATTATCCTATAAAAAGTAGAACCAAGCCAAAAAGCTTAGTCCATTTTAATAACGAAAGTATCACCCGCTTCTTCTACTTTAAAACTGTGCTTTTTACAAAACTCACCATTCATTACATTAACCATCTCTAAAGCTTTTGATAAAGCCTCATCTTTTGACTCAAGAGTCACATTGTTTTGAAGATCACTTCTTCTAAAACAACCACACTCTTTCTCTACGACAATTTGAAACATATTTTTATCCTTATTAATAATTTTTTTGAAATTTTAGCAGAGCTACTCTATATCCCACTTAGCTTTTTTTATAATACAAATAGTTAAGTTCTATTATATATCAACATATCTTGATATATAAAATATATTTCGTTATACTTCGCCAAACAGAGGAAATCTAATGGATATTTTTTTAAAGAGCATGAGTGCTTTGAGTGATGCTACCAGAGTCAAGATTCTTCACTTTATAGATACCAACGGTGAGGTTTGTGTCTGTGATATCGAGAGAGCCTTTGAGATGATTCAGTCTCGTATATCACGTCACTTAAAGATCTTAAAAGATGCAGGTTTTTTAAAAGTTGACCGTCGTGGAAGATGGGCTTACTACTCTATACGCTCCCCATTAGATGAGTTTCGCCTCTCTATACTCAAAGAGATAGCCCACTTAAATTTAGATACTCCAAAATTAGACCAAGGATGCAAAGTTGAATAAAAAAGTACTTATCCTGTGTACAGGAAACAGCTGCCGCTCTATCATTGCAGAGGCAGTTTTAAATGCCTATCTCGATGGTGTAGAGGCTAAGAGCTCAGGTGTAAAAGCAAGCGGTAAGGTAAATCCAAATGCCAAAAAAGTCTTAGAAGATGCCGGTATCTGGAGAGATGAGTACCACTCAAAAACACTCGATAAAGTGATAGATGAGGAGTTTGATTTGGTTGTGACGGTATGTGACAATGCAAAAGAGTCCTGCCCTGTTTTTCCAAAAGATACAAAGGTGATTCATGTAGGTTATGAAGACCCAGATGGAAAGAACTTTGCAGCATTTCAAAAGACATTTAAACTTATAAAGATGGAACTCACTCCAATCGTTCGCTTTGAGCTTGGTCTGTAGATGCTAATTGCTTCACTTATCTTCTTAACTACCCTTATCTTTGTTATCTGGCAGCCTCGAGGGCTTCAGATTGGGACAACTGCCATTATCGGTGCGGCAGTGGCACTCTTGGTTGGTGTAGTCAGTTTTGATGATGTAGTGGTAGTCTTTGATATTATCTGGGATGCAACACTCGCTTTTATAGGTATTATCATCCTCTCTATGGTCTTAGATGAGATAGGCTTTTTTGAGTGGGCAGCTCTAAAGATGGCAAAACTCTCCAATGGAAGCGGTCTGAGAATGTTTTTCTACTCCATCTTACTTGGAGCCTTTGTATCGGCTCTCTTTGCAAATGATGGAGCAGCCCTTATACTTACGCCTATTCTTTTGGCAAAGATGAAAGTACTTAGACTCAACACAAAGACAATTCTTGCATTTTTACTTGCAGGCGGATTTATCAGCGATTCTGCATCTCTACCTTTTATATTTTCAAACCTTACAAATATAGTCACTGCAAACTACTTCGATATCGGCTTTAGAACCTATATGCTCAATATGGCTCTGCCGTTTATAGTAAGCGTGCTTGTTAGTATGCTTGTTCTCTATATCGTTCTTAGAAATGATATTCCAAAGAGAGTTGATGTTACACTCCTTCCAAAGGCCTCAAGCGTTATAAAACATCACGGACTCTTCAAATTCTCCTGGTTTTTTCTTCTGCTTCTCTTTGTCGGCTACTTTATAGGAGAGAACTACCATCTGCCAATCTCACTCTTTGCTCTTGGCGGCGGGATACTCTTTTTAGCTATTGCCTCTTATACAAAAACAGTAGAGCCTACACACATTATAAAAGAGGCTCCCTGGCAGGTTGTATGGTTCTCACTTGGTCTCTACATCGTAGTCTATGGTCTTAAAAATGCGGGGCTTACTGATGAGCTCTCACTCATCTTGCATGCACTCAGCCAAGAGTCCCAAACCATAGCTATCATAGGTACAGGCTTTTTATCTGCTGCAATCTCTGCAGTGATGAACAACATGCCAACAGTGATGATTATGGATATAGCTTTAAAAGATATTGGTAATGATGCGATGATATATGCCAACATCATTGGGTGTAACTTAGGACCTAAAATGACACCTTTTGGCTCACTCGCTACGCTGCTTTGGCTCCATACTTTAGAGAAAAAAGGTGTGAGTATTGGCTTTTGGAGCTACTCTAAGTTTGGTCTGATAGTAACTCCTCCCGTACTTTTGGTGGTTCTGCTTGCCCTTGTATAAAAAAGAGATAGAGATTCACAAGATTCTCTCCTCACCTGAGCATAACTACTTTACAAGAGAGAAGTTTGATGTGGGCTCTTCACCCACTTATGAGCACACAAGTATAAAGATTACAAAAGCGCAAGGGATTGCTGGAGATAGATTTGAATTTTCAAAGTATCCTCTAACGCTTTTTGCTTTAGAGGTAGCCAATGAGGTCTGCAGTGCTTTAGAGATTGATTTGGATCTGAAAATATTTAGAAGAAACATCATTGTAAGCGGAGTGAACCTCAATGCACTTATAGGAAAAAGATTTAGATTAAATGGTGTAGAGTTTCAAGGAGTCTCACACTGCGCTCCTTGTACCTGGATGAACGCCGTTATGAAAAAGGGAGCTTTTGATTTGATGCGTGGTCGTGGGGGATTACGTATAGAGGCTCTTAGTGATGGAGAGCTCCAGCTTGGTAAGGGAGTGTTAGAGTCCGAAGCGGAATTTGACATTAACCCACTCACTCCACTCAAACGCCCAAAGATACCCAAATAACTCTAATTTGGCTATAATTTCACTATATTAACATAACGGAATTACCAATGAAAGAACAAAACTACTTTTTAGAGTTAGGGCTTATTAACACCCTCAAAATCGACAGACTCACAACACCGGGTGCTTACCTTATGGCACAAGATGGCAACGATGTCCTCCTCCCGGGTCAATACCTCACACAAGATATGAAAGAGGGCGACTTAATTGATGTCTTTTTATATACAGATTCAGAAGACAGACTCGTAGCTACCACAGAGACTCCAAAAGTCAAACTTGATGAGTTTGGAGTGTTAGAGATTGTAGATATCGCTCCCTTTGGGGCCTTTTTGGACTGGGGATTGCCAAAAGATCTACTACTGCCTAAAAAACTGCAAAAAACTACTGCCGTCATCGGTGAGAAGCGCTTTGTAAAGGTTGTCTATGATGAGAGAACACATAGACTCATAGCAACTGAGAAGCTCGGAGATATCTTTGAGCCTCGTGTCAAAGGATTGAGCCCTCACCAAGAGGTAGATATCTTAATCCTTACAAAGACTCCGCTAGGGTATAAAGTCCTTGTAGAGAAGAAGTATGAGGGTCTTATATACCATAATGAGATTTTTGAGAACATCACTGTTGGCCAGAGTAAAAAAGCCTACATTAAAACAATTAGAAAAGATGGCAACATCGACCTCTCTTTGAGAAAAGCGGGAAGTAAAAAGAGCGGTAGTGCAGCTGAGAAAGTACTAGAGCTTCTAAAAGAAAACAAAGGTATAATGCCCTATAACTCCAAAAGTGACCCTCAGCTTATTAAAGATGTCTTTGGCATGAGTAAAAAAGAGTTTAAAGCAGCCCTTACAAAACTAAGAACTGATGAGAAAATCGAAGTAAAAGATAGTGGTATCTACATAAAAGAGTAAAAGATGGCAAAAAAGAAAAAAGCAATAGACCTCAGAGGCAAAAACCTTGAGTTTAGCGATAATACTACTACATATAAGCTACTGCGCTTTAAACCGCAAGATATGACGCTTGATACCATTAGATATGAAGATGGAGTAAAAGTTGATGAATTTAACATCCCTTTTGCCCATCTTCCAAAAGATCTCAAAAAGATTGTAAAACCAAACTAAGGCTAGAGTATGAATGAGAATATTGAAAAAGCTGCAAGCGGCGGTGATTTTTTAATCTGGATTGTAATGTTTAGTATATTGATTGTCGGAGTTGGCTATTTAGCGTGGATAAACAAGGATATTGAGAGATAAAATCTCCCAAATTGCTTTGAAATGTGAAGCTACATAGGGTAAGGGAATCAGGCTTACTCTATATAAAAAGAATCGTAAGTAAGATTATATATCTATAGTGTTACAATAGTGTTAACATTATAAAAGAGAGGAGTTTTTTTATGAAAAAATGTAATTCACTTCAAGAAGTAAGAGACGAAATAGACAAAATTGATACAAAACTTGTAGATTTGATTTCAGAGAGAAGTCACCTAATACGTCAAGCCGCAGCATTTAAAAACTCTGTAGATGAAGTAAAAGCCGAAGATAGAATCGATGACATTATGCAACGTGTCCGTAAACGTGCCATAGAGTTAAATATTAACCCAAATATGATTAGTGAACTTTTTACAATTATGATAGATGAGATGGTTGAGACGGAAATCTCTGAGTTTCGTAATGATGGGAAGTTTTAATACCATTTCCACTTTTTAGCAGGTACACAAAAGTGTACTCTGCTATTAAATCTCTCCTAAAGAGTATTATAATAAGCTCTTGCAGCATCCTCACTGAGATAAAATCTTGTTGGAATTAATTCATAAGAATCAAGAGAACCATCTGCATTGTAAGCAACTGACTCAAGATAACCATCTTTTTGTGTTAATATATAGTATTTACCACTATCAACTTCAGTCACTTTATTTCCATCTATAGATATAGAAACTGTAACCTCTTCTCCTTCATCAAGTGCTGTATATGTGGATGCATCAGCATTAAATGTTAATGAGTCAATAAATGCACCATCTTGATCTTTACCTGCAATCCAGTAAGTTTTTGAAGCTAATAACGCCACTAGATCAATCTCACTCTCTCCTATTAAAGAGTCATAATAAGCTTTTGCATCAGCCTCACTTAGATAAAAGAGTGTAGGAATCAGATTCGACGTATCTAGTGTACCATCTGCATTATAGGATACTGACTTAAAGTAACCATCATACAGTGTGACGACAGCATATGTTCCATCAGAAAATATTACTTTATCTCCGTCAATAGTAAAACTTTCGGTACGTGTTACTCCATCTTCCGTTGTTGTGTATGATGTGGCATTTTCATCAAATGTAAGTGAATCGAAGAAGTAACCTGCTGTATCTTTCCCTACCAACCAGTACGTTTTTGATGCTATAGCTTCACGAATAAGCTCCTCTTGAGTCTCTTTAACATGAGCTAATGCATCATCTTCACTCACAACAGTTCCATTATAATCTTCAACCTCTTGTGTAAGTGTCTCCACTACGGTTGTGAGAGTGGTTCCTGTTGGTACTGTTGTCACATTGTTCTCTTCAACTAATGTTTGAATTACCTCTACAACAGCTTCATCTATATCTATACCATTTGATGCATTACCATCTTTATCAATAGACTGTAAAAAGACTAAAACATCTGTCACTGTCTCTATAATCTTAGCTCCATCATTTAGCTCTTCAGCAGCCATTTCACGTAGTGTAATCCCTGCAAGTGAAAATTTACAACTATCACCTTTTAAAAATCTAAATTTCCCCTCACTATCTGTTATTCCGTTTCTATCTCCACAGGCATAATCAACACCTTTGACAGCTGAGTCTAGATAGTATCCACTCAAAGTGTCATCTGAACTTGAAGATGAACTGCTACAAGCGCTCATAAATAGCATTGCGCCAACTGTAATAAAACCCAAACCCACTTTTTTGACTATCTTCATAATAGACTCCTTTTTTGGTTATAAGAATATTGTACATCGAAGGTGTCACAGAAGTTGTCACATTTATAATAAATATAAAGAATTTTGGAAGATTTTTTAGTAAGTAATATAGAAAGTTTAAATTAAGTAAAGGGCTAAAAAGCCCTTATTTTACTTGTATCTGTAAGTGATACGACCTTTATCGAGTGAATATGGTGTAAGTTCAAGTTTTACTTTATCACCTGGAAGAATTTTAATGTAGTGCATTCTCATCTTTCCAGCAATGTGACATAAAATTATGTGACCATTCTCTAACTCTACACGAAAAGTTGCATTTGGTAAAGCTTCAATAATCTTACCATCAACTTCAATAACATCAGCTTTTGCCATTATAAGTCCTTTAGTTACTCTTTATCAAGAGATAATATTTCAGCTTTACCGCCAACAATCGCGACAGTATGCTCATAGTGTGAACCGCGTAAACCATCGGCACTAACAACATCCCACCCATTCTCTAATATAATAGGCTTAGAATCTTTTTGACAGATCATAGGTTCCAAACAAAAAACCATTCCATTTTTTATCTTAGGACCGGCCTTAGGGTTACCACCCTCAAGATAGTTAGGAATTTCAGGTTCTTCATGAGGTTTTTTACCTATACCATGTCCACAAAAATTTCTAAGTGGTACAAAACCGGCATCGAGAATATACTGCTCCATCATATAAGAGAGTTCTTTAAATCTCATGCCATCTTTTATATTAGAGATTGCATGATAGAGTGTATCTTTTGCACACGCTATCAATGCTTCATCCTCTTTTGTAATCTCACCAACACCTACAGTTATTGCAGCATCGCCAAACCAACCCTCTAGCTCTGTACCGATGTCATAACCTATAACATCACCCTCTTGAAGCTTGTAGTCAGTTGGGATACCATGAATAATAACTTGATTTAGTGAAGTACAAACAGCATTTGGAAAGCCGTAAAGACCTTTAAAAGATGGCTTGGCGCCATGAGAACGGATATAATCCTCTGCCATAGCATCAAGCTCTTTTAAACTCATTCCGACTTTTGTATTTGCACGAAGAAGCTCGAGTGCACCACCAACAATCTTGTTGGCAGCACGAAGTTTTTCTATCTCTTTTGGTTTTCTAAGCGCGATCGCCATTTTTATAGACCGACTGCACTTAGTGTTTCATATTTGCTCATATAGATCTGAGCCTCTATTTTTCTCATTGTATCAAGGGCTACTTGAACAACGATCAGTACCGCAGTACCACCAAAGAAGAAAGGAACACCCATTCCCTTAATAATCATAAACGGCAGTGTAGCTACAAGTCCAAGATAAAGAGCACCGGTAAATGTTAATCTACTAGCAGTCTCATTTAAGAACTCTTTTGTCGCATCACCAGTACGAATACCAGGAATAAAACCACCCTGACGTTTTAGATTATCAGCAATATCTTTTGCATTGAAAGTAATCGATGCATAGAAAAATGCAAAGAAAACAACAAAAACAAAAGTCAAAAAGTTAAAGAAATAACTGTTTGGATTCAAATAATCTGCAATTGCCTGAATAGTAGGATTACTACTTGAAGACAATACAGTCATTGGAAACATTAAAATTGCCGAAGCAAAGATAACCGGAATAACACCAGCTAAATTCACTTTAATAGGAATATAGTTCATCACACGTTTGTTTTGGTTTTGCATCATAGTCTTTTTAGCATATGTAATAGGAATACGACGCTCACCAAGTTCAACGTAGATAATGATTGCAACAGTACCAAGAATAAGTGCTAAAATAGCAAGAACAGTAATAAAACTCATTGCTCCTGTATTTACCATAGTGATAGTTTGACCTATAGCACTTGGAATCGCTGAAACGATACCTGCAAAGATAATTAAAGAGATACCGTTACCGATACCGCTTTGCGTAATCTGCTCACCAATCCACATTAATAACATTGTACCCGCTAGCATTGAAACAGCAGAGAGTAAAATGAATGTATTGTGATCAGCAAGAATAGCACTGTTACCACTAGGTCCAGTTAAGCTTTGTAGTCCAACACTTACACCAATCGCTTGGATAATAGTAATAACAATAGTCGCATAACGAATAATTTGCATATACTTAACCATACCATCACGCTCTTTTTTCATCTGCCCCAAAGTTGGGAAAGTTGCAGCAAGAAGTTCCATAATAATAGAAGCAGTAATGTAAGGCATAATACCAAGTGAAATTATTGAGAGTCTCTGTACCGCGTTTCCGCTGAACATATTAAATAGACCTAATGCGTCTGATTGGTGTGAGTCGAAGAAAGAAGCAATAACTGCAGTATCTACGCCTGGAACTGGCACATAAGCCAGTAGGCGGTAGATAAATAAAAACCCGATAGTAATAAGTATCTTATTTACTAGATTTTTATTCACAACTAGTTACCTGTTGTTGTAACGTTTTCGTCTTTAATTTTCGATGCTAAATCTTTTGCAGTAGCACCTACTAGTTTAATCTTAGTAACAGAGTTTGCAATTTTGTGAACACCACGAATTGACTCCACTGTGATCTCAGCTAACTCAGCTACAGCTTTGATTTTTTCAACGTTTATTACGTATGGTTTCTCAACTTTTGAGTGGAAACCAATTTTTGGTAAACGTTTTGCTAGTGGTTGTTGACCACCCTCAAAGTTTCTTTTTCTTTTGTAACCTGAACGAGATTTCTGACCTTTTTGACCACGAGCAGCAGTCTTACCAGTTCCAGAACCTTGCCCACGTCCAACACGTTTACGAGAGTGTGTTGAACCAGGTGCAGGTGTTAAATTTTCAATACCCATTTTCTATCCTTTGATACGAGATAGTGCTTCAATTGTAGCACGTACTAGTGTGTTTGGATTGTTAGAACCGATTGATTTTGTAAGGATA
>Ga0256843_1001033_pt1 | contig 22650 bp, 25 predicted proteins | sample AlvinellametaG_FD_191572 | JGI IMG/M metagenome (GOLD analysis project Ga0256843, IMG submission 191572) | Pompeii worm associated microbial communities from hydrothermal vent at the East Pacific Rise, Pacific Ocean - Alvinella | ecosystem: Host-associated > Annelida > Integument > Unclassified ... | reverse complement strand
AGATGAACCTTGTGTTGAGTGGGTCTATCTATTCGCTTATGAAACGAATCTTTGAAGATAGAAAAGAGCCTCTGTTTGGACGAGCCAATAACAAAATGGAGTTAAAAGCCTTTACCGTAGTGACACTCAAAGAGATTTTAGAAGATTATGCTCCTAACTATACAAACGATGATTTACTCGCGTTTTACATTCTTACAGGTGGGGTGGCAAAGTATGTGGAGATATTTGTCGATGCCAAGGCTTTTACATTAGAAGAGCAGTTGGATTTGATATTTGATGACTACTCTCTATTTTTAGAGGAAGGGAAAAACCTACTCATTGAAGAGTTTGGAAAAGAGTATACTACTTACTTTTCGATTCTCTCACTTATCGCATCTTCTAAAACCTCACGCTCTGAGATGGAGTCAATTTTAGAGCGAAACATTGGGGGTTATCTTGAAAAGTTGGAACTTGAATACAGCATCATTAAAAAAGTCAAACCCATCTTTGCCAAAGAGGGAAGCCGAACGGTGAAATATGAGATTGTAGACAACTTCTTTAACTTCTGGTTTCGATTTATCTACAAGTATCGAAGTGCGATTGAGCTAGAGAACTATGAGTATGTTAAGAAGATTGTTAAACGAGATTATGAGACCTACAGTGGACTCTTCTTAGAGCGATACTTTCAAGAGAAACTTCGACTCTCTTATGCGTACTCAGCCATTGGGAACTATTGGGAGCGAGGTAACCAAAACGAAATAGACATCGTGGCGATAAATGAAGATGAGAAGAGGATGCTGATTGGTGAAGTGAAGCGAAATCCTAAAAAGATAGATTTGCATAAGTTAAAGCAGAAGGCGTTGAAACTAACCTCTAAATATAGTAAATATAGTGTGGAGTATCGAGGATTCTCTCTGGAGGATATGTAGTACTAAAGCAAACATATATCTCAGATGAGACTAAAGCCTCATCCCCTTTTTGTGGAGCTAAAGCACCACTTCGGTGGTTTAATTTATTGAGCAGATTACTCCTCTAAAAACTCCAACTCCGTAAAAGCTTCGTTGACGTTTTGGGTGTTGAGTGCATCAAACATCGCTTTGTCTTGAAAGGGTTTCATCATCTCGATGGGATCAATGTCGGTGAGTTCCATCTCCTCTTCGAGGGCTTTGGTGATCTGATCGTACATTAGGGTAAAGTACTGCTCTGCTTCATCAAGGGCGGTCTCGTCGGTGATAAACCCGTGACCTGCGACCAGATTTTTCCATTGTTTGGCACGGATCATCTTGATGGCTTGGAGTTGTCCCATGAGGGAACCATCACGGTTGGAGGTAATGCGTCCATTCATGGCAAGGTCACCCGTAAAGAGGATTTGACGTTCGGGCATATAGAGGAAGTAATCTTCAGGGGTATGGGCTTTTTTATGTACGGGGATAAATTCGAACTTTTCACCACCAATGGTAAGATTGAGCTCCTCCATGGGGGTCTGGTCGAGTTTTACAATTTTGGTGCCTTCAATGGCATTTTGGGGAAGTTTTTGAAACATACGGGTTTTATCCCCTGCTTGGTAGTTGGTGTTGACCATCTTTGGGCCAATGAGTGTGGCATTAAACTCCTCTTTATAGAAGTTATTGCCCAGCCAGTGGTCATCGTGGTCATGCGAGATAAAGACAGTACTTACGGGTAGATCGGCAATCTTTTTCATCGCTTCGTAGGACTGTTTTGCGTATTGATACGAAGGTCCTGAATCAAGCAAGACGTAGCTATCATCGGTTTTGATCCAGCAGGAGTTGGACATCGCTCCTGCATTCTCTTTGGAGGGACCCTCTAATTTGCCCAAAAAGCACCAGACATTTTCACTCACTTGAGTGGGTTGGAGGTGATAATCAAAAGGGGTTTGAGTGATGGCTTTGGGTGATGGTGTTGTCTGTTGGGTTGTGTTTGTATCTTCGTTATTGATCACACTAAGCATCTGTTTAAGCATATCTTCGGCAATCTTTACAGGTGTTTGTGCTTCATTGGCACCAAGTAGGGTAGCACCAATGAGTAGAGAGTAGAGAAGGGTTCTGTTCATAATGGTTCCTTATATTTTGGGAGATTGTTTAGTAGATAACTAAATTAAGAGAGAAGATCATATTCATCTGCTCTCTTAATCTAGAGAAGACCCATACCCCAAAAGAGGTATAGGGAGGAGGGGAAGGGGTTACTTGATTTTTTTACTCTCAGTAACGGTGTTGCCTTTAAGGTCAACCCAAGTCATCTCAAGTTTGTCACCCTTTTTACCTTTAAATTTGAATTTAAAGAGGGGGTTTTTTGAGAGGAACTGGCTGGTTGATACATCATAAACAACAGTATCGTTTACTTTTCCTGTCATGTGTGTAATAAAGTTTGCCTCAGTTCCTTTTTTCTTTGCTTGATCGTAAGTTAACATGTCATGTTTAGCCATAACTTTAGCTTTTACGATACCATCTTTCTCTTTTGCTTTGATTTTCATATTACCCATTGTAATTCCTTTCGTAATTCGTTCTGATTATTCGTTTGCGTATTGTTGTGTGGGGTTAAGATTAACCTTCACAACCACCAAGTGCTACTTCAAGTTCATTGCTTGCTGTATAGAATTTTCCATCTTTACCTTCGACAACAACAATTACTTTTCCTGAACCCTTCATCTTGATTTTTACACTGTAATCAACGATTCCACCTTCTGGTACAGTCCATGTAGCTACAGTACTCTCTGGGTTTACATTTTGTAAAAGAGTTACGGTTTTTGCATCGATATCACTTTTAATGGTTACAGGAACCGCACCACCATTACTGGCAACTTTTGGTGTTTTAACCGTAATTTTATCGCTCTCTTCAACTTTTACGTCACCATAAAGTGCTTTGATTGCATCATCGACATTTTTTGCTGTCCACGCATCGGGCTTCTCTTTTCTAAAATCAATGGCACTGAGTGTCATTGGTGCAAGGGCAACTGCCGCAAGACCTAAACCTAAAAAATTTCGTCTGTTCATCATAAAAATCCTTTCTTGTGTTGATGATTGGTGACACAATTTTAGTTGAAAATTGTGTCACATTTGTTGAATTAAAGTATCTGGTTTTTGATTCCAAAAACCAACCACTCCAACTCAATTCACGGGAAGTATAAAGTCCCATTGTGAATTATTTGTGGAGTTGTTTACCTATTTACTGTTCTCGATCATGTAGTCAACGGCTGCTTTAAATTGGGCATCCGAGAGATCCATGTTTCCACCTTTTGGAGGCATACCGTTAATACCATTAATACCATTGGCATAGACTTTATCGATCCCTTTTTCAAGTTTCTTCGTCCATGCTTTTTTGTTTCCGATATTGGGTGCACCCATAGAATCGGTTGCGTGACATACCGCACAACTGGCTTCGTAGACTGCTTTACCTGGGTGCTCTTTGGCTCCCTCTTTTTTTGCTGGTAGGCTTCGCTCAGTAGACATTGGAGGATGGAAATCTTTCATCTCAATTTTAATACGTGCAAGTTCAGGCTTACCATCAAAACAGTCTTTCATACAGCGTGTACCATTACCGTAGTTGCTGTAGTCATTGTAGAACTTACGAACATTCTCTAGACCATCTTTTCCATCAATTTTTGGGATAAATCCATCTTTGTTGGGCATTTCGATCTTCATAAAGTTGTCTTGATTGAGTACAAACTCATCATCGACCACTTCTCCATCTACTTTGAGCTCATTGATATTGAGAATATAAGCCGTAATCGCATAGACTTCATCATCAGTAAGGCTCAACGGTGCAGGGTGAGGCATACCTGTTTTGATGTACCACCAGAGGGTACTTGCTTGAGGCCAGTAGGTACCAAAAACACGGATGGGACCTTCGGCATCGGGAGTAACACGCTGATTTGTTAGGGTTTTATGACCCTCATAAGCATTTCCTTTTCCAAGAGCTGGGTATCCGCCACCACCAGAACCGAAGTCTCCGTGACACATAGCACACTTCTCTTCGTAGAGCTCATCACCATCTTCAACGTTTCCTTCACCTTTAGGAAGTCCTGTTCCATCGGGCATAACATCGATATCCCATGCTTTGATCTCGTTAGCAGTTGGTGTTCGACCAAAGGTGTATCCTCCTTTGAGGATATTTTCATTGATGCTGTAGCTAGAAGTTTTTCCTGCCTGTACTGGGTAGGTTACCCCACCATCAATTACTTTTTTACCATTTTCATACGTTTTTGAAGCATTCTCTGCTAAGGAAGCAGTAGATATGAGTGCCAGTGCGGCAGTTGCTGATAATAATAATTTATGATAAGACTTGAACATTGTTCACCTCTCCTTTCGCTGTAACTTCCCATGTATGGATACCATTTCTGTGATAAACAGACTCAACACCCATGACTTCTCTCTCGTGTTTAACTGTTGGTTGAATATGTCCAGCATCGTCTCGTGCACGGCTTGAGAGAAGTAGAGGTTTACCTTCATATTTATACATAAATGAGAATCGTGTCCACGCTTTTGGAAGGACAAGTCCTTTGAGCGATGCCTCTTGCCAGTTTTTACCACCATCTAAAGAGATATCAACACCCTCAATGGTTCCCATTCCACTCCATGCAAGACCTTCAATCTCTACGAGATCACCTTTTTTAAGATCTGTCCATGGTTTCTCTGGACAAGGTGAGGTAATGATTGAGTTAACTTCATTGGCATAGAAGTGTTGGATCGCTTTTCCACTCTTTTTAAGGGCAGTATATTTAGCGGTCTCCTCTTTGGCATAGAAAGGCTCAGAAGCAAACTCTAATCGACAGAGCCACTTGACACAGAGGTTCCCTTCCCAACCTGGGACGAGTAGACGAATAGGATATCCTTGTTCAGGACGGAGGGCTTCACCATTTTGTCCCCAAACAACCATGGCATCATCAAGTACTTTATCAATAGGAATGGTTCGTCCCATGTGTGAGTTATCGGCACCTTCGGCGAGCATCCAACGGGCTTCTGGTTTAAGACCTAAATCTTTCAGAATGGTTTTAAGATAAACACCTGTCCACTGCGCACAACTCATCATACCCATAGAGAACTGAATAGAGTTAAACTGTGGTCCTCGCCACTCAGGTCCACCGTTGGCAGGACACTCAATAAAGTGAACTCGACTGACATTAGGATATTTTTTTAGTTGATCCATGGTCAATACGAGAGGTTTCTCTACCAAACCGTGAATCATTAGACGGTGTTTGTTAGGATCAATATGTGCTACCCCACCGTGGTCTCGGTTAAAGAAGAGACCATTAGGAGTAATAATCCCCATGGACTCATGAATAGGACACATCGCAATCGATGCTTGATAGTTTCCTGAGGAGAGAAGTTTTGTGTATCTTCTTGTATTATTATGCTCATAAGGAGAAGGAACACCATAAAGGTTTTTTGTGACTGGATCTCCCAGTTTTGTCCCCCAAGGTTGTTCTTCTACAATTGCAGGGTCATCTTGTGCACTTAGTTCAACAGGTGCAAGAATACTGGTCGCAGCGACCGCACTTGCTGAATAGGCAGCAGCTTTTTTGAAAAAATTTCTTCGACTCATCAGCTCGATACTGCTATCAATATCGGATGCTAAATGCTCTTCTGAAGATTTAGTCATTTTATTCATTTGTCCTCCTTTAAGATTTTGGTATTTTCTTCGAATACCGTCGGAACACCATGATTATAATCTAATAACATTTGAAAAGTCAATAAATTATATTTATAGTTTCTAAAAAAAAGAATTGGAATTTTCTTATTTAGTAATATTTATTTGTCTAATTGATCCTAACGATAAGTTTGAGTTATTGAATTATCGAAAATGTAGGGAATCTTCCCATTTTTTCGATGATCTGTGGCTTTTAGATGAATTAGATTTATGGTAAAGAGCAGTTTTTTTTATTCACTTCATGTGTATAAATGAAACATAAAGAAGCAATAAAAATATGTTTATTTGTTATTATATATGTTTATTTTTGTGATTTAAAGATGGAGTGTCGTATAAACTCACAAAGACACTTGAAGCCTCGATTTTTGGTTAAATGGTGAAGGTATTGACTGTAGGTCATCTTCTGCTCATCAAGGTAGCCATGTAGATAGACCAAGGCACTCTGTGTGCCATGTAGCTCTTCGATCTCTCGCATCATTTTGTAGAGTGGTTCCATGATCTCTATGATCTGTTCGGGTGCCTGTTTGCCGTAGGCAACATAGGAGATGAGCTGGTTGCTTTGGTCTTTTTGGGGTTTATATTCGACCATACTCCAATAATATTTATGGTCACGGGTTTGATTTTTGATAATGGCCTGAATGGGAAAGCCACTCTGTAGTGTTTTTTGAATAATCTCCAAGATGGTCTGAGGTGTATCGGGGTGATAAAAGTCTCGTTCGGGTCGATGAATGGCCGAGGCTCCTTTGAGCCCATTAATACGAACAAAGGTCGAGTTACAGTAGATAATATTCCCTTGGGTATCGCTACGGCTAATAACAACTTCTTGATAGGCACACTTAATCTCACCACGCTGCTTCATGAGGTTCCTTACTTTGGGATATTATTTTATATTTTTTATTATTATACTCTGTTGTGTTTATTTAGAGATAATTTATAAAATTAAAAATTATCTCTAAAGATAAAGACAGTTTCTATTAGGTAGCTTCATTGCTTAGAATGAGTTGATGGTGACCCATTTTTAGGGTAATACGTTGTGTTAGTGGATAGAGTGCTTTAATTTTTATGGTATTTTTATCAATAAAATTGATATCTAAATTTCGTGGGTAGCGTAAGCTCTGAAGGGTATCTGTTTTTGATTGAGGAGGAAAATAGAAGATCATCTCATCGCCTTGGCTCATCTTAAAGTGATGATCCGTAGGGGTAACGGTATGAAGTGGCAGATTAAATGACTGAGTGGTAAATGACCATTTTTTTTCTTCTAGTTTTCCATCAATACGGTAGGTTGCTTGAAGATGATATTGACTTGCCCACTCAAGACGTTGAAGTGGAAAGAGGGCAAACTCAAACTTTTTGAGTCGTTTGTTGGGATCATTTTGATGGTTATAGATCAGCACCTCTTTAATCTCTTCTCCATTGGGATCAAAGAGTCGAAAGTTAAGCAGTTCGACATGTTTAAATCGGGATTCATCAAAACTCAAACTAATAGGAAAGCCACTAACCAAATGTTCAGGAAGCGGATCAGGAAGCTCATCATAAAAGGCAGGAGGGATATTGTGCTGATTGGGATAGGGGTAGAGGACAACAGGGCTATTTTGGGTTCGGTTGCTATAGATTGCCTTAAAAAAATCTTTTTGAGATAGATCTTTTTTGGGATCAGAACAGACCTCTTTAATGGGATTTTTTGGCGTGCTTTGGTTGGATTCATGACAGAGCCTATTGAGCTCTTGATTGCCCATATCATAGACAAATGCAGTCTGATAGGGGTTGGTTAGGTTTTGTAGAATACCTATACCAATTTCATTAATGTGAAAATCTAAAAAACCAAATCGGTGATAGATAGCACTCATAAGACCATCAATAGAGGCTTGATGATCAAGATTGTTGTTGGAGACATTCTCAATAATCAAGGCACTCTTATAGCCACAATGAATACTGCGTTGTGCACCATAGGTTCCTGTATACCCTTGGTTGTTTTTATCCTCATAGTGTCCAATTTTTTGATTTAGAATCAGATAGTGGGCATGATTTTTTGCTGATTGGGTTAGGGGTTGACTCTTTTGTAGTGGTACGAGTCCTGCATGGATACGGAGTTGATTGAGATAATCTAGGGTTAATTGCTCTTCTGTTGAAACATTGATTATGGGTGGGTGCTTCTCTAGAACTCTTTGGGGAACTTGGGCATTGGCAACCACGTAGAGATAGCCTGAGAGTAGTGTAAGCACGGAAAGTATGGTGTAGCGTACAGTTTGTCTTGTCATCTTTAACCCTTTCTGGTGATATAGCTAAGTATATCAAAATTATATTAATAAATAACAATAGTTATTAATTTTAAACATAAAAGGTTAAAAACTTAAGACCCCCTCTTTAGAGAGGAGTATCTGTTTAATGTGTTGTGTTGTTTTCAGATTGGGGTTGACTCTCTTGGGAGAGTACTTTATACATTTTGGTAAATTGTGCATTGGTAATGCCACCAATGTGTACCACTTGAACCGTTCCTGATCGATCAAAGCCTAACAGAAAAGGGATGCTTCCTCGCCAGTTGGCTTTTTGAATAATAAAATCAAGGAAAGGACGGTTTTGGTCTGCGACCATTAGGGGGTAGTTGATTCCTTTACTTTTGGCAAATGCTTGGAGTTGATCCTGTTCAAGTCCTTGAACCTCCATTGCAATAATGGCAAGCTTCTCATGTTGTGCCTTTTCCAATTCAATCAGTTCAGGGATTTCTCGTAGACATGGAGGACATTTGTGTCCAAAAAAGACAAGAAAAATAACCTTATCTTGAAACTCTTTAAATTTAAGTCCACCTTCGGTCTCATCGACATGAATCTCTTTACCATCGATGGTCTTGAGGGTAAAGAGAGAGGATTTTTCGGTTTTTGTACTGGCTATTTTGCTCTGATTTTGCTCTTGATTGGACTGGTTGTTTTCATTGGCAAAACATCCAGAGAGCAAAAATAGAAGGAGTAGGGTTGTTATTTTTTTGATCATCTTTTTATCTCTTTTTTGGGGTATTATACTATTTTTGAGGATCTTTTTTTCTTAGGCGAAGCCGTCTTATGGCTAAAACCAACAGAGAGGAGAGGATGGTTAGCCCAATATTACCAATAATAACCTGATTGATATTGTGCTCATAGGTGTACCATCCAAAGCAGGGACCACCAATACAGTTAAAGGGATCTTCTCCTGCAAACCATGGTCGATTCATGTAATCAACAAACTGTAAATACTCGATGTTAATTACCAAAATTAGAATACAGACAAAAAAGACAAAAGAGATTACACCATGCTTCTGTTTACTAATAAACCAGAGCAGGGGGGTTAATGCAGCAAGGTAAGGGTAGAGGTTAAACTCTAGTGCAATACTAATAGAGAAGATGGCTAAAAGAACCAGAATTAAGAGCAGATACTCTAGAAGCGTTGTCTTCATCCCCCCATCCCTTTTAGAGGAGATAGATAGGGTCACCAAGTTGAAGCTTGCCACCCTTGGTTACCTTGACAAAAATACCACGATCATGGGCTAAAAGTTTGGGGAGTTTCTTGTCAATTTTAGAGAGATGATTACAGATGGTACAGTTTTGTGTAATCTCCAAGATTACGTCACCAATTTTTAGTTGAGTTCCTGTAAGGAGATGATAAGGGTTGTAGTCAATCAGTAGGTTTTCCCCTAGCTCTCCAAAATTGATCTTTATCTGATTGGATCGTGCCAATTGGTAGCTCTCTGTGGAGGTGAGTAGAATGGAGCGATCTAGATTTTTATCATAAAATTTATCTCCAATAATTCCTTTTTCATCAAGGATCAGTTCTTTGTGTTCATCTCGTTTTGAATTACCACTTGTTGAGGTAAAAAGTTTTAAAATTTTTCCAGTAGGTTTCATGGTTTTAGGTACCCCCCTCTTTTTCCATCTTCTATCCCCTCTTTGAGGACATTAATTAACTCTTGACGTGACTCAATACCTGAGATGAGCATCTCTACTTTTGGGTTGTTGGGGCGAATAAATGCCAACGATGGTGTGACCGCTACATGAATATTCAGCGGAAGCTCATCACGTGAGCTGTTCATCTGTACCATAATATAGTGTTTGTTGATGAGTCGTTTAATCTGATTATCGTGTTTAAGTAGACCATCGAGCTTATCACAAAATGGACAGTTGTCTGAGCGTACCTTAAGTAGTACGATACGTTTTTCTCGTTGGGCTTTTTTGAGTGCTTGGTGGTAACTGTAGTAGCGAATGTTGGGTTCATAATGATGCTTTTTGGGTTTGGGATGGGGTTGTGTCTCTTTTTTGGGTCTGCTGTGTTTGGGTGTGTCTGTTTTGGTTTTTTTACTTTGCTGAGTCGCCTGAGGTGCTAAGGGCAATGCCGATTGCTCTTTGAGGTAGAGTGGATAGAGCTCATCGTAAGCATTGGCAACATTCTTTTTGTGCCATACATCATAAAGACGCTCCTCAATAAACGGAAGCAGTTCAACCTGTTGGATGGTCTCCTCTTTACTTAGACCATGTTGAATACTCTCCATTACCCGCTCTTTAAGAATGGTAAGGTAGCTCTGTGTATTGCGTAATGCTGCGTAGCGACTCTTGACCCCGTGAGCCGAGATAACCCGCTCCCAAGATTGTCGCTCAATCTCCTTGAGGGCTTTGAGCCATTTTATCAGAGATCGTCCTTTTTTAAGGGCAGGAATACGGTTGTTGTAGATCATGTCACCTGCAAAGAGGACATTACGACTAGGAATAAAGACCGTAAGATAGTTGTCATCATCTTCGATAATCTTATCGATGGTGATCTTCATGCTACAACACTTAATGGTGGTATCCTTAACAATAGAGCGATCCGCGGGAATAAGGTGGGTATTGATAAAGGCATCCTCTGAGATGAGGTTATCAATAATGGTTTTCCGTTGGGCATCATACCCTTTGGGTGCTAAAATGGTTGCCCCTTGTTCTTTGTAAAAGCCATTACCCAAAATGTGGACATCATCGGTTGAGGTGTTAATAACGTATTTGACAGGAAGTCGCTTTTTCTGTTGCATAAGCATATAGGCTTGTTGTGCATAGCTATAGCTAGGTCCACTATCAATAACCACATACCCATCTTTAATCTCAACATAACAGCTGTTGACGATATTCCCGCCATTGATCCTGTTGGGCTCATCCCCCAAACCAAAATAGCAGTAGACATTATCTGCGATATTGTAGGGGGTTAGGTGGTAGTTAAATCCAAAAATAGAAGCTGTGAAAAAAAACAGACTAAGAAGATATCGCATAAAGCTCCATTTGTATAAAAAATATTTATTATTATAGGATAGCATATTTTAGGTAAAAATTTAGGAATAGTCTTTAGAACTCAAAGAGTGGAGATATTGAATGTTTGAAAATCAAACATTCATGGAGTAAAAAGTAACAAAAGAGTGCTGTTACTTTAACAGTTGGGGACATTTCCTGAGTCGTTGGCATACTCATAAGCAAAGTCATAGATGTGTGGAAGCAGTTTCTCGTTAACGGTATGTCCTCCGCAGATCTTTTTGATCTCTTCACCCAATTTGCCTGCATCATAGATCTCTTCCCACTCATCCTGAGAGTGTTTTGCTGCAAAATCAGATCCTGTCATACCATGACACTTGGGTTTGAGCTGTTTAGAATAGATTTTTTGTCCCTTTTCAACATCTGCATGGAGGCTTGATGTTATAAATGCGGTGCTCATGAGTAGGGTCATGGTCATTTTACTTAATGCTTTTATCATTGGTTTTCCCATCCTTATTTTCTCTATATAACTACGAAGTATAAATTTTAATTGTGTAATTATTGTGAGTTAAGGTTAAGAAGTGTTGATTTTGGGGGAAGAACCCTCCTAAAATAGGAGGAGAGTTATGATTAGCAAGAGGGAACGTTTCCTGAGTCGTTGGCATACTCATAGACAAAATCAAAAAGATAAGGAATCGCTTTCTCTGAGACCTCTGCACCATTACAGGTCGATTTGACCTCATCATCAAGTTTGCCCGCCTCAAAGATATCTCGCCACTCATCTTGAGAGTGTCGTGCTGCAAAATCTGAACCCTTCATGCCACAACTTGCTTTAAGCTTTTTCGCATAGATTCTCTGTCCTTTATCCGCATCGGCTGAAGCAGTGCTACTTAGAACCGAGACTCCTAAGAGTGTCACGAGTGTTAATTTTAGTATCTTTTGCATTATTCTCCTTTTATTATAACATTACAAAATAATTGAAAGAAGTATAGATAATCATTGTGGACTTTTTGTGAATCTCTCAAGACTATTTTACTTGGGCAATAAGTACCCCTTCGATAAGTTTATCAAGATCCCCATCTAAGATCGCATCAACATTAGAGAATGCCTGATTACTTCGGGTATCTTTAACCTGTTGATAGGGGGCAAGGACATAGGAGCGGATCTGGTGTCCCCATCCGATATCGCTCTTCTCTACACCATCAATAGCCGCCTGTTTTTTCTCCATCTCATACTCATATAGACGGGATTTAAGCATCTTCATCGCTGTTGAGCGGTTTTTGTGTTGGCTTCGGTCATTTTGACACTGTACCACGATATTGGTTGGAATGTGGGTGATACGAATGGCACTCTCGGTTTTATTCACATGTTGTCCACCTGCTCCGCTTGCACGGTAGGTATCGATACGTAGATCCTTCTCTTCGATCTCGATATCAATATCATCATCAATCTCGGGCGAGACCATTACCGAACTAAACGAAGTATGCCGTTTAGCATTGCTATCAAAAGGAGAGATTCTTACCAAACGGTGAATGCCATTTTCCACTTTGAGGTAACCATAAGCGTTTTCACCTTTAATAATAAAACTGACATCTTTAATTCCCGCTTCATCTCCTGCTTGATAGTCTAGTCCTTCGACTTTGAAGCCATGACGTTCTGCCCAACGTAGGTACATACGGTAGAGCATGCTCGCCCAATCTTGCGACTCAGTCCCCCCCGCACCTGGGTGGATGGTAACAATGGCATTGTTGCTGTCATGCTCTCCACTGAGCATCATCTCGACCTCTAGGGCATTAATGTGCGACTGTAGCTCATCGGCATCAGCATAGAGCATCTCCAAGGTCTCCTCGTCACTCTCCTCTTTTGCCATCTCAAAGAGATCCATGGCATCCATCACTGCAGCGTGTGCATCATTATATTTTTTGAGAATTCGCTCTTTTTTGGTCTTCTCTTGAGAGACTTTAGAGGCGTTTTTGGCATCTTCCCAGAAGCTAGGATCCTGTTGCATCGCCTCAATCTCTTTGAGACGTTGCTCAATCGCTTCGGGTTTAACAATGTTTTTAATGTTCTCAATTTTGGTCTGGAGTGTTTTTAGTAACTCACTGTATTCATAGGCATCCATTAATCGCATCACCCCTTATAGACGAATGATCCGAATGTTCGCATCGGTTTTGAGTTTGTTAAAGAAATCATTGCCTGCTTTGATCCGTTGCTCTTGCATCCATCGCATCATGACGGCATTTTGAACCGCTTCAAAGCCCCCTTGACCACGCCCTTTAGATTTGACATAATAGGCAACAAATCCCCGTCCTGTATTGATCGGTTGGGTAAAGCTCCCTTCGGGGGTATTTTGGATCAATTGAACCAGTTGTGGAGCCATCTCTGAAGTAGAGGCGAGAACATTTTTCTTTTCAACACCATCAATATTACGCATGGGGTTTTGCATCGCCTCTTGGAGTTTTTTGGAGCTGTTGCTTGAGTAGACAATCAGGCTCATCTGTACCGCACCTGCATTTTGAAACTGATCTTTATGGGTCTCATAGTAGACTTTTAGATCCTCTTGAGTAGGTTGAGGAATGGTCGAGGCGATGTATTGTTGAAAAAAACGCTCCTTTTTCATCTCCATTTTGAGTTGCTCTCGGTAGGCATCCCACGTAAGACCATTTTTTTGCAGTGCCTCCCTCATCTGTGTAAGGGTGAGCCCACGACGTTGGGCAATCTCTTGAATCTTGGCATCAAGCTCCTCATCTGAGATGGTAATATTGGCTTTTTCTATGGCACTCTTTTCGAGTCGATCTTTAATTAGTGCTTCAACTGCTGCCTTTTTAGACATGTTTAGCTTCTGTTGTACCGCCTGAATCTCCACAGTGGTGATGGGTTCTCCATTAACATCAATTGCAAGGGCATCGATTACCTGTGCGTTGCTCTCAAGCAGTACAAAGAGGAGTAGAGGTAGGATTTTTTTCATACGTTTTCCATTTCTATTAGTGGTTTAGTGGGATGATTATAGCAAAAGAGGAGTATAAATTAGATTTAATCACGCGGGTTGAAAATTGGATCACTTTAGTCCTCTCTTACTAAAAAAAAAATATAATGAGTGTTTAAATTCTTGCCAAAAGGCAAGCATCAAGGGAGACAATGTATGAAAACACTTTTTAAAATAGGGGGATTTACCCCTTATATTTTTATTGTTCTGCTCAATGCCATGACCGATTTGGGGCACAAGATTATTTTGCAAAACACCATATTTAAAAGCTATGATGGATCGGAGTTAATGGTACTTACGGCGATTGTAAATGCGTTGATTTTGTTGCCATTTATTTTTCTCTTCTCCCCTGCAGGATTTTTAAGTGATAAGTATCCCAAAGTAGAGGTTATTCGTATCGCGTCGCTATTGGCGGTTGGAATTACAGGGTTAATTTTGGTAAGTTACATCAATGGATGGTTCTGGGTAGCGTTTGGGTTGACCTTTTTGCTTGCGGCACAGAGTGCCATTTATGCCCCTGCAAAGTATGGGCTAATTAAAGAGATGGTGGGCAACGAAAAGCTCACCCAAGCCAATGCACTTATTCAGTCGGTGACCATTGTGGCAATTTTAGCAGGTGCGTTGATCTACTCTATCTTTTTTGAATCGCTTCTGGTACATCCCACGCAAGACAAGTCATTGATTCTTCAGCAGATCTATCCTGTAGGGTGGGTATTAATTGGGGCATCATTGTTGGAGTTTTGGCTCTCTTTACGTTTGGTCAAACAGGTAGCAATCAAAAAAAGCATGCGATTTAAACCGCGTAAATATGTCAACCTTACCTATCTTCGGGGGAATATCCGACGTTTGCAAAAGAGTAAAACTGTCTGGCTATCGATTGTGGGGCTCTCTATTTTTTGGGGGCTTTCTCAACTGGTTATTGCGACTTTTGGGGCCTATCTCAAAGAGCATACAGGGGTGGATAATACCATTATCGCTCAAGGGCTTTTGGCACTCTCTGGAGTAGGAATTATTGTAGGTTCTTTGGTGGTTGGACGGGTCAGTCGAGACTACATAGAGACGGGGATTATTCCTGTGGGGGCATTGGGGATAGCCCTCTCTCTTTTTGGTTTGACACAGAGTGAAAGTTTGTATTGGATGGGGAGTTGGCTTTTTGCTTATGGTTTCTTTTCAGGACTCTTTATTGTGCCACTTAATACATTAATTCAGTTTGCTACGCCCACACGAATGATGGGCAAGACATTAGCGGGCAATAACTTTATGCAGAATCTGGTGATGTTTTTCTTTTTGATTTTGGTAACAATTTTTGCCTATGTGGGACTCTCAAGTAGTGGACTGTTGCATATGGGGGCATGGATTGCACTGGGGGGGTTTGTCTATACACTCATTGAACTTCCCCAATCGATGGTACGCTTTGTGGTGCGATTTATCTTTGGATTGCGTTACCGTATCGATGTGGAGGGGCTGGATAATATTCGTTCGAATCGGGGGATTTTACTTTTAGGGAATCATGTCTCTTTTTTGGATTGGGCATTTTTGCAAATTGCCTACCCTAAACCGATCCGTTTTGTGATCGATCGGCACTATTATAGCCTCTGGTATTTTAAACCAATTTTTAAATTCTTTGGAGCCATTCCCATCTCGAGCCGTGGGGGTAAAAATGCCCTCAAGGCGGTTGCTGAAGCACTCAATAATGGCGATACCGTAGCACTCTTTCCCGAAGGGCATCTTTCGCGTAATGGACACCTCGGACAGTTTCAAAAAGGGTTCGAACGTGCCACCGCAGAGGTAGGAGAGGGGGCACGAATTGTGCCTTTTTATCTGCGTGGATTATGGGAGGGGCGATTCTCTCATGCCTCTTCTAAGATGAAGTCTAAAAAACAGCGAGATGTCGGGGTGATCTTTGGAGAGATGATGCCCATTCATAGCCCTGCAGAGAGGGTTAAAGAGCAGGTGTTTAAACTCTCGATCAAGTCGTGGCATGCCTATGCTAAACGGTTGCCCATTTTGCCCAAAGCGTGGATAACCGAGGCAAAAATTGTAGGAGAGAAACTCTCTGTGGCAGACTCTACAGGGGTAGAGTTGAGTGGAACCCGTTTTATTACAGCTGTCTTATTGATGCGAAGTGCGTTTAAACGTCGTTTTGGCATCGCACAAAACATTGGGATTATTCTGCCCACAAGTGCAGGAGGTGCTATCGGTAATATGGCAACTTTGACCTTAGGAAAAACCATTGTTAACCTAAACTACTCAAGTGGCACCGCAAGTCTAAAGCATGCCATTGCTCTAGCAGGAATCAAACAGGTGATAACCTCTCGACAGTTTTTAACCAAGCTCAAAGCCAAAGGGTTTGACTTAAGTGAGCCACTAGAGGGGGTAGAGTTAATTGTCTTAGAGGAGATCAAAAGTGGTATCTCTCGATCTAAGCAGTTGGGTTATTTTCTGTTGGCTAAGCTCTCTCCTGCGTGGCTTTTGAGTCTGCTCTTTATTAAGCATGTAGATAACCAAGCCACTGCTGCCATTCTCTTTTCGAGTGGAAGCGAGGGAACCCCTAAGGGAATTGAACTTAGTCATGTTAATCTAATGGGTAACATCAAGCAGATTGCAACCGTACTCAACCCCACTGAGCAGGATGTAATGTTGGGTACATTGCCTATTTTTCATTCGTTTGGTCTGACGGTCTCTACGCTCTTTCCCCTTATCGAAGGGGTACCTGTGGTTTGTCATCCTGATCCTACCGATGGGTTAGGAATTGCAAAATTGTGCCATAAGTATCGTGCAACGTTACTCTTTGCTACCGCAACCTTTTTTCGGCTCTATGCACGTAATCGTAGAATCCATCCCATGATGTTTGACTCTTTGCGTATGGTGATCGCAGGAGCCGAGAAGCTCCCTAAAGAGGTCGGAGAACTCTTTAGATCCCGTTTTGGTAAGAGTATTGTCGAAGGGTACGGCACCACCGAGACCACCCCTGTGGCAAGTTGTAATATTCATGATGCCCTCGTACCCGATACCTATCATGTGCAGGTGGGCAATAAAGTAGGCACCATCGGTCTGCCCATCCCTGGGAGTAGTGTCATGATTGTCGATCCCGAGACCTTTGAGCCTTTGCCCATTGGTGAAGATGGAATGATTCTCATTGGAGGAACCCAAGTGATGAAAGGCTATCTAGGAGATCCCGAAAAGACAAAATCGGTCATCAAAGAGATCGATGGGATTCGCTGGTATGTCACAGGCGATAAAGGGCATATTGATGAGGATGGCTTTGTTACCATTGTCGATCGCTACAGCCGTTTTGCCAAGATTGGGGGCGAGATGGTCAGTCTGGGCATGGTTGAGCAGGAGATCAATAGACTCATTGATGAAGATTCCCAAATTGCCGTCACCGCCATTGCTGACCCTAAAAAAGGCGAACGACTTGTTTTGTTACTAGAGGGAAAAAAAGATCTAGACGAGTTAAAAACAGAGATTAAATCTTTGGGCATGAATCCCCTCTTTGTACCTAGTAACTACTTCAAAGTAGAGGAGATCCCCAAATTGGGTACAGGTAAGGCAGATTTTAAAGGGATCAAAAAGCTAGCAGAGCAGTTGGTGGGGTAGGAATATGGAGAGCCTCTAAAGGTGGAGTTTAATTAGAGGCTAATCCTCATGGCTATGTGGTGGCTGATGATATTGAAGTTGGGTTTGGAGCAAAAATCCCTCTTTGGTTGTTTGGGTTTTTGTATTAAGGAGACAGTTGTGCACCAATATTTAGAAGCCACAGATAGACTATCATAACAAAGCGGTCTATACTCAAATAGCCAGAAACTGTTTTGAGTACAAAAAAGATACCTACTGTCTGCATGGACTTAACGCTATCTATCTTAAAGATTTTGGTTGGTATAGGGTAGATGCTTTGAAAAAGAATGGTTGTTATCGTGAGATGGTGGAGAATTTTCCTGATATTTGGAAGATAGAATGACTAAAAATTTAAATATAAATAGACAAAACAGTATGGAGATAATATAATGAGTTCAGAACTAGAAACACCAAAAAACAGTTTTTATGAAAATATAAAAAAATACTACAAACAGCTAGAGATAGTGCCTATAGACAAGTTAATTTTATTATGGTTGAAGTATATTGAGTTGGAGTCACTATCGGTTGTTAATTCGGATTAAAAATGAAAAAGCTAGAGTGTGGTATACGTAAGAGGCTGTTAAATCTCATTGGAGCGTTAGGGCTTTGGAGCGACAGATTGGCACACATTATTATGAGAGAATTTTATCAAGTAGAGATAAACAACCTATCAAAGATGAAGCAGAGGAGAATACAAAAGATTTAAAAGTTGTTCCAAAAGATATTATCAAAGACCCTTATGTGTTGGAGTTTTTAGAGCTAAAAGATAATGCAAGTTTTAGAGAGAGTGAGCTTGAAACAGCATTGATAGACAAGATTCAAGAGTTTCTTTTGGAGCTTGGGCGAGGGTTTGCTTTTGTGGCTCGGCAGAAGCTTATCAAAACAGAGCTTAGTACCTTTTATATTGATTTGGTTTTTTATAACTATATCTTGAAATGTTTTGTGCTTATCGACCTAAAAAGAGGAAAACTAACCCATCAAGATATTGGTCAAATGGATATGTATATCAATATGTTTGATGATTTGGAAAAATCCAAAGAAGATAATCCAACTATTGGTATTATCCTATGTGCTGATAAGGATAATACAGTAGTAAAATATTCAAATATAAAAGATAATCTTTTTGTCTCTAAGTATCAGTTATATCTACCAACAGAAGAGGAGCTAAAAGCTGAAATCGAGAGAGATATTTTAGAATTGAGGTTACTATAAATATTATGACCAAAAAACAAATTACTTATAAAATATTTAATAGCAAGTTGCTACTTGCAAAAGGCTATACTCAAAAGGTGCTTGATAAGGTAATAGAGGATATTATAAATATCCCATTTGAAAATAGGGAAAAATCTTTAGCTCAATTTGCTATCAATGCTATCTATGAGAGTCAATTTTGTCATCAAGAGGATTTTGATGCACTTTATAAGATGGGATGGACTCAAAAGGATGTTTTTGATGTCATAGAGCATACAGGGACTATTTTTAGGAATAGTCGGATATTGGAGGCTTATTGGGTAAAAGAGTAAAATATAGTATTAATTCAACTTTATAAAAAATCTCAGCTATGGTAAGGCTATTAGAGGAGATTTTAATTTGACAACAACAGATTATTCTGATAAGCTTTCAGAACTAAAATAACAAGGAGAGCAAGATGAATTATTTAAATATATCATATATCAACACAAGAATATCAGCTCTTCTTCTCTTTTTCTTCCTGCTCGGTTAGTGAGCATACCCCTTTATAATTTTTGATTCCTTGATTGGATGACTATTTTAAAACCTCTTGTTCGGATGTAAACACTCCGATTCCTAAAAATAGACAATATGAAAGAAAAAAGATGAATAGAGAAAAAACAAACAGTTGGAACGCTGAAAAATATAGAAAACATGCAGGATTTGTATCAGATTTAGCCTCTCCTGTGGTAGAGTTATTAAACCCAAAAGAGGGTGAGAAGATATTAGATTTGGGTTGTGGTGATGGTATCTTAGGCATAGAGATAGCCAAATATGGGGCAGAAGTAATTGGTATAGATTTGAGTGAAAATATGGTAGCCAAAGCTAGAGAAAATGGATTAGATGCAAGAGTTATGAGTGTAACGGATATGCCATTTAATGGGGAGTTTGATGCAGTATTTTCAAATGCTATGCTTCATTGGGTTAATGAACCTAAATCGGCTGTGAAGAATATTGAAAAAGCCTTAAAAGTTGGTGGGCGATTTATTGCAGAGTTTGGGGGATATGGGAATATCTCTTCTATTATAAAAGCTATGAAAGAGGTTTTTAAAAGACATCCTGAATATGGAGAGATTAGTGATTTTTGGTATTTCCCAACTACAGATGAGTATAAATCTATTTTGGAAGAGTATGGTTTTGAGGTGAGATATATTGAGCTTATTCCTCGACCTACGCCTATTGATGATATTTCTAATTGGTTAATGCTTTTTACTAATGGGTTTACTAAACATCTAAGTGATAGTAAACAGAAGCAGTTTAGAGATGAGGTTAGAGAGTTATTGAAAGAGACTAATTACAGCCAAAAAGATGGTTGGGTGGCTGATTATGTTAGAATTAGGGTCGAGGCTTATAAGGAGCGTTAAATGTATGAGACCCAATATGCTAAAGTAGAATACCAAAAAGAAAAAAATGCCATCTTTTGCCAATGGAAAAAGTTTTGTCAAGGCGATAAGTATCGTAACCCCTTTAGATATGGGGCAGAACTTATTAAAAAGCATCAACCTACCACTTGGATAACTGACACCACCGATGGTTTTGAGAATGATGAGGAAGATAGCAAATGGTTACTTGAAGCATTTATACCTCAGATGATAGAGAGTTCGATTAAAAAGATTATTTTTATCATTAAAAAGAATAGCCCTTTGATGGAGGAGATTTTAGGGCAAAAAGAGGCTCTTGGGGAGTTTTTTGAGGTGGAGTTGGTGGATAATTTAGAGTAAAAAATAGATGAAAATAGTAATAGTACGACATGCCAAAGTCCTAATAAAAAATAAAAAAATATACGCCAATGAACTAAAAAAAGCGATAGAGGAGTATGATTATACGGATAAAAAGATTATGAAACTATCTCTATTTACTTGGGCATTTTGGTTTAAGTTGGCTTGGTATATGGGGTTTTCAGGTGGTGCTAAATCGTATCAAGAGAGTAAAGATGAGGCTTTTAAGGCTTCAAAGATACTTATAGATTTAGCCAAAGAGTATGGTAGTGTAATGCTTATGGGGCATGGTCTGAAAAATAGGCTTATTGCTACAGCTTTGAGACAACAAGGGTGGATTGAGCGTAAAAAGATGAAGATGGATAATTTGGATTATGGGGTATTTATACTATCTTAGTTAACTAAAAAATTGTAAACGCTCATAAACACTTACAAAGTTTTTATACACTATAATTGTAAATACCTATAAACATTTACAAAAAGAGAAAACCATGATAACCAAACTAAAAAAATACCAAAATAGACTCCTAAAATCGTTTAATATTACCTACAAACGCTACCTCTATCACGAGATTGATTTTAAAGACAAGATGATAGCCATTTTTGGGGCAAGGGGTGTGGGAAAAACTACGATACTATTTCAGTATCTCTTAGAGTTACAATCTCAAAAGAGAGAGGCTCTCTATATTTCGCTTGATTATCCTTTTTTGAGTGGTGTTGATTTGATAGATGTGGTAGAGGAGTTTGTGAATGGTGGTGGGGAGTATCTGCTTTTGGATGAGGTGCATAGATATAATGATTTTAGCTCCTATCTCAAGACTATATATGATTTGTTTGATATTCATGTGGTTTATACAGGTAGTTCGGCTACCTCTTTGCTCAATGCCAAGAGTGATTTGAGTAGGAGGGTGACGCTCTATAATCTCTATGGGTTCTCTTTTAGAGAGTTTTTAGAGTTGAAATATGGTATTGAGCTACAAGCGTTTAGTATTGATAAGTTGTTTGAAAATCATACTGTTTTGAGTGAAGAGATTTTAGCACATGAATTTGATATATTAAAAGCATTTCATGAGTATTTGGAGATAGGTTATTATCCATTCTATTTTGACAAACAGACCTCTTATTATCAAAATCTTCTCAATACTATTAATCTCACTATTGATTTGGATTTAACCTCTCTTGGACTGATTGAGCAGAAATATACCTATAAACTCAAAAAACTACTTGAAGTAATTTGTGAGAGTAATCCCTTTGAGGTTAACTACACCAAGATAGCCTCTAGTGCCGAGATAAGCCGTGTCAAACTCTATGATTATATCTCATTTCTTGCTGATGGACAGATGCTATTGCTTATAGATGAGCCTCTAAAAGGGATTAAAAAGATAAACAGACCTGCTAAGATTTATCTAAATAATACCAACTTACTTTATGCCTATTGTCAAAATAGCAAAAAAGGAACGATAAGGGAGACTTTTTTTGCCAATCAGGTTTCACAAAAGAGTCATCTTGCTATCTCTAAACAGGGGGATTTTACTATTGATAATAAATTTAGAGTGGAGATAGGTGGTAAAAATAAGGATTTCAAACAGATAAAAGATATTCCCAACTCATTTTTAGCTTTGGATGATATAGAGATAGGATTTGGAGGGAAAATCCCTCTTTGGCTGTTTGGGTTTTTGTATTAAGGAGATAGTTATGCACCAATATTTAGAAGCCACAGAGATAATAAACTATCATAACAAAGCAGTTGGCATTTGAATTAGCAGATAATGAGTATGACTTGGATGGAATTTGGGCTAAACCATTGGATATGGTGGTAGATGCTTTGAAAAAGAATGGTTGTTATCGTGAGATGGTGGAGAATTTTCCTGATGTATTGGAGTTAAGAAAATGACCAAAAAACAAACCACAAGAGAAAAACTACTAGATTATACCTTTGAAGAGGTCTATATACATGGTTATAATGCCACCTCTATAGTATTTTTAGGAATGGTAGGATATTGGAGGCTTATTGGGTAAAAGAGTAAAATATAGTATTAATTCAACTTAAGATAAAGAATCAATTATGAATTTACCTATTTTACAAAAAATCTCAGCTATGGTAAGGCTATTAGAGGAGATTTTAATTTGACAACAATAGATTATTCTGATAAGCTTTCAGAACTAAAATAACAAGGAGAGCAAGATGAACCATTTAAATATATCATATATCAAC
>Ga0256843_1001032_pt1 | contig 22663 bp, 24 predicted proteins | sample AlvinellametaG_FD_191572 | JGI IMG/M metagenome (GOLD analysis project Ga0256843, IMG submission 191572) | Pompeii worm associated microbial communities from hydrothermal vent at the East Pacific Rise, Pacific Ocean - Alvinella | ecosystem: Host-associated > Annelida > Integument > Unclassified ... | reverse complement strand
ATAATTACAAAAGATTTTCAAGGGAGATAAACTCCCGAAAATCTTTTCTCAAAGAGAGTGCTAAAGCACAAGATCGCCTTATATCCCCATGCCTGAAGGCAGGGGCTTTACGGCGAAAGTTGGTAATCCTCTTTAGGGATTGGGTAGTTTACAAGACACTATTTTAGGACTCTCACACCCCAACGAAACTTCTCTTTGTAAAAACCTTTGTCTAGATTAGAGACTGTCACAGAGTATGCTCTACCCGAACTAGAGTGTATAAATCTCCCATCCCCTAGATAGATTCCAGTGTGGTTGACTTTTCCTCTTTTTGCAGTATCAAAGCAGACAATATCTCCTTTTTTTAACTCATCTCTTTGGAGCTTTTTACCTATTTTTGCTTGATTTGTGGATACTCTTGGTACTTTGATACCAGCCTTTTTAAAGACATAGTAGACAAAACCTGAACAATCAAAGCTATTTGGCCCTGTTGCTCCAGGTTCATACTTGGAGCCTACTTTGCTTTTGGCGATAGAGATTATTTTATCTACAATATCACCATCTTCTGAAACTTCATCAAAACTTTTTGTCTTTATGCTCCTAGAAAACTCTGCAGACTTAGAGTCTGGAGTAAATCTAATCTCACTTTTATTATTGCTAAGAGAGATGCTTAAGTTACAGTTGTTACTGCCAACTCTCATCGTGATTGAGCCATCACTATTTTGATGATAGTCGACAGAGATATTACAACTCTTTCCAAAAGAGGAGCTATAAAGTAGAGCAACACCTAAAATTACTCTTTTCATAAGTGAATCTTTTAGTCGTTGTTTTCATAAAAGATATAGTTTGTAGAGTAGTCAGAAAACTCAAAATATACCTTTTTACTCTTCTCATCTACCTTGTAGTCAAAATTTTTATCGATATAACCATAACCATATCTGTAAGGTCTAGCTTTTCCATCTTCTGTACCATAAGCGGTAGATAGTTTATCGATTTTGATAAATCTTTTGACTAGTTTATTGCCAGCATAAACATCCAAGACTCCATTTGTACCAGTCCAGTTTTGGATTGAACGACTAATTGAGTTTTGAGCCTCTTGTGTACAACCACTGACAACTGCTACAACTGCCAATGGTAAAACTGTAAAAAGAATCTTTTTTTTCATCTTTTCTCCTTTTTTATTTTTTTTAGTTTAAGGCATCTTAAACTGTTGCAAGATTTGTTCGCCTCTGTTATTATAATATATAAAAAAGAGTCTATCCTTTTGAATTGGCAATTTTGCCAAATATCTAAGAGCTAAATTTGCTTGAAATGATGCAATTTGCATTACCATTGGAGGAGCAATACCATCTGGTGTATGATTTTTGTTGGCAAAACTCTCAAAACTAGCATCCTCAAAAAAACAGACCTGCCCCAAAAAACCCTCTACACTTCCATAAATCCAAGGAATCTTTTTGCTCTTTGCCCACTGGTCGATTTTGGTTCTGATTTGGAGATTGTCTGTGGCATCCAAAATCAAATCATAACTACTGCTTTTAGTATAGTTTTGAATAAACTCCTCAAAACCCATCTCAAATGATTTTACTCTAAGAAAAGGGTTTCTTTTTGATAGTTTTTGAGCAAGACAAGAGGCTTTTGGAGAGCCTACATCATCTTTGTCAAAAGCGATTTGTCTATGAATATTGTGAAAAGCAACCTCATCAAAATCTACAATATCGATAAATCCTACTCCGCTACCACCAAGAGCTACTCCCAAAGAGCATCCAAGTCCTCCAGCACCTACAATCAATACTCTCTTTTTGAGTAGAGACTCTTGAGTCTCCTCCCCCCAGAGCTGAATTTCTCTTTTGAAGTACTCTTTCCAATTATTCATTAGAGTTCGCCTCTAGTTTTAAGAGCTTTTTGAAAGCCCCAAAGTCTACGGTGAGTAACAGTCTCGTATCTACTAATTGGTTCAATCAACATCGACTCTTTATCTTCTAGATTCATCTCAATCTCTCCAGATGGATTGACAAGTAAAGAGTCCCCGTAAAATTTCCACTCTACACCTTCGTAGGTACACTCACCCAACCTATTAGCTCTTAAAATGTAACAACTATGCAAAAATGCCCTAGATTTTATCAGTTCACGCCAGCGACTATTAGATTCAAAAGTAGAAGCTGTAGGTAAAAGCACCAAATCAACCTCTTCTTTGTCGATACTCTCCCAAAATTTATCAAAGTGCATCTCAAATCCAGCCATCACAGCAATTTTGAACTCTCCTAGCTTAAAAATCATAGGTTCTCTTAGCTTTTTGATCTTATTTTCAAAAAACTCCTCCTCATTCCAGTGTCCATAGTGAATTAGGATTTGCTGATTATAATACTCTGTCTTATGTGGAGATATTTTTGCTATTGATTTATAGAGTCCTTTGTTTCTAACTCGAATTAATGGAGCAATAAAAATAATACCATACTCTTTTGAAAACTTTTGAAGTAGCTCTAGATGCTCATTTGTCTGCTCTTTTATCATCTCTTTTGGAATATTTTTAAGCTCCCAGAAGAAGTGATTGAGAATATACTCCCCAAAAAGCATCAATTTTACATCTTTATTTTTTGCATTTTTAATATAAAACTCTAGCTTTGACGCACTCATCCCAAGAGTTGGAAGCTGAAGCGCCCCCACATACAAAAAGTTCATCCTAAGACTCCTCTAAAATATTTTTGATGATAAAATCGAATTTCTCCAACTCAACTAAAAAAGCATCATGCCCATAGTCACTTTCTATCTCATAATATTTACACTCTTGAGAGTTTCTTCTCATCATTTTGTAGATATGCTCCATTTCTTCGGGAAAAAATAAGAAATCACCACTAAAGCTGATGAGGTGAGTTTTGGCTTTTATTCTTTTTATAGCATCATAAAGTGAATCGTAACCTCTGGAGAGATTAAATGTATTTATCGCTTTTACTATGTAAAGGTAGCTAAGTGGGTCAAACATTTTAGAAAAATTTGTAGTATTATATTCCATATAACGCTCCACCTCATACCTGCCAAAAAGTTCAAAAAGTCCATCAGTAGCTACATATCTCCTACCAAATTTTCTATCCATAGAGTTTGGATTAAGGTATGAGATGTGACCAGCAATCCTACCAATTGCCAAACCATCAAGACCATCAAGAGTAAATGAACCCTCTTCATACTCACCATTTTTGAATCTTGGGTCTCTTCTGATTGCTTCAATTGCTACTTTGTTAAAGGCAATCGCCCAAGCTCTTGTAGCATAAGTAGTAGCCAAAGGAATAATAGTATCAGCAAAAGATGGATAATCCACCCCAAACTGAAGAGCTTGCATTCCACCCATTGAACCACCAATAATAGCTTTGAGGTGATGAATGCCAAGAAAACTCAAAAGCAACTTTTGCGCTCTTACCATATCTTTGATTGTGACTACTGGAAACTTCAATCGATAAGGAGTTTGAGAAGGATACATTTGGCTCATTGGACCAGTAGAACCAAAACAAGAACCAATTACATTTGAACAGATTACAAAATATTTTGTAGTATCTATGGCTTTGCCATCACCTATTAATCCATCCCACCATCCAGCTTTTCTATCCCCTGGGTAGAGTCCAGCCGCGTGGTGAGAGCCACTTAGTGCGTGGCAGACTAAGATTACATTATCTCTTTTTTCATTTAGCTCACCATAAGTCTCAAAAGCAATATCAAATGGTTCCAAAATCCTTCCACTCTCTAAATAGAGGGGGTTTGTAAAGTGAGCAGTCTCTGTCTTAATTTTCACTCTTTTTATCTCCTTGAGATACTATTTTATCAAATTTTATACCATACATTTAATCAAACGGAGCCTCCAAGCTCCTCCTCTTTTTCTAGAAGCTCTAGATATTTATCACTGAGTTTTTCATACTCTTGATTTAGAGTTTCCAACTTTTGACTAAGCTCTTTTAATCCCTCTTTACCATAACACTGAGGATTACTCAAACAGTTATTTAGTTCTTCAATACTCTCTTCTAACTCTTCAATTTTAGCAGGTAATAGTTCAAGCTCTCTCTTCTCTTTGTAGCTTAGTTTTGTCTGCTTTTTTGGTGTTTTTTGAGGGATTGGTGTTTTTTTGACCTCATCTTCCATTGAATCTAAATACTTTATCTCTTTTTCAAGCTCTAGATATTGGCTATAAGGTTGATAAGACTCCTCTACTACTCCATCTCCTTTAAAAATAAAGAGTTTTTGAGCTAACTTATCCACAAAATAACGGTCATGACTGACAAAAATTACAGCACCTTGATAACTTATAAGTTTCTCTTCTAAAATATTTATGGTTTGGATATCCAAATCATTTGTAGGCTCATCCAAAATTAGACAATCATAATGCTTAGTAAAAAGCAAAGCCAAAGCTACACGATTTTTCTCTCCACCACTTAGTTGAGCTATCTTTTTGTCTAGATACTCTTTTGGAAATAGAAAGTTTTTCAAATAGCCGTAAACATGATAATTTTTCCCTTCGACAATAACTCTATCTCCACCATCAGGACAAAATGTCTCAATCAAAGTATGCTCATCTTTTAGCATCTCTCTATGTTGGTCAAAATATCCAATTTTAATATCGACAGCTCTTTTTATCGCACCAGAATCTGGCTTGAGTCGACCTAAAAGCAGTTTTAAAAGGGTAGATTTTCCACTACCATTTGCACCTACGATTGCGATTTTATCTTTTTGCAAAATCCTAGTAGAAAAATCTTTTATTAGGGTTTTAGAAGCAATTGAGTAGTTGAGGTCTTCTATCTCAAACATCATTTTTCTTTTGGCTAAGACCTTCTCTCCTTTCCAACCTCTCTTTTCTCTCTCAAGCTCTATCTTCATTTTACGGATGAGTGTGGGATTTTTTTTGGCTTGTTCTCTCAACTCAAAAACCCTCTTTTTCCTACCTTGGTCTCTCTTTTGTCGAGCTTGGACTCCACGACTGAGCCACTCTTCTTCTCTTCGCAAAAGTCTTAGTAGATTTTCATGCTCTTTTTGGAGAGACTGGAGGCGTTGCTCCTTCTGCTTGAGATAGCTACTGTAGCCTCCTGTATAATTGACTAGCTTCAAATCCTCTATTTCTACCACACGAGTAGCAATATTATCGATAAAGTATCTATCGTGGGAGATAAAAAGCAGAGTAAATCTCTCTTTATTTAAAATATTTTCTAAAAACTCGACCATATAAACATCTAAGTGGTTTGTAGGCTCATCTAGTAGTAGAACATCTGGTTTTTTTAGTATCAAAGATGATAAGGCTACTCTTTTTTGTTCTCCCCCTGAGAGAGTCACTACCAATCTATCTTCATACTCTTTTAACCGAAACTCTTGGAGGGTTCTTTCTACTTTTGCACTCAAATCCCAAGCATTATGATGATCTAAATAGGCTGAGAGTTTGGCATGCTCTTCTAAAAGAGTCTTATCATCTGGAGAGTTGGCAATCTCTAAAGAGAGTTGATTATATCTTTCGTGAGCCTCTTTTAACTCTACAAGCTCAGACTCTATCGCCTCTTTGACTGTGATACTATTATCAAACTTTGGCTGTTGAGGGAGTAGACCAATAGTTATAGATTTATCTATTATTCGTTTGCCACTATCTGGTTCTTCTAGACCATAAACTATCTTCATCAGAGTCGATTTCCCAGCTCCATTTTGTCCGACTATTGCTACTCTTTCACCCTCTTGAAGATGAAACTCCATTCCTTTGAAAATATCTTTGATATCGTAGCGTTTATTGATATCATACAAATCTATATAAGCCAATCAAATCTCCTAAAACCTATTTAAACTTTTTAATTTTAGCCAAAAATAGATAGAAAAACTTGATAGCAAACTACTCTTCTACAAACTAAGTGATATAATATCTTTACAATTATTTCACAAAGGGGTAAATTATGGCAGATATAAAAGAGATAGCAACACTAAAACTAAGTGGTACTGAAAATGGTAAAATAGAAGTAGCAATTATTTCTCAACCTTATGGTGAAGGTTCTGAATCTATTGCTAGTGTTGGGGTATTTTTGGATGCTTCAAATGGTGAACCAGACTGGAAAGTGCATATTCCAAAAGATAATATTGATGAGGTAATTGAAGCTTTAAAGAGTGCAAAAGAGCAACTTTAATATTTTATCCAATCCCTCAAAAAGGTTGGATTTTTGAGGGATTCATACTGCAATATCCAACCTATTTTGAGAGATAATCTTTTGCTCTCTTCCACAGCTCCTCAAACTCTAGAGCCTCCTTTTGAGGATTCTACTCTTTTTTGAGACAAAAATAATAAAGCAGTAGTAGCTCTGCTCATCTACACCAAAAAATATTGAGACTCTTTTTCTACTTCCTAACTCCTTGGGAGATAGTACTTGAAGTTTTGGACATAACAAATCTAGCTGAGTCGTTACTTTTTCGAATTCTTGCATACTCTCTTCTAAAGCCCTGTTGGAAAATCAATATTATCATCAAAGGTGGCTGGAGGCTCAAACTTACTCTCTTTGATATCAATATTTTCATAGATAATCTCCACTACATCAGATTTTGGAGCATCTACAAATCTAGTGAATCTTTTCTGAAAGATTAAGTCAACAGTACCAGTTGGTCCATTTCTCTGTTTGCCAATTATTAGCTCTGTCTCATCTTCTGGCTTGGATGTAAAAGCACTTTTGTACTCTTTACCTTCAGCTTTGGCTTTCATCTCTTTTTCTTTCTCTTTTGCTTCACGATAGACACTATCTCGGTAGACAAACATTACAATATCAGCGTCTTGTTCAATACTACCACTCTCTCTTAAATCACTTAACATGGGTCTTTTATTTTCTCTACTCTCAAGGCTTCTATTTAGCTGAGACAGTGCAATTATTGGAATCTCAAGCTCTCTTGCTAACTGTTTTAATCCTCGACTAATTTCACTAATCTCTTGTTGACGTCCCTCTCTTCCCTTCTCACCACTCATCAACTGAAGATAATCAACTATTGCCATAGAGATTTCAGGATGTTTTGATTTTAGTTTTCTTAGCTTGCTTCTGACATGATGAATAGTAGCATACCCTCCATCATCTACGAATAGTTTTTTTGAGCTAATCTCATCGATTGCTGAGCTAAGTTGAGACCATTGAATATCATCTAAATTCCCCACCCTCAAAGCTTGAAGCGGAATCGAAGTCTTAATTGACAACATTCTCATCATCAACTGCTCTGCTGGCATCTCCAAAGAGAAAAAAGCTACTCCTTCTCCCCTTTCTATTGCCTTTAGTGTGATATTAAGAACTAGTGCTGTTTTTCCCATTGCTGGTCTTGCCGCGATAATTATCAAGTCACCTTTCCCAAAACCACTAGTTTTTTCGTTGAGATTCTTGAATCCAGTATCGACACCAATTAAGCCCGTATTTCCAAGAGCTTTTAGTCTTTTTATCTCCTCTAGCATTGAGATAGTAATCTCTTTTGAGTCTCTAAAATCATCTGCTGTACTGTTTTGAGTAATTTCATATAGTTTTTGTTCGACTCTATCCATCACTTCTGTAGCATCTAAGTCCTCTTCAATTGTAAGTTTTTTTATTTCCGTCGCAAGAGTAATAAGAGCTCTTTTACTAGAGAGTGCTTTTATCAGATTGATATAAGAGATTGTATTAGTTATAGGATTAGCAGAGAGGACTTCGAGCATTGCTACCTCATCAAAATTGCTCTTCTTTTGCAACTCTTGACGCAAAAACTCTTCATCGATTGGTTTATCCTCTTTGTGAAGAGTCTCCATGGCACGAAAAAGGTGCTGATGAAAAGGTAGATAAAAATCTTCTGGCTTTAGAAGAGATGCAATCTCTTCAAATGTCTTTGGGTCAAAGATAATTAACGATAAGACTGCTCTTTCTACATTAATATTGTGAAGATTATCCAAGCTTTATCACCTCCACCAAATCTCCTTTTTTGACCCCTTGGCAATTCTCATCAGCTATAATCAAAGCATCTGCAAAAGCCAAAGTAGAGAAGTTTGAAGTCTGTTGTGTGCCTGCAGAATATGCCAAAACCTTCCCATCTTTGTAAGATAATTTAGCACGAATGAAATCTACTCTTCCAGTTTTAGAGCGAAAATTGTCATCTGCTACGGCTGTGATTATCTCATTTTCAAACTCTCTAAAACCTGCCATTTTTTTTATAGCAGGAAGTAAAAACTCAAGAGCGTTTGTCAAAAGTGCTGAAGGATAACCAGGAAGTCCAAAAAATAGCCCATCTTTTGAAGTGGCAAAAATTAATGGACGACCAGGTTTTATATTGGTGGAAGTAAATTTGATATCGAGCTTTAGCTTGGAGGCTATATCTTTGGTAAAATCATACTTTCCTTTGCTTGCACCACCACTACTGAGCAGAATATCATTCTCTTTTAATGCCTTCTCAAAAATAGGAGTCATCGTCTCGACTTCATCTTGAATTACTCCATAATATCTAATATCGACATATTTTGATAAAAGCCCTTTGAGTATGAAAAAGTTGCTATTTTTTACACCTGCTTGGTCACTATCTACCCAAGGCTCTTTGACTTCATCGCCAGTTACTACAATTCCTACTCTAGGACGTGAGTGTACACCAATTTGGTAATAACCAATATTTACCAGGAGTGCTATTAACTGGTAGTCAAGCTCTACCCCTTTGGATAAAACCTCTTTCCCAGCTTCTACCTCCTCTCCTTTGATATTGACTAAATCCCACTTTTTAGGAGCATTTTTGATTGTAACAAAACCATCTTGAACATCTACATCTTCTATTCGTACTGCAGTATTTGCACCAGTTGGGACGATAGCTCCTGTCATCGTAAATACTGCCTCATCATCGCCAACAATACCATCAAATGGCACCCCTGCCCTACTTTCACCTACGATTTTTAGTTTGGCTGGAAAACTCTTTATACTATCCAAATCAAAAGTAAATCCATCTATGGCACTTTTATTGGCTTCTGGGATATCAAACTTGGCTTTAATATCTTCTCTCAAAACTCTCCCAAAAGCATTTTCAAGAGTCACTTTTTCTACTCCAAGCGGAGAGATTGAATCTAAAATAATTTTTTTTGCCTCATCTCGTCTCATTTTTACCTCTAGTATTTTTTTTGATTATCAAAATTATATCTTGAGATGCTCCTTATAACTCTTATAAAAATAAGACCTTTCTAATACTATACTTCATGAGTGAGAGATGCTTTTATTTGAGGTGATTATAAAAAGTTTGATTTTTTGTAGTGATATGAAATATTTTTCAAATATCAAATCCCCCAAGAGAGTGGAGGATTTGTTGAGATTGATTTTATTAGTCGTTTTGACTATCTCTAAACTCCCTAGCTTTTTCCTCATCGAAGAAGAAGTAAGACTCTTCTCCATCACTATCTTTTATAAGTAGATAATCATCTGTAGATGATACTATCTCAAAGTAGTTTGTTTCATCAAAAGTCAACTTGCCATCTACAATAGAGTAACTAAAAGAGTGTTCTTCCGAATCACTAGTATCATACTCTTGAAACTTCAATGAACTTTCACTCTCAAAAGAGAATCTAGCCATATTCCACTTCTCACCTACATCTTCATATCCAAAATCATCAAAAACGACCCAGTAAAAAGTCTTACCTACTAACTTATCAGCTTCAAACTTGTCACTAGGGTAATAACCTCCCTCATCCTCACAATAACTTCCAGATGGCTCTGTAGCATTTTCAGCCGCATCTTTTGTAAAATAGAATGTAGTAGTCTCATCATTTTCTTCACCGGCTTCATAGAATTTTACATATGTATCAGTTTTTTCAATAAGAATATGAAGCTTTTTTCCATCCTCTTCAGTTGTATAGATTTTATTACCATCAATTTTGTAGCCAATTGTCTCTTCTTCCCCATTTGCATCTGTGAAGACTAAATCGCCACCCTCTTTTATCTCTAGAGTAAATATCTCTCCATTACAACCTCTCTCATATAGAGTCTTACCTACCAAAGCTTTAGTCTCATCTGCTAACTCTTCTATTATCTCTTTTGCATAAGCTTGGGCATCTTCTAGCTTCTCATATCCTCTATGACCTATTCCATCTTTTGAGCCATCTTGATATCTATCATCAAAATAGATATATCCATCAGCTTCAGAAATAATAGTATAGCTACCATCCTTATCTTCTTCAAAGATTATTTTATCTCCATCTACTTTGATTTTTTCTGTAGATTTTTCTCCAGTATCCAAATTCTCAAAAACAATACTACTTACATCTTTATCAAAAGTTCCTTTCCAGATAGCTACTTTACCTACTGTTCCATCCTCTTTTTTTTCAACTAAATGAGGAAAATAGAGTGTTTTACCGGCAAGAAGCTCTTTTGTCACTTCAGTAAGAGTACCTTTGACATGAGAGATAGCATCTTCAGGAGTGACTACTCTACCTTTGTACTCTGGTATTTCTGTCTGAATCGATGCAACCGTAGTTTGTAGTTTATCATCAGTTGGGACAGCTGTTGTAGTAATTACTCCATCTTTGATTAGTGTTTCTAAGACTTCTAAAACTTTTGGGTCGATAGTAATACCATTTGATGGGTCTCCATCCAAGTCGATAGATTGTAAAAATGCTGCTACTTCAGGAGTATCTTCTACGACTTTTATCTCATCTTTTAACTCTTCAGCTTTGATTGTTCTTAATTTAATTCCTGCTAGCTCAAATGTACAATCTGCTCCCTCTTCAAAAGTAAAATCTCCTTTTCTACCTGTTAAACCACTTTGTCCACCGCAGTGGTAGCTAGCTCCTGCTACAGCACTATCTAAGTAATAACCTGTACCAGTTGGGATATCTCCTTCTGTAGTAACTGTAGAGTCACTACTACCACATCCACTCAAAACCACAGCTGCTACAGCACTAGCAATAAAAAATTTAATATTATCCCTTTTCAAAATAGCTCCTTTTAAATGAAATATGTATAATTATCTTAACGATTTAGTTATTAATTCTTACTTAGAAAAAGTTTATAATAGATAATAATAATTCTAATATTCAGAATATTATTTAATATTGGTAAAGTTTTTTGCAGACTAACGGGTTAAACCTCACTCTAAATTTAGATAATTTTATAAGAAAGTTTAAATAAAAAAATATATCTGACTCTTCAAACCTTAGCTTTATTTATAAAAACTAAAATATAGGTTAATCTTGTATGATATAATTTGTCAAATTTATTCAAAGGAAGTTCTATGAAAAGACTATTTTCTATGTTGCTTATTGCTTTGCTTGCTAGCTCATTTGCTTTTGGTGAGCAAGCTAAAACACCTCAAAATGCCCAAAAGGATATCTTTAATCTGACTACAATTACAGGTAAAAAGATTAAGATTTATGGTACTGTAAAAGGGATGGAAGTACCTCAATACAAAGGCAAAGTGTTATTGATAGAGTTTTGGGGGACACACTGCCCACCATGTAGAAAATCTATTCCTCACTACATCAATATTATGAAAAATTACAGTAAAGATGTAGCTTTGATTGCAATTGAAGCTCAAAATACTCCAAAAGGTTCTTTAGCTGATTTTGCAAAATCAAGAGGAATCAATTATGATGTAGTCTCTACTCAGGATGGAAATGATTTTATCGAGTATGTAGCTCAAAGAGCTAGATGGAACGGTAGTATTCCATTTTTGATTATCGTAGATAAAAAGGGTGAAGTAGTCACTATGCAAGTTGGTTTGGTGCCAGAAGCCAATATTATCAAGGTACTTAAGCAGTTAATCGCAAAATAAAGTTTATCATTTTGCCAAGCCCATTTTTTGGGCTTTTAATTCTTGCATCAATCTTATTTGTTAATGGAAATATAAGGCTTAATATGTCAAGATATTCAATATAGTTCAAAACCAAAAATTATATTAAAAAACTACCGTAGGACATACGGGAAGTTAAGCCTGCAGAGTTCCCTCGATCGGGATTAATCATTTGATTAGCTAGATGTGGTACTTTGAAGCAGGAAACCACCTAGTTTACGGGGTGGAGGATGTCACGGAGGATTCTATGGTTGTTGGAGATATTTTAGAGATTCTAAATCGAATTAGCCCTTTTGAGCTTCAAGAAAGTTGGGACAATAGTTCTTTGCAAGTTGGTTCTAAGTCTAGTGAAATTAGTCAGGTTGTCCTTTCTATAGATATAGATTTGGATATGATTCAAGAGTATCAAAAAAATACTCTTTTTATTTTGCATCATCCTATTATTTTTGGTAAATTAGAGTCCCTAAACTTCGACCACTATCCACAAAAACTGCTTAGAGAACTGATTCTTAAAAATCACTCAGTCATTGCCATGCACACAAATTTTGACAAAACTCATCTTAATCGCTATGTCTTTGAGAAGATTTTAGGCTTTGAAGGAGAGTGTAAAGATTTTATCTGTCAAGCCAAAATATCTTTAAGTATGGATGAGCTAAAAGTAAGACTCTCAAAAGCTTTTGGGGAGAATCTAAAAGTCATCAATCCAAAAGATAGTATCAAATCTATAGCACTTACTACAGGAGCTGGAGGTTCATTTATCGGTAGAGTAGATGCTGACTGTTTTTTGAGTGGCGATATCAAATATCACGACGCTATGAAAGCTTTAGCTCTTGATTTGATGGTAGTAGATGTAGGGCATTTTGAGAGTGAAAGGTACTTTGGTGAAGCGCTGTTTGAAGAGTTGAAAAGTTTGGATATTTCAGTTATAATTTCCCAATCAAAAAAACCATTTTCTAAACTATAAAAATAGTTATAATTCCAAAGGATAGATATTGAATAAACACCTTCAAGAGTTAATCTTACTCGTCAAAGTCGATAAAGAGTTGGATAGTTTTACCCCTAAAATCGAAGAGGCAAAGAGCAGACTAGAAAAAGAGAAAAAACTATTTCAAGCCAAATCAAAAGAGATTCAAAAACTTTTAGCCCAAATAGAAGACCACAAAGCCGCAATCATTGCGCATGAAGAGCAGATAAAAAATCTACATGAGAAACTAAAAGAGATAGAAGCCAAAAGAAATTTAGTCACTACAGAAAGAGAGCTTCAAGCAGTCACTGCCGAAGAAGATACTGCAAAAAATAGCCTAAAGTATCAAAATGAGGAGATTGAAAGATTAAATAGATTAATCTCCATCAAAGAGGAACAACTAGCAGAGCTTCAAGAGGAGTTGAAAGCTCAAGAAGAGAAGCTAAAAGAGGTAGAAGCTTCGGTAATTAAAGAGCTAGAAGAGATAGAAAAGCAAAAAGAGTCTCTTTATAAAAAGAGAGAAGAAATTACCCACAAAATGGATCAAAAAATCCTCTCTTTTTATGAAAAAATTAGAAAATGGGCAGGCAATACTGCAGTAGTCCCTGTCAAAAAGCAAGCATGCTACGGGTGCTATCTTAAAATTAGTGATAAGACTTACTCAGATGTTATCAGAGGTGAAGAGATTATCACTTGTCCACACTGCGGTAGAATCTTATATTTAGAAAGAGAAGAGGAAACAACAACTCAAGAGGCGTAAGCTTTTGTTTGGTATCTTCTACTATTTTCTACTTTTGGGGCTGGAGATTTTAGCGTCTCCGCTCCTTTTGATTATCATATTTTTCAAAAAATATCGCCATTCAATTCCTGCTAGATTCTTTATGATAAAAAACCCTCCACTTAAAAGAGATGGAATCTGGTTTCATAGCTGTAGCTTTGGTGAGGCAAGAGCTATTGCTCCAGTCGTAGAGATGTTTGATAAAGATTTGATTCGTCTTACTACTACAACACAAACAGGCTTTAGTGTCATCAAAAATATTTCAAAAGAGAGTAGATATTTACCATTTGAGACACTCTTGCCATTTTGGATTAAACCACAAAAAGTACTCATAGTCTTAGAAGCTGAGCTTTGGTATATGCTTTTTTTAGTAGCAAAATCAAAAGGTGCTTTTACCATCTTGTTAAATGCTAGAGTCTCTACAAGGTCTTTCCCAAAGTATAAAAAGTTTGCTTGGTTTTATCGTAAAGTTTTTGAAAATATAGATAAAGTCTATGCTCAGACTTCAGAAGATGCAAAAAGATTGTCTGCTCTTGGAGCAAAAAATATTGAAGTCTTAGGAAATATCAAACTCATTTCAATTCCAAAACCAACTAAAAAGTACCCAAAACCCCAATCTTTGACTATTGTTGCAGGAAGCACCCACGAAGGTGAGGAGGAGTTGATTTTAGAAAATTTTTTGGAGCTAAAAAGTAAAAATAAAGATGCAAAACTGATAATCGTACCTCGCCATCCTGAGAGATTTTTAGATGTTGAGAGTCTTATTTGGAAGCAAATTGAAGATAAAGACTTGACTTTTTCTCGTTTTGGTAGAGATGGTTCACTAAAAGAGGATATTATTTTAGTAGATTTGATGGGTGAACTTGTCAATTTTTACAAGATTGCAAATATTGTAATTTTGGGTGGCTCTTTTGTACCTGTTGGCGGACACAATTTTGCTGAAGCAGCACAGTTTGGGTGTAGTATAATCTCTGGAGAGTATGTTTTTAACCAAAGAGATATTCTAAATTCAGTAGATGGTGTCATAATTATCAAAAAAGAGGAGTTAAAAGATAGACTTCTTGAGTTTGACTCCTTGCCAAAGTCTGCCTTGAGAGTAAAAAGTATTGAGATTGAAAAGTTTGTAAGGGAGGTTGAGAGTGTTTTATGAGATAAAAGATGGATATGTTAGACTCAAAATCAAAGCCCAACCACAATCTAGTAAAAATAGCTTCTGTGGACTCTATGGAGATACTCTCAAAATCAAGATAAAAGCTCCAGCAGTAGAAGGCGCCGCTAACAAAGAGTTGATAAAGTTTATATCCAAAAGTTTTAAAATCCCAAAGTCCCAGGTAGAGTTTATCTCTGGAGAGAGCAGTAAAATAAAGCTTCTAAAATTTCCAAAGAGTGAGAAGTTTTTAGAGTTCGTAGATAATTTGAAAGAGTAAAAATATGGAAAAAGCTTATAAAATCTTAGCAAGACAAAAAGAGATTTCAAACAAAAAAGCCAAAGAGTTAATAGATAGAGGTTTAGTTTATATCGGTGATAAAAAGGTAAAAATTGCGAGAGCTGAAGTGGATGAAGATACCCACTTTCGCGTAGAGATTCCAGATGATATTGAGATAATTTATCAGGATGAATCTTTGATTGTCATAAACAAACCTCCATTTGTAGATAGCTATGAGATTGAAAAAGCAATTGATGGAGCTAAACTACTTCATCGTTTGGATAAAGAGACAAGTGGAGTAATGCTTTTGGCTAGAGATGAATATTTTTTTGAAAAAGCGATAGAAGAGTTTAAAAAAAGAAGAGTTAAAAAGAGTTATGTAGCTTGGGTCGAAGGAATTGTAGCAGAAGAGTTTGAGATAGATTTGCCCATTTTGACAATAAAAGGAAATAGAGCCATCTCAAAAATCGATAAGAAGCGTGGAAAACCTGCATTTACAAAGGTTTTCCCAGATATTATCCAAGGAAAAAAGAGTCGAGTCAATGTCCAAATCACCACAGGTAGGACTCATCAAATTAGACTTCATCTCTCAGCAGTAGGACATCCTATAGTAGGTGATGAATTTTATGGAAGTCGCACAAAAGCAAAGAGAGTCCTTCTTCACTCTCATAAGATTGAACTTTTGGGGAATCTTTTTGAGGCACCACTTCCAAAAGATATCAGAAGATATAAATAAAGGATTGAGTGAACTACCCATTGTTTATCAATGGCTCTAGTTTTCTTGCAGAGAATACTAAAGCATAAAAACGCAAGCTTGTTTAAAGATAGCAAATTCTGCAGATAATAAATGATTGTGGATAAAATTTAGTATAAAGATTCTTTGCTGGATTAGAATAGAATCTTAAGGAAAATTGACTCATACTCCAAAGTTGGAATATAAAAATATTGCTTAAGAGTGGGAGGAAAGTCCTCCCTAAGCTAAAGGATTTAAAAAGAGGTCAGTTTATCTTCTTCTTAACTCTTTGATTCTTGCAGCTTTACCTTTTCTATCTCTTAGATAGAATAGTTTTGCCCTTCTTACTCTACCTCTTCTTACTACTGTAATGCTTTCAATTGATTCAGAGAAGATTGGGAAGATTCTCTCTACACCAATGCTGTTTGCACCGATTTTTCTAACTGTAAAAGTCCTACCAGTCCCTTGACCTCTGATGGCAATACATACACCCTCATAATTTTGGACTCTCTCTTTGTTTCCTTCTTTGATTTTTACTGCTACTCTTACAGTATCTCCAGCACGAAATTCAGGAATATTTTTACCATTGAGTTGTGCTTTTTCAAAGTTTTCAATATATCTATTTCTCATTACTCTACCTTCTTTTAGATTTAAAAACTACTAATCAATCTTGATGATTGAGCTAAATAAGTCTGGCCTGAAATATTTTGTCTTGGACAGAGCCATAAGCCTTTTTAGAGACGCAATTTTACTGTGATTTCCCTTTAGGTACTCTGAAACCAATTTCTTTTGCTCAAAAATATCTGGTTTTGTAAAAGATGGAGCTTCTAAGAGTCTCTCTTCGAAGCTCTCTTCATCTAGAGATTTGCTATTTCCAAGTACCCCATCTACTAGTCTTGAGACTGCATCACAAACGACCAAAGATGGAAGCTCCCCTCCAGTCAAAATAGAGTCTCCTACACTAAAAATTTCATCAGCATAAACTTCAATCAATCTCTCATCGACACCTTCATAACGCCCAGAAACAAGAGCAATATGTTTTTTGTTTGCTAGTCTTTTAGCATCATTTTGCCTAAATGGTTTACCAACTGGTGACAAAAATATCGTATGAACCTTTGGAGATTGGCTTTTGAGATGTTTCAAAGCCGAAGATATTGGTTCTGGAGACATAAGCATTCCAGCACCACCGCCTACCATTGGAGCATCAGTTTTATGATGTTTGTCTGTAGAAAACTCTCTAGGATTGAGATAATCTATTTGAATTAAATTATTACTCCTTGCCCTCCCTAAAATCGAAGCACTAAAATATCCATCAATTAGTTCAGGAAAAAGAGTAATAAAAGTAAATCTCATCAACTAGCTCTTAAAATATCAATTGCATCTATAACAAAAATCTTTTTATTTTGGATATCAACTGATTCGATATATCTATCGATATATGGTATCAAAAAGTTTTTTGGAAGCTTTTGTGCTATTAACTCATCTGCTGTGGAGATTAGAAGATAATCTGTATCTAAAACTCTTTGGACATCTTTTACTCTGCCTACTATTTGAGTTCCTTCAATCACATCACAACCAATAATATCAAACCAAAAATACTCTCCATCTTTTAGCTTACAAAAGTCTCTTGTTTGAGTTTCATCTGAATAGAGCTTCAAATTTGTAAGCTTTTTGGCATCTTCTAGGTTGTCAATATTTTTAAATTTGATTAAGCCTCTTTTTGGGTTGTAGCTCTCTATCTCTAGAGTACCTCTTGGAGTGGTAAAAATTCTACCTTTTTTAAACTGCTCAGGAAAATCGGTAAAGAGATTCAGCTTGAGATGTCCTTTTAGACCTACACTCTTACCGATTTGAGCTATTATCATTGGAGACTCTTTTTTTGTCATCAATCTAAATAGATTTGATACTTACGCGGTAGTTTTTGCTACCTTTGGCTTTGCATCCAGAAATTAGAGTCTTAATAGCGTTTATCATTTTGCCCTCTTTACCAATTAGTTTACCTACATCTTCACCATTGGCAAACAGGATTATTTCATCAAAATTATCATCGACTCTTTTTATTTCGATTCTCAAGCTCTCTGGATATTTTACTATCAGCCTAGAGTATGATAGTATAAAATTTTCTACCATCTATTTTCCAGCGATTCTCTTTACTGTTGGAGACATTTGAGCACCGACGCTCAACCAGTAGTCAAGTCTCTCTTGGTCAATTTTGATATCTTTCTCTTTTGATACTGGATTGTAATAACCAATAGACTCAATCCAGCCCCCATCTCTTCTTTTTCTACTGTCTGTAACTACAACTCTATAAAAAGGTCTCTTTTTTCTTCCCATTCTTGTTAGACGAATAACTGTCATCTTATTTCCTTACATTTATAATTTGATTTAAAAGTCCTGACAACTCCCTTTGACGGTAAAGGACTCATCAAGACTTTTGGAAGCGAATTATATCCCCTAAAAACTAAAAAAAAGATTAATTTTATCGCTTTGGAGTGTAGACGTAACAAAACCATCAAATAATAACATATAAATCATAAAAATAATTAAATCTGCTATAATCTTATCTATGAAAAAGTATCTAAAAGGCAAAAATAGGAGATATTTCTCTCTAGTAATTATCGCTATTTACTCTACTTTGCATAAACTTAGCAGGTGTGACAGTAGATATATCTATCACAAAAAAGCCTTTGATACTAGAAAGAGACAGACTTCCCCTCCTGGCTTTAAACCTTTTTATCTATTTTTATCAACTCAAATCTAAATTAAAACAAGGAGTAAAAATGCATATTGAAGCTGGTGTTGTAGATGGTGCTAAAATGATTTTAAGCTACGGAACTGCTGGAGTAGTTTTAGGTGCTGGAGCCAAGTTTGCTTGGGAAAATATTAAAGAAAATGGGATAGTCTCATTTTTACTTAAGAGTCTAATTGCTACGATGGTTGTTTTTAGCTGTTTTGAGATTTTTCCTCACTATCCTGTAGGTGTAAGCGAAGTTCACCTGATTTTAGGTACTACGATATTCTTGATTTTTGGTTTAGCTCCTGCAATGGTAGGCTTGAGTCTGGGATTATTGATTCAAGGGGTCTTTTTCGCACAGTTTGACCTACCTCAGTATGGAATCAATGTTACAACTCTACTTGCTAGTATGCTTCTTCTAAATTATGCTAGCAAAAAGATTATTCCAGAAAATATAGCCTACAAAGATATTAGTTACTCTCAGCTTCTAAAGCTCTCCATCATTTGGGAAGGCTCAATCGTAAGCTGGGTAGCTTTTTGGGCATTTTATGGACAAGGATTTGGTACTGAAAATCTCCACAATGTCGCAATCTTTGGAGGTTCTTACATGCTTGTAGTGATTCTAGAACCTTTAGTAGATTTAGCAGTCTTAGCACTTGTCAAGAGCTTTTACAAGACAAAAGAGTGTAGTATATTCTTTGACAAAAGAGTAAACAACTGTACAAAATAAAATAGTCTAAAAGTTGAAATTTTACCAATAGGGAGTTCGTCAATCGCTCTTTTTATAATTTAACAGTCCAAAGCAAAAGCCTAAAAACTCCGAAGAGTTGGGCTTTTTGCCCTTTATTTTTTACTTCATCTCTCTACATTTTGATAAAATACAGAAAATTAATGACAAAAGAGTGGAAAAATGGCACAGTCAGTAGAACCAAATATCGCAGATTTAGCTAATGGTTGGTTAAAATCGTATGGGCTAGATTATAAGTTGGAGCAAGAGTCTCTAAATAGCGAGATAGACAAAGCTCTAGAGTATTATATGTCAAAAGGTGGAGGCAAGGGAGGCAATCGCCCAGATGTCAAACTTCTAATTAGGGATAAGAAATCTGGCAGAGATTACCCTGTATTGATTGAGTATAAAGGCTATAAAAACAGGCTTGTAAAGCTAAATAAAAATGGTCAAGTCGAAAATGTCAATGCAAAAAATGAGCCACACTTTGCAAATATAAAATCTTATGCGGTAAATGGTGCTATTCACTATGCAAACGCCCTTTTGCACCACACAACTTATACAGATATTATTGCAATAGGAATGACAGGCTACAGAGATAAAAGTGGAGAGTTAAATTATGAGATTGGTGTCTATTTTGTCTCAAAAAGCAACCTAGGAGCTGGACAGGAGGTAGCAAAATATAGAGACTTCTCATTTTTGGCACCTGAGAACTTCAGCAAGTTTGTAGAGAAGATAGAACAACTTAGCCTCTCTGAAGATGAGCTTGAGCTTATAAAAGAGCAAAAAGAGAGGGAGATAGACCAGAGTCTAAGAAAGTTAAACAACGACATCTACGAAAATGAGGAGGGTTTAGGGGAGAATGACCGCGTCTATCTTGTTGCTGCTTCGATAATTGCTACTCTTGGCATTCCAGGTAGAGTGCCTGTGCTTGAAAAAGAGGAGCTAAAATCTCAAGAGTTTGAGGGAGGAAGAGATGGAGATATTCTCCTAGGCAGAATAAAAGCCTTTTTGAATGAGAAGAGACTCCCCCAAGATAAAAAAGAGTTGATTATTCGGACTCTCTCAAATACACTCTTGACAGAGAATATAAACAGAGTCAAAAATGGAGAGAGCCAGTTAAAGAGGGTCTTCACAAAGATTGTAGATGATATTGGAATCTACTACAAAATCGGCTTGACGACCGATTTTACAGGTAAGCTTTTCAATGAGATGTACGGTTGGCTAGGTTTTAGTCAAGATAAACTAAATGATGTAGTCCTCACTCCCTCTTACATCGCTACGCTTTTGGTAAAACTAGCTCGTGTAAATCGAGACTCTTATGTTTGGGATTTTGCGACTGGCTCAGCTGGGCTACTAGTAGCAGCTATGAATGAGATGCTAAAAGATGCAAAAGATAACATCACCTCTCCAGATGAACTAAAAAAGAAGAGAGTTAAGATAAAAGCAGAGCAACTGCTAGGTCTGGAGCTACTTCCTAGTGTCTATATGTTGGCGATTTTGAATATGATTATGATGGGAGATGGTAGCTCAAATATTCTAAATAAAAACTCTCTAAGCGATTTTGATGGTAATTACGGTTTTGGAGAAACAGATGAGAAGTTTCCAGCTAATGCTTTTGTGCTAAATCCTCCATACTCAGCAGAGGGAAATGGTATGATTTTTGTCGAGAAGGCTCTTGGAATGATGAGTAGCGGTTATGGTGCTGTGATTATCCAAAATTCAGCAGGGAGTGGAAAAGCAAAAGAGATAAATAGAAAAATCCTACAGAAAAATACTCTAATTGCTAGTATCAAAATGCCTGTGGATATTTTCATCGGCAAATCTAGCGTCCAGACAAATATCTATGTCTTTAGAGTGGGTGAGAGACACGACAAAGATGAGATGGTAAAGTTTATAGATTTCTCAAATGATGGCTACACCCGCTCAAACCGTAAAAAGGCGAGTAATAATCTCAAAGATACAGACAGAGCAAAAGAGAGATACGAAGAGCTGGTAAAACTGGTAAGATTTGGCAAGAGTAAACTAAATATCTTTACAGAAAAAGAGTATTACGAAGAGAGAATCGACCCAGAAGATGGTGCAGACTGGAACAAATCAGCTCCGATTGACACTAAACCGACTCTTGAAGATTTCAAAAAGACAGTTAGCGATTATCTGGCTTGGGAAGTTGGCAATATTCTAAAAAGAGGTGGCAAGGGAAAGTAGAGACCCCACTTGACGAAAAGTTAAAAAGTCTCAAGTGGGGAGAGTTTAAGTTAGGAGATTTGTTTGAGGTAAAACCTACTAAATACTACAGATTAAAAAATGAAGAGATTCTATCAAATAATGGAACTATTCCTTTAGTCTCAAATTCCTCTGTAGATAATGGCGTTATGGGCTTTTCAAATCTCAAAGCAAACAATAAAGGTAATACTTTAACCTGTTCAGATACTACACTTGGTGCAGATACAATGTTTTATCAAAAAAATGATTTTATAGGTTACTCTCATATTCAAAACCTAATCCCAAAGCTAGAACAATTTAATCAGAATATAGCCTACTTTATAATAACTTCTAGCAAGATAGCAACCTCAAAAAAATATGACTATGGTAATAAATTCAATCGTGATGAGATGAATAAAACCAAAATCCAACTCCCAACCAGAAATGGCGAGATAGATTTTGAGTTTATGGAGGAGTTTATCGCAGAGATAGAAAAAGAGCATATCAAAAGATTAGAAGCTTACCTCAAGGCTGGAGAATTAGAAGATTATAATTTGACAGAAAAAGAGAAGCAAGTTTTAGCAGAGTTTGAGAGTGGAGAGTTTGAGTGGGGAGAGTTTAAGTTGGGGGATTTGTTTGAGGTAAATTCTTATAAAAAACGATTTGATGCAAATAAGGTAACTATTTTAGAGATTGGTAGACCTTATGTTGTTAGAACAAGTCTAAACAATGGAATCAAAGGTTATATAAATGAGAATGAACAATTTTTAAATGAAGGAAATACAATCTCCTTTGGACAAGATACAGCAACTATGTTTTATCAAGAAAAACCATATTTTACAGGTGATAAAATCAAGATTTTAAAGCCAAAGGATAATAGATTCAATAAATTAAATGCACACTTTTGTATTTCTGCAATGAGAAAATCTTTTAGCTCTTTTAGTTGGGGTGGTTCTAGTTTCAAGATAGAAATTATAGAGAGTCAATTAGTTCAGCTCCCAATCAAAAACCAAGAGCCAGACTATGAACTTATGGAGACTCTAATATCTGCTATCCAGAAGATGATTATCAAAGATGTAGTGCTTTACACCAAGGAGAAGCTGGGAGCTAGGAGCTAGTTTTTCAGTTATTTAGATTTTTATAGAGAATTTGGGAAGGCTTGATAGATATACTCCCCGCACCTGAAGGTGGGGGATTCTTGTTTTATAGTTTTACCAAACATCGCCGTAGAAGTACGGCTTAATTCAACTTAAGAAGGAGCTTTGATGATTAGAACCTATAAATACAAACTGTATAGTACAAAAAGATTAAGGCATCTAAATCAAAGAGTTGATATTGCAGGTATTATTTATA
>Ga0256843_1001031_pt1 | contig 22668 bp, 24 predicted proteins | sample AlvinellametaG_FD_191572 | JGI IMG/M metagenome (GOLD analysis project Ga0256843, IMG submission 191572) | Pompeii worm associated microbial communities from hydrothermal vent at the East Pacific Rise, Pacific Ocean - Alvinella | ecosystem: Host-associated > Annelida > Integument > Unclassified ... | reverse complement strand
CTGCTGCTTTGTTGATTCTTAAACCACTTGATAGTTTCTCAAGTGAATTATCTAATGCTCTATTGTTCATAGAAGCGTTTGTGTGTGCGTTCATTGCCGCTACGTTTGTATTTATTCTAAATCCCATGATAAATCCTTTTATCTGCTAAGAGCTCTCACTCTTAGGTTATTTTTAGCCAACTTCCATGTTGACTTCATAAACTATATCGACCATAAAAAAAAAGGTTTTAATTTTTTTTGAGAATTTCAAAGTTTTTCATTTTTAATTTTTAATTTTTAATTCTTACGCTACACTTCCAAAATCGAAAATCCATATATATAGGATAACACTTGAATTTAATCATAGTCGAATCACCTGCAAAAGCAAGAACTATCAAGAACTTTTTAGGAAAAGGATATGAGGTCATAGCCTCAAAAGGGCATATACGAGATCTTCCTAAAAGCCGTTTTGGTATCACCATAGATGAAGAAAAAAATGAGATCATTCCAACATATTCCATCGCAAAAGAGAACCAACCAACAGTAAAAGAGATCAAAGCAAAAGCTGACAAAGCCGATACCATCTATATCGCAACCGATGAGGACCGAGAGGGGGAAGCGATCGGTTGGCATATCGCACATGCGATCAAAAAAGATCCAGAAGAACTTCCACGTATCGTATTTCATGAGATCACTAAAACCGCTATAAAACACGCACTAGAATCTGCAAGACAGATCGATATGAACATGGTAAATGCTCAACAAGCTCGTCGTTTGCTTGATCGTATAGTTGGATACAAGCTTTCACCACTCCTTAGCTCAAAGATCCAAAAAGGTCTTTCTGGTGGTCGTGTACAAAGTTCAACACTTAAACTCATTGTTGATCGGGAACGTGAGATCAAAGCGTTTGTCCCACAAGAATACTGGAGCATCGATACCAAGTTCAAAACCGATATAGATGCAAATCTTATTAAATTTGAAGATAAAAAGATAGAAAAACTCTCTATCAAAACAAAAGAAGAAGCCGAGCATATCACAGATACGATCAAAAACGACACTTTTAGTATCGCAAAGATCGAAACAAAACAACGAAAAACCTCAACACCACCACCGTTTATGACCTCAACATTGCAACAGAATGCTTCAAGTAAACTTGGTTTTAGCCCAAAAAGAACGATGTCTATAGCACAAAAGCTTTATGAAGGGGTACAAACACCAAACGGCGTAAGTGGGGTTATCACCTATATGAGAACCGATTCACTTAATATTGCTGCTGAAGCGATCACAGCTGTAAGAGATACCATAAAGGAAAAATATGGTGAAAAATACCTCCCAAATAAACCAAAATACTATACAAAAAAAGCAAAAGGTGCACAAGAAGCTCATGAAGCGATCCGTCCTACTATGTTGGACTTCACCCCTGAAATAGCGGCACAGTATCTCAAAGGTGAAGAAGCAAAACTTTATAAGCTCATTTATGAACGATTTATGGCATGTCAAATGGCAGATGCACTTTTTGAGCAACAAAGTATTACTTTTAAAGGGGAAAAAGCAGAGTTCAAGGCAACTGGTAGAAAACTTTTATTTGATGGATTTTATAAAGTACTTGGTAACGAAGATAAAGACAAACTCCTCCCAACACTAAAAGAAGGTGAAGGAGCCGAGATAGAATCTATCAAACCAACTCAGCACTTTACAGAACCACCTGCACGATACAGTGAAGCAAGTCTTATTAAAAAAATGGAGGCTGAAGGGATCGGTCGTCCATCAACATATGCTCCAACGATCGCTACACTAATGAACAGAACCTATATAGAAGTTGAGAAAAAGCAACTTATCCCTACAGAGGTTGCATTTACTGTTATCGATATACTTGAAAAAAACTTTGCAAATATCGTAGATTCACAATTTACTGCAAAGATGGAAGAGGAACTTGATGAGATAGCTGAAGGGAAAGTTGACTGGAAAAAGCTTCTGATCGATTTTTATAAAGAGTTTATGACAAAGATCGAAGAAGGGAAGAAGAATATCGCTTCACAAAAAAGTGCTAAACCTATAGGAAGGAACTGTCCTGAATGTGGAAGTGAGCTTTTGCTTCGTAAAGGAAGATTTGGTGAGTTTATCGCATGTAGTGGCTTTCCAAAATGTAAATACACCGAACAAATCAACGAAGATGGAACAACACAGCCAAACAAGAAAGAAGAAGAACTCGCAGGTGAAAAATGTGAAAAATGTGGTGCCGAAATGGTTGTAAAACAAGGTCGAAACGGAAAGTTCTTAGCATGTAGTGCTTATCCTAAATGTAAAAATACAAAAAGTTTGGCAAGTGAACAAAAGATTTCAGCGGTACCTTGTCCAAAATGTGGTGGAAAACTAATCTGGAAACAAAGCAGACGAGGAGCATTTTGGGGATGTGAGAACTATCCTACATGTAAATTTATCTCAAAATTTGAACCAACTACTATAAAATGCTCCGAAGAGGGATGCGATGGTGTACTTGCAAAACGTACATACCGTAATAAAGAAGTATATGAGTGTACCACATGTAAAAAAAGAACTCCAGCTGAAGAGATAGAAAAATAATAATCTTTTAGAGATCTTATGATATAATTATCAAAACCCATATCATAAGGGTATCTCTATGAAGAACTATAGCTCCCTTTTATCTTTTATACTCATTACATGCAGTTCTATCAGCCTTCAAGCAAATACAGATATTTTACTTGCTATGAATCTAGAAGACCTCACAGAATTTCAAATCAGTTCTGTTGTTAATAGATATGACCTAGATAGTACAAAAAGTGCTTCTCCTGTTACAATTATTACTGAAGAGGAGATCCAAAAACATGGTTATAAAACACTTGAGGAGTTGCTCCAAAGTGTTGTGGGATTTGATCAAGGGTACCATATCCGTCGATCTGTAGTATCCAATAGAGGTTATTATCAAGATATCAATTCCAACTATCTTTTACTTGTTGATGGACATAGGATCAATGAAAATGCCTATTCTGGCTTTGGTGTTGCACAAATTTATCCACTTATGGATAACATAAAAAAAGTAGAAATCATTCGTGGTCCAAGTTCTACTTTGTGGGGAAATAGCGCTTTAAATGGGATCATCTCCATCACTACAAAAGATCCACAAGATTATATGGGGAGTGATAGAGATAATGGTGTACTAGAAGGAAGTATTGACTATGAAGTAGAAAACAATCGAAAGATCCTGAACGCTTCTTATGCTAAAAATGGAGAAGACTACTCATTTGTAGCTTCTGCTCTTTATTTTGATAATGATGTCGATATCACAAATGCTTACTATACAAATGAAAACACCCCTTATGAAATGGTACAAGCAAATTATGATTTTGATCCAAGTTATCAATTGCAAACAAAGTTTCGGTATAAAGATATCATTTTTAATATGCAGTATACAAACTATGATAGAAGATCAAATGGAGAAACTTATCGATATACACAGGAGCAAAAAGAGACTGATCCTGAAAAATACAGAGATTCTGATGGTTATTTTGCTTTAGATCAAAGCTGGATAGAACTTTTATATACTCCTAAACTAACTAAAACACTTTCATTGGAAGCAAGACTCTCTTATGAATATACAAAAAAAGAAGAAACAAGAGAATATCTTGATACCGGATACGATATTATAGGTGCAAGCTATACCGATAAAGGAGTAACAACAGAAATAATACTTCATCAAGATACCCCAGATTATCATTTTTTAGGTGGTATTTATACTCAAATCCATAAACTCATCAATGATATATATTTACCAAATTATAATTATAAGTCCATAAGGGAAAAAACATATGCAACCTTTGGTGAAATCAACTATAATGGCTTAGCAAAATGGATCTTTACACTGGGTGCTCGATATGAATATAGTAATAAAAGAGGAGATGCACATAGTTTTTTACCTCGTATGATGGTATATCGTCAACTAAGCTATAACAGTTATATCAAATATATGTATAACACCGGTTCTTTACGTCCTACCTTAATCACAACAAGGGATTATGTAGTTACTACTCCAAGATTTGGGGAGTTTTATGCACAAGGTTCAGAAAAAAGTCAAAAAAATGCTTCAAACTCTTTACAGTTTGGATATAAAGGAGAACAGTTTGATATAGTTACTACACTCTTTTATGATCAGATGAAAGATCTTATCCTTTGGGGAAATGCTACATTGGTTGGGCAAACAGCAGATGGGTATGATATAAGGCTGTGGGAAACGAACTTAGCTGACATAACAGAAAAAGGGATAGAGATCGAAGCAAAATACTATCCATCCCAAGAGCTGAGTTTTTATGCTACCTATGGATATGCCAAAACAGAATATGATCAAAATGGGATCTATTATGCTGGAAAAAAGATAGTTGATATTATTGGAACATATTCTGACAGTTCTATGGTGATGCCAGGTGCACCAGAGCAAACTTGGAATCTAGGATTTGACTGGGATATTTATAGTAATATCTCTTGGAATCTAAACTATCATGGACGCTATGGCATTCTCTCTGTTTATCCAGTTGCTGAATATAATTTTTATGAATTTGAACATTTCTTTGATACAAATATCCATATGGTAGATCTTTATAAAGATGGATTAGTTTTAGACCTTTATGGAAAGAACCTTACAGACAATCGTGGTAGATTCCCAGGAAGATTGTTATCAGGATATGGAGAGATAGAAACACAACTTGGAAGGCAAATAGGTATAAAACTACAATATCACTTTTAAAATTTAGGCTATAATACCTTTTAAAAACTTTACAAAGGTTCTTATGAAAATAGCTGTCATTTCTGATACTCATAGAAAATTTTCTTTAGCAAAAGAAGCAATCGATCTACTTATAGAACAAGGTGCAGAGTACCTCATCCATGCAGGGGATATCTGTGAATATGATACTTTAGAGTATATCAAAAATACAAATATTCCTTATGTTGCAGTGTATGGAAATAATGATGCGCATATGGTACAGTACCATAATGACTTTAACCTCCATAAAGAGCCGTATTATTTTAAGATAGAGGATGTGAAGTTCAAACTGATGCACCTTCCTTTTTATATGACACCTGATAGTGATGTAGTGATCTTTGGACATACACACATCTTTCAAGTTGAACAACAAAATCAAACCCTTTTTCTCAATCCTGGAGAGGTATGTGCTAGAGAAAAACCATTAAGTGAATGTGTCTTACTGGAAATAACCGATACAAAGTTTGTGGTACAATACTTTGCAAAAGATATTAAAACAAATATAATACAAGAGAAACTTTATGAATTTAAACGATAAAACTATATTTTTATGTGCCATTTGTAACATCAATAGCGGTACATGTAATGAAGATTGTAAATTTTGCTCCCAAAGTGTACGATATAAAGCAGATATAGAACGTTATAAACAAAAACCTATAGATCAAATAATTACAGAAGCACAACAGGCACGAAAAAACGGTGCACTTGGATTTTGTTTGGTAACATCCAACAAAGGGCTTGATGACAAAGTACTTGAATTTGTTTGTAAAGTCGCACATGCAGTAAACAAAGAAGAACTTGGTCTTCGCTTGATCGCTTGTAATGGAACAGCAACAAAAGAACAGCTTTTAGAGCTTAAGAAAAACGGTATCAAAGCCTATAACCACAACCTAGAGACTTCACAGAATTTTTATTCTCAGATATGTACTACTCATCCTTGGGAAGAGCGTTATGCAACTTGTGAAGCAGTTAATGAAGCAGGAATGGTACTAATCTCTGGAGGTATTTTTGGACTTGGAGAAACTCAAGAAGACAGAAGAAGTATGCTCCAAAGTCTTAATGAACTTAAACCAACCAGCGTACCTATCAACTTCTATCATCATAACCCAGCCTTAGCACTACAACCTAATCCACTTTCAAGAAAAGAAGCACTAGAACTTATCAAACTTACAAGAGAAATGATCCCAGATGCAAAAAGGATTATGGTTGCAGGAGGAAGAGAACTAATGTTTGGACAAGATTGGGGTGATATCGTAACATATGGAGCAAATTCTATTGTTATAGGAAACTATCTTACAACTCAAGGAGAAGCTCCAAATAAAGATTTGGAAGTGATTCAAAAACTTGGGCTTACCATAGCTACAAAGGTATAAAATATGCATGACTTAGGCGCAAATATCACTCTTATAGTATCTGTTGCGCTTATAGTCCTTTTTAGCCCTTTTTTAGCTAAAACACTCCGTCTTCCAACTACTCCTATAGAAATAGTCTTAGGCTCACTTCTTGGATATTTTGGTTTTATTCATGATGAAGAGATATTTAAGGTCCTTAGTGAATTTGGTTTTTTATATCTCATGTTCATTGCAGGTACGGAAATAAATCTCAAAAAATTTTTAAAGACACCACCTGATATTCTTAAAAAGATACTGATCTATCTTTCACTTTTATACCTTTTTTCATTTTTATTTTCATTATGGTTTCACTTAGGCAATATTTTTATGGTGCTCTTACCCCTTATCTCTGTTGGGCTTATTGCAACATTATCAAAAGAATATGGGAAAACTCCATGGATAGAACTCTCTATGACATCTGGAAGTATAGGGGAGGTTGTAAGCATTGGTATCCTTACATTAACATCAGCAGCGCTTGAGCATGGTTTTGGACTTGAATTTTTTACTACCATTTTTTCGTTGCTTCTTTTTTTGACCTTCATGTTCTTAATCTTTAAAGCAATGAATATCCTTTTTTGGTGGTTTCCAAAACTTTCATATATCCTTATGCCAAAACAAGATAACCAAGAACAAGATATCCGCCTCTCTATGGCAATCTTTTTTCTTTTGGTTGCATCGATGATGTACCTAAAACTTGAACTCGCTTTTGGTGCTTTTCTAGCAGGGATATTCATACCAACCTTTTTTGAACACAAACATGACCTTGAAACAAAACTTGCCTCATACGGCTTTGGTTTTTTGATCCCTGTTTTTTTTATCCATATCGGTTACAGTTTCGATCTTAACGCCTTTAAACTTCCAGGTCTTGTCACAACATCATTGATCATAGCAGGTGTAATGATCGCTATGCGACTTATTGCTTCTTTAGTCTTTATTAAAAAACTCGGTCTTAAAGACTCCTTACTCCTTGGGCTTTCTCATTCAATGCCACTAACACTTCTTATCGCTATGTCAACACTTGCTTATCAAGCATATTCTATCGATAAACTGCATTATTATGCCTTTATCCTTGCCGCACTTTTTCAAGTTATTATAGTGATGACCACCATAAAACTTATAGAACGCTGGCATAAACAAAAACAGTAACTTTTTTGTTATAATACATCAAGAGCTTTGAAGGGAAAGAAATGGCAGGATCAGTCTTACTCAATATAGTTAGAGAGTCAATGCTAGAGGTCTATCAAGCAAAACGAATCATACAAAAAGAACTTCTGTTAGAAAACTATCCTATCCTCTCTAATTCAATAGAATGTACTGTTAGTATCTACCTTAAAGAGAAAAAAAAGAACACTTACACAACATCATCTGCAAATACACTTTTAGAAAATATTATCATTTGTGCAAAAAAAGCAGCATTTGAAGATCCCGCTCATCCTCCACTCTCTTCATCGAACTATCTACTTGCTGAGATCGAATTAACTCTCCATACCGATGATGGTGATATCAGTGAAAAAGACTCTCCAATACTCACTGATGAAACAACTCTAGTGGTCTAAATATTTACATTTTTGAATGTATAATAAAAAATAATTTTTTTCCAAAGGTTCATTATGAAACGTAGAGACGCATTAAAACTAGGTGTAGCAACCTTTGCTCTAAATAGCATCAACGCATCTGCAAAAACTTCCAAAGAAGTTTCACCTGCTTTAACAGCACCGTTGCCAAAAAAAAGAAACAAGAAACCAAGGATTGTTGTTGTTGGTGGAGGCTGGGCAGGACTTTCTTTTGCAAAAGAGGTCAAGATCAATGTTCCTGATTCTGAAGTTATTTTAGTTGAACAACGTTTTGAGTTTATGAGCTGTCCTATGAGTAACTTATGGCTTGTTGATAAGATAGAACTTGACTTTTTAATGCATGACTATCTTCAAGCAGCACGTGAAAATAGTTATACCTATTTTCAAGCAAGTGCATATGGATTAGATAAAGACAAAAAGATCCTCAAAACATCAAATGGAGATATAGAGTATGATTATCTTGTTCTTGCTCCTGGGATAGATTATGACTATGATCTATGGACAAAAGGGGATAAAGTTCTTGAGAACAGACTTCGCAACGAATATCCAGCAGCCTTTAAACCTGGAAGTGAACATATGACACTGAAACAAAAGATCCATGAATTTAAAGGAGGAACTTTCGTCCTTACAGTACCAAGAGGAAATTATCGTTGTTTACCTGCACCATATGAGAGAGCTTGTTTAATAGCCGATTTTTTTAAGAAAAAAGGGATCAAAGCAAAAGTGCTTCTTCTTGATGAACATGAGGGTATCACTATCAAAGACCATGGTTTCTCTACTGCTTTTAAAGAGCTTTATGGCGAATATATCCAATATGAACCAAATGCAATAATCGAAAATATCGACTTGGAAAATAAAATAATCAGCACTGAATTCGATGAGTTTAGTTTTGATGATGCATCATTCTATCCACCTGTACGTGGAGGAAAAATTCTTGAACTATTTGGCTTTGCAAAAGATACAATATATAATAGAAAAGAAGCAGATATCAATATTTTTACTTATGAAGTCAATGGAGCAAAAGATATCTTCGTTTGTGGTGATGCAAGACCAACAGGATTTAGTAAATCAGGAAATACTTCAAATACTGAAGGAAAAAATGTTGCCCGTGAAGTAGCTGCTCGTATCTTAGGAAAAAAACACAACTGGGAAAGCCCTGTAACAGTTTGTGTTTCTGATGTTTCAGCATATCCAGAACGTGGGATCTTCATACATTCTGAATATAAATTCAACAAAAAACTGGGACAATTTGAATTTGCAACTCCTGTTACTAATGAGCATTGGAAAGGAGAAGAAGGACTCCAAAATGCTCAAGCTGTTTATGGGTGGGCAAAAGCTATGTATGCTGATATGTTTAGTGGATCTTTTGTAAAAGATTATATACCGAAGTGATCAGCTTCGGTGCAACTCTACACTATCCCCTACCCTTATAGTTCCTTTGTAAAGTGCTTTTGCAAATATACCTCTATCATCTTTTAGAAGTTTTGGTAATTTAGAGCTAATAGAAGAAAGACCTTTACAAAGTGTACAGTTTTGAGTTATCTCAAAAGCCACCTCCCCTATAGTTACCTTATCCCCTGGAATCAAACTGCATGGATTGATATCAAGATAAATATTTTCTCCTAAAGCTCCTGCTTCTAACTCTATATTATTTTCTTTTGCCATTTCATATGCTGTTACAGAAGCAAGCAATATCGCTCTATTAGTATCCTTAGCATAAAACTTATCTCCAACAACACCATTTGGATCAACAGTGATACTCTCTACTTCTTTACGTGGATTTGCTTTATCGCCAGTAGATATATAAAGTCGCAATACTTTTGCCTGAGTATTATCCAAGATCATCCTTTGTAAGAAGTTTTATGTTAAAGAAGCTAAAAGATATAAGATGACACGACCAAGTGGTCGTATCGAAAAAAAGTGTTACTTAATAGTTGCTTTTTTTGTTTTTGTTTTCCCTTTAAGGTCAACCCATGTCATTACAAGTTTGTCACCTTTTTTGAATCCAGCAGCTTTGAACTCGTATTTTACGATAGGGTTTTTAGAAAGGAATTGGCTTGTACTTGCATCAAATACAGTTTTTCCATTTACTTTCCCATCCCAATGTGTGATGAAGTTCGCATTATCTCTGCTTCCAGTCTTTTTTTCTGCGATATCGTATGTCATCATTGGGTGTTTCGCCATACATTTAACTTTAACTACGTCACCTTTAATTTTTGCTTTTACTCTCATTTTTCAACCTTTATCAAAAATTTATTATATTGTATTAAAAAGGATTAACCTTCACATCCACCGAGTGCAACTTCTAGAGTTTTCTTACCACAGTAAAGTTTCCCGTCTTTCCCTTTTGCAACTGCATATACAGTACCAGATTTTTTCATTTTGATCTTTACAGAGTTTTTAGGGACAGTATGTTCGTTTTGTTCAAACACTACAACACAGCTTTCAGGGTTTACATCTTGTAAAAGTACAAGTTGCTCACAATCAATATCACAACTAATGTCAACTGGAACAGCACCACCATTACTTGCTACATCTGGAGTTTTCACAGTTACATGTTTTTGCTCTCTCTTAGCAGTACCAAAAAGTGCTTTTAGTGCATCATCAACAGACTTTGCAGTCCACGCATCTGGTTTTTCTTTTCTAAAGTCTACAGCCTGAAGTGCAGGAGCTGCTACAGTTACTGCAGCTGCTGTTGCACCAAGAGTTAAAAATTTTCTTCTTTGCATTTTCTTTCCTTTTATTAAATTTATTTGCTTTTGTTAACTATATAATCAACAACTGATTTGAATTCAGCATCACTGATAGAAGTACCACCTTTAGGAGGCATAGCATTGATCCCGTTTATACCATTAGCATAAACTTTTTTTATCCCTTTTTTAAGAACTTTCGCCCATTCAGCTTTGTTCCCAAGTGTTGGAGCTCCTGCTGCACCACTATCGTGACACATTGCACATGATGCTTCATATACAGCTTTTGCTTTTGCTTCGGCACCACCCTCTTTTTGTTTAGGAAGAGATCGCTCTTCTGAAAGAGGTGGCAAGAAGTTCTTTTGCTCAATAGTGATTCTTTGAACTTTTACTTCTTTAAGACAATCATGCATACAACGACCATCTTCAGCAAGTGTTCTTGCACCATAATTCTTAGGTACATTCATGTATGCTCTCGTATTTTCAAGACCTTTTGGTCCTCTGATTTCTGGAACAAAACCATTTACATTTGGCATCTCTATTTTACCAAAATTATCCTGATTTAGTTCAAAGTCTTCATCTTCAACCACTTCACCGTCAACTTTAAGTTCATTAAGATTTAACATGTAAGCAACAAGTGCATATGTTTCATCCCATGTTAAACTTTTTGGAGCTGGATGAGGCATACCAGTTTTAATGTACCAAAGCGCAGTACTTGGATAAGGCCAGTATGAACCAAATACTCTTACAGGACCATCATCATCTGGAGTAAGTCTTTGATTTGTCAATGTCTTTTGAAGCTCGTAAGCATTTCCTTTTGTGAGTGCCGGATAGATACCAACATTTGCTGCACCACTACCAAAGTCACCATGACATGCTAAACATTTTTCTTCATAAATAGCTTCACCCTCTGCAACTGTACCATGACCTTCAGGAAATGGTCCATTATACATTACATCAACATCCCATGCTTTGATTTCAGCAGGTGTTGCTTCTCTACCTTTATTATATGCTGTAGTTCTTGCTTTTTCATTAACAGCATAAGGACCACTAAAACCATTAACGATAGGGTACGAAACACCACCATCGATCACTTTCTTTCCATTGAAATCATAAGTATGACTTACAACATACCTTGTTTTACCTTCAACACTTGATGAAGTACCAGTATCAGCACCTACACATGCTGTAAAAGTTACTGCAGCTGCTACGGCTGAAATAGTGATGAGTCTTTTATGAGATAACTTGAACATTATTTACCTTTCCTTCCGCAGTTACTTCCCAAGTGAATACTGCATTTCTGTGATATACAGATTCTACACCCATTATTGCACGTTCTTGAGCAACAGTTGGTTGAATGAATCCAGCGTCGTCATAAGCACGACTAGAAAGAAGAAGTTTCTCACCCTTTTTGAACTTATGCATGAAACTAAATCGTGTCCAAGCTTTTGGAAGTACAAGACCTTTTAAGCTTGCTGGTTGCCAGTTTTTACCACCATCAAGTGAAATATCAACACCTTCGATAGTACCTTGACCACTCCATGCAAGACCTTCGATCTCTACCCACTCACCATCTTTAAGGTCAGTCCATGGTTTTTCAGGACACGGACTAGTGATAACTGAGTTAACTTCAAGAGGATAAAAATGCTGAATAGCTTTTCCATCTGGTTTTAATGCCGTATATTTTGCAGTTTCTTCTTTTGCAAAGAACGGCTCATTTTGGAACTCTAGTCTTTTTAGCCATTTAACACAAAGGTTTCCTTCCCATCCTGGAACAAGTAAACGTACAGGATATCCTTGTTCTGGACGAAGTGCTTCACCATTTTGACCATAAACAAGCATTGCATCATCAAGTACTTTATCTATAGGGATAGTTCTACCCATTTCTGAGTTATCTCCACCCTCAGCAAGCATCCATTTTGCAGTTGGTTTTAAACCAAGGTCTTTTAAGATATCTTTGATGTAAACACCAGTCCATTCAGCACAACTGATCATCCCTTTTGCAAACTGGATAGAGTTAAACTGTGGACCTCTCCACTCTGGACCACCATTTGCAGGACATTCAATAAAGTGAACACGGCTTACTCTTGGATACTTTTTAAGTTGATCAAGTGTAAGTACTATTGGCTTTTCAACAAGACCATGGATCATCAATCTCCATCTATTAGGATCGATCTGTGCAACCCCACCATGACAACGGCTAAAGAAAAGTCCGTTTGGAGTAATGTTACCATAAAGATCTTGTAATGGACACATAGCGATCGAAGCTTGCCAGTTCCCAGAAGCAAGTAGTTGAGCATTTCTTCTTGTAACATTATGCTCATATGGTGAAGGCATACCATATCTATTTTTTGTAACTGGGTCTCCTAGTTTAGTTCCCCAAGGTACTTCTTCTAAAATATTTGGATCACCTTCTTCATTGGCAAGCGCATTTGAAGCTGCCAAAGATGTTCCAGCTATAGCAGTTACAGAGAGTGCTGCACTCTTTTTAAAGAACTCTCTTCTGCTAGAAAGCTCTACTTCTTTCTCAGATGAAGCAGAAGCATTATGAATTTCTTTCATATCCATCTTTATTTCCCCTTTTGGTATTGATATTTTAAATTGAAAAAGCTTGGCAGCCATCTCAATATAAAATAATATCAGTTACAATTATACAGAACTTATCTTGCAGGAAGCTTCTATATTTGAATTAAGGAAAAAATTTGTTACCTAATGAAACATTTTTTCTAGAAAGAAATATAAAGAAATATAATTTAAGAAGTTTTTAATAAAAAGTGATTATTTCAGCTTATGCAATCGATAATAAAACGATATAGTTCTGCTTAATATCCTCATAAATAAAGATTTTAAACCCGCTATAATCGATCTCTTTTACATGTGGATCATTAAAAAAAGAGGAGACTTTATACTTATGTAACTTTGTAGGAATATTAATAATAATTGTATCAAGATAAAGTTTGAAATTTTTAGCACTTTGAAAATCCATCTGATCCAATAATGCTTCTAAAATGATCTTTAATTCTTTTTTATATCTTTTTGTTGCTACTATTTTCATCTTTTCTCTCTTCTAACCATTTATTGAGCTCTTCCATTATTTTTGTATACTCTATCACCTCTAATGTTCCTTTTTTATAGGACTCTATATCTTTTTTCAAGCTTTCTATATATTGTTCTAAACTATTTTCCATTATAAAAAAAGAAGATTACTCTTCCTCTTCTCCTTTGTCAGATTTAATACCCAATGCCTCATGCAAATCCGAGGTAATCTCCTCAAGTGAATCTATAGCATCTTCATATAGTTCTACTTTTTCATCACATTCTTCAGCATCTTCAGCTGAACCTACAGCTTCTTTTAGGGTTTGCTTTATCTTATAGCTCTCAAAAGGTTCACCATATTCATAAACGATCTCTCCTCCATCTTTCCCCTGCAATAAAACAGCACCGGAAATAACGAACATTGCTACGATCGCTACAACTTCTAGAAGAAACCTTTTAGAGATAGATCCTATTATTTTTATTAAAGCAATGATCCCCATTGATATTACAAGATACAGCCCCATCTTTTTATGTTCTAACAGCTCTTCTTTCCCATCAGCACTTAAAAACTCAAAGATCTTTGGACCTGCTTGATTTCCACTATACCATGCCACTCCTATCGCAATGGCAGTGACAACTATGGCAAAAGTTGAAAAATGTGCTAAGAATCTTTCTTTCCTTATAATATAGACCATACCTATAATCGATGCAACCATAGGTAAAACAATAGCAAAATGTGCAGTAGCTGGATGTAACATCACAACAGCTCCTTTAATAATTAATTCTTATAATTATATCTGATCTATATAAAAAGAATCTTTTAAAATTCCAGATCAACCTTTTCTAAAGGTTGCGGACGAGGTGGTGAGATAAGGTACCCTTGAATATAATCGATATCAAGATCTTGTAAGATCTCTACAATCTCTAAATCATCTACAAATTCTGCTACAATCTTTAAATGCATTCCTTTTGCAAATTTCACAATAGATTCAAGCATATGATGTTTTCTTTTATTGGTAACTATTTCATTGATAATACTTCCATCTATCTTAATGATATCAATCTCCATTTCTGCAAAATATGCAAAATTTGAATATCCACTTCCAAAATCATCTACAAGGATCAAAGAGCCATATGAATGGATACGGTCAATAAAATCTTTGATCAATTTCATATCCTCTATCCCTTCAGTCTCTAAAAGTTCAATATCTATCTTCCCTGCTATAGCAATATTTTGTTCAAATAGATTAAAGAGTTCCTCCATTAATGGCTCATTCAATATATCTGCCATAGCTAAATTGATCGAAAATCTATATTTCGGATATTCTATAGCTGCTTGAATTGTTTTTTCTATAACAGTTTTAGTAATCTGCTGATATAAAGATGTTTTTTGTACAATATCTAAAAATTTAAACGGTGGTATTACTGTCGTTCCATCAATAATACGTACCAATACTTCAAATTTATCGATACTTTTGGTTTTTAGGTTCATAATAGGTTGAAAATAGATCACAACATCATCGTTCTTTAAAGCTTTTTTGACCAAATTGATTGTTTCTATATTTTCTTGTGCTTTCTTTTGCAAACCTAAAGAATCATCATAAACAACAACGTTTCTGTTTCTTACTTTCTTAATGTATTTTAAAACAAGATCTGCATTTTCAAGAAGTGGTTGTGTATCATTTATAGCAGCCGTTATTGAAATATTTATTTCATTGTTGTCTATAAGGAAATGTTGCGAAGTTATCAATGTTAAGATTCTGTGTGTCAATTCATTTAAACGAGCTATCGTTATATCATCAAATAAAAGACAGAATTCATCTCCACCTATTCGATATACCGACTTTAAATGTTTATCATGACAAATATCTGAAAGCATATGTGCAATTGTCTTTAAGATCGTATCTCCAACTTCACTTCCATAAACATCATTAATATCTTTAAATCGATCTATATTTAGAAGGATAATAGCAGGTTTTTTCAACTTCTTCTTATCTTCATCAAAAGCGATCCGATTTTTTATATCTGTCAATCTATCATACATCAATGAATGCTTTAAGGAGTCCGTTGTTTCAAGAAGTTTATTATGCTCTTTGATATAACGGACAAGAATAACAATCAAATATATATATATCGTAATAAAAACTAAAAATAATATTCCAACAAACATATCAAGGATATCACTATCATTGATATATAATAACGTAAAATGTTTTTTAAGGTCATCTACGATCTTTGCAACCTTGTTTGTACGAATCTCGTTATCTATATTTATAAATTCTGGATAGATATTGATTATGAAATTAACATGCTTTTTAAAAGTGGTGATAAAACGTTTTTCGTTCTCTGTATATGTATCTTTAATCTTTATATCATCAAAATCTTTTTGTATATAGCTAAAATCACTCATCCTTTTTGCATATATGATCGAGGTTACGATCTTGCTTATCTTATAATACAACTCTTTATCTTTAATATCTTGAAGTTTATTATCATAACTCGCCAAAAAGATAAGAGAGTTTTTCATAGCAGCATTAAGCATTACCCATCGTTGCGTATTTTGAAAGAGAGTATCTATCTCTTTAGAAAGAGCTTTGATCCTTAATCTCAATACGGCATAACGCTTCCTTTGCAATATCTTTGCATCAAAAAGATTTTCATATCCTTCTTGCATATCCAGTAAAATCGAACTGATCTCGTCATTATTATTGTAAGCATATATATAGTTCTTCAAAATTATAAGTTCAAGGTAGGATTCATCCATTTTGATCTTATTAAGAGTGATCGTAAATGCTTTACTTTCTTGAGATATCCGTTTTTGCTGATTGTAGAAAAAATAAAAAGAAGCTAATGCTATAAAGCCTATAATGATAACTATAAAAAATATGATATTGGCACGTAACTTATTCATAGGCTATCTTTGGCAATTTTCCAGTTAAGGTCTTTAAAAACTCTTCTATTGCATCTATTTGCTCCGGATCCAATGCTATCCCTAAATTACGATCCCCCATAATCTTTATAGCACTTTTAAGTGTTTTAGCCCCTCCATCATGAAAATAGGGCGCTGTAAGCTCAATATTACGAAGAGTTGGTACCTTATAGACATTTTTATCAAGTGGGTTTTTTGTTACAGCATAACGATCTGGATAGACTTTATCTGTATCATAACTTTGAAAAAAACCTATCTTCGCAAATGAGTTCCCACCAACATTGATACCATTGTGACAGCTTATACATCCAAACTGTTTAAAAAGATGATATCCTTTTAACTCCTTTTGCGTCAAACTACCCTTTCCTTCTAAATAACGATCAAATTTCGATGGAGTCACTAATGTTTTTTCAAACTCAACAATAGCATCTATAACATTTTCAAAAGTCACTCCATCTGGATAAAACTGGACAAACTGTTTCACATACTCTTTATTTACCTTAACTCTTTGAACAACAAGTTCTGGTGTCATATTATGCTCTACCGGATTTAACAATGGTCCCTTGGCTTGTTCATAAAGATCTTTTGCTCGCCCATTCCAAAATTGTCTAAAATTAAAAACAGCATTTAAAACTGTAGGGGATTGAATATTTCCCCTTCTTGCACCATACCCAACAGATACGATCCGAGGATCTGCTCCTCCATCATAGATATTATGACATGAAATACATCCAACAGAATTATCTTTAGAGAGAGAAGCATCAAAAAAAAGCTCTTTACCAAGACGTGCTTTTTCTTCATTAACTGGTACTTTATGTAATGCAACAATAGGCTCAAGCCCAAATAACACTACTGCAATAGATAAAAATAATATAAACCTCATAATCATAATCTTAAATTATTTTCCCTTTTGTTTTGCTTTCATTAAGAATTTTTTCAAACTTAATCTCTCTTTTTTTTCGATTCTATAAGAGATAAATTGCAAATAGTTTAATATCTCTTGAGGGGGTATAGATGTTCGTTTCGATGCTTTTTGCAATAAATACTGAGGGATTTTTATATGCTTTACATGTAAAAGAAAATCATCTTGAATCTTCTGTAGTAAAATACTTTTTTTATTGGTACAAAATGTAGCAAAAACAAAGGGCAAAGAATATTTTTCATACCACTGCTGTGCTAAATCGATAAAGTTAGAATTGTCATTTTGAAGATAATACAATAATGCTTTATCCCCAATGATCACCTCCCCTTGGAGATCTAAAATCTCTGCAAGAACATTGGATGTAGCAGATTCACTATCTTTTAAAAAATCTTGTGAAGGAAGTAGTAAAACACTTAAAACCTGTTTATTGGCAACTATTCCCACTTTTGGTTTTTTACATTTTCTAGAATTTATACTCGAAATAAAAGCAGCATCAACTCTTTTTTCTAAAAATTTTTTATTTATCTTTGAAGGTACACCTTTGTGGTATTGCATACTTTGTTTTTGTTGTGAAAATCGCAAATAACGTTTCATAAAGATATGAAAAGGTAAAAGATTAAGATAATCGATCTTTCCAAAAACCAAAAAAACACTCCAAAATTCAGATAATGACATTATACAAAACTTATCTTAAGTAATAAACCACCATATGTCTATATTTCAAGCAGTTTTTTTAGCTTTACCTACATTCGATATAATTCAAATCATTATAAAGCAAGGAACTATTTTTATGGTACGAGTAGAATTTCTAGGACCTATTGGCAAAGAGCCTCAAGAACTTGATATAGACAACCTTTCAAAGTTAGCAGAGATCCTTAAAGAAGATGAATCTTTAAAAGAGTGGTTAGAATGCTCTGCCATCGCAGTGAATGACCAACTTGTTCAAACAAAGGACTTTCCTCTTAAAGATGGAGATAAAATATCACTTTTACCACCGGTATGCGGAGGATGAGCATGTTAGAATTATATGATGGAGGTCTTGATGTACCTCATCTCCTTCAAAAATGGTATGAAGAGGAAGCAACAAGTAACTATGGTGCTTTTATCCCTTTTGTTGGGACAGTCAGAGAAGAAAACGGGATTGACGGGCTTAGTTTTGATATCTATGAACCTATCCTTACAAATTGGTTTGAAGCATGGCAAGAAAAAGCAAGATCAAAGAATGCTCTTTTAAAGATGGCTCACAGTCGTGGAGATGTCCTAGTACACCAAAGCTCTTATATCTCTGCGGTATTCTCTCCAAAACGCCGTGTTGCGCTGGAGATGATAGAGGAGTTCGTAGAAGATTTTAAAGCGAGTGCCCCTATTTGGAAGTATGATCTTAAAAACGGTCAGCGTATCTATGCAAAAGACCGATCAACTGCTATACAAGGAAGTGGAATATTATTATGAAAAAAGATTTTATACCCTATGAAGAAAGTATTTCTATACTAAAAAGCTTACATGTAAAACCAAAAACAACCAAAAAGGTTGCTTTACCTGATTCACTTGGTTATACCCTCGCTTTTGATATCGTAGCACAAAAGAATGATCCAGAATTTCCAACTGCTTCAATGGATGGATATGCTATAAAGTATGAGGACCAACGTATAGGCTCTTTGGAGGTTTTAGGGGACAATCCTGCCGGAAATGATGAGCAAAGAGAGATCAAAAACGGAGAATGTATCAAAACATTTACAGGCTCTAAAATGCCTGCTGGAAGTGACACTCTCATCCCTATAGAAAATGTTACATGTAAAGATGATTTTATTATTATCGATGAAAGTGTTGAAAAAGGGTTTGCAGTTCGTCCTATCGGTGAAGGGTACAAACAAGGAGAGATCCTTATAGAAAAAGGAACAAAGATCGGATTTGTCGAACTTGGTGTTATGGCTGCTCTTGGGATCGTAATGGTTGATGTGATCATCCCACCAAAAGTAGCGGTCCTTGCAACTGGAAGTGAGATCCTTGATCTTGGAGAGTGTAGTAACAATTCAGCAGCCATTCGAAGCTCGAACAACTATACTATCGAAGCACTTTGTAAAAATGCAGGAGCGGAAGTTTTCCAGATGGGAACAGTCAAAGATGATAAAGCCAGTATCTTGGCTGACTTTACCAATGCCGTTGAAGCAAGTGATATCGTTATCTCAACAGGGGGAGTGAGTGTTGGAGATTATGATTTTGTAAAAGATATCGTTCCTGAACTTGGTTTTGAGGTGGTCTTTAAAGGGGTGGCTATCAAACCGGGACGCCATATCCTAGTAGCACAAAAACAAAACAAGTTCATCTTGGCTCTTCCTGGTTTTGCATACTCAAGCACTGTAACAGCGATCCTTTATGCACTTCCACTCATAGCGAAGATGTTAGGACGCAAAAAAGCCTATACTATCGTAGAGGCAAAACTTAAAGAGGATTTCAAAAAACGTACCCCTTTTAGTGAGTTTCGTGCATGTAATATCGAAGTGGTCGATGGGCAGTACTATTGCGACTTTGAAGGGAAAAAAGTAGGCAGTAGTGCTATCCTTATCAATATGCTCAATGACGCCGCACTGATGATGGCAGGTGTTGAAGACAGTGAGCTTCCAAAAGGCACGATGGTGCGTGTCATACTCTTAGAAGGTCTTAAATGAAACTTTTACATGTAAACCCAATAAACCATTCCATAGAAGAGCTAGAGCTCAAAATAGAAGCCAATACATTCTATACATTTTTTAGTTCACTCCTAATCGATGAACTTCCAACGATTCAAAACCATACTATCTACACCGATGGTAATGCACTTGCACAAAAAAAGACACCCTACTTCATAGCAGATCAACTCATTCTTGGAGAAGCTTTGATACTTGGTAGAAACGGTTTTGAAGAGTGTGACGCAACTATTTCCAAAGAAACACTTGCTCAACTTATCAACTATAATGTAAGTCAGTTTTATCTTGATGTGCTTGATCTGCTTTCACAAACAGATGTCAATCTCTATAGAGCTTTTTATGTAGAACATAACGGTGAGAATATGGAGCTTAATATCTCATGGGTTCTTTACTTTTTCAACATTGCAGATGAGCGAACAAAAGAGTATTTTCTAACTCATCTAAAATCAACTATACAAAATAAAGAAGATGTTGTTGCCTTTATGCAAAAAATGGCAAAGGCTGCTCTAAACGCTGCTGGTTAAACTCCTCAAGAGCTTTAACCTTGTAGCTTTTTCTGTGTATCTCGCAGTATCCAAACTCTTTGATCTTCTCTACATGGTATTTTGTGATATACCCTTTGTGTTTTTCAAAACCATACTGAGGATAAAGCTTTGCAGCTTCTTTCATCGATCGATCCCTTGTAACCTTTGCCAAGATACTTGCAGCACTTACTTCAGCTACTTTTGTATCTGCTTTTATCATCGTTTCTAAGCCAACCACTCCAAAAGAGGTGTTGCCATCAAAAAGGTATCGCTTGGCTTGAAGGTGTTTGATGATCTCTTCTAGGGAGTTTCTCATACATGTTGAAAGTCCTAGTTCATCTATGAGTTGTGGAGAATGTCTTACAATATGATAGGTTGCGTTTTGTATGATAAGTTCAAAAAGCTCTTCTCTTTTTTTTTCACTAAGTTGTTTTGAATCTGCCAAACCCTCTATATCGCTTTTTAATATACATCCAGCTACTACAAGATCACCTGCTATTGGTCCACGCCCTGCTTCATCGATACCACACAACATTCTCTTCTCTTTTTAGTTTTTCGTATTATAGCCGATTTAGGACTAAAGATTCAAAGGAGTGGATATGGATGTAACTCTTAACTCAACGATAAGCTCTATGCAACTTAGCACTAACAAGCAAGAGAACAAACTCGGCATCAAAAATCTCTATAACGAAAAAGTAACGGGAGATGAGCTTAAAGAGCTCAAAAAACAAGTAGAACAAAATGCTCATGCTTTTACTTTCAAGATAGAACAAACACAAACAACTGTTATCAACATCTCCCTTGGACAAAATGACGACAAGTTCCAACAAGATTATGAAGAGTTTCAAAACTTTTTAAAAGATATAGGATATGAGGGAAAAAATATCGCTGATCTTAGTCAAGAAGAAGCAAAAGAGCTTGTAAGTGAAGATGGTTTCTTTGGAGTAGATCAAACTTCACAGCGTATTGCAGATTTTGTGATCCAAGGGGCTAACGGTGACAAAGAGCTTCTTCAAGCTGGACTTGAAGGGATTATGCAAGGATTTAATGAAGCTGAAGAGATATGGGGAGATACTCTGCCAGAGATCTCATATAAGACCATAGACACAGCAAAAGAGCTTATTACAAAACATATGTCTGAACTAGGATATAACACTCTTGATACTTCTGCTTAATCACCCAAAGCCCAAATATCAAAAGGGATGATCTCGACTTGAGAAAGTGGGTGAGAGATCGTCGCTTCTTTGCTCATAGAGATCACTGTTACTTTTTTAATACCATACGAAAACAAGAACTGCTCAATAGATGCAAGTTTTTTAAAAAGTCGTCTTTCATCTGCGAATGGCTTCGAAAGAATGATCTCATCATTATCAGGAAGATAAAAATCAACATCATCAACATAATAACACTCTTTTTTTTGCTTAATCAATTCAAGATAGATCAAATTTTCAAATAATCGTCCAAAGTGTTTATCTGTTGAAAGTGCTGTTTTAAAAAAGATATCGCCAAGATAGAGCTTCTTTATCGCTCTTGGATGTTGATACTTTGCTATTTCATGGATATATCCTTTTTCTACTAAAGACTTATATGATGCGTAGGTTTTATCTTTAGAAATTTTTCTTTTTTGTTTAAGACGCTCATAGATACTAAATGCACTTAAGTATGTTGAGCTTAATCTTGCAACATATTTTAAGATATCAAACTCTATCTCATTGAGAGCATTTTTGAGTTTTTGTTGGAGATAAATAATCCTTTCATCACTAGAGAGTTTATGCATTACAGGCAATGAACCCAATTGTAGATAATGATTTAAAGCCGTAGAATCAAACTTATGTTCATATGCCAAAAACTCTTCATAATCCAAAGGAAAAAGGGTAATAAGTTCTAAAAAATCAAGATCTTGCTTTACCTCAGATATAACGATCAATTGAGAAACATTTGGTATCTTGATCCCCCTTTCGTAGTTATCTAAAACAAGAGTATCGATATTGTTTTGTCGACAAAACCGATCCAAAGAGGCATTGAGTTCTTCTACTTCTATACGTTCATCACGACAATCTATATAAAGATATGATCTTTTCTTTAATTCAGATAAATAGCTCTTAACAAGCTTTGTTTTCCCACTAAGCGTTATACCGATAATCTGATAGCTCTTATTA
>Ga0256843_1001029_pt1 | contig 22674 bp, 27 predicted proteins | sample AlvinellametaG_FD_191572 | JGI IMG/M metagenome (GOLD analysis project Ga0256843, IMG submission 191572) | Pompeii worm associated microbial communities from hydrothermal vent at the East Pacific Rise, Pacific Ocean - Alvinella | ecosystem: Host-associated > Annelida > Integument > Unclassified ... | reverse complement strand
CGAAGGGTAATGATGCAAGGCTTTACCATCCCTTCTTGCTGCGGGGCGGGTTTACCATGACGGAATATGTTGCCATATTCCCGGTGAGCTCTTACCTCACCTTTTCACCCTTGCCTGTGGCTAAAACGCCCATCGGCGGTTTGTTTTCTGTGGCACTTTCCCTCGTCTTGCGACGGCAGTCCGTTAGACTGACCCCTGCCTTGCTGCAGCCCGGACTTTCCTCTGGTCTCCCAGCACTCTCTCGGTGTACCTATATATAATTATATCAAAATTTACTGCCGCATATATATTCACAGTCTTCTAAAATTTTTGCTTCATGAATTTCTCCTGCAGGCACTTTTAACACATCTCCTTTTTTTAATCGGTATGAATTTTCTTTTGTATTGATAATCATTTCGCCTTTTAACATAACTCTTATTTCTTCATAAGGATGAGAGTGCCAGTCGTAATATGTGCCTTTGGAATCAGACCATATAAATATGTTTTTGTAACCGTCTTTTTCAAGGTTGGCGACTGTTTTGTCAATATCCATAAAATCTCCTTGAAATTTTTAAAATTTTACCTAAAATACGACAAAACTCTTGACATTGAAAAATAATTTTTATACAATTTCAACACCTCAAGCGATGGGCTGTCGCCAAGTGGTAAGGCAGCGGACTTTGACTCCGTCATTCGGAGGTTCGAATCCTCCCAGCCCAGCCATTTTTTTTGACGCGGGGTAGAGCAGCCTGGTAGCTCGTCGGGCTCATAACCCGAAGGTCGCAGGTTCAAATCCTGCCCCCGCAACCAAAAAATTAATCAATATGGTGTCTGTCACTTATCTTATTTATTTTTCTCCTTTTTTAATTATGCTAAAATTTTATAAAAAAGATTGGAGTAATTGTGTTAATTGATATTCTAAAGGTTATAGGCCCTTCATTATTAATATTGGCTGGGTTTTATATTTATATAGATAAAAAAACTGAAGAAAAAATAGAACAGTTTCAAAGAGAAAGGGCTCTTTTAGAAAAATTAAAAGAAAATAATGAAAATTTCACTATTGAATTTGAAGAAGAAAATGAATTTCTAAATGATATTGAAACCTATGTTAGAAAGAATGAGGATAAATATAAGCCAAATTCGTACGAAAATGAAAAAAATACAGAATTTTTAAAAGAAGAAAAAGTGGATCTTGAAAGTATTAATACTTATTCTTATAATATGAGAAAAAGTTATGAAATAAAAGGAAAAAAATTTGAACAAATAGTAAAGAAATATTTTGAAAAACAAGGATATAAAGTTATTGATAACTCTGCATTAAAAGGAAAAAAAGATGAGGGTATCGACTTAATAGCTATTGATGAAGCAAAAAGTGAGTATTTATGCATTCAATGCAAAAATTGGGAAAAACGTAAAATAAATCATAATCATATTAAACAATTTTTATCGGATTATATTCTATATTTAAAAAAACATAAAGTAGAAGTTATAAAGTATAAAAAAAGAAAATTTATTTTAGCTATACCTGATAGAATTTTAACGAAAGCAGCTTATGCAAGGATTAAAGAAAATGTTGATATTATAAATTATAAAATTATTAATAATGATATTTGAAGTTTTTATTTATTGCTTATTAACTTTAAATATATATGCTTATCAAAACAACAATCCGTTTAAAAATCTCCTGAAACAGTCCGTAAAGCTGCAGGCTCCTACAAGCAGATATAATCCTGAATATTCAATAGGTTACGGAAAATTCAAGCCCAGTATCAATAACAAATATTTTGTTTTGGATAAAAACAGAATAGTGTTTAAAGTGTGCGGTAATCATAAAAGAAGCGAGTTTCGTTTTAGAAAAGAATGGAAAACGGATAACAAAAACGGTGTTTTTTTACATGTATTGTGTAATGTATATCCTGTAAACTGTAACAGGGAATTTACTTTTTTACAGATTCATGCTGATCCAAAAAAGTCAAAAGCTCCTAATAAACCTCTTTTAAGAATAGTCTGGATTAAAAAATACAAAAATATAAAAAACGGAATATGGGCAGTAATAAAAAATAAAAACAGCTATTCAAAAATATATTTAGGTGTTTTACATAATCCTTTAAATATAAAAGTTGAAATCAAAAAAAATATTTTAAAAATTTACTATCAAAAAAAATTAAAAGTACTGAAAGACGTTTTTTACTGGGAAAAGTATTACAGCTATTTTAAACTTGGGGTATATAATCAGTGCAAAGGTTGCAGCATAAGCGAATTTTATGAAATTGACACTAATACCATATTCTCTCAAGATAAAGCCCGTTAGGCGGTGCTAAATGCTTGGATATAAGCTCTTTTTTCGAAAGCTGTTTGTCTAAATCGTCCAATGTTAAAATGTTTTCGTTTATTTTCAGTATAAAATCCACAATAAGTCTTATCTGTCCTCTTAAAAAGCCGTTTCCGGCTATTTTAATTACAGTAAATGATTTATATTTGTAAATTTCCGTTTTGTAAATTTCTCTTATATATGAGTTAACTTCACTTCCGGTCTTGGCAAAATACTCAAAATCGTGTTTTCCTTCAAAACGTTTAAGGGCCTTTTTTATAAGCGGTATGTCTATTTTTTGAGGATAATAAGTTATGTAATCTGAAGTATGAGGTGAGTAAACATGTGATAAAATGTATCTGTAGCTTCTTTTTTTGGCATCAAATCTTGGGTTAAAGCCGGCATTTGCAAATTCAAGTTTTTTAATATGTATATATGGGTGGAGGATTTTATTTAAAGAATTTTTAAGTTTGTTAATTTCCCAAAAGTCTGGGATGTCGAAGGCAATTACCTGGTTAAGGGCGTGAACTCCTCTGTCAGTCCTTCCTGCATGTGTTACGGCTGAAGATATGTTTAGTTTTTGTAGAGAATTTTCAATTTCTCCCTGAACGGTGATTTTGTCAGGCTGTTTTTGCATACCGTAAAATTTGCTTCCGTCATAGCTGATAGCGGCTTTTAGTTTTAAAATGGCGTTTTCCTTTTAAAAGCGATATAACCTGAAATAAAAAACAGAATACTGATGAGTGTATTTATCCACAGCGATGATGTCGTTTTCGTAACAACTAAATATATTACAAGCAGGGCAATGGCAAATACCAGAGACCTGTTTTTGTGTATTCTGGAGTGAAAAAACGAAATAGGGGGAATAAAAAATATCAGACTGACAGGCAGCAGCGCAAAAGGAAGATAAAATCCGAAAAGTTTTTTAAACTTTTGAAAATATTCGGAAAATCTGAAAATCGAATAGTTGCTTTTAGGGATTTTTTTATTTATATACATAGTGTCGAAATTTATTATTGCGTTTTTATCAAACGAATAAACGTTTCCTTTTTCAAGCTCGAAAGTCAAATAGCCTTTGTTAGTTTTTAAATCGGCGTATTTTGCAAGGATTAACTGATTGTTTTTATTATTGTATAAAATAAGATTTTCGTATTTTTTAGCTTTTTTTGATGTTGTGAAAATGTTCCATTCTCCAAATTTTTGGGATATTTGAGATGTCTGGAAGTTAAATCTTGCTTCTTGCTGTTTTTGTGCTTTGAAATTTTTAAAAGCTATTTTTGCATAAGGAATGGAAACAAAGAGAATAATTAGATTTATTACTGTTAATAAAATTGAAAAATAAAAAAACGGTTTTAAAAGTTTAAATGGCTTCACTCCCAGTGAAAATAGCGCTACAAGCTCCTGTGTTTCGCTGTGTTTTGAAAAAAGTGAAACTATTGAAATAAAGAATGAAATAGATAATGCTATAAACAGCACTTTCGGAAGGGAAAGCATATACATTTTAAAAAGTTCCGCAAACGTTATGTGAATGTTTGAAGTGATATTTGCTATGGATATGATAATAACTATTGACGTAATTAAAAACAGAATCAGAAATATCATTAAAAATATCGGCCAGAAGCCTGATATAAGATATTTTGAAAGTCTATCCATATATGTTGCTCCATAATAATTCAAAATATCCGTTGAATATCCAGACGATAAATGTGCCTAACGCCAAAAAAGGTATAAAAGGCAGTTCAAAATCATTGTTTTTAATTCTGTTGTAAATTGAAGGCAGTATAGCTAGCGCCGAACCTATAAAAATAGCGATTAAGGCAAGTTTTACTCCCAAAAGCGCTCCCATGGTTCCCGCTACGATAATATCTCCCTCGCCCATTGCTTCTCTTTTTATAATATATGACACATAATATCTGATTAAACTCATGCCTCCCATTAATATCAATGCGTTTGTGAAATTGTTTAAAATATCGGTTGAATTAAAAAACGCTAGTGTTAATGCAAGCAGATTAAGTGAATCGGGTACCGCTTTATAGTCAAAATCTATCATACTCAGTGCCAAAAGAGTTGAAAATACGGCAAAATTAATAATAAAAAATATATTTAAACCGGTTTTGTAATAAACAATTACGGCTATTATGCCTGTCAGCAGTTCTATAATAGGATAACGCACAGAAATTTTTGCTCCGCATGAAGCACATCGGCCTTTTAATATAAGCCATCCGATTATTGGAATGTTATGCCAAGGTTTTATTCTTGTGCCGCAGGCCGGACAGCTGCTAGGCGGCGATATTATGCTTTTTTGTTTAGGCAGTCTGTAAATGACTACATTTAAAAAACTTCCTATACAAAGTCCAAATAAAAAAACGAATAAAAGTTCGATATTCTCCATATTACATCTCCAGTTTTATATTCCGCCGAATCTTCTTTCTCTCAGGTGAAACGATTTTATAATTTTATCAAGTTCTTCGGGTGTAAAATCCGGCCAAAGAGTATTTGTAAAAAACATTTCGGCGTAAGCGCACTGCCATAACAGAAAATTGCTAAGTCTGATCTCTCCGCTTGTTCTTATTAAAAGATCCACGTCTCTGCTTATGTCCAGATTGTTTTGTATGTTTTCTTCTGTGATTTCTTCGTTTTTGTCTATTAATTTTTTAACGGCTCTTGTTATTTCGTTTTTGCTTCCGTAGTTTAACGCCAAAATTTGCGTAAGTTTTTTATTGTTTTTCGTTTTTTCTTTTGTGAGTTCGATTCTTTTTTTCAGTTTGTCGGAAAATTTTGAAATATCGCCTATTGTTTCAAATCTGATATCGTTTTTAATATATGTTTCAAGCTCTTTTTCCAGATAATTTTCCAGAAGTTTCATTAAAAATTCTACTTCCATTTTGGGTCTTTTCCAGTTTTCAGTAGAAAAAGCGTATAGCGTTAAATAGGATATTTCGTCATTCTGTGCACAGTATTCGGTGATTTTTCTGACCGTTTCGGCACCTTTTTTATGTCCTTCTATTCTTTTTAAACCTCTTTTTTTCGCCCATCTCCCGTTTCCGTCCATAATGATAGCTATATGCATATATTAAACCTTTAAATTTAATAAGTTTTCAGAAAAATTATATAAAGGCGACACTTCTTTTTTGTATAAAAACAGTTCCAAAGAAAGCTCGTCTTTATATAAATTTATTAACTGCAGTGTAGCATTATAAGGTGAATAAACCGTTAACGAGTTTTCTGTTATCTCACCTTCGAGTTCCCCTAAATGATTGAATATTGCATAAAATTTTACCTTGTTTTTTGAGTATTTATACTGCATTAGGGCTTTTTTTTTCTCGTTGATTATTAAATGGTGGATTTTCTGTTCGTAAGCCATTAACATGTTGGTATAAAATATAAATTCAAATTTTGACACGGAATTTGACAAATGCTGTAAAATTTCCTGTTTTCCGAATGAATGCAGTGAGCTGTTTTCTTCGTTTGTGTTTTTTATTTCCAGTTTTTCCATCATTTCAAGCAGACGGGGCAGTTCTTTTAAATTGCTTATCTGCAGTCTGTTTTTGTTTTCTTTTATTTCGGCGAAATATTTTTTTCCGATAAGCAGGGGAATGGAGCTTTTTGTTTCGATTTCCCTGTTTCCGAGTTTAATAAGATATCTTATGGGATTGATCTGTTTTTTTACTTCTATTTTTACAGGAAGAGTCGCATTAAACTCTTTAATTTCTTCAAGTCTGTTTACAGCTTTGAGAATTTTGCCGAGTTTAGATATGTTTAACGGCATCGGCTATCTTCAAAGCTATGTTTTCTTTAGTGTCCTGCGTAAAAACAGTTTCCGAATTATTGGTGATGAAAATTATTTCGTTTTCATCGCTTCCGAAATCGTTTTTTGTAAGAAGATTCAGGCAAACGGCGTTGAGATTTTTCTTTTTTAAAGAGTTTTTTGCGTATTTGACTGCATTTTGTTCGTCTCTTTCCGCTTTAAAACCTATTTTTTTGAATTTTTGATCTTTCAGACTTTCAAGAATATCGATATTCTTGTTCATTTCCAAAATCATTTTTTCACCTATTTGCTCTTTTTTAAGTTTGCCGGAGGTGTATGAAGGTTTAAAATCTGAAATTGCGGCAGCCATAATTAAATAATCGGGATCGGAATTTAATATTTCCCTGTAATAATCCTCTGCGCTTTGAACTTTTATCTGTTTTATTTCTTTGGTGATATTATGTTCTTTACTTGAGATAAGCGTTACGTCGGCTCCTTTTATATAAAAGGCTTTAGCCAAAGCTTCTCCCATTTTACCGCTTGAAAAATTGCTTACAAACCTTACATCGTCAATTTTTTCTATACTTCCGCCTGCTGTTACGGTTACTTTTTTATTTTGCCAAAATTCGTCTTTGTTTAATTCCCTGAGTGCTCTTAAAAATATTTCTTCCGGCTCGGCCATTTTGCCTATTCCTTCGTCGCCGCACGCAAGAAGTCCCGCATTTGCTTCAATTATATTTAGCTTTTTGAAACTTTCCTGGGTTGTTGGATGATTATACATATTTGTATTGGCGGAAGGAGCGAAAAGCACCGGTGCCGTACATGCCAGATAAGTCTGTAACAGCAGATTGTCCGCTATACCGTTTGCCGCTTTGTTTACTGTATTTGCAGTTGCGGGCGCTATTATGTAAATATCTGTCCATTTTGCATAATCAATATGGTTCATTTCGCTTGACCAGTCTTCGTTTTGTTCTATTAAAACTTTTTGTCTTGTTAAGGTTTCGAATGTAAGGGGTGATATGAATTTTGCGGCTGCCTGTGACATAACCAACCTGACGCTGTCGCCGTTTTTCACAAAGAGTCTTATAAGCTCGCATGTTTTATAAATAGCTATGCTGCCGGTTACTCCGATAAGAATATTCACTTCTGTCTCCCGAAAAACTTGTAGTAGAAGTTTTTAATTATTTTAAGAGGGGCTCTGCTGATTGCAAGAGAGCCTTTTTTTATGTCTTTGTTTACCGTGCTGCCCGCGGCAATCATTACATCGTCTTCAATTGTTACAGGAGCTATAAGCTGTGTATCGCTTCCGACAAATACGTTTTTGCCGATTTTCGTTTTGTATTTGGCTTTACCGTCATAATTGCACGTGATTGTTCCGGCTCCTATATTCGTACCTTCATCTATTTCACTGTCTCCGAGATAGCTTAAATGGCCGGCTTTTATACCTTTTAATTTAGAAGCTTTAACTTCTACGAAATTTCCTATATGTGTGTCTGTGAGTTCGCTTTTAGGCCTGATTCTCGCCATCGGTCCTACGCCGCTTTTTTTTATAACCGCTTCTTCTATTACGCTTAAAGGTCTGATTTCGCTTTCGATTATTACGCTTTTTTTAATTACACATCCGTTTCCTATCTCACACTCTCCCTCAAAACTTGAATAAGCGTCTATATAAATTGTATCCGGCAGATGCATTATTACCCCGTTTTGCATCCAGAAGTTTTTTATTCTCCTGCACATTATCTCTTCCGCGTGGGCAAGGTCTTTTTTCGAATTTACGCCTTTGAAGTTTTCTTCATCAACTTCGACTGCTTTTATTGTAAGGGCGTCTTTTGAAGCCATTTCGATTATATCGGTTAGATAATATTCTTTTTGTTTATTGTTGTTTGAAAGTTTTGGCAGATATTTTTCTAAAACCGCTTTTTTAAACAGATATACTCCCGCATTCACATAAGGAATTTTGAGCTCTTCTTCGTTTGCGTCTTTTTGTTCGACGATTTTTTCAACTTTTCCTTCTTTTATTACGACTCTTCCGTAACCGTCGGGATTATCCAGTTTCATTACGCTCATGACGATATCCGCGTCAATTTCTTCGAATTTTTTTAGCTCTTCGGCTTTAATTAGAGGCATGTCGCCGTTTAATACCAAAACCTTATCTGCGCTGAGCGGCACTTCTTTAACCGCTCCGCCCGTTCCGGGAAAATTTTCAAGGTCCTGTTTTATAATATTTACCGGATATGCGTTTACGGTTTCGCTTACTTTGTCAAACTGGTGGTTTAATATAATGTCTATTTTATCTGTAAGTTTTAAACTTTCTTCTATAATGTATTCAATCATACTTTTGCCGCATAGCTTATGAAGCACCTTTGCAGTGGGGGATTTCATACGCGTTCCTTTACCTGCGGCTAAAATAATAATTTGAAGCATACAAATTTCCTTTTTTTGTTATAATTATAGCAAAAAAGGCTATTTTAATGGATTTAGCAAGTGTTATCGGGCTAGTAGGAGCGCTCGGTTTAATTATTGCCGCAATGGCAATGGGGGTGGGTATAGGTCCATATATCGACGGTCAGTCGGTGTTAATCGTTGTGCTTGGGTCAATTATGACGCTTTTTATTGCAAACAAAATGGAAATGATGACCAAGTTTGCAAAAGTTTTTATGATTGCCATCAAACCAAGCTATCAGCCAAATTACGAAGAATTGATTAAAAAACTTGTTGATTACGCCACACAGGCAAGACGCGACGGTATACTTTCACTTGAGCAGGCCGCCGCTAACGAAGAGGATGAGTTTCTGAAAAAGGGTCTTTCAATGGCCGTAGACGGAAACGAACCCGATACGATCAGAGAACTTTTGGAAATTGATCTTGAACAGATGGATGCCAGACATAAAAAGATGGCATCGATTTTTAACAGCTGGGCAGGTCTTGCCGGTGCGATGGGGATGATCGGTACTTTGGTCGGTCTTGTTGCGATGCTTCTTAACATGTCGGATCCTTCTGCGATTGGTCCGGCGATGGCGGTTGCGTTATTGACAACGTTATACGGTGCGATGATCGGGAATATTTTCGGAGGACCTATAGCCAATAAACTCGGACTTAGAAATGATGACGAAATACTTGCTAAAACAATGATAATTGAAGGAATTATGTCGATTCAGGCCGGAGACAATCCAAGAACGCTGGAAGCAAAACTGTTAAGCTTCCTGCCGCCGGCACAGAGAAAGTCACAATTTGAATAGGAAAATTTATGGCTAAAAAATGTAAGTGCGAATGTCCTGAATGTATGCCCGAATGGCTTGCTACGTTTGGGGACTTGATGAGTCTTCTTTTATGTTTCTTCGTTTTGCTTCTCTCAATGTCTACGATGGATGCCAAAAAAGTTAAAGAAGCTATAGGTTCTTTAGCCGGGGCATTGAGCGTATTAGAAGGCGGAACACAGACAGAAATCAGCAGAAACAGAATTCAGCAGGCTACTCCTATTGAAAGAAACGAGGAAACTGCGCAGACCGTAAATAAACTTTCACAGGCTATTGCTGAATTTAAACAGTTTACAGCGGGAGGCAAAGGGCCGGCTATCACTCTTGAAGAGGGAGAAGAAGGCTTTTTCATAAGACTTCCTGCAGATATTACGTTTAAACCCGGAAGCGCGCAGATTACAAATGAGGACAGTCTTCTGTTTTTGAAAAGAATCGCGCTTATTATCAAAGAATATCTGCCTAAAAACATTGAAATTCAGGTAAAAGGTTTTACCGACAACGTTCCTCCTCCCCCAACGTCTCCTTATGCGGACAACTGGGAGCTGAGTGCGGCCAGAGCTTTAAGCGTTCTTAAAATATTAATCAAAGACGGTGTAAATCCGAAACAGCTGAGTGCCGCCGCATACGGGGAATATCATCCTATAGCTGCTAATGCGACACCACAGGGAAGGGCTAAAAACAGACGGGTGGAAATATGGTTCTTCTCGAAGAAAAAACAAAATCAAAGTAAAATTGAAAAATCCGTATTAGACAAAGTTAAAAAATAGGAACGGCATGAAAAAACTATTCTTTTTACTGATTCCTATATTGATATTTGCGGCTGCGCCGCAGATTCCAACCGTTAATTTGTCTTTGACAGCACCGGAAACTCCTAAACAGCTGGTAAGCGTTTTGAATATTACCATTCTTTTAACTTTACTGGTGTTGGCTCCGAGTATTATACTTGTTATGACCTCTTTTGTGAGGCTTCTAGTAGTATTCGGTTTTTTGCGTCAGGCGTTGGGGACTCCTCAGTCGCCGCCTACAACCTTACTGGTTTCTTTGGCTTTGGTATTGACGTTTTTTATTATGGAACCTTACGCAAAACAGGCTTACAATAACGGAATAAAACCTTATACTGAAAAGAAAATCGGATATGAACAGGCTTTTGAACGGAGTATCAAGCCTTTTAAAACGTTTATGATTAAAAATACCCGTGAAAAAGATTTGGCTCTTTTTTTCAGAATAAGACATCTTCCAAATCCTAAAACGGTAAATGACGTGCCTTTGACTATTCTTGTTCCGGCTTTTATGATAAGCGAATTGAAAACGGCGTTTGAAATAGGGTTTTTGATATTTTTGCCGTTTTTGATTATAGATATGGTGGTAAGTTCCATTTTAATGAGTTTGGGTATGATGATGCTGCCGCCTGTAATGATATCACTGCCTTTTAAAATACTGGTATTTATATTGGTGGACGGCTGGAATCTTATAGTGCTGGGGCTTGTCAAGAGCTTCCATTAGAGTGTTCATAAAAAATTGAAGTTTAATAAAGGAGTAAAATGAACTGCAGCAGTTTTGGAAAATGCGGAAGCTGTGTACTTTGGCAAATGCCTTATGAAGAACAGTTAAAAATGAAAAGCGGACAGTTAATAGAGCTTTTCAGTGAATTTGATATGCCCGGGCTTGAAGTAGTGCACGGAAGCGACGAACATTTTAGAGCCAGAGCCGAATTCAGGGTGTGGCACGAGGGTGATAAGAGCTATTACGCTATGAGAAAAAGAAAAGAAGACGGAAGAGGTGTAATTCCGATAGAAGAGTGTAAAATAGTCGACAAGGCCATTTACGAGGTGATGACGCCTCTTTTAAATGAAATAGAAAAAAATGACAATTTAAGATTTAAACTTTATGAAATAGATTTTTTAAGCAATTCCAAAGGCGAGCTTATCGTAACGCTTATTTATCACAGAAAAGTTGATGAAACCATAGCGGAGGATATACAGAAGCTTAAAGACAAATTTAAAAATATAGATTTCATAGTCAGAAAAAAAGGAAGAAAGTATGTTTTTGATAAAAATTATTTAATTGAAGAGCTTAATATCAATTCAAAAATTTACAAATATAAAATAATCGAAAACACTTTTTCACAGCCTAACCGGCAGATGAATCAGAAAATGATAGAGTGGGCAATGAGAAACTCGGAAGACTTAAGAGGCGATTTGGTTGAACTTTACTGCGGTAACGGAAATTTTACCATTCCGCTTAGTGAGAGGTTTAACAGGGTAATAGCCACTGAAATCAGTAAAGAATCAATTGAAGCGGCAACTTATAATGCGGAAATTAACGAAAGAGGGAATATAACTTTTCTTGCTATGAGTGCGGCTGAATTTTCAAAACTGTATAAAGACAAATCGCCTTTAATCACCAAATATGATTTAAAAAACGTTTTAATAGATCCTCCCCGTGCCGGGCTTGATGATAAATCCAGGGAATTTGTAAACGAATTTGACAATATTATATATATTTCATGCAATCCCGAAACCCTTAAAAGAGATTTGCAAACACTCTCAAAAGGCAGAGAAATAAAAGCTTTTGCCTTTTTTGACCAGTTTCCGTATACAAACCATGCCGAATGCGGCGTTATTTTGCAAAAAAGATAATTATGGTAAATTTGATAGATTTTAAAGATTTAATAGGGGAACTGTTTTTAATAGGTCTTTTTCTTTCACTTGCACTCGGTGCCGTTATTGCAGGGAAAATTCTGGATAAAAGGAAACGTATGAAAATACTTGTCGTGGGATTAGGCGGAGTTGGAGGATATTTGGCGTATAAACTCATAAAGTGCGGATATAATATCGATGTATACGCTACTGAAAAAACAAACGAAAAAGTCAAAAAAGAAGGACTTAAAATAATAGATGTCGATAAAGAAGATACCGTTTACCCGAATGTCGGCATCGACGGGATTTACGATATTATTTTTATTACGGCTAAATCATACAGTCTTGATGAGGTTATAAATGAAATAGAAGGCCATTATCATAATAATACAAGAATAGTTCCTATATTAAACGGAATAGGGCATTTTGAAAAATTTAAAAATATCGGGGCTAAGATTGTAAAGGCCTGTATTTATATTCTTTCGAATAAAAAAGACGTTAACGTTATTTATAAAAAAACACCGCTTTTTTATATGTGTCTTGAGAATGATGAGATATTGAAAAAAGTTTTTGAAAAATGCGATTTGAAAATCAAATTTTCAGACAGTATCGATAAAGAGATATGGAAAAAATATCTCTTTATTTCAACGTTCGCGACACTTCAGAGTTATTATGACAAACCTACCGGCTGGATTATGGAAAATAAGCGTGAAGAGGTAGAAAAATTTTTGGATGAAGTAATAAATATAGCAAAGAGTTACGGTATAGATTTAAGTTCTGAAAAAGAAAAAGTTATCAATCAGGCATTAAATATACCGTATGAAAGCAAAATGAGCATGCAGATCGATTATGAAAAAGGTAACAAAACGGAAGTAGACAATCTTACCGGTTTTCTTGCCGAAAAAAGTGATTTTATTAAAAAATATTACGATTTTCTGGCTAAATAGTTTTCTATAAGTTTTTTTGCCACGAGAGAGTCTATCCTGCCGTCTTTTTTATGTTTTATAACTCCTTTTATTTCTTCTTCCACTTCCGCACTTGTATAACTTTCATCAATAAAAACGGTACTGCCGTTAAAATCCAAAAGCGAAATGAAATGTTTTATTCTTCTTTGCATCTCTTCGTTTGTCATTGGCAGTCCAACTACCAGCACATCGGCTTTATATTCGTTTATTTTATCCATAACTTCTTTTGCCGCCTGATTTCTGTTTTTTCTTATGACTGCAGGCAGTGGCACAACAACGCTTCCGTTTGAAAACGCCACTCCTATACGTTTTAATCCTACGTCAATTCCAATAATTTTTTCCATATTTCAGCCTTTTGATCTGGTTTTAATCTTGCGTTTAACGGACTGGGACTTGGCAGGTATAATGGAGAATTGAGAATTGAAAATTGAGAATTTTTAAAATGTTTTTTTATTACGTTTTCCGCAGTTCTTGAAGTTACCGCAACTTTTTGTATATTCTTATATGTTTTTAGTAAGTTTTCAATATTACACGGTTTGATTATTTCCAGATTATCATCTCTTGAGTTTCCATCTTTTCTCACACATTCGCATACTGCGTCCCAAAGGGCGATTTTGTGTCTTTTTAAAAATTCGATTTTTTCTCGGATGTTTTCAGGTTTTTTATCATTAAATATAATAGACAGTATATTCCAAAACTGGTTTCTAGGATGAGAATAGTAGAAATTGTTTTCAAATGATTTGATAGACGGAAACGTTCCTAGTATCAATATTTCACTGTCTTCAAAAACAACCGGTTTAAAAGGATGAATTAATTTTTCATTCTCCATTCTTTATTCTCCGTTTTCAGTTAAAATAAACTTTTCCGTTTTTTATTTCTATTTCACCGTTAAGTTCCATTTCATAAATTTTGTTTCCGAATCTGTTCAGAGCTTCGTTTAATGATAAAATGTCTGACTTTTCATCAATTCCCAGACTTTTACAAAAATCGTCCAAATCCCATAGTACTTCGGCAAAACCGTTTTTTGCAAGATATCTTGTGCCGGAGCTTTCGTTTAAGCGCTGCGGTAAAACATATATTTTTTTATTATATTTCTGAGCCCATTCGAAACTTCTCATACTTCCGCTTTTGAGTTCCGCTTCCGCAATTATGACAAAATCGCTTATTTTTACAATAATTCTGTTTCTTTGTAAAAAAGTATGTTTAAAAGGAGAAAAGTTTTTTTCGTATTCGCTTATTGCAAGGCCGTTTTCATAAATGTTTTTAATAAGTTCCCTGTTTGATTTGGGATAAATTATATCAAGTGAAGAGGGTGAAACGAATATCGTATTGGGATACGCTCCTTCATGTGCCGCTTTGTCAATTCCCAAAGCGCCACCGCTTACAACAGTGTATTTCTTTGAAAGTTTTCTTGCTAAAAGTTTTACCGTCTCTTTTGAATATCTGCCGGCTCTTCTGCTTCCGACTATTGCGACTTTAGGTTTGTTTAAAAGTTCAATATTGCCTTTGTAGTACAGTTCAAAACCCGAATATTCTATTTTATTTTTTGGCAAGTTCATCAATATATACCACGTCTATGTTTTTAAGTAAATCCGTTGAATTTTTAAGTGTCTGCAGGGTTACGGAATGAGGATGTCCTATTGCTATGGCGTAACCTCTTTTTTTTGCGATTCTTATAGCTTTTTTAAGCTGGTTGCGTATATATTCAGGATTTTCTTCATTGTCCAAAAATATATTTCTCGAATATAACGGTATACGATAGGTTTTGTCCGCAATTTGAGATTTTGAATACGGTGTTGTTTTCGAATCGACAAATCCCAAATGCTCAGTTTTTAAAGCCCTGAAGAGTTTTAGCATCGCTTCTTTGTTAGCGGTAAACGTGCTGCCGGTATGATTATTTATGAATTTTGCTTTTGGAAAGTCTTTTTTGACTTCTTTTATTCTGTTTAAAATAGTTGCGTAAGAATCGTTTATATTTAGAGTTTTAGGTTCCGGTTTGTTGAAGTGTATCGCTTCTAAAGGAAGATGAATCATATAATGGGAAAATTCTTTAGCGTAAATTGCCGTATTCGGATGTCTGTTTGTGGGAGGAAAAAACGAAGGCGTAACATGAAAAGGTATCGCTTTGATTTTATTAACCTGGCCTTTAAAGGAAACATCGTCAATTATTATTACAAGTTTGGGCTTTTTCGAAACAGGAATAACGGGCTGAACTGTTTCTTTAGGAGGAAGTATTACCGTCGTATTGTGGGCTTTATTATAGTCCATTATTTCTGACGGAACTGAAGCAGATGCGTTTTCTTTTTTTATTTTTGTCTGTGATTTTAGCTGTTTTATTTTTTCCTGAAGAATTTTTATGCTGTTTTGTGTTTTTTTTAGCTCTTTTTCGTAATTTTTCTGGGTATATACTATTCCGACTATAAAAGCGCTTAGTGAAAAAATAATTAGTATCAGAAAATAAATTATGTATTTAAGATTAAAAGAAGACTTTTTTGAAGTCTTTTTCTTTTTTATATGAGTTTTTTTCATTTGTTAAGGATTATTTCCACTTCCAGAGTTTCTATGTCCTGGTTTGAGTTTGATTTTATGTGGACATCTTTTACGTTAAGGTATTTTTTAACGACATTGATTAAATCTTTTTTCATTTCATCAAGATTGTCGATTTTGGTATTTGCTCTTTCATAAGCAAGCATCATCATAAGTCTGTCTTTTGCTACGTCTTTTGATTTTTTCTTTTTGAATATGTCAAAAAAACTCATTTGAAAAGTCCTTTTAATTTGCCTAAAAATCCTTTTTTAGTTTTTAAATCTAAAAATTCGACTTCTTCTCCCTCAATTCTTTTTGCAATTCTTCTGAAAGCTTCTCCGACGATTGATTTTTCATTAAGTGCGATAGGTTCACCCAGGTTAGTCGATTTTACAATATCTTCGTCATCAGGAACGACACCTATAAGAGGAAGTGCGAGTATATGAAGCACGTCGTCAATTGAAAGCATTTCTCCTTTTTCCACAAGTTCGGGTTTTATTCTGTTTACGATTATATGTTTTTGAACTTCTTCGCCTTCCTGGGCTTTTTTGCTTTTTGCGTCTATTATACCTATAACCCTGTCTGCGTCCCTTACCGAAGAAATTTCAGGAGTCGTAACTATAAGTGCCCTGTCGGCAAGATAAATAGAATGTTCAAATCCGCTTTCAATCCCGGCAGGGGAATCTACCAAAATGTAATCAAAATCTTTTTTAAGCTCTTCAATCAGTTTTTCGACTTTTTCTTTATTTAGGACATTTTTGTCTTTTGTCTGACTTGCCGGAAGGAAGTGTAGATTTTGTGTTCTCTTGTCTTTAATAACAGCCTGTGCAAGATTGCAGTTTCCTTCCATTACGTCTACCACATCATAGACAATTCTGTTTTCAAGTCCTAAAATCATATCCAGGTTTCTAAGTCCGATATCGAAATCGACCGCTACGACTTTTTTGCCGAGTTTTGCCAACGCCGTTGCGATATTCGCAGTGGTTGTCGATTTTCCGACTCCGCCTTTTCCGCTTGTAATAGTAATAACCTGTGCCAAATTTTCTCCTTTTTTGTAACTTACAAAATCTACTTTATAAACTTTGTAAGTCCCAAAAGGGAGAGAAATTAGTTTTTAGTAGGGTCTACTATTTTGTTTTTAGTAATCCAAGGCATCATTTCTCTTAGTTTTTTACCTGTCTGTTCAAGAAGGCTGTTTTCTGTAAGCTGTCTTTCAGCGTTCATTCTTACATAACCCGCTTTTCTTTCAAGAATGAAGTCTTTAGCGAATTTACCGTTTTGGATTTCTTTAAGAATTTCTTTCATTGCTTTTTTGCTTTCTTCACCGATTACTCTAGGCCCGCTTACGTAGTCACCGTATTCAGCAGTATTTGAGATTGAATATCTCATGTTTGCCATACCGCCTTCATATAATAAATCAACGATTAGTTTAAGTTCGTGAAGACATTCGAAATATGCCATTTCAGGAGCGTATCCAGCTTCTGTAAGTGTTTCGAAACCAGCATTGATAAGAGCAGTTACACCGCCGCATAGAACTGCCTGCTCACCGAAAAGGTCAGTTTCAGTTTCATCTTTGAAAGTTGTTTCAATAATTCCTGTTCTTCCTCCTCCGATTGCGCTTGCGTAAGATAGAGCCAGTTTTTTAGCTTCTTCACCGCCTTGATATACAGCGATAAGATCAGGAATACCGCCGCCTCTTACGAATTCGCTTCTAACAGTGTGACCCGGAGCTTTTGGAGCTACCATAATTACGCTTAAGTCTTCTCTTGGTTTAATTTGACCGAAATGGATATTGAATCCGTGACCGAATGCGATTGTTGCGCCTTTTTTAAGATTCGGTTCGATTTGAGAGTAGTAAATATCCGCTTGAATTTCATCAGGAAGAAGAATCATTACAACGTCAGCTTCTTTTACTGCTTCATCAACAGGAAGTACTTTAAATCCCTGAGCTTCCGCTTTTTCCCAAGATTTGCTTCCTTTTCTAAGACCTACTACTACGTCAACGCCGCTGTCTCTTAGGTTAAGTGCGTGAGCGTGACCCTGGCTTCCGAATCCTATCATTGCAACTTTTTTACTTTTGATTATATTTAAATCACAATCTTTGTCATAATACATATTTAGTGACATACTAAATCTCCTTTTTTTTGGAATTATAGCAAATAATTTGATATAATTGATTGTTTTAATAAAGGAGATGGTTAATGAGAAAAATAATAATACTTATACTTTTTTTAGCGTCATTATTTGCATCTCAAAATGATCTTAAAAATATGTCTTTGCTGCAGCTCTTTAATAACAAATATTATTCATATATATGTGATAAAAGATGGATTTTTATCAATAAATACAATAATAAAAGGGAAGATCTTCTTTCGCTGGTAGCATATGCCTGCTTGAAAAAAAGATATCTTACACCGGCCCTTGATTTGGCTAAAGTATTGAAAGTTACTAAAGAAGGGCGTAAAAACGCCACATATATAGTAACGCTTTTTTTAATGAAAAAACTTATTATGCAGATAATCGACGATGATTTAAAAATAGGCAATATAAAACTTCCTCAAATTACGGATAACAGTTTAGGAAAAGCATTCGGTCTGATAGAAAACGGCTCTTTTAAAAGGGAAAAGAACACTCTGGAAATTAACGTCAGTAAAAATACAGTATATAAAGTATGGATCAGTCATAATAATAATGTTGTAATCGATACAATTTCTAACGGCGAACTTAAAAATAGGGAGTATTATTGGTGAAAGCTGAAGAAAAATGGTTAAAAGAAAAAATAATTTCTGAAGATCAGTATAAAAAGGCGCTGGAATATCAGCAAAAATATCCCGCTAAAAAATTTGTAGATATTTTATTTGAACTCGGATTTATTTCTAAAAAAGACTATCTTGAGCATGTTTCTAAACAGATGGGTATAAGATATATTGACGATTTGGAGCATGTAAGGCTCAGAGATATTAAAATACCTGTTAACATATTAAAACAGACCATGTCCGTGCCAGTTGAAGTTAAATACGATAAAGTTGTTGTCGCAATGGCTGACCCTCTTGACTGGAATGCACAGGCTCTTATAAAAAGATTTTTCCATGATAAAAATTTAGAAATTGTTCTTGCTTTCAGGGATGATATCAGAAAAGTTATTAAAAAAGTAGAAGACAGGGAAAAAGTAAGAGAAATTTTAAATGATATAAAAAAAGAGCTTAAAGGACAGGAAATAAAAGGCGACGAGTCCGCTATAATGAGGCTCATTAAATATATTATTGTTAGCGCAATAGAAAGAAACGCTAGTGATATTCATATAGAGGCGGAAGAGGGTGAGGCTGAGGTTAGAATCAGAATATTCGGAACTTTATATGAATTTTTGGATTTTGACGAAGAAATATTTTATGCTATAAATTCAAGAATAAAGCTCCTCGCAGGGCTTGACGTCAGTGAAAAAAGAAAACCTCAGGACGGTTCTTTTTCAATGCAGTTCGGTAAAAACAAATTTGACTTCAGGGTGTCAACGCTTCCAACTATATGGGGTGAAAGCATTGTTATAAGGATTCTTGATAAAAGAAGTATTTTAAAAAGAATAGATGAAATAGGTATAAGTGAAAAAAATTTAAGCCTGCTAAAAAAAGCATTGTCACAGCCTAACGGTATTTTTCTTGTTACCGGTCCTACAGGAAGCGGTAAATCTACTACATTATATGCTGCGCTGAATGAAATAAACAGTACCGATAAAAAAATAATTACTGTTGAAGACCCTGTGGAATATAAATTAAAAGGTATTCAGCAGGTGCAGGTAAATCCCAAAGTAGGTCTAACGTTTGCCGGAGCTTTAAGAAGTATACTAAGACAGGACCCTGATATTATAATGATTGGGGAGATAAGGGATCTTGAAACACTTGAAATTGCTATTAAAGCGGCAATGACCGGTCACTTGGTTTTATCAACATTACATACAAATGATGCTGTAAGTGCAATTAACAGAATGATAGATATGGGAGCCGATTCGTTTTTGGTCGCAACCGCGTTAATCGGAATAGAAGCTCAAAGACTTGTAAAAACTATATGTCCATACTGTAAAACAACGTATAAACCTGCCGATGTATATCTTGAACCAATAAAAAATATTTTACCTAAAGATTCCGTTTTTTACAGAGGAAAAGGTTGTGAAAAGTGTAATATGACCGGATATGCGGGAAGAACGTTAATAACAGAAGTGTTTTTAAACGATGAAAATCTTGAATCGATGATATCAAAGAAAAAAGAAAAACTCGAACTTTTACATTATCTCAGAGGAAAGGATTATAAAACAATGTTTTATGACGGATTATTAAAAGCTTTGAAAGGTATTACTACATTAGAAGAAGTATACAGGGTGGCTAAGCTATGAGATATTATAAGATAACGTTTTTATATAAAGGGCATCAGCAGGAGGTAATATTAAAATCGCTTAATAAAGCGGAAGCTATTATTGACGGTAAAAAGACAAATAAAGGTCTTCTTGTAAAAATAGAAGAAATACCTATGCCTTTGGAAGAAAAGATTAAAGTTGCAAAAGATATTTTTAAATCCAAAATTTTAAGAAAAAAACTTAATTATCCGTCGTATATCTCCTCCATAAGACAGCTGTCCGTATTGATAAAAGCCGGTATATCTCTTAAAGACGCGTTGGAAGATATTGCTAACAATACAAAAGACGCTTTAATTAAAGAAGTGTTTTTAAAAGCTGCGGAAGCGATTGACAGTGGTAAATCTTTATCAGACGTATTTGCTGAATATGAAGAGTACTTAGGCGGTATTTCCCTTGCAATGGTGAGACTCGGTGAACAGACCGGGGATTTGGTTATGGCGCTTGAAAGTCTTGCACAGATTTATGAAAACATGTATGAAAACAGAAGAAAAATGGTAAAAGCATTGCGTTATCCGGTAATTACGCTGTTTGCTATTGCTGGAGCATTTACGTTTTTAATTTTGGTTGTTGTGCCGAAATTTAAATCTATGTTTGATCAGCTGCATGCTCAGCTGCCGCTTCCGACTATTATGCTTTTAAAAACCGAAGATATTTTATCTAATTACGGATTTGTGGTTTTAAGTGTATTGATTATAATCATTGTAGCTGTTAATTTCTTTTATAAAATATCGCTTGATTTCAAATATAAAGTGGATAAAATACTTTTAAAGACATATCTGATTAATAAAATAATTCTTTATTCGTCTTTACACAGATTTTTAATGACTATGGCATCACTTTTGAAAAGTGGTATTCCTCTTGTGGACGCTTTAAAAATCAGTGAAGGTATTATTGCGAACGAGGTAATAAAAAGAAAAATTCAGGAAATTATTAAAGGAATTAATCAGGGTAGAAGCTTTGCTGAAATGGTTGCGGAGCAGGATTTGGTTAACTTTGTTGCTTTAAGAATGATCAGTGCAGGTGAAGAATCAGGGGAGCTTGATACAATGCTCGAGAGCGCGGCCGGATATTATGAAGACAGATTCCAGGATATTATTGATAATATGCAGGCTGCAATTGAACCGATTATGTTAACGGTAATAGGTGCATTGGTACTTTGGATTGCTCTTGGAATATTCCTGCCTATGTGGGATTTGGCAAACGCCGCCAAAAATATTTAGTTTATTTTTCAAACTCTTCTAAGAGTTCTTCTTCATCTTTTGTATTCATTTTATAATTTTTATATTTAGGATCTTTTGCGACTTTATCTAAATCTTTTTTTAATTTATTGTATTCTATTTTGATATTCATTATTGCTGCGGCAACGCCCCAAAAAACTCCAAGCCATAAAGTCCAGGTATAGCCTGTCCATTTTTTTAATAATATGCCAATTCCTATACCCATTAATATTGCTACGACAATGGAAATACCAAGAGAAAGCTTTTCTGCCCCCTCTACGGTTTTACCGAATTTTCCTTTTTTATGCTGTTTGTCATTCATTACAGGCTCGGTGCGATTTCTTTATATGCGTTTAGCGTTGCGTCTATATCGGAATCTCTCATAACTGTGCATATAAAACCGGTTTCATATGCGCTAGGAGCAAAGTAAAAACCTCTTTTTAACATTTCGAAATGAAATTTTGCATATCTTTTTGTATCGCTCTCATTCACGTCGTCAAAGTTTTTAGGTTTTTTTGAGTTAAAGAAAAACCCAAACATGCTTCCTACAACGTTTGTCTGAATGTCTATACCGTTTTCTTTTGAAATTTCTTCAAAGCCGTTCATTAATTTTTTGGCTTTGGCTTCAAGGTCTTTATAAAGATCAGGATTTGATTTGAGTTTTTTAAGCATCGCAAGACCCGCATTCATGGCTACAGGATTTCCGCTGAGTGTTCCGGCTTGATATATCGGACCCTCAGGGCTTAACTGCTCCATTATTTCTCTTTTGCCTGCAAATGCCCCTACAGGCATTCCTCCTCCTATAACTTTGCCGAATGTTACAATATCCGCTTCTATACCGTATACATCGTAACTTCCTCTGAGACCCGCTCTAAAACCGCTCATTACTTCGTCAAAAATAAGTACCGCGCCGTTTTTAGTACAAAGTTCTCTAAGTTCTGCCAAAAACTCTTTTTCAGCCGGTACAAGGCTCATGTTTCCGGCAATAGGTTCAATAATAACACATCCGACGTTACCGTTTTCGAAACATTTTTTTACGCTTTCAATGTCGTTGTATTTTGCAAGAAGCGTGTGTTTTGTAAAATCAGCCGGAACTCCGGGACTTGACGGTGTTCCGAATGTTGCTGCGCCGCTTCCGGCACTTACTAAAAGCGAATCGCTGTGTCCGTGATAACAGCCTTCAAATTTGATAATATCGTCTTTTCCGCTAACCCCTCTGGCAACCCTGATTGCGCTCATTGTAGCTTCCGTTCCGCTGTTTACGAATCTGATTAAATCCAAATGAGGGAACAGTTCAAGAACTTCTTTTGCAAGTTCCACTTCAACCGTTGTAGGTGCTCCGAAACTTACGCCTTTACTTACGGCATTACATATAGCACCTTCTATATCTTTATCACAGTGACCGAAAATTAGCGGTCCCCAGCTTTGAATGTAATCAAGATATCTGTTACCGTTAATGTCAAATATATATGCGCCTTCTCCTTTTTCAATAAAAGGAGGCTCGCCGCCTACGCTTTTAAATGCTCTAACGGGAGAATTGACTCCTCCTACGATATATTTCTTAGCTTCTTCAAAAACACTCATCTCTATCCTTTTTATTTAATATTTGCTAAAATTATACAAAAAA
>Ga0256843_1001028_pt1 | contig 22677 bp, 17 predicted proteins | sample AlvinellametaG_FD_191572 | JGI IMG/M metagenome (GOLD analysis project Ga0256843, IMG submission 191572) | Pompeii worm associated microbial communities from hydrothermal vent at the East Pacific Rise, Pacific Ocean - Alvinella | ecosystem: Host-associated > Annelida > Integument > Unclassified ... | reverse complement strand
TAGAGATTGGAGCAAATACAACAATAGATAGAGCAACTCTTGGCTCAACTATTATAAAATCGTATGCAAAATTAGATAACTTAATTCAAGTAGGACACAACTGCGAAATAGGAGAGTATAGTATTATTGTTTCACAAGTTGGACTAAGTGGCTCTACAATATTGGGTAAGGGTGTTGTAATGGGAGGGCAGAGTGCAACTGCTGGGCATTTAAAAATTGGTGATAGAGCTATTATTGCTGCAAGAGGTGGTGTAACAAAAAGTTTAGAAGGTGGCAAAATTTATGGAGGTTTTCCTGCAGTTGATTTTAAACTATGGAAAAAAACACAAGCTATAATTTCAAAACTTAGTAAAAAAAGATAAATTATCTATATTTACTAAAACTCCTACTAAAAGTAGGAGATAAATAAACTATTTATTTTTAATTTCAGCAACCATCACACCTCTTAATGTTCCAGCTTTTAAATTAATTGCTTTATCTTTAGGGAATTTTTTAGCTATTGCACTTTTGATATCACTTGAAACATTTTCTCCATGACATTTCAAACAAGCTTTTGTTACTAATAGTGGTTTATAGACTCTTGTTGTGTTTCCATCTTTAACTACTTTAATATCTTTTGGGTCAAATTTTCCATCTGCTAAATTTTTTGCATATGCATTTAATATTTTTGTATCAATCTCATCAGGAGAGTTTTTTGGATTTCTTATATTTAAAGAAGTTCTTCTAACTTTAACATTTTTAGGTAGTTTTTCATTAACACTCTTTGTAATCTCTTCTGCTTTATTTAGACAAAAAGTTACTGCTTTAACTCCTGTTTTATCCTCTTTCATAGCTTTTTTAAGATTTGTTTTAAGCTCTTTTCCAAGCATTTTAATATACTTTACACCCTCTTGTTTTATTAGTATATTATCTGATAATTTAGCAGTGCTATTACTCTCTTGTGCCATAGCCAATGTTGCTAAAGTTGATAATAAAACTATTTTTGTTATTCTCATTACTTATCCTTTTTATAAATATTTATTATGGTGCAATAATATTAAGTTTGTTATAAATTATACTTTAAATTAAGACTAAATATGTAAAATGAATAAAATTTATTTTAATGGAGAAAAATTATATGAGTAAATTAAAAATAGGAAATTATGAATTTGATAGTAGATTAATTGTTGGTAGTGGAAAGTATCCAGATTTTCAAACTACTTATGATGCAACAATTGCTAGTGGAGCAGAGATGATTACAGTTGCAGTTAGAAGAGTAAATATTACAAATCCTGATGAAGAGAATTTAATGGATTATTTTAAAAATTCAAATGTGAAGTTTTTACCCAATTCAGCAGGTTGCACAACTGCTGATGAAGCAATTACTCTATTTAGATTAACAAGAGAGGCAACTGGAATTGATTTGATTAAGCTTGAAGTTATTGGAGATACTGCAAAAACACTATACCCTGATGTTATTGAAACAATTAAAGCTTGTGAAGTTTTAAGTAAAGAGGGCTTTACAATTATGGCTTATACAAATGATGACCCAATTATTGCAAAGCGCCTTGAAGATGCGGGAGCTAATGCAATTATGCCACTAGCTTCACCAATTGGAAGTGGGCTAGGTATTCAAAATAGATATAATGTTCACTTTATTAAAGAAGCAGTTAATGTGCCAGTAGTTGTAGATGCTGGAATTGGAACTGCAAGTGATGCGAGTATTGCAATGGAGCTTGGAGCTGACGCAGTTTTAACAAATACTGCAATTGCACAAGCAAAAAATCCAATTATGATGGCAGAAGCTATGAAAAATGCTGTAATTGCAGGTAGGTTAGCTTATGAAGCAGGAAGAATTGCTAAAAAACCTTATGCTACTGCATCTAGCCCAACAGAGGGAATGATTTTTTAATTAATAATATAGAATTTATATTTAAATTTCTATTTAAAAGCACGAACCTCTTCGTGCTTTAAAAAAACTTTTCATATTTTATCTAATAATAATTTTTATTATTTAATTATTTTTATTTTTATTTAAGCTTAAAGATGTATAATTTTATTGTCATTAACATAAAGGATTTAAAATGGCTTGTGATACAAATGATGTTATCGAAGAAAAAGAGAATAAAACAGAAGAAAAAATTGAAAACAAGGAGAAAAAAGAGATGAGTAGCACAATGGTTTTAAGAAAAATGCCAGAGTTTAAAATGGAAGCGTATGAGCCAACAAGTGGGAAATATACAGAGGTAAAAAGTAGTGATTATGAGGGTAAATGGTTTGTAATTTGCTTCTATCCAGCAGATTTTACTTTTGTTTGTCCAACAGAAATTGCAGCTATGAATGCAAAATATGAAGAGTTCAAAAAAAGAGGTGTAGAGGTTGTTGCAGTTTCAACTGATACTAAATTCTCTCATAAAATATTTGCTGAAACTGAGCCACTATTAAAAGATTTACAATTTACAATTGGTGCTGATACAACTGGTGAAGTTTCAAGAGCATTTGGTGTAATGATTGAAGATGCAGGAATTGCACTTAGAGGAAGATTTTTATTTAATCCAGAGGGTGTATGTGTAGCTCAAGAGGTTCAAGCACCAAGTGTTGGAAGAAATGTAAATGAGTTCTTAAGACAAGTTGATGCATGGCAACACGCTTATAAAACTGGTGAAGTATGCCCAGCAAACTGGCGTCCTGGTAAAAAAACACTGCCAGTTAATACAGATGCTGAAAAAATGACTGGTCATGTTGGAGATTATGTTACAATTGATGAACTTTTATCATAATTAATAGAATTTAATACCCATCTTTGGGTATTATTTATTGTTTAATCTTTTATATTCAAATATCAAAAAAGCTAAAAGAGTTAAAGTAACTCCACTAATTGAGTATATTATTGCCCCATTTTTTCCATAAATTTTCCATATTTGACCAATAATTACTGCACCTAAAGATGAAAAGAGTGCTACTCCACCATATAAGAGTCCATAGATTGTAGCTTTATTTTTAGCATTATCTGAAATAAAACTTCTTATTGTATTTATACTAGCAACTGTAAAAATCCCCAAAAGAATAAAAGCTAATATAGTTAAATTAAAATATAGACTAATCATTGCAAAAAGAGCAAATATAATTGATAGTAAAAATATTTTTTTATATCCATATTTATCTATTTTTATACCAAAATAGTAGCTTAAAATCGTTTGTGTAAAATTTAACAAAATAACCAAAAGTGGTATATATTCAATTTTAAAACTCATCTTTGCACTTACTATAAAAAAAGAGTCATTAAATATAAAAAATATAACTCCAAAATAGATAAAAAGCATAGGTATTAAGTTTAAATCAACTTTGAAATTAAACTTTTTTACTTTACTTTTATATGGGGCATCTCTTACAAATAAGACAATTATAAAAGCAATTAAACCAGGTATTAAACTATATGCAAAAATTGCTTTGAAAACTTCTATATTTTTGCCAAAATATAAAAGAGCTAAAAATGCTATAATTGCACCTATCATCTCTCCTGCTACATCCATCATTTTATGAAATCCAAAATTTTTACCACTTTGCTTTGGGCTATATGCTGAAATTAAAGAGTCTTTTGTGGCACTTCTTACAGCCTTTCCCATTCTCTCTAATCCTCTCAAAATTGCAATAGATTGCCAACTATTTGCAAAATAGAGCATAGGCTTTGTAACTGCAGATATTGCATACCCAGCTACCACAAAAGGCTTGACTACTCCAAGTTTATCACTTAAATAGCCAAATAAAACCCTAAAAGCATATGATACAAAAGTAGCAATAGCCACAACAAAGCCCAATTTATCTACCCCTTGATGCAAAATAAATACTATATATAAAGGCAAAATAGTAGTAACCATAGATGAAGCCATATCAGTAAAAAAGCTCACAAAACCAAGGGCTATTATGTTTTTATTCAAGCTAAATCCTTTTTATAAAAAAATTATTTAATGGTGTTAAATATTCTTCTAAACTTAGCGTAATGGAAGCTGCAACCAAAGCACTTACAATACCTCCTATTATATCATAAGGGTAATGCACACCAATAAAAACTCTAAAAGTGCCACCTATAATACCTAAAATTAGTAAGATAGCTCCTATTTTTTTACTCTTTTTAGAAAACAAAAGCGACCAAGCAATAGAGAGCATAAATGCAGTATGATCAGATGGAAAAGAGTTGTCTATTGGATGAGAGTGTAGCACCGTTGCAATACCATCTACAAATGGGCGATTATGGTAGTAAAAAAGAGCAATTATTTGGTTTAATAGCAGTGCTATAAGCACACTATAAAAGGCTAAGAGAGCTTCTGTTTTTCTTTTTGCAAAAAAGTATAAATAAACCTCTACACCAATAAAAAAAAATGGTATATACTCACCAAGCATAACCCCTATAAAATCTAAGGTTGCACTTTTACCTGCATAAGAGTTTATTAGTAAAAAGAGTGTGGTATTATCTAACATCAAAAACCCCTTACAATTTAATAATGTTATAATAAGCTATGAAAATGATACAAAAATGATAAGGCTTAGGAGTATATGAAAATATTATTAATAGAAGATGATAAAGATATAGTATCGTTTTTAAAACAAGCTTTGCAAGAGGCTAAACATTGTGTTGATATTGCCTTAGATGGCTTAGATGGAGAGTATTTAGCCACTACAAACTCTTATGATGTAATTATCTTAGATTGGATGCTACCCTCGCTTAGCGGTATAGAGCTTTTAGAGCGTATTAGAGCAAAAGAGATTAGCACACCTGTTTTAATGCTAAGTGCCAAAGGTGAGGTTCAAGATAAGGTGCAAGGGTTACAAGTAGGAGCAGATGACTATTTAGCAAAGCCATTTTCTATAGAAGAGTTAGAAGCAAGATTAATTGCACTTTATAGAAGAGGTTTTAGTAAAGGAGCAAACACTATTGAAATTGCTGATATAAGCATTGATTTAACTACAAAAAGTGTGCTTAAAAATGCTAAAAATATAAATATAAGGGCAAAAGAGTATGAACTGTTACTACTATTGGTAAAAAACAAAAATTCAATACTATCAAAAGCGATGATAGAGAGCCAACTTTGGGGAAGTGAAGAGTTTATAAATAGCAATACAATAGAGGCTACTATCTATAGACTACGCAATAAACTTGGCAAAGATTTAATTAAAAGTTATAGAAATTTGGGGTATAAAATTGAAAAGCAGTAGTTTAAAAAGCAAGACTTTACTTTGGTTTGGTGGTATTATTTTTATAATAATTTTACTTTTTAGTTTGTCGTTTCGATATATTTTAAATAACTCTATTAATAGTAATATTAAAAGCTCTTTAGACTACCAAGCTAAAGAGATTTTAGAGGAGATAAAAAGTAGTGATTATAAAGATTTAAAATCTAAAAATATTGAATTTATAGTTTATAAAGATAAAAAACTTCTTTATAAATCCAAAAATTTTCCTACTAAAAAACTTTAAAATAGAAAAAAGAGCTTTTATACATTTCAAAATAGCAAAAATGATGAAGCAATAGATGCTATCTATATTTTAAATGATAAAAATTATAAAGTTATTGTTTATAAAAGCAATATTGATAATAAAATAGAGAATTTAGATGATACTCTTTTGGTATTAGTGCCTCTGTTGCTTTTAGTTTTGCTTATTGTAGCATCTAAGCTTATAGATAGAGTGCTTTTACCAATTAAAACTTTAACAAAAAGTGCAAAAAACATTAGCATTCATAACTTTCAAAGAAAAATAGATATGCCAAAAGCTAGTAGTGAAATAATTGATTTAATAGACTCTTTTAATACTATGATAGAGAGAATTCAAGAGGGTGTGGCAAATTTAGATAGATTTAATAGCGATCTCTCTCACGAGCTTAAAACACCACTTACTGTTATTAGAGGCAAAATAGAAGTGGCTCTTAAAAAAAATAGAGAAGCAAAGGAGTATAAAGAGGCTTTAGAGAGCGTTTTAAAACAAACCATGCAGTTAGAAGCAATTATTAATAATCTTCTTTTGCTTAGTAGATATACAAAAGAGAATATCGCTTCAACCTTTAGATTATGCACTTTTGATACTATTTTATTAAATTGCATAGAGAAGTTTGACTCTATGTTAGAAGAGAAAAATATAACCCTTCATATAGAGCCTTTAGAGCATATACAAAGCTACTCAAACCAAGTTTTGCTAGAGGCTATTTTTAATAATCTAATAGATAATGCCATAAAATATAGCACAAAAAATAGCAATATTTATATATCTTTATATCAAAAAAATGGCATTAATTTTACTATAAAAGATGAAGGTATAGGCATAGCAAAAGAGGAGTTATCTAAAATTACCAATAGATTTTATAGAGTAGATAAATCAAGAAACAAATTGATAGAAGGCTTTGGGCTTGGCTTAGCGATCGTTAAAAATAGTATTGATCTACTTGGCGGAGAGTTTAAAATAGAATCTAAGCTAAATAGTGGAACTAAAATATATATTAAGTTCTTATAGTTATTTTATATAATGGTAAAGAATTTACCAAGTATATCTAGTCTATATTATTTTTTAATAGATATTTTTAGTTATTAAAATAGTAGCTTAATAAGTGCAAATAACTTTATATCAGAAGATGAGAGTTTTACTCATCTTCACTCTCTTCTATATGATTTAAAATTATGTTTTTATTCTCTAGCATTCCTGTTCCAACTGGCACTAAACGACCAATTACAACATTCTCTTTTAAATCTTCTAATCTATCAACTGCACCTGCAATTGAAGCAGAAGTAAGAACTTTTGTTGTATCTTGGAATGAAGCAGCTGAAATAATACTATCTGCACCAACTGCTGCTCTAGTAATACCAACTAAAACTGGCTCAGCAATAGCTGGACGACCACCTCTATTTAGAATTTTTTCATTCTCTTCAATAAATCTAACACGAGAGATTAAATCGCCTTCGATAAATTTAGTATCACCACTATCAACAATTTTAACTTGTCTTAACATTTGAGAAACAACAATCTCAATATGTTTATCTGCAATATTAACACCTTGACGACGATATACTTGTTGAACTTCTGAAACAATATGCTCATAAAGCGCTTTTTCACCAAGTGCTTCTAGTAAATCGTGGCTTGAGACAACACCATTTGTTAAATGTTCTCCTGCATGAACATAATCACCTTCACGAACTAATATCTCTTTACCTTTATCAACAATATACTCTACCTCTTTTTCGCCATTTACAATATATAAACGCTCTTTTCCACGAATCATTTTACCAAAGCGAATAGTTCCATCAATTTTAGCAATTAGTGCAATATCTTTAGGGCGTCTTGCCTCAAATAGTTCACTAACTCTTGGAAGACCTCCAGTAATATCGCTAGATTTAATAGCCTCTTTTGCTTTTTTAGCTAAAATATCTGCTTCATGAACCTGACTACCTTCTTGAACATAAATTGTTGTTTTAGGTTCTAGTGGATACTTAATAATTTCACCATCTTCTGTAGCTAATATTATTGTTGGTTTATATGTTGTTGCAATATATTCATTTAGCGTTAATCTTGTTTCACCTGTAATTTCATCAAATTGCTCAGATGCTGTAACACCAGGAATTATATCTTCAAACTTAACAGTTCCGCTGGTATTTGCAATAATTGGATCAGAGTATGGATCCCACTCTGCTATTACAACTTGCGATTTATTTTTAGGATTACAGATAACTTCACCTTTTTCAACTGTGCTACCAGCGCCAGCAACTACAATTGAGCCTCTTGCAATATAGTGTCTTGCTGCTTGGCGATTCTCTTTATCTACAATTACTGCAAATAGACCTTTTTGAGTTACCTCTTCACCTGCTTTAATATCTACTTTTGACTCTAAATAATCACCCTCTAATAAGAAGTAGTGAATAGTTCCTTTTGCATCTGCTTTAACTACTTGAGTTACTGGCATTCCATCTTTTACTTTTAGTTCACTTGCATATGGAATATGAAGTGGAATTGACCAACTCTCTTTAATTACATCTGCAATAGAGTCATCTTTTTTAAGCTCTTGTCCATCTTCTTTTGAGATAAATAGTTTACCTTCAATATTCCCTGAAACACCTGCTAACTCAATAGCTTTAGATACATCATTTTTTCTTAATTTATACTCTTTAGTATCTTTTTTACCTGTTAGAGTTAAAATAATTTCATCGTGTGTATTTTTAATACTCAATTTACCATCAAATAGTGCTTTAATTTTTGGCTCAACTAACAAAATTCCCGCATTTCTTCTGTTTGCAACAATCTCTGCACCATCTTTTCTTTTATAAGTATTTAAGTTATAGTATCTAATAAAGCCCTCTTTTGTTGCAACTACTTGGCGTTCCTCTTTGCCTGCTGTTGCGGCACCACCTGTGTGGAATGTTCTAAGAGTAAGCTGAGTTCCAGGCTCTCCAATAGATTGAGCTGCAATAACACCAATTGCTTCACCTGGTTTTACAAGACGGTTTTCAGCCATATTTAAACCATAACATTTTGCACAAATACCTTTTGTAACTTTACAAGTTGATGCACCTCTAATTGTTACTGATTGAACCATTGATTCATTAAGCAATTTTGCTTCAACTTCACCAATTAATGTTCCACTTGGAAGCAATATTTCATTGTTGATTGGATCAATTACATCTTTTATTAAAACTCTACCATAAGCTCTATCTGCAATTGTTTCAATTAGCTCATTACCAACAACAATATCTGTAACTTCCATACCCTCATGAGTTCCACAATCTTCCATAACAACTTTTATATTTTGTGCAACATCAATTAATTTTCTTGTCAAGTATCCCGCATTTGCTGTTTTTAATGCTGTATCGGCAAGACCTTTTCTTGCACCGTGAGTTGAAATAAAGAATTCAAGAACATTTAGCCCTTCACGGAAACTTGAGATAATTGGCGTTTCAATAATCTCACCACTTGATTTTGCCATAAGTCCACGCATACCAGAGAGTTGTCTAATTTGAGATGCAGAACCCCTAGCACCTGAATCTGCCATCATATATACTGAGTTAAATCCACCTTTGTCTTCTTTAATAAGTTTCATTAACTCTTCAGCAATTTTGTTATTGGCATCTGTCCAAACATCAATAATTTTATTGTATCTCTCTTGCTCTGTTAATAGACCTGCACTATATTGTTTTTGAATTTCAACAACTTGTTTTTTAGTTTCAGCAACAATTTTCCCTTTTGTTTCTGGTGTTTTGATATCATCAATTGAGATAGAAACACCTGTTTTTGTAGCAAATTCAAAACCTAAATCTTTTAAATCATCTAAAAATTCTGCTGTTAAACTTACACCTTTAATTTTATAGATATAATCAACTAAATCAGCAATATCTTTTTTCTTCATAACTTTATTCCAGTAGTGTTCTGGAACAAAATCAGGAATAATAGATTTTAGTATAATTCTTCCTGCTGTTGTTGTAATAAGTTTACCATTAACAATAGTTCTAACTCTTGCATTTAAGTCTAAAACATCTTGCTCAATTGCAATTTTAATTTCATCAATATTTGTAAATAGTTTATGCTCACCTTTTACTTCATCTTTTTCAAGTGTTAGATAGTAAAGTCCTAAAATCATATCTTGTGATGGAACTGCAATTGCCCTACCTGATGCTGGTAGTAAGATATTCATTGAACTTAACATTAAAATTTTTGCTTCTGCAATTGCTTCATCTGAAAGTGGCACATGCACTGCCATTTGATCCCCATCGAAATCGGCATTAAATGCAGCACAAACTAATGGATGAAGTTGAATTGCTTTACCATCAATCAATTTTGGGTGGAACGCCTGAATTGATAATTTATGTAGTGATGGCGCACGGTTTAATAACACTGGATAACTATCAACTACCTCTTCAAGACATTGCCAAACTTCATCAGTTTGTTGTTCAATCATCTTTTTAGCAGCTTTTAGAGTTGAAGCAAAACCTTTATCCTCTAATTTAGCCATTAGATGTGGTTTAAATAGCTCTAACGCCATTTTTTTAGGTAACCCACATTGATCCATCTTTAAATCTGGTCCAACAATAATTACAGAACGCCCACTAAAATCAACCCTTTTACCAAGCAAGTTTTGTCTAAATCTACCTTGCTTACCTTTTATTATTTCACTAAGAGATTTAAGAGGTCTTTTATTTGCACCCTTTACAGAGTTTCCACGACGACCATTATCAAATAGTGCATCAACAGACTCTTGAAGCATTCTCTTTTCATTTCGAACAATAATTTCTGGTGCATTAAGCTCTACCAATCTTTTTAAACGCTGATTTCTATTGATTACTCTTCTATATAAGTCATTTACATCAGAAACTGCGAATTTACCACCATCTAGGCTTACTAGTGGTCTTAAATCTGGTGGAAGAACAGGCAAATATGTAAGCATCATCCACTCTGGGCGATTGTCTGAATCTAAAAATGCTTCAATTACTTTTAATCTTTTTATAATTGTTTTTTTCTTAGCAACTGCACGAGTATTTTTAATATCTTCTTTTAATTGGAGCATAATCTCAACTAAATCAAGCTCAGCTAAAAGCTCTTTTACTACCTCGCCACCCATTCTAGCATCAAAGCCAGTATGAGCAAAGTATTTACTTAGGTGCTGATACTGCTCTTCATTTAAAACATCATATTTTGCTACTGGATTTTCACCATTGCTATCATAACAAGCATCACCAGGATTTTTTACAATATATGCTTCATAATATAAAACACGCTCTAAATCTTTCATTTTTACATTAAGTAGAGTTCCTATACGGCTTGGAAGCGAATTTACATACCATATATGAGCAACTGGAGCTACTAATTCAATATGCCCCATTCTGCTTCTTCTTACTTTTGAGCTTGTTACTTCAACACCACACTTTTCACAAACTACACCTTTATAGCGCATCTTCTTATATTTACCACAAAGGCACTCATAATCTCTAATTGGTCCAAAGATTTTTGCACAAAATAGTCCATCTCTCTCTGGTTTTAAAGTTCTATAGTTAATTGTTTCTGGTTTTTTAACTTCACCATAACTCCATGATAATACTCTCTCTGGAGATGCTACACGAAGTCTTAATGCCTCAATATCTTTTGGGCGTTCTTGATTGTTTAAATCTATTGGAACTAAATTTTCTAAGTAACTATTGCTCATCTTCACCCTCTTCTTTCTTTGTATAAAGCTCAACATCAAGCCCTAAAGCTTGTAACTCTTTTGTTAAAACAAACATTGTTTCTGGAATTCCAGATGCTGGAACTGACTCTCCTTGTGTAATAGCACGATATGCGCGTGAACGACCTTCAACATCATCAGATTTAATTGTAAGCATCTCTTTTAGAACATGTGAAGCACCATATGCTTCTAATGCCCAAACTTCCATCTCACCAAATCTCTGACCACCAAATAGTGCTTTACCACCAACTGGTTGTTGCGTAACTAAAGAGTATGGACCAGTTGAACGAGCATGAACTTTTTCATCAACTAAGTGATGAAGTTTAAGCATATACATATATCCAACATTTACACGCTCTTTCATCTTTTCACCAGTTCTTCCATCATAAAGTGTTGTTTTACCATCACTCTCCATTTTTGCTAACTCAAATAGTTTTGCAAACTCCTCTTCATTAACAGATTCAAAAGGAGTAACAGCAAATTTAACACCCTTACTCCAATCTCTTGCATACTCTATTAATTTTTCATCACTAATTGTATCAAGCTCTGCTTTTGCTTTCATAAGTTTTGCAGTATCTGCAATCTCTTTCATTTTTGAGCGCAACTCTTTTACAAAATCTTTTTGATTTTTATTAAATATATCTTGAATTTGTTCACCTAGTTTTTTACCAATTAAACCTAAATGAACTTCAAGAATTTGCCCAATATTCATACGAGATGGAACTCCCAGAGGGTTTAGAATTAACTCTACTGGTGTGCCATCTTCCATATATGGCATATCAATCTCTGGAACAATATTTGATACAATACCTTTGTTTCCATGACGCCCTGCCATTTTATCACCAACTTTTATTTTACGCTTAGTTGCAACATATACTTTTACAATTTTTGTAACGCCATTTGGTAAAATATCATCTTTATCTAAAATTGCTAACTTCTCTTCATGCTCTAATTTTAACTTTTTCTTTTGACTTAAGAAGCTATTTTTTAATCTGTCATACTCTTTTTGAACCTCTTTAGAGTAAGATTGCACAAGTCCTCTAAGCGCAAAACGGTTGACATTTTCTATTACCTCTTTTGGAACTTTAGTTCCAGCTTTAAATAGTTGGTCTTCAACTGTTGCATCTTGAGCTAACTCTTGATTAGATAGATAAGAGATAATTTGTAAAACCTCTTCTTGGTCTATCATTAATAGGCTCTCATGATGCTCTTTTTCTGCTCTTGCTTTCTCTTCTTCATAAGCTTTTTGAGCTCTTGAATCTCTAGGATAACCTTTTTTAGTAAATATTTTTACATCAACTACAACACCCTCCATTGAAGCTGGTGCATATAGAGATTTATTTACAACATGACCTGCTTTATCTCCAAAAATAGCTCTTAATAATCTCTCTTCTGGAGTTGGTTTAATCTCGCCTTTTGGACTAACTTTACCAACTAGTATCATACCTGGTTTTACATATGTTCCAATTTTTACAATACCACTCTCGTCAAGGTGTGTTAATTCATCTTCTCTAACATTTGGTAAAGCTCTTGTTATCTCTTCTGTTCCATGTTTAATCTCTCTAGCTTCTACCTCTTTTTCGTAAATATGAAGAGAAGTAAAGGCATCTTCACGAATTAATTTTTCAGAAAGAATTATTGCATCCTCGTAGTTATACCCATGCCAAGGCATAAATGCAACTCTAATATTTTTACCAAGAGCTAACTCACCTTTATCAATACTTGGACCATCAGCAATTACTTCACCTTTTTGAACAATTTGTCCCTCATTTACAATTGGAACTTGGTGAAATGCTGTATTTTGGTTTGTTCTAATATTTTTTTCTAATTTATAGTGGTCAATAAATACACCATTTTCATCTTCACCAATTATGTAGATATTTTCAGAATCTACCTTTTCAATTCTACCAGCTCTTTTTGCTTTAATTGCTTCCCAAGCATCACGACCAGCAACTGCTTCCATACCAGTTCCTACCATTGGAGCTTCTGTCCAAATTAGAGGCACTGCTTGGCGTTGCATATTTGAACCCATCAATGCACGGTTTGCATCATCGTGTTCTAAGAATGGAATTAAACTAGCAGCTGCACCACTAACCATTGTTGGAGCCAAGTCAATTAAACTAACTTTACTTGAGTCTTGTAATCCAATATTTCCATTTAATCTTGCTTCAATTAATTCATCAACTATATAGCCATTTTCATCTACTTTTGTAGAAGCTGGTGCAATTACTTTATCCTCTTCTTGAGTTGCTGTAATATAGACAATTTCATCTGTAACTTGTCTATCTTTTACAACTTTATATGGCGCTTCTATAAAACCGTGTTCATTAACTTTTGCATAAGAAGCTAGTGTGTTAATAAGACCAATATTTTGCCCTTCTGGTGTTTCAATTGGACAAATTCTTCCATAGTGAGTTGGGTGAACATCACGCACTTCAAAACCAGCACGCTCTTTTACTAATCCACCTTCTCCAAGAGCTGAAAGTCTTCTTTTATGTGTAATTTCACTTAATGGGTTTGTTTGATCCATAAATTGAGATAATTGACCACTTGAGAAGAACTCTAATATTGTATTTGTAATCATTTTAGAGTTTACTAAATCGTGAGGCATTAAATCTTCTATTGCACCACTAATAGTAGTCATTTTATCTCTGATTGCTTTTTGCATCTTAATTAAACCATTGTGCAACTCATTACCTAAAAGCTCACCAATAGCTCTAATTCTTCTGTTACCAAGGTGATCTCTATCATCAATATGACCAATTCCTTTTTTAACTTTAATTAAATATTTTATAGTTTCTATTATATCTTGGTTTGTTAATACAGTTAAATACTCAGGAACATTTAAGTCTAACTTATGATTCATCTTCATACGACCAACTTCTGTTAAGTCATATCTCTCTGGATCAAAGAATAGTTGTCTTAAAAACTCTTTTGCTGCCTCTGGTGTTACTGGCTCACCTGGGCGCATAACTTTATGCACACGAATTGTTGCTAGTGTATTTTCATCATCTATCTCTTCACTTTGGCGAAGAAGTCTTAAACTCTCTTGCTCTGCAGCAAAAGATTTAATTATTGAAGCATCACTTTGTGGTGCCAAATCATCAGCAATTTCAAATTTATCAATTCCTAATTCAATAATCTTTTTTAATTTATTTTCATCAAGTTGAGAAACTGAATCAAAAATTACTTCACCAGTTTCACTATCAATAATTGGTTTAGATAGATATCTCTCCATTAATGTTTCAAGAGGATACTCTAACCACTCTAATCCATCAGCTTGAAGCTGCTCTAATTTCTTTTTAGTCAATCTTTTACCAGCTGCTACAACGATATTTCCATTAGCATCTTTAATATCTTGCTCTGCTCTACCCTTTAAACGGCTTGGGTCAAATTTAACTAAGAAGCGATTATTTTTTACAATAATCTCTTGTGTAGGATAGAATATTTTTATAATATCCTCTTTTGTATATCCTATTGCTCTTAAGAAAATAGTAGCAGGTATCTTTCTTCTTTTATTTATTCTAACAAATAAAATATCTTTTGCATCATACTCAAAATACAACCAACTTCCACGATTAGGAATAATTTGAGCTGAATAGATAAGTTTATGTGCTGTAGTATTAGATTCATCTACCTTAAAGATAACACCTGGACTTCTATGTAATTGATTTACAATTACTCTCTCAACACCATTTACAACAAATGATGTTCTATCAGTCATTAACGGAATATCTCTAACATAGATATTTTGACTCTTCTCTTCTTTTATATCTAGTTTTTCACCTGTTTTTTCATCTCTATTCCAAATTATTAAACCAATATTTAATTTTAGAGAAACTGAATAGGTAATACCTCTATCCATACACTCTCTAACTGTATATTTAGGCAATATAACTTCACTGCCACGATACTCTAATGTAATTCTATTTTGTTGGTCATGAATTGGAAAAGCTGCTTTAAATGTCTTTTCCATAATACTTTGCGACCTATCTTTTGCATATGCCATTAAAAATTGGTCATAACTACTTTGTTGTAATTGTAATAGATTTGGAATCTCTATCTCTCTTGGTGTTTTTGAATAATCAATTCTAAGTCTGCTTCCAGAATGTAGGGAGTTTAGCATTTTTCAACCTTATATAAGTGTTTGTGCTTGATAACTTGCGTTAAATAGGGGAGTAATAGCCTACTAAGGGCTAAAAATAGGCAACTATGATTGCTAAAAATATTAATTGACTATTTTTAGCCCTTAAAATAGATAATATATTTAATAAACTTAAATATAGCTAAAAGCAATACTCCCCAGTAAAAGCTTTATCACTTGTGATACACAAATAAATCATTATTATACTATAATGACTTATTTGTAAATCTATACATTTCAAAATGCAATGTTGAGCTTATTTAAGCTCAACAGATGCACCAGCTTCTTCAAGTTGTTTTTTAAGCTCTTCAGCTTCTTCTTTAGATACACCCTCTTTAATAACAGATGGAGTCTCTTCAACTGCAGCTTTAGCCTCTTTAAGACCAAGACCAGTAATTGCACGAACTGCTTTAATAACATTAATCTTCTTAGCTCCTGCAGCTGTAAGAACAACATTAAATTCTGTTTGCTCATCAGCAGCAGCACCAGCATCAGCAGCACCAGCAGCTGCAACTACAGTTGCTTGTGCAGATACACCAAATTTTTCTTCAAACTCTTTTACTAGCTCAGAAAGCTCTAATACAGTTAAACCAGAGATATACTCTAATACATCTTCTTTAGAAATTGCCATTTACAATCCTTTTATTTTTTAATTTATTTTAAATTTGTAATTATTAAATTACGCCTCTTCTTCTTTTTTCTTTCTTAATGCATCAAGTCCAATTGTAAAGTTTCTAATTGGAGCTTGCCAAACATTAAGAAGCATACCAATAAGCTCATCACGGCTTGGTAATTTAGCCATAGCATTAATTGTTGCCAACTCAACTGCTTTACCTTCTAGCGCACCGGCTTTAAGTTCAAAACTCTTAAACTCTGTAGCTGCTTTATCAGCAGTTTTACAAGTAGAGATTTGATCTTCGCCCCACACAACAAGGTTGGTATCTTTAAGCTCTAAGTCATCGATACCAGCATTTTTCATAGCCAACATTGCAAGAGAGTTTTTAACAACTCTTACATGAGCATCATTTTGTGCCGCCATTTGACGAACAGCTTCTAGCTCATGACAAGTCATACCTTTGTAATCACAAACTACAATTGCATTTGACTCTGAAAAAGCAGTTGTAAGCTCAGCTACAAGTTGCTCTTTTTCTGCTCTTGTCATTTTTTCTCCTTTCAGACCTCTCAAAAAGGGCTCTTAAAATATTTTAAGAGAAGTTAAACTTAATTTAAGTCTTGCGACCCCTTTTATCTTCAGCCTAAGATTAAATAAATTTATATATTTCTCTAATTATTATTACTTTAAATCCATTAATTCAGTTGTATCTAAATTAACAGATGGACTCATAGTTAAAGATAAAGCACCGCTAGTAATATATCTACCTTTAGCACTAGCTGGTTTTAATCTATTTATTTTAGTAATAAATGTTTCTAGGTTCTCTTTGATTTGATTTTCATCAAAGCTTACCTTACCAATACCAGCGTGGATATTACCTTTTTTATCTGTTCTAAAGTTAACTTGTCCACCTTTTGCATTTTTAACTGCTTCTGCAACATTTGGTGTTACTGTTCCTGTTTTTGGGTTAGGCATCATACCTTTTGGTCCCAAAATTCTAGCAACTCTACCTAATACACCCATCATATCTGGTGTTGCTATAACTACATCAAAATTAATGTTTCCATTTTGAATTTCTGCTAATAGCTCGTCATTACCAATTAAATCAGCACCAGCTTCTTTTGCTTCATCTATTTTATCACCTTTTGCAAAAACTGCAACTTTTACAGTTTTTCCTGTTCCATGAGGTAATACAACTGAACTTCTAATCATTTGATCTGCATGTCTTGGATCAACATTTAAGTTTAATGCTATTTCAACAGTTTCATCAAAATTAGCAGATTTAAGATCTTTAATAGTCTTAACTGCCTCTTCTATAGAGTAATTTTTCTCTTTATCAATTTTTGCTAATAGTGCTTGTTTTCTTTTGCTTATCTTTTTTGCCATTTTTATCTCCGCGTTATATTTGCTCCCACTGTTTTAAATCCGTGGTTAGGATTAACCTTCTACCTCAATACCCATACTTCTACAAGAGCCTTCAATAATTTTTGCTGCTTGTTCTCTGTCGTTAGTATTTAGGTCTTCAATTTTTAAATCAACAATTTTTAAAATTTGCTCTTTTGTTAATTTAGCAACTTTATTTAATAGTGGATTATCACTACCTTTTTTAATACCAGCTTCTTTCATAATTAAATCAGTTGCTGGTGGTTGCTTAGTTACAAATGTGAAACTTCTATCTGTGTAAACTGTAATCTCAACAGGAATTTTAAATCCTGCTTTATCTTTTGTTTTTTCATTAAAAGCCTTACAAAACTCCATAATATTAACACCTCTTTGTCCAAGTGCTGGACCTACTGGTGGTGATGGATTTGCTTGAGCTGCTGGAATCATTAGCTTAAATTTTTCAGCTACTTTTTTAGCCATTTCATTTTCCTTTTATTAAATTTAGATAATTTTCTCTACTTGTGAATAGAGAATTTCTACTGGTGTATTTCTACCAAAAATTGATACATTTAACTTTAACTTGCCATGATCTAAATCATACTCTTCGACAATGCCAGTAAAGTTAGCAAAAGGTCCTTCTATAATACGAACACTTTCACCTTTTTCAAAATCAATTTTTGGACGAGGAGGAGCTTTATGCTCCATTTTCTCTAAAATAACATCAATATCTGATTGGTTTAGAGGAGTAGGTGTCTTTTGTTCACCTATAAATCTAGATACTTTGGGCAATGATTGAATCTTATGCCAAAGTGAAGTATCTAAATCTATATGTGCAAATACATAACCTGAGTAAAGTGAACGCTCAGTTATCTTTTTTTCACCATTTTTTACTTCTATAACCTCTTCAGTTGGAACAACAATTTGTTCAATTCTATCTTCTAAGTTATAGTCAATAGCCATCTGTTCAATTGCTCTTTTAACTGCTCTTTCACTACCTGCATAGGTTTGAATTGCATACCATTGATGTGCCATAAATTATGCCCCTAAAGAGTTTTTAACAACTACAGACATTAGCGCATCTACTAATGCTAAATATGCAGCAATTACTGCAACAACAATTACAACAGCAATAAAAGCTTGTTTAACTTGAACTTTTGTTGGAAAAATAACTTTATCTAACTCAATTCTCGAACTTTTGATAAAATTTATAACTTTGCTCATTTTTTTACCTTTTATGGCAGGCCAAGAGGGACTCGAACCCCCGACACCTGGTTTTGGAGACCAGTGCTCTACCAACTGAGCTATTGGCCTAAAATATATTCATAAAGAATATAAGCTTAAAGCTTCATCTCTTTATGAACAGTATGTTTTTTACACCACTTACAATACTTTTTTAATTCAAGTTTTTCTGTAGTGTTTCTTTTATTCTTAGTTGTGTGATAGTTTCTTCTTGTGCACTCTTCACAACCTAGATGAACTGTTTCTCTCATCTTATCTCCAATATATGATGTAGCACAAAGTGCTACTTAAAATTATTCAATGATTTTAGTTACAACACCCGCACCAACAGTTCTACCACCTTCACGGATAGCGAATCTTGTTCCATCTTCTAGTGCAATTGGGTTAATTAATTCAACATTAATTTTAACATTATCACCTGGCATAACCATTTCTGTTCCCTCTGGTAGAGTTACAGAACCAGTAACATCTGTTGTTCTTACATAGAATTGTGGTCTATAGTTGTTAAAGAATGGAGTGTGTCTTCCACCCTCTTCTTTAGTTAAAACATAAACTTCTGCTTCAAACTTAGTATGAGGAGTGATTGAACCTGGCTTACAAAGAACCATACCTCTTTGAACATCTTCTTTAGCTGTTCCTCTAAGTAATACACCAGCGTTATCACCAGCTTCACCACAATCCATCTCTTTTCTAAACATCTCTACACCAGTTACAGTAGTTTTTTGAGTATCTCTAATACCTACTATTTCTACCTCTTCACCAACGCAGATTTTACCTCTTTCAATTTTACCAGTAACAACTGTTCCTCTTCCTTGAATAGAGAAGATATCTTCAATTGGCATTAGGAAATCTTTATCTGTATCTCTCTCTGGAGTTGGGATATATGTATCAACCTCTTCCATAAGTTTTAAGATTTTTTCAGACCATGGTCCTAATTCACCTTTTTTAGCTTCTTCTAATGCTTGGAATGCAGAACCAGCTACAATTGGAGTATCATCACCTGGGAAATCATACTCAGAAAGAAGTTCTCTAACTTCCATTTCAACTAATTCTAGCATCTCTTCTTTATCTTCATCATCTAGTTGATCTTCTTTATTTAAGAATACAACGATGTATGGAACACCAACTTGGCGAGATAAAAGAATATGCTCTCTAGTTTGCGCCATAGGACCATCAGTTGCTGCAATAACTAAGATAGCACCATCCATTTGAGCAGCACCAGTAATCATATTTTTAACATAGTCTGCGTGTCCTGGACAGTCAACGTGAGCATAGTGTTTTGTATCTGTTTCATACTCAACGTGAGAAGTAGCAATTGTAATACCTCTTTCTCTCTCTTCAGGAGCATTATCGATTTGATCATAATCCATAAATGCAGATTCATTTTTAGTTGCAAGAACAGCAGTAATTGCTGCAGTTAATGTTGTTTTACCATGGTCAACGTGACCGATTGTACCGATATTTACGTGTGGTTTGGTACGTTCAAATTTTTCTTTAGCCATTTGTTTCTCCTAGCTTGTTTTAAATTACGGGTGGCATTATACCTTAAAATACTTAAGGGAACCTCTAATATTAGACAAAATGCCCAAAGCAGATGGACAAGACTTTAACTCTTAAGTTAAACTCCTGTCCATCACGCCATAACTCTGGAGCCCAGAAGCGGATTTGAACCGCCGACCTCTTCCTTACCAAGGAAGTGCTCTGCCCCTGAGCTATCTGGGCAAAATATTTACAATTTAATACTATATAAATAAAATAGTATAAAAGTATAAATATTAATATATAGTGATTGACTAGTTTAGGATTGAGTAGTTGCTATACTAAATAACAAATATAGTAAGTAAAACTCAGCTCCCAGTTTATGGAGCGGGTGACCGGATTCGAACCGGCGACAACTTGCTTGGAAGGCAAGGGCTCTAGCCAGCTGAGCTACACCCGCAGTTTTGATAGTGGTGGTGAGAGGAGGATTCGAACCTCCGAAGGCGAAAGCCAGCAGATTTACAGTCTGCCCTCGTTGGCCACTTGAGTATCTCACCCAATATCTTTTACTGGTCAAACACTGATAAAATATGGAGCTGGTGATGGGACTCGAACCCGCGACCTGCTGATTACAAATCAGCTGCTCTAGCCAACTGAGCTACACCAGCAACTATTAATATAATTGCCACATTTAAAATGTGAGTGCAATTATATTCACTTGAACCTTAAATAATTATTAAACTAATTACTTTTTTTGAAAAAACTCTTTTTTTCTCTTTGCCAAGTGATAAAATCATACTTTTATACTCTTTAAAGAGAGTTGAAATATCTTAATTCTAATAGAAAATAAAATTTAGCTTACTCCAAAAATAGAGTATATTTTAATCTTTATTATTTTATTACGGTATAATAAATTAAAAAATTGAGGTTTAAACTTTAAGTATGAGTGAATTTTTACCAATTTATAAAAAACCATTAGCAAGTATAAAAGAGCCTGTAATTAGTGAAAAATTTTGGGAAATAGCAGAAGAGAAATTTGATAACAAAGAGTATAAAGAGGCTATTATTGCTGTTATTAACTATATAAATAGAGATATTTTAAAAAAAATAGATAAAAAAGATGATATAAAAATATCTCAAATGCATGGTTCTATAGAGATTAATATAGATATAACAAATAGTGAATTTAGACTATATATTCCTTTTTTAAAGATAGATAAAAATACCAATGTAGTAGCATTACTAAGAAGAGTAGAAGAGGTTAATTTTTCATATTTTGATTTAGCTTATATTGAGTTAAATGAAGATAAGTTAGAGATATCATATAGTGCGCCTTTAGATCTATGTAAGCCAATTAAAATTTATAATTTAATAAAAGATGTTACTTTTTTAGCAGATGAGTATGCTAATGAATTTATAAAAAAATATAATGCAAAATTTCTTAAAGAGCCAAAAGTAAAGCATTTAACTCAAAAAGAGCAAGAAGAGGTATATAGAGAAATAAAAAGAGTTATAAAAGAGTATAAAGATTACTCATTATACTTTAAAGAGAAACAAAAGGATGCATATTGCTGGGATATTGGAGTAATTTCTCTACTTAAGTTATCTAATATGCCATACTTAAATGGATATTTACAATATGATATAATTAAGAGTATTAGAGTAATGTATGATGGCGATTTAGATTTTGATTATAGAATATTAAAAGCTAAAGAGCAAATAGATGAAATAGCCAATTTATCAAAAGAGGAGCTTTTATCAAATTTATATCATACTGAGTTATTTACATCTATGCTATTTTTTAGTTCTGAAGATATTATAAAAGATAGGCTTGAAAAGAGCATAGAAACTCTTCAAAAATATGAAAAAGATGCTAATTACTTTGCAATATCTTATTACCTTCAAACCGTTTTTTTGAAGCTTATTTACAACTATAACTTAAGTAGTGTTTATAAAAGAGAGATAGAGAACTGTTTAGTTAAAATATCTGGGAAAAAGCCCAAAGAGGCATCTTCAAAATTAATTAAATTATTTAACAAACTCTATAACAAAGAGTTAAATAGTAGTTTTTTAGGAGTATTTTTCCAAAAGAGTTGGAACTATCTATATGCCTTTTCTTTAGCTATTTTTATTGCTGTTATTGCATTATCAATATTTCAAGGTTTAAGTAGATGATAAATTATAAAAACTATATTTACAAAATTATAACATCAAGTGGCACAGGCACAGGCTTTAAAGTTGAGGGGTCAAATTTAATTATAACAAATTATCATGTAGTTCAAGGTAGTAAAAAGGTTGCTATTGAAGATATAAATAAAGACAAATTTGTTGCAAATGTTGTAATGGTAAATCCCGAAGCAGATTTGGCATTTTTAGATGCTTTAGAACTTTACAATATAGAAAGCAAAATTAAACTAGATAAAAATTTAAGTATAAAAGATATGCAAAAGATTTTTATAAATGGTTATCCTTTTGGTATGCCATTTACTACTACTGAGGGAATTATATCTTCTGCAAAGCAACCTATGGGGAATAGATACTATATTCAAACAGATGCCGCAGTTAATCCTGGTAATTCTGGTGGTCCCATGATTGATGAGAATGGATATTTAGTTGGAGTAACTACTTCAAAATTTACAAATGCAGAT
>Ga0256843_1001027_pt1 | contig 22681 bp, 23 predicted proteins | sample AlvinellametaG_FD_191572 | JGI IMG/M metagenome (GOLD analysis project Ga0256843, IMG submission 191572) | Pompeii worm associated microbial communities from hydrothermal vent at the East Pacific Rise, Pacific Ocean - Alvinella | ecosystem: Host-associated > Annelida > Integument > Unclassified ... | reverse complement strand
TCATGAGGGCCTGGGCTTGCTTCTGGGTGGTGTTGCACAGAGATAATTGGAGAGTTTTTATATTTTAGCCCCTCAATGGTATTATCAAATAGGTTTTTATGGGTAACTTCAGCAATAGTTGTAATCTCATCTGGCACATTATAGTTATGGTTTTGGGCTGTAATTTCTACCATTCCATTTAAACTATTTTTAACTGGGTGGTTTCCTCCATGGTGTCCAAACTTTAGTTTATAGGTATCAAATCCATGAGAGATAGAGAGAAGCTGATGCCCTAAACATATACCAAACATTGGAACTTTAGCTTCAATTAATCTTTTTATCTTCTCTTGTTCCTCTTTTAAAATAAGTGGATCACCTGGCCCATTTGAGAGGAATACCCCCTCTATCTCTCCACTCTTAAATCTCTCTATAACCTCATCAATATTAACAGAGTTTGGAAGAACTTCAACCTCTAATCCTACTCCTACTAACTCATTTAATATATTTCTCTTTACTCCAAAATCTAAAACTACAATCTTCTTATCGGTCTTTGGAATAGAATAGTCAAAGGTGCTAAAGTCAAATTTGCCCTCCTTATGGATATATGGCTCTTTTGTGCTAACCTCTTTAATATAATTTATCTCTTCTATTCTAGGGGAGTTTTCTAAAATCTCTTTTAGCTCATCTTTTGATGATATCTTAGTAGAGGCTACCATCATCATAGCCCCCTCATCTCTTAACATCTTAGTTAAAAATCTAGTATCAATATTACAAATCCCTAAAATATTATATCTCTTTAGTAGAGTATCTAGGCTCTCTTCTGCTCTAAAGTTTGAGTATCTCTTCTGGTATGAGCGGACAATAACCCCCTTGCAGTATGCTCTACTACTTTCCATATCTAGTCTATTACACCCTACATTTCCAATCTCTGGCATAGTAAAGGTTATAAATTGACCTGCATAACTTGGGTCTGTTATTATCTCTTGATATCCTGTAAGAGAGGTATTAAATACTATCTCTCCTACACTAGTCCCCTCTGCTCCAAAGCTTTCTGCCTCTAAAAATAGACCATTTTCAAAATATAGATAGACCTTTTGCATTAAATCATCCCTCTTTTAATTAACTCTTCTTCATATAACTTTTCATATAAAATATCATACTCAATAGTCCCAGGAATATACTCTTTTTTCATATCCCTTATTTTATTATAAACTATATCATCTATCTCATCATAGCTTTTAGCAAAATCTCTAAAGGATTTAAAGATAATATTTCTAACTTGATTATCATTTACATCATAATCAATCAGATACTCCTCATATAGCTCGTTTAAAATATTAAATGAGACTTCAGTATATCTCTCATCATAATCCATTATGACACCAAACTCTGGGGCTAATCTCTTTTTTATCATAAAAAAGAGCTCTCTCTCTCTTACATGCTGTATTGCAATCTCTTCCTCATTTGCCTCCATTAATTCCTTTACTTTAGTATCTAATCTCTTCTCTTTCTCCAAATTTTCATCAATTACTCTCTTTGCAATCTCTGCTACTTTATCTTTTCCTTTTGGCAGAGTAATAAATGGAGTATTAGCCAAATCTCTAGCTATTTTAGATGCTATAAAATTTGAATGTTTTGGCTTTAATCTCATGCTATCTCCTTAGCTATCTAATAATAGTATCTTCTCTTTCTGGACTAGTTGAGATAATACCAATTGGGCACTCTATCATCTCCTCTAGGGCTTTTATATAATCTTTTGCACTCTCTGGCAATTTTTCAAACTCTCTAATCCCCTTTGTGCTTTTCCATCCCTTAAATTCTTTATAGATTGGTTTTGCTCTCTCTAGGTTATATGGAACATAATCAACTCTTTTACCATCAATATCATAAGCTACACAGACTTTAATCTTCTCAAATCCATCTAAAACATCAAGCTTCATTAGAGCTACTCTATCTACTCCATTAATCCTAACTGCATGTCTTAGGGCTACTACATCAAACCAACCACATCTTCTAGGTCGTCCTGTAGTTGTGCCAAACTCATGTCCTTGCTCTCTTAATCTATCTCCATCACTTCCCAAATCTTCACTAGGAAAAGGACCATTTCCAACTCTTGTGCAGTAAGCCTTTGCAATCCCTGTAACATCTCCAATATCTTTAGGACTAAGTCCAAGCCCAAGACAAGCCCCAGCACTAATAGTAGTCGATGAGGTTACAAAAGGGTATGTTCCATGGTCAATATCTAACATTGTCCCTTGAGCCCCTTCTAATAGAACTTTTTTATTATCCTCTAAAACACTCCAAATCAACTTTGTAGTATCTGTAATAAAAGGCTTTAGAGCATCTCTATAATGACTTAATTCCTCTATTAATTCATCTCTATTTGGAATATCAATTCCCATTGCCCTAAAAATTGGCTTATTGTAGTTAAAATACTCAACTATCTTTAAACTAAGCTCCTCCACATCAAAAAGTTCTCCTACTCTATGGCCTACTCTTGCTACCTTATCTACATAGGCTGGACCAATCCCTTTTCCTGTAGTCCCAATAGCTTTATCCCCTTTTAATCTCTCTTTTGCTTGATCAATTAATGCATGGTATGGTAAGAGAAGGTGTGCTTTATCTGATATAAAGAGTCTGCCTTCTAAATTTTCAAACTGCTCCATCTCCTTTATAAAATTACTAGGAGATAAAACAACCCCATTTCCAATAATATTTTTAGCCTTTGGATTTAAAACTCCAGATGGCATTAGGTGGAGTGCATACTTTTTTCCATCAACTACAATTGTGTGTCCAGCATTGTGTCCCCCAGCAAATCTACATACAAAATCGTGATTTTGTGCTAGATTATCAACAATTTTTCCTTTTCCTTCATCTCCCCATTGTAATCCAACGACTAAATTTACTCTATTCATCTTTTACCTTATCTTATTTTTTGATTAATACAACTATCCACATAAAGAGCAAAACCAGCTCCATCTACATCTCCAATACTATATAACCCACCTCTTGCTAAGGGTTCATTCTCATAGAAAATCTTAAAAACTAAAGAGTCATAATATCTGAATTTTGCATAATAGAGTGGTGCTATTACGATATCTGGATAGTCTATATTTAAAATACTATCTCTAATCAAAATCAATTCTGCTTTTATATCCTCTGGAAATATAGATAAATCCTCTAAATCCTCTACTCTATGAATTTTTATTAACTTTTCTATCCAATCAATATTTAAAGCTAAAATCTTTTCTATATTTGTCTCATATAAAAGTTCTAAACCTACTCCATACTTTCTATTTAAAAGTATTGGAATATTCATATTTGAAACTTGTAAGATCCCCTTTAACTCTAATCTTTTTACTAAAAGAGTTGCAATATCTATAATCTCTTTAAACTCTCCATCAATTATCTCTGCTCCTACTTGATACTGCTCTTTAGTAGGATATATAAGAGATGGCTGAATATAAAACCACTTTTTATAGTTGGTAGTCCTACCAAGTCTTTTTGTAACAATTCTAACAACATCTGCAGTGCTATCTGCTCTTAGAGTTAGAGTCTGATTGCTCTCATCGTGCAAGTGTAATAGATAACTCTCATCTTCAAATGATAAATGTTGATGATAAGAGAATATAGGAGTTACAATCTCTTCAAATCCACTTCTCTTTAGAGTAGTAGCACAAATAGTCTCTATCTCTCTTTTTATATTAGCAGACCTACCAAAGTAGAGCTTACTATCTTGAGGAATCTCATGTTCAAATACCATTATATAATCTCACTAACATAAATTTATAACCCTTCTAAATTGAGAAGGATTATATCTAAAATGTGATTAGAAGTTAGCAAATTTAATTTACCAGCTCAAGCTCCTCTTTATAGACTCTTTGCCCAATCTCTTTATATCTGCTATAGTAGCTATTAACAAAATCTCTAATAGTAGTATCTAATGGAAGATATACTCCATCTTCTCTTTTTAAATATCTATCTAAAAATAGTAAGGCATCATCTTTATTAATATAGTGTTGTGCTAAAGATCTATATGTTTTTATATATAAATCTTTTAAAGTTTCATATCTACTATAATCAATCTCTACTCTATTTGTATATTTTACAATTCCAGATTTAAATAGAATATCTAAGTGAATTAATCCTTCACAATAATAAGGCAATACCTCTCCAACCTCTTGCCAAGCAATCAAAGAGACTGCTCTACTTACTAAATCATCAATAATATGCTCTCTTAGACTAATATCACTATCTTCTATACTAAAAAATGATACTAAACCACCAGTTGTAGCCTTAAACTCTTCAATATTCTTAAAAGCTCCACTCCTATTCATAAGAGTCTCACTATCATCATCTATCCAAAGTATATGCCCAAACTCATGCCCTATTGTAGAGATTTGGTATATTTTGTGCCATAATGCTGGATTTTTATCTAATAGTTCTCTTCTCTTTCTAATAAACTCTACTCCAAAAAACTCCACACCAATTTGCATAATTGGTTTTGCTTTAGCACTTTCTAATACAAAATCAGCATAAGCGAAAATTTTCTTTCCAAACTCTGCTGATACTACCTCATCATTTGGAACAACTTGAGCAGAAAATAGCCCATTAAACTCAGCACCATAAAAAAGCATAGGTTTTCCAATATAGAGTTGAGTTCTACTAATAGCATCTAAATTTTTAGATACAATATCTTCTAATCCATCACCCTCCAAATTTTTAGAAAAATCTACTACAAACCTTTTCATATTCTCTTTAATATCTAAACTACTTTGTAGCTTTGGATTTACAATTCTCAAATCCCACTCAAGAGCTACAGCCTTTCTAAAATGATCTTCATAATACTCAAGCGGATGACCAACCTGCAAAGGTGTTTTTATCTGCATCCATGCTCTATCAACATTTGCCCAATGTCCAATAAGTTTTTTAGGTTCAGTTGCAGAAAATGCTTTTTTAAGCAATACAAAATACTCAATCCAAGCCTCTTTCTGATTAAAAACCCTATCCTCTTCTACACTTAAATTCTCTATACAATCCTCAATTACGCTAACAAGCTCTCCAACTTCCTCTCTAAAAGCATTACTATAAGCAACGCTTCTATACTCCCCTCTTTCATCTCTCTCTAAAACAGAATAACATCTATCACCCACAAACCCACTAGGATCTAAATCTAGTAAGCCTCTATTTTGTAGCATCTCTAATACTGCTTCTTGAGTTTTAAACTCCTCTAATAGTTCTCTATTTACCCCGTTTATAATCTTTGATGTCCATGAAACCTGCCATTTACTAATTACCTCTCCTATATTGTGAACTCCCTCTATTAATACTTGATAAAATGGAGTCAGTAAGTTTTCAACTTCTATCCACGCAATAAAATACTCATGCCTCAATAAATAAAAATCTCTTACAAATCTATAGGCAATCTCTTTTTTATATATTATCTCTTCTGAGCTAAAGCCCATCTTCTTTAGAACCTGTTCTAGTGAGTCTTCTCTTAAGTTTACAACTCTAATTAGAGTAGCCATTAAAGTATCTTCATTATATGGCAAATTTAAGCTCTCTAAAAACTTATCTACAAGCTCTTTTGCCTCAATATTCTCTTCACCTTTTAATAGTTTAAAATAGTTGTTTAGTTCTTGTTGTCTAATTGAAAGCTCATCATATATCTTTTGCAAATCTTGCATAAATTTTTGTTGCATTACTACTCCTTTTGACTCTATCTATAATAAATCTTATATGATTTTTCTTTAGCCTTCAATTACTTTTTTGAGGCTTTTTAAAAAAAATTTAATTTTTAAACATGGAGTATTAGATAATATTTTTATACCTAAATGAGGAAAAAATAAAATGAATTTATGTTTTTTAATGTTTAAAAATCTTAAAAAAAGTTTAAATGTTTTAACTATAGGAGATTAGCATTTGAATTATGGATTTAATATTTTCTAAAGCTTTAGCTCTATGAGATATAGCTTTTTTAACCTTTTTATCCAGCTCTCCAAAAGTTTTTTCATACCCATAAGGGATAAAAATAGGATCATATCCAAACCCATTTTGCCCTCTTGGAGAATCAATTACACTACCAAAACACCATCCATGAACAGTATATTCTCCCAAATCTCCAACTATTGCAATGGAGGCTGTATAGTAAGCTTTACTCTTTTTAACACCTCTATCTTTTAATTTTCCTATTAGCTTTTCTAAATTATCCCTATCACTAGCATTCTCTCCTGCATATCTAGCAGAGTATATATTTGGCTCTCCATTTAAAAGTGGAACACTAAGCCCACTATCATCAGAGATTATAATACTCCCCTCTCCTACCCTTTTATAAACCTCTCTTGCTTTTATTAAAGCATTCTCTTTAAAGCTCTCTCCACTCTCTTCTATCTCAATATCACCTAAAATATCTTTATATGGAATAAAATCTATATTGAGTAACTCTTTAAACTCTCTTATCTTTCCCATATTTCCACTAGCTACTATAAATTTCATAATTTACCCTCTATCTGTTTTAAAGCACTCTCTACTAAAAAAGTGCTACGATTTTTATTTAGACTCTTAGCATATTTATCTATCTTTTCAAGTGCATATATTGGAATAGTTATATTAATTCTTTTGGTTTTTATTAAATGAGAAGGTTCTTTTATCTCCTCTCCATTTTTTAAAGCAAAATCTAAATATGATGAAAAGGCTAATTTAGCATCTCTAACTGCCTCTTCTATGCTCTCTCCATCACCCATAATACCTCTAAAGTCTTTATAGTATGCAAAATATCCTCCCCCCTCCTCTTCACTTAGTTTTCTTACTACTATCTCATAATCTAAGTTTAGATAGTAATCTTTATCTTTACCTCTCATTTTTCAATCCTACTAGTTTTATTTATAATCATTTACACACAAATAATTATACACATAGAAATATAATAAAAACTTAAAAAATTAAGTAAATTTAGAATAAAATTTCATAAATCAAAAAGGAAGAGAATATGAGTAAAAAAGATAAACTAATAGACTTTATAAAAAACAACCCTAAAAATGTGAGATTTGAAGATTTAAAAAAGATTTTAGAAAATATTGGATATGTGGCTAGAAATAGGGGTGGAAGTCACTATATCTTTATAAAAGAGAATAGCACACCTATAACTATACCTTATAAAAGACCTGTTAAGATAATATATGTCAAACAGGTTATCAGAATATTAGAAGAGGAGGAGAATTAAAATATAAATAAAATTCATAATCTATTAATCTTTTTAATATATAATTAGGAGAAATTTTGTCTTATTGGAGATATAGAAATGATTAAAAAAGTTTTACCACTTAGTCTAATTGTCGCCTTGCGATTTTTTGGACTATTTATTGTGTTATCTGTCCTATCTAGCTATGCACAAAATCTAAAGGGTGGAACTGCGTTTTTAGCAGGTATCGCACTTGGAGGATATGCTCTAACTCAAGCAATATTGCAAGTTCCATTTGGAGTTATGAGCGATAAAATAGGCAGAAAAAAAACACTTCTCTTTGGGTTACTTCTATTTGCTTTTGGTTCATTTGTAGCAGGTATTGCAGATAATATCTACACTCTTCTAGTTGGAAGATTTTTACAAGGGGCTGGTGCAATTGGAAGTGTGGTTACTGCTATGATTGCAGACCAAGTAAGAGAAGATGAGAGAAGCCATGCAATGGCTATTATGGGTATGACTATTGCTATGAGTTTTGCTGCTGCTATGATAATTGGACCAATTATATCTGGATTATATAGTGTAAGCACTCTTTTCTTTCTTACAGGGGCCCTAGCACTTATTGCACTAGTCATTCTATTTACTGCTGTTCCAGAGCCACCACACATAGAACACCACTACTCTGAAGAGGAAGCAAAAATCAAAGAGGTTTTTAGAGATAAAGATTTGGTTAGAATGTATATTACTTTTCTATTTCACAGCTCTACCATGGCTATTGCATTTTTTATTATTCCAATAGTTTTGAATCAAAAATTTGATATGAGCAGAATGGAGTATTGGAAAGTATATCTTCCAGCAGTAATATTTGGAATATTAGCCATGGCACCAGCTGCAATTTTGGGAGAAAAATATGGAAAAGGAAAAGAGGTTTTTATAGCTTCAGTTCTATTTATTATTGCATCATTTGCCCTAATGGGATTTAGCAATAGCTTTTTACTTTTTGCTATAGGTGCTACATTTTTCTTTATTGGCTTTAATATGTTTGAACCACTACTACAAAGCTTTGTGAGTAAATTTGCAAAAGTTCACCAAAAAGGGGCAGCACTTGGAGTTGCAAACACATTTGCCTATGTTGGGATATTTTTAGGTGGAGCTATTGGTGGTTGGATATATGGTCACTATAAAGAAGAGGGTGTTGCTATTGGAGTAATTATTCTATCTCTATTTTGGATAGCTTGGATAGTTGGAATGAGAAATCCAGCCCTCAGGGAGAACCTATTTTTATCAACAGATGAATTTGATGAAAATAAGCTTCTAAAATTAAAGGGAGTAGATGGAATTAATGACTTTTATACCAATAAAACAGAAGGTCTAATTGTAGTAAAATATGAAAAAGAGATAATAGATGAAGATAAAATAAAAGAGATATTAACAAAGAGTTGAATAGACAAATAGTTATAGCGACCATATTATATATAGTATCGGTTGCTATATTAGAGATTGTAATAGATATAGAAAACCCTAACTCTACAATAGAAAAAATTGGGACTATTATAGTAGTTGGTTCTATCTTAGGTTATATTCTAAATAGTTATATATTAAGCCAAAAATTCAATACGGAAGAGAAAATACTACATATCACAAAAGAGATAATCCACGAATTAAAAATTCCAATTGCCACAATAAAAGCAAATATTGCACTACTTGAGAGGAATCAAAAAGATAACCCAAAATCCATTAAACGACTAGAGAGAATAAAAAACTCAATTATACGCTTAGAGAGGCTCTATCAAGAGCTTGTATATAGCATTAAAAAAGGAATACATATTATAGAAAAGAGCAGAGTTGATATAAAAGATATTATTTATGATAGGGTAAATGAGTTTAAACTTTTAAATAGAAATCCATTTAGATTGAATTTGGAATCATGCATAATAGAGATTGATAAAATTGGATTTGAAAAGATGCTAGATAATATTATAGATAATGCCATGAAATACTCAGAAAAATCATCTCCTATTACAATTGTTTTAAAAGATGGAATACTTAGCATTGAAGATAGAGGAGTTGGAATATGTCAAACTGAGCTAATAAAAATATATGATAGATACTACCAAAGCAACATAAAAAGTAGTGGAAGTGGAATTGGACTTGCAATTGTAAAAGAGTATTGTGATGAAAATGGAATAAAAATATGGATAGACTCCCAAAAGGGAGTTGGCACAAAAGTTAGCTTTGATCTCTCTAAGCTACTATAAATAGTTACTATCTAATTTAAAATCATCAAATTGAGTCAGCCTATTTTTAATAATAAATCTTCTGAGCCTTCTTGTATATTTCTCTTTTAACTCACAGTAGTTTACTAAGTATTGCACAAGTTGAAGTGGATCATCTGTGATATTTCTATGTTTTCTAAAGCTATCATAAGCCCCTCTTCCAATTGTAACAAAGTAATCATCAATCGCATCACTTAAACTTTTATACTTTTTGAGATAGATAGCCTTTCCATTTCTAGTTTCTCTTGCTCTCATTCTTGGTTCATTCTTATTAAATGACCACATACCAAAAATGTTATTCCCCTCCTTAAAAAATCTAGACTCTCCCCATGCTGATTCAATCGCAGCTTGAGCTAATACAATACTTACAGGATGAGTTTTCATTCTAATTAAGAGTTCTTTATTATCTTCAGTTTTAAACTTCTTATACATCTTCTTGAGAAATGCTAAATCTTTACTTGATGGGTTTGGGTCATTAATAATTCTTTTGACTCTATTTCTTAAAACCTTAAACTTATGTTTACTAATTAAAATTGCTGGAAGAATCATGTGAAAGAATTTTTTCTTCTTCTCAGAAACCTCTAGCTTATTTAATGAAACTGTATTTACATAGTTGATTGGCTTAACTCTTTTGTGTTTAAAAATCGTAATATCAGCTGGAGAGTGAATCCTCTTATAAATTGGTCTTGCAAACCTCTCATTACTTATAGAACTCTTTTTCTTTTTCGTGTATGTAGAATGAATATTTACTCCATTTAACTCAGAGCTAACTAAACTACTATTCTCATCAAAATCACTATTGGAATAGTATGAATTTAGTAAAAAATAGTCATGCTCCGAACTAAAAGAAGCAATTGTCACACTGATTAATATTAAAAAATATTTAATCATGTTTATCATCCTTTTTAGAAAAAATTTTAGAATTATACTCTTTTACCCTTAAAAAAGAATAATTTAAAACTTTTTTTTATAAAAAAAATCAATACCAAAAATTATATATGACAAAATGTAACATACAATCTTTTTTTTTCAAATATAAATATAAAAGTAATCTTACTAAAAGAAAAAATCAATATTATATTTTATGTAAGTAAATTTCAAAATATCCTTTTGATATCTACAACAACCAATAGTAATTAGCTTTTATATTTTTTTTGCTATACTTACGCACAAAAATTTAAACAGTATAGGAGAGTGTCATGGCACTATTTGATGAAGTAAAAGAGGTAGTTGTAGAGCAACTAAATGTTAGTCCAGATGAGGTGAAAGAGGAATCAAAATTTGTAGAAGATTTAGGAGCAGATAGTCTTGATGTAGTTGAATTGGTAATGGCACTTGAAGAAAAATTTGATATAGAAATACCTGACGAAGATGCAGAAAAGATTACAACTGTAAAAGATGCAATCCAATTCATTGAAAATTTACAAAAATAGATATAGATAAAACAAGATTAGTATTTATATAAAAATGCTAATCTTATAATTCTAAGATATATCTGAAAATTTTGAAAGTTTTGATATATATCTTATCAACCCAAAACAGGAGATAGAGTGAAAAGAGTAGTAGTTACTGGCTTAGGAATGATAAATAGTGTAGGAATGGATAAAGAGGAATCTTTTTCTGCAATCTTAAATGGAGAGTGTGGAATAAAACATATTACACTATTTGATACTGAAAAGTTCTCTGTAAAAATTGCTGGAGAGATTAGTAATTTTGACCCAAGTAGTGTCATGGACGCAAAAGAGGTAAAAAAAGCAGATAGATTTATTCAACTAGGGATAAAAGCAGCAAATGAGGCTATGGAAGATGCCAATTTTACAGCAGATATAAATAGAGAAAGATTTGGAATATCATCTGCTTCTGGAATTGGAGGACTCCCAAATATAGAAAAAAACTCTATTATTTGCCAAACAAGAGGACCTAGACGAATATCTCCTTTTTTTATCCCTTCATCTTTAGTAAATATGCTAGGAGGTTTTATATCAATTGAGCATAAATTAAAAGGTCCAAACCTCTCATCTGTAACAGCTTGTGCTGCTGGAACTCATGCAATAATTGAAGCTACAAAAACCATTATGTTAGGATGTGCTGATAAAATGTTAGTAGTAGGAGCTGAGAGTGCTATTTGTGGGGCTGGAATTGGTGGATTTGCATCTATGAAAGCACTTAGCACAAACAATGATGACCCAAAAGGAGCATCTCGCCCATTTGATAGAGATAGAAATGGATTTGTAATGGGGGAGGGAGCTGGTGCTTTAGTATTAGAAGAGTATGAGAGTGCAAAGAGTAGAGGTGCTAAGATTTATGCTGAGATAATTGGATTTGGAGAGAGTGGAGATGCAAACCATATCACAAATCCAGTTGTAGATGGACCTTATAGAGCTATGAAGATGGCACTAGATATGGCTGGAAATGTGAAAGTAGATTATATAAATGCTCATGGGACTAGCACCCCAGCAAACGATAAAAATGAAACAGAAGCTATAAAGATGGCATTTGGGGGAAAAGAGAACTGCCCTCCTGTTAGCTCAATAAAGGGACAAATTGGTCACTGCCTAGGAGCTGCTGGTGCAATTGAAGCGGTTGCATCCATTATGGCAATGAGAGACTCAATTCTTCCTCCAACTATAAACTATACAACCCCAGATGAGAATTGTGACCTAGATTATATTCCAAATAAGGCAAGAAATGCTAAAATAGAGGTTGCAATGAGTAACTCATTTGGTTTTGGTGGAACGAATGGAGTTGTAATTTTTAAAAAAATATGAGGTAAATAGCAAATGGCAACCTATTTAGAGTTTGAAAAAAAAATAGAGCAGATTCAACAAGATATTGATTCTGCTCGTGCGAGAGATGACAAATATGCACTAGAGGCATTTCAAAAAGATTTAGATAAAGAGATAGCAAAAACATTTAAATCTCTAAGTGACTATCAAAAACTGCAACTAGCAAGACACCCAGACAGACCTTATGCTCTAGATTATATTAGACTCATTATGAGAGATGCTTATGAGATACATGGGGATAGAGCATTTCGTGATGACCCAGCAATTTTATGCTATTTGGGATATATTGATAATCAAAAAACCATGGTAATTGGTCAACAAAAGGGAAGAGGCACAAAACATAAATTAAAAAGAAACTTTGGAATGCCAAATCCAGAAGGGTATAGAAAGGCTCTTCGAGCTGTAAAACTTGCAGAAAAGTTTAATATTCCAGTTCTATTTCTAATAGATACTCCTGGTGCATACCCTGGGCTTGGAGCAGAGGAGAGAGGACAGAGTGAGGCTATTGCTAGAAATCTGTTTGAATTTACAAGTGTAGAAGTTCCTCTAATTTCTGTTGTAATTGGAGAAGGTGGAAGTGGTGGTGCTTTAGCTATTGGAGTGGCCGATAAACTTGCTATGATGAGATACTCCGTATTTAGTGTAATATCTCCAGAAGGGTGTGCAGCAATTCTCTGGAATGACCCTAAAAAGGTTGAACAAGCTAGTAATGCACTAAAAATTACCCCAGATGAACTCTTAAAACATGGTTTAATAGATGATATATTAGATGAACCTCTAATTGGAGCACATAGAGATAAAAAAAGAGCTAGTGAAGTGCTAAAAAAATATTATTTAGATAGTGTTAAGGAGTTAAAAAAGCTCTCAGTAAAAGAGATGTTAGATAGAAGATATAATAAACTAATATCTAAAGGAGCATTTATAGAAGAAGAGAGTAAATAATATTCTCTCTTCTCTTTCAATTTTAAAAATTTTTAGCATTTTTAAACTCAGCTATTTCACTCTCTACCATCTCATCAATAAGCCTTAGATATATATCGCTAATTAAATTTGGAGAGAGATTTAATTCAATTGCCTTTGCTCTTACTCTTTGAATAACACTATCAATTCTATCTTTCGATTTTATCTCATCTATTGAATTTTTAAAATGTGCCATCTGTTTTATATAGGAGTTTCTAAGAGCAATTAATTCTACAATTTTTTCATCTACTTTATCAATTTCAACTCTAGCCTCTTCTAGACTCTCACATTTTTTTGCTTCCATCTATATAAAACCTCTACTTTTTTAAATAGATTATATCAAATTTTTAAAAGATAGTAATAAAAGTTTAAGAGGAAGATAAAACAAAAAAGCCATCTACTCTATTTAGAGTAGATGGCTAAAGGAGTAGCGACTAGATAAAAATCCAATTACTATTCAACTTCCGCATCTATAATATCATCATCGTCAGCTTTTTTAGCTGCTGTATCTTTGTTTGCACTCTTCTCTTTTGCATAGATTGCTTCAGCTAGTTTATGAGATTTTTCAGTTAACTCTTTTACCTTCTCTTCAATTTGCTCTTTTGTAGCAGAGTTATCTTTTAGCACCGTCTCAAGTCCTGCAATTGCACTCTCAATATTTGCTCTCTCTGTTGCATCAAAACTATCTCCTAGCTCTTTTAGAGATTTTCTTGTTTGGTGAATTAATGCATCAGCTTGGTTTCTAGCTTCAACTAGAGCTTTTCTCTTCTCATCTTCAGCTTTGTGAGCTTCAGCATCTCTTACCATTTTTTCAATCTCCTCTTCACTTAGTCCAGAAGAGCCAGTAATTTTAATCTCTTGTTGTTTTCCTGTTCCTTTATCTTGAGCAGTTACAGTCAAGATTCCATTTGCGTCAATGTCAAATGTTACTTCAATTTGAGGCACACCTCTTGGTGCTGCTGGGATTCCTCTTAGTTCAAACATTCCTAAAGATTTATTATCTTTTGCAAACTCTCTCTCACCTTGTAATACATGAATACTAACTGCTGGTTGATTATCTTCTGCTGTTGAGAATACTTGAGATTTCTTAACTGGGATAGTTGTCCCTTTTTCAATAATCTTAGTTGTAACTCCTCCTAGAGTCTCAATTCCAAGGCTAAGTGGTGTAACATCTAGTAATAGAACATCTTTAACATCTCCACTTAAAACTCCACCTTGAATTGCTGCACCAATTGCTACAACCTCATCTGGGTTTACAGATTTATTTAACTCTTTTCCAAAGAAATCTTTTACTTTTCTTTGAACTAAAGGAACTCTTGTGCTTCCCCCAACCATTACAATCTCATTTATAGCACTCTTATCTAGTCCTGCATCTTTTAGAACCTCTTTTACAGTATCAATAGTCTCATCTACTAAATCTTCAATTAAAGATTCAAATTTAGCTCTAGTTAGCTTTTGAACTAAGTGTTTTGGACCTGTTGCATCTGCTGTAATAAATGGTAGATTTATCTCTGTTTCTGTTGCTGTTGATAGCTCTTTTTTAGCATTTTCAGCTGCATCTTTAATTCTTTGAAGAGCCATTACATCACTTTTTAAATCAATTCCTGTTTGATTTTTAAACTCTTCTGTTACATAGTCAATAATTCTATTATCAAAATCATCTCCACCTAAGAAAGCATCTCCACCTGTTGCCATAACCTCAACAACATTATCTCCAGTCTCTAAGATTGTAGCATCAAATGTTCCACCACCTAAATCATAAACCAAGATTTGCTCTGACTCTTTTTTATCTAGTCCATAAGCTAGTGCTGCTGATGTTGGTTCATTTATAATTCTTAAAACATTAAGTCCTGCAATTGTTCCTGCCTCTTTTGTAGCTTTTCTTTGAGAATCATTAAAGTATGCTGGAACTGTAATTACTGCATCTGTAATTGGTTCACCAAGATAAGCTTCAGCATCCTCTTTTAATTTCATTAAAATTTTTGCTGAAATCTCTTGTGGAGTATAGGTTTTTCCTGAAATCTCAACAGCACAAGCTCCATTTCTATCTACAATATGATATGGTAATCTCTCTTTTGCAGCTTTTGCGTGATCTTCACTACACATAAGCCCCATAATTCTCTTAATTGAGTAGATTGTTTTTTCTGGATTTGTTACAGCTTGTCTCTTTGCTGGTTCCCCAACTAAAATTTCACCCTTATCAGTAAAAGCTACCACAGATGGAGTAGTATTTTTTCCTTCTTTATTTGTGATTATTTTTGCTTCACCACTCTCATAAATAGCCATTGCTGAGTTTGTTGTTCCTAAGTCAATTCCTAAAACTTTACCCATTTATAATCTCCTTTTAATATATTTTATTTTCTATTTTTAATATCTTTTTTATAAAATATTAAATTTTCTGCTTGAAAGTATATATAAATTTTTTAAATTTAAATGCAATCTTAGTTGCAAAACACTCTATTTTGCTGTGCTAACCATTGCAGGTCTTAAAACTCTATCTCTCATAGTGTAACCCTTTTGTAAAACTTTTACAATTTTACCACTCTCATGTTCACTACTCTCTTCTTGCATAACTGCTTGATGAAGATTTGGATCAAACTCTCCACTACAATCAATAGGTTTTATATGATGTTTTTCTAAAACTTTATGAAGCTGATCATCTATTAATACAAGCCCCTCTTTTATCTTCTCTATAAACTCATCAAAGTTTATATTTTTCTCATCAATACCATTAATCATAGCCAAAGCACTATCTAAGGAGTCTATTACACTTAAAATATCTGAGGCAAAACTCTCATTTGCATAAGCTACTGCTAAATCTTTATCTTTTTCCAAACGCTTTTTTGTATTCTCAAAACTTGCATGAGTTCTTAAAAACTTATCTTCCCAAGATGCAACCTCTGCTTTTAATTTCTCTATTTCAGATGAATCATCTTTTGATTCATTTTCATTCTCAAGAGATTTTTCTGGTTCAGTGGTTTCTATCTCAGCATCTATGGAATCTTTATGCTCTTTATCCATTAGAACTGCTCCTTTTCCAAAAAATCAAGCAGATTATACAACATTGAGTTGAGTTTGTCAAGATATCTTTTAGTTTTTTTATGAAAAAAAGTTTAGTTTATAAGACTAAAGTTTTTTAAATAAGTAATACTATATTAAATTTTAAATATTTTAAATAAAATTTATCAAAAAAAAACTGCTTGAAATATAAATTGAATTGTGATAGAATTAAGCAATAAAAGAGTATAGAGTTTATTATACTCTTTTTTAAAAATCTAAAAATAGATTAAAGAGAGATTAGTTTCTAATTCCTAAATCAGCCTTAATATTTGAATATCTTCCAAAATCTTTTCTCTTTAAATATCTCAAAAGTCTTCTTCTTTGACCTACAAGTTTTAAAAGTCCCAGTCTTGAAGAGTGATCTTTTTTATTTACTTTTAGATGCTCAGTTAAATACTTAATTCTCTCTGTAAGAAGTGCTATTTGAACCTCTGTAGAACCTGTATCATTCTCATTTTTTCCATACTTAGCGATAATCTCTAACTTTTTCGCCTTATCCAAAGCCATAATGACCTCCTGATCGGTATATTTTCGAAATTTAAAGTGGTATTTTAACAGCATTTATTTAAAAGAAGATGAAATCTAACCTTAATATAAATTAGAGTAAAATACTCTTAATTAGAAAAATCAATAATTATTATAAGGAAAAGTATGTTATTAACTAGGGCTAGCGAATATGCACTACTATCACTTGATATTATCCAAAAATCAAACAGACCTCAAGGAGCCGAACAACTTGCAATACAATTAAATATTCCAAAAAGCTTTTTAGCAAAAATTCTCCAAACTCTAGCCAAAAGAGGTATTTTAGAATCAAAAAAGGGAGCACATGGTGGTTTTATTATGGCAAAAAAAGCAAATGAGATATCTATTGCAGATATAATAATAGCAGCAGAAGGAAAAGCTCCTACAATATTTGACTGCTCCCAATACTCAGCTACATGTCCAAACGGAGTAATTGGAACATGCAATATTTCCCCATTTTTAGCTAAATTTCAATATAAAATAGATAAATTCCTACAAGAACTTACACTTGAGGATATTTTAAAAAAATGAATGTTTATCACCTATCACATACAGACTTAGATGGTTATGGTTGCCAATATTTAACCAACAAATATTTTAAAAATATAAAATCTTATAATGCCAACTATGGACCAGAAATAAAAGCAAGATTAGAAGAGATTCTATTTGAAATTACAAAAGATAATCCAAAAGAGCCTCTAATATTAATTACAGATTTAAATTTAGCTATGCAAGAGTGCATTTGGTTAGAAGAGGAAGCAGATTCACTAAATACAAAAATTGTATTATTAGATCATCATATATCTGGAGAAGAGTGTGCTATTAGTTTTGATTGGTATCATTTAGATATTAGTAAATCTGCTACTGCTATTACTTATGATTGGCTAAGAGAAAATTTTGAATTTGATAAAGATAAAAAATATCTACCCCTAGTTCAAACAATTAATGCAATAGATATATGGTTGAGTGAAGATAGACTCTTTGAGATTGGAAAAGTTGGACTTGGAATGATAAATGGAGCAAAAGAGATAAATAGAATTCTATTTCCAAATGAGGATAGAGAGCTAAAACTTTTCTTAATAGATAGTATTAAAAAGTATATAGATCTAGAAGATGGACATATAAAATTGGATAATGATTTACATAAGATAAAAAAAGAGTTCTTTAAACAGAGTAGTGGAGATGATACCAAGGATAACTTAGTAGCCCTATTTATGTCCAAACTACTAACTAAAAATAGAGATAGATTAACAATAGAGTATAAAGGGTTTAAAGGATTATTAGGCTATAGCCTTGGAAATAGTTCAATTTTAGGAAATAGATTCTTAGTTGATAATCCAGATTATGATTTCTATATGGATATAAACTATAAGGGCACATTCTCTCTTAGAAGCAATAACAGAGTAGACGTAGCAAAAATTGCAGAAGAGATAGGAAATGGAGGTGGACATAAAAACGCTAGTGGTGGAAAAATAAAAGATTACAAAGACTCTTTTATATATAGTGAAATAAAGAATTTTGTTCAAAACCACCTAAATAGTAAAGAGATTGAAAATTAAAAAGTATAAAAATAGATTTTACAATTCAAATATTTTATATTTATATTAAATCTACTAACCTCCACCTAAATTAGGTGGTTTACCACTTATTAAAGATTATAAAAGTGTTTTAATGCTCTAATAATCATTGCATTTTTTGAGATACTCTCATTTTTAGCATCAGAGTCAACCTGCTCATATAGATCTAATGGTAGAGTAATTGAGAATATCTTTGTTCTATTTTTTTTCTGTTTCTTTATATCAGTTACAATATCTTTTAGAACATCTATCATCTTATCAGTATTAATTGGTTTTCTAATAAAGTTATTTACTCCAATCTTAACAGCCTCAGAGATATTTCCCATATCATCACTAGCAGAAACTACAACTATCATCTGCTTAGGATTCTTCTCTCTAATCTCTCTTGCAATCTCTAAACCATCTTTACCTGGTAAAATAATATCTACAAAGATAATATCTGGCTGATACTTGTTATATAACTCTAGTGCAGTCTCTCCATCTAAAGCAGAATAGACTTCTGCAAAAAAGTTTTGTAGAGTTCTTGACATTAAATCATTTGTCTCTGGGTCATCTTCTAAAACCATAACCTTTAGTTTTTTAGTCTCTTCAACTATCTTCATCAAATCGTTATTCATAATTACCTATTCCCTTTATATTTTTAATAGATTGTAACATGTTAACTATTAAGGTAAATTAAAAGATAATGAAAAAGGTTAGAGTTTATTCAAATAGAGTGTTGTTTTAGATATAAAAAATAATATTTATTTTTAAATTTAAGACTATATTTTATTTTTAATATATTTTTTTGATTTTTTAGCTCTAAGTCTAATTTCTCTCTCAAATCCCCACTCCAATCTATGCTCTCTAATTATCTCCTTATTTAATGTTTCAATTAACATAGATTCTCTATCTTCTAACTCCGATATTATCTCTCCTGTTGGCTCTACCAAAAGAGTATCACCATAAAACTTCCATTTTATATTACTACTACTATCGTTGAACTCACCAAGCCTATTGGCTCTTAATATGTAACAGCCATTTAAAAAAGCCTTAGTTTTTATAATCTCTCTCCATCTACTTTGTGAACTAAATGTGGAAGCTGTGGGTAGTAGAACTAAATCTATTTTATTTTTTAAAACATACTCCCAAAAGGTGCCAAAGTGCAACTCAAAACCAAAAAGAACCATAATTTTAAATCCATTCAATCTAAAAACCATAGGCGGTTTTAATGGTGCAGTTGGATTTGAAAAAAAACTTTTTTCATTCCAATGCGGATATGAGATTAATATTTGTTGCTGATAATAGGAGGTTGATTTTGGTGAAATTTTTACCACTCTTTTAAAATATTTACCACTCTTATCTATATAAACTACTGGGGCTATAAATATAATATTATACTCTCTTGATTGCTCTTTTAAAAACTCAATATGATTTTGAGTCTGTTTTTGAACCATCTGTTTAGGAATAGTCTCTAACTCTTTAAAAAAATGATTTAATACATATTCACCAAAAAGGATTAAATCAACACCTTTTTTATAAGCATTTTTAATATAAAACCCTAATTTACTATCTTGAACTCCAAGTGTTGGAAGCTGAATTGCACCAACTCTTAAACTATCCATTATCTAACTCTTCTTTAATAATATTTTCAAATTTTTCCAACTCAACCAAAAAGGCATCATGTCCATAGTTGCTATCTATCTCATAATATTTTACACTCTGTCCATTTCTACTCATCATCTTATAAATATGCTCCATCTCTCTTGGAAAAAATAGATAATCACTCTTAAAGGATATAAGTGTTGTATCAGCTTTTATTCTCAAAATAGCCTCATATAAAGAGTCATATCCTCTACTTAAATTAAAAGTATTTATAGCTTTTATAATATAGAGATAACTCAAAGGATCAAACATTTTAGAAAAATTATTTGTATTATACTCCATATATCTCTCAACTTCATATCTACCAAAAAGTTCAAACAGTCCATCATTACTTACATAATTTCTCCCAAATTTCATATTCATAGAATCTGGAGATAGATAAGATATATGTCCTGCAATTCTTCCAACAGCTAGTCCATCTAAACCTCTCTCTTTAAAATCATCTTTTTCATAGTTTCCATTTTTAAATCTAGGATCTCTTCTGATTGCTTCCATTGCCACTTTATTAAAAGCTATTGCCCAAGGTTGAGTGGCATAAGTTGTAGCAAGTGCTATAATCTTATCTGCAAAATTTGGAAAATCTACTCCAAATTGAAGTGCCTGCATTCCACCCATAGAGCCACCAACTACACCCCTTAATCTATATATACCCAGCTTAGCTAAAAGCTGTTTTTGAGCCTTTATCATATCTCTAATTGTAATTACTGGGAATTTTAATCTATATGGTTTATCTGATGGATAGTTATTACTCATAGGTCCAGTGCTTCCAAAACATGAACCAATTACATTTGTAGAGATCACAAAATATTTAGTAGTATCTATTGCTTTGCCATCTCCAATAAGTCCATCCCACCAACCAGCCTTTTTATCCCCTTTATATTTTCCCGCTGCATGGTGAGAACCACTTAGAGCATGACATATCAAAACTACATTTGAAGCATCACTATTTAACTTACCATAAGTCTCATAGGCTATCTGATACGGCTCTAATATTCTCCCACTCTCTAAGTAGAGTGGTGTTGTGAATTTTTCTATTTTTGTTTCTATCTTCATATAAAAATTTATATCCTATTTTTAGGCTTTTAATTCAAACTAATGGTAACAAAAATATATTAAATTATAGTTTTTATCAAGTTAGTAATGTTAAAATAGCCAATATAAATACTTTAAAAAGGTGAAGATATGAAGTTAAAATTATTGATATTTTCTATAATATTTACAATTACTCAACTCTTTAGTATGAGTGCAGATGAGATAAAATTTTATATAAAAAAATATGTAGAAAAGAAAACTCATGCCAAGGTTGAAAAGGTAGATATTATATCTCACTATAAAATTCCCGATGCCAAGGGGTGGAGTGTATATTTTCTTACAATTAAAGCAAAAGTAAAAGTTGGAGGTAAAGAACAAAACGCAATATTAAATCAGAGTCTATTTGTAAAAGGAGATAGAATAACTCTAAAACTTATAAAAAAAGGCAAAATTGGAAAAAATGGAAAGAGAAAAAGAGATATTGATTACTCTAAAACATTAAAACCAAAAGTCCCACAAGATGCTTATGATAGGGAACATTTAATCTTGGGTAGCCCAAATGCTCCTCATAAAATTGTATTCTTCTCAGACCCTTTTTGTCCATACTGTAAAAATGTTGTAATAGATATTGTAAATGTTGTAGATAAAAATCCAAATATCTATGGACTCTACTACTATCACTTACCGCTTGTAAGAATTCATCCAGCATCAGAGATGGTCTCAAGAGCTATGCTTGTATTTCAAAAGAGGGGTGATATTAGAAATATGTTAAAACTCTATAGACTCCTAGTCGAGCCAGAAGAGAAAGATCTAAATAAAATATTAGAAGCAATTAAACAGAAGACTGGTGTTAAACTTACCAAAAAAGATCTATACGCAAAAGATATAACAGATGCTCTAAAGAGAGATTTAAAAATGAAAGAGAGACTACAAGTTACTGGAACACCTACAATATTTTTAGATGGTATGTGGGATAAACAGAGAAATCAATTTGGAAAATATGCAGTAAATAAGTAGAAAATTTCTAATTTTCTACTTTAGATTAAATCTAATGCTTGTTTTAAATCCTCTATTAAATCTTGGGTATCTTCTAACCCTACACTAAGTCTAATAAGCCCCTCTGGCACTCCTGCATCAATTAGTTCTTGTTTTGATAGCTGTTGATGTGTGGTGCTTGCTGGGTGAGTTATTATAGATTTACTATCTCCGATATTTACTACAAGTTTAAATATCTTTGTGCTATCTGCAACTTTTTTTGCCTCTTCTAATGAGCTTAATTCAAAAGATAAAAGTCCACTCTGACCCTTTGGAAAATATTTTTGTGCTAGATGATAATTTTTATTAGATTTTAATCCTGCATAGTTTACCCTCTTTACCTTTGGATGATTTTCTAAAAATTTTGCAATCTCTAGGGCTGATTTTGAGTGTTGTATCATTCTAAGAGGCAGAGTCTCTATCCCTTGAATATATAGCCATGTGTTAAATGGGCTAGGAGTAGCTCCTAAGTCTCTTAAAAGAGCTAATCTTGCTCTAAGAGAAAATGGGGTATCAGAAGCCTTAGTATAGATTAGTCCATGATAACTAATATCTGGCTCGTTAAAGTGTGAGTATCTAGGATTATCTATAATCTTACTCTTTGCACTTTTCCCCTCTACTATAATC
>Ga0256843_1001026_pt1 | contig 22692 bp, 15 predicted proteins | sample AlvinellametaG_FD_191572 | JGI IMG/M metagenome (GOLD analysis project Ga0256843, IMG submission 191572) | Pompeii worm associated microbial communities from hydrothermal vent at the East Pacific Rise, Pacific Ocean - Alvinella | ecosystem: Host-associated > Annelida > Integument > Unclassified ... | reverse complement strand
ATTAAAGAAAATCATACATAATTAACAGAATTGAGAAACTGATAAAGAAAAAATCCGATATGAAACTCATACCGGATTCTTTTTGTTAGAAAACTTTAAAATTATTGCCTTACTTCTGAAAGTGCCTAAATTAAAAAAGAGACCGCCTGGCGGGCGATCTCTTATTATGGTTAAAATCATCAATCTATTGGTCCCACCATACAGGTGTTACAGGTGATTGTTTATGTGCATTTACATTTTGCTCATTTCTTGAAGCTTCAGAAGCCGGATAAATAGCTCTTCTTAACCATTCTCCGGGAAATTCGCTTGAAGCATTATCGGCAGGTAAATCAAGATCTTTAAATACATCGGACGAAAAATCATATCTTCTAAAATCTACAAAAGTTTCCGGATTTAAGAAGTTTGCAATGTATTTCTCTTTCATAATATGTTCTAGTTTTAAACCGGCAGTTGTAACAGCAATAGCAGGGTCGGCTAAGTAATCGTCTTTTGAAGTTTGATCAACACCTAATTTATCCATATTTGCTTCAATGCCTGCAAGGTAAGCATCATAAGCGGCTTGTGAACTTCCTACAGATGTTGGTGATCCGCCATTTTTAATAAATTCAAGTTCAGCTCGCATAAATTGTGCCTCTGCATACGACAGGAATACTATAGGAGATGTAACATCCGTATAAAATCCATTGGTTTTAAAATCGGTATTGGCATTTTGACCATCAGAAGAGATACCTCCGCCACCACTTACATAACCTCTCCATGGTTCTGACGGATCGTCTTTTTCGGCATATATGGGAAGTCTTGGGTCTATGGTTACCACACCTCCGGTAAAAGGATAAGAGCTGCCGTTCATATAACTTACCAATTGATCCCCAATTTTATCATGGTCATTACCGGTAGCTCGTGATTTAATTTCACGAGAATACCAAGGGTTTAGGTTTCTAGAGTCAAAATTCATTTGAAAATCATCAGAATTAGAATCAAAACCATTGTCCAGATTTGCAATTATATCATCTGGGTTGATATTATTTTTATACATAAGATGAAGTTGCAAACGGGCTTTTAATGTATAAGCGGCTTTGAGCCATTTGCTGACGTCTCCATGATATACCAAATCTTCATTTCCAATAGAATAACCTGAGTCATCGTTGGATTCCAATTGGTTTATGGCTTCATTTAGTAAATTTAGCATATTATCGTAAACTTCTTCTTGTGAATCAAAGGCCGGATGAAAGTTAGCTGAGCCTTGTGTTGCTTCTGAAAATGGAATCCAGTCCCAGCTATCAGTGGCTAAGCTTATATTAAAAACCGTTAAAATTTTGGCAACTGCATCATAATGTATGGCATTTTTAGCAACTGCTTTTTCCCTTATGACCTTTAAGTTAGGTAATACTTTTAAATATATTTTAGACCAAGTGCCTGAATTGGAAGTCTTACCGGCAGCTGTTCCGCCTTGACCGGTAAAATTTTGGGTATAATTGCCAAATGATCGTTCAGCATAGTAATTTGCATAAAACGAATGGAAAATAACAGGTCCCAATAGGTCGCTCATGCTAAGTTGATCACCATCGGCTGTGCCTGATGGAACGTTAACATTAAAATAGTCTTTGCTACAGCTATTATTTGCAAACATGAAAGCGGTTAATATGATTATTGATAGTATTTTTTTCATTTTATTGTATTTTAAAATTCAACATTTAAACCGAGAGTATAGTCTCTGGATAGAGGAACATTTAGACCATTATATCCATAGATATTGCTGCCTGGGCTAAAATAGTTACCTTCCGGATCAAAGCCTTTGTAGGGTGTCCAAAGCAAAATATTGTTGGCACTAAGACTTAAACTAATTTTATTGGCATGGATTCTTTTAACGAATTTTGAATTCAAGCTATAAGATAAACTGACGGTTCTTAATTTTAACCAAGAGCCATCTTGTAATATTATTTCGGCGGCATTGTTATAGTGTCTCCAATCTCTATAAAAATTATTTGCGGAGATAAAGGTAGGTATAGTGTTTTTAGTATATCCGCCATGTCCGTCATCCATAACACCATCTAAAATTCTATATACATCACGCACTTCGGTTTCTTTTAAATTACCATTTCTTAAACTGTTTCTATATCCCATATCATAAATGTCTCCACCTTTCTTATATTCTAACAGAAAACTGAGTTTAAAATTATCAAATTTTAAATTATTACCTAATGATAGTATATAATCAGGAAAAGCATTACCTACAATAACCTGTTCATTATTATTTTGGTAAAAAAGTCCTTCATTTTTATCGCCAGTAATAACCCATTTACCATCTGGCCCAACATATCGTTCACCGTCACGTGTCATAAATACCCAGCCATATAGCGAGCCTAATTTATCTCCTACTTTAGATTTTAGGGTAATTCTGTTACTAAAGTAGGTAATTTGTCCGTCCAATTGATCAGGCAAAGAAGTTATAACGCCTTCATGGGTTGAAAAATTAATAGTTGCATTCCATTTGAATTTTTTATTCTTAATAATGTCACCACCAATTAATAATTCATGTCCCCAATTTTCAAAATCACCGGCATTGATTATAACGCCTGACAATCCTGAAGAATAAGCTGTTCCCACTCTAAAAATTTGATCGGTTACTTTAGTAAAATAATAGGTATAGTCAATGTGTAATCTGTTATTAAAGAAACGTAAATCGGTTCCTACTTCATAAGAATTACTTCTTTCGGGGACTAGATTTTCATCACCTTCAGTTACTCCGGAATAATAGCCGCCTGTTCCTCCAAAGGGGAAATTAGGGTCTTTATAAAAGAAATGACCTATTTTTCCAAAATTAGGGCCTTTACCAACTTGTGCATATGAAGCTCTAATCTTTCCAAATGAAAGTGGGCTGTTAATTCCAAATAGATCACTAAATACATAAGACATACTAACAGATGGATAAAAGAAAGAAAGGTTTTTGGCAGGCATGGTTGATAACCAGTCATTTCTACCCGTTACCGATAAGAATAAGACATCTTTATAAGAGAGTCTTAAGTCACCAAAAACACCGACATTTCGATATCTAACCAATGATTTGTCTGCAAAAATATTGGTGGTATTTCCTAAATCATTTACATCGGGAATGTTTAATCCTTCTCCTCTAATCATAGAATAGTTTCTGTCTGAACTGGATACTTGGTTTCCTAAAGTAAAACTTGATTTAAAATCTTTAGAGAAGTCATGGGTGAATGTTGCTAAAAAATTAGATTCAAAACCTCTATAAGTAATATCTTCATTTACAATAAAACCGCCGACTTTTGTTCCGACATCTAAGTCAGCAGGTACAAATCTATTTCTTAAATCTGAATATTGATCGACTTGAGCTGTATAATCCAAAGTTAACCAACTTGTAAGTTTATAATTGATAGAAGCACTGGCAATCCATCGGTCAACTTTATTTAATAAGTTACTTTTTTCAAGAAAATATCTTGGATTATCTATAACACCAAAAGTATAGTTTTTTTGTTTTCCATCCTTGGTTAGATAATCATTAATAGGAAAAGTAGATGACCAGTATGATAGTGAACTAAATACCGATTTTTGGCCGGTATTGGCCAATGCACCATCTGAATTGGTATATAAAATTGATGAACCGATTTTTAGTTTATCAGATACTTTATAGCCACCTTTAAATCGTAGAGATTTTTTATTATAATATGTGTTTGGTAAAATGTCAGCATTGGCATTATAACCGGCTGAAAAATAATAGTCCAAAATATTATTGGCACCACTGATATTAAAATTCAATTGATTATTGATGCCGGTTCTAAATAATTCATAGGGGTCATGAAATGCATCATGTCTTAAGTCAATTACTTCACCTGTAGAGGTTACGTATTCATCTGCGTCAAAAGTAGGTCCCCAAGAATAAAAAGCAAAGCCATAGTGTTTAAAACCGCTTGGTTCGTTAGGGTCGATGACTGATCCGGGTTTTTTAGTTGTTCTATTACCTTCTCTATAAGTTTTTTGCAATTCGGGAGTTGTTACGACATTACGCCAAGTTGTTGAAACATTAAAGTTAATTTTCGGCTTGCCGATTTTTCCTTTTTTAGTTGTAATAATAATGGCACCATTGGCAGCTCTAACACCATATAGAGCAGTAGCGGCAGCTCCCTTAAGAATATTGAAAGATTCAATATCTTCAGGGTTTATATCACTAGCTCTGTTGGTATAAGAGAATTGTTCGGAAGAATTAACAGCCGTTGAGCCATCACTAGGTAAAACATTACCGGTTACGGTTTCATTATTTATAGCTACTCCGTCAACAATAATTAAGGGCTGATTATTTCTGCTGGGGTTGACCGAAGATAATCCTCTAATTAAAATATCTACACCACCACCGGCAGCACCTGAGGTTCGGGTTATTTGTAAGCCGGGAACTTGACCTTGTAGGGCTTCTATTGCATTATTTTTACCCGATACCATAAGGTTTTTGGTTTTAATCTGTTGTGTAGCATAGCCTAAAGCTTTTTCTTTTCTTTTAATACCCATTGCCGTTACCACGACTTTGTCAAGTTGTGAGGTGCTTTCTTTAAGCACTACATTTATAGTCCCGCTTTTGTGTACCGGTTTTTCCACCGTTTGGTACCCGATAGATGAGAAAACCAATACATCTCCCGGGTTTACTTTAATGGTATATTTACCGTCAAAGTCTGCAACGGTTCCTTTGTTTTGTCCTTTGATAACGACATTAGTGCCGGGGATAGGTTCCCCATTACTATCCGTTATCGTTCCGGATACGCTTAGCTCTTGCGCAGATATGGTTTGCGTAAAAACTAAGCCTAACATCAAGAATAATAATCCAATTTTATTCATAGCTTAAGTTTTGGTTAATATTATGGTTAAATTTTAATTTGACTATAAATATATGACTATTTTTTTATTTTATAAAACCATAATAAAAAAAATGATTTAAATTCATAAAAAAAACCAATCTTGTAACAGATTGGTTTTTTTTATGAATTTGGTTAAGAAAAAACTATTTTTTTAGCCAGGCTTCTTTAACAAAACCTTCGTTTTTAAGTTCTTCCAATTCGTAATTGTCAAATTGTGACAGTATGGCTTGCATTAACCAAGGTTTGCGTTTGCGGGCATAAACCCAAAAATATAGGTCTCCCATTTTAGATTTGGGTTGAAACCATTTTTTATCCGGATTTAGCTTGCGGTTGTATCTAAACTGTTTCCACTTATAGACTCTTGTTAACACATCGTCGCGTTTGCGCCAAGGCCGATCTTCACCAAATTTGTGTTTCCAAACAATTTCCAATTCTTGTTTGGTTTGTTTTTTCAAAATGTCCTTTTTGGGTAAAATACAAGTGTTAAATCTGGTGATATAATTACCTTTGTTAGGGTTGGGATTATTCCATAATTCTTTGATGAATCTTTGTAAATAATCTTCCGGTTTGTTACTATGATCTCTAAAATCAAGTCCCATTTTTTTAATGGTTTCTTTAAGTTCAGGGCTACCACGGCGTTTGGCTTCAACTAAAAAGGTACCTAAATTTTTACCTTTATACTTAAAGCGGTGATTGACCTGTAATTTTACACCTTCGTCTATGGCCTCTTGTAACAATTGAAGCCAACGTTGTCTAGCTAATTGATGTTTGTTTGTTGTTTTTGTTTTCATAATTTATTTTTTTGTTTCCCTTTCTAATGTTCCATAAAGCATTGTTTTATTAATTGTAAATTGTTTGTCAAATTGAACTGAAGTTCTTAATATGTTATAACTGCAAAAAAATAAAAATATTATTCGTCAAGCCATAAATCTCTTTCAATATGTTCAAATTCAATAATATCTGCAGCTTCTTCTTCTGTTGGAGCTACCGAAACAAAATCCGGCAAATTGTCATATTGATACGTTAGTATAACAATGGATTTGTTTTTTTTATAACGTTCAATTTCTTTTTGAAATTTAGTTAAAATCTCATTTAAGTCGTCCGGATTAATGTAATTATCCAAAATTTTTATAATTACATTTTTAGGTTTAGATTTAAACAGTTCTAAAAGACGACCTTCAAGTTGCGATTTAGATTTCGGTAATAATACTTCATATTTCAATTTTGACATAATCTAAACAAATACTTTGCAGCAAAAGTAAAATTTTTTTTTAAAAATTCGACATACATTGCATTGTTTTTGTCAAATTGTTAACTATCTCATTTTTTTATAAGGTTTTTTTGAGATTTTTTTGTTAATAAAACTAAAAAGTAATTTTAATTTAAATAGTTCATAACTATACGCAACTCGTCCCAACTATATTGCTCTCCGGCTATAACTTTTAATTCGCCTAAACCTTCAAATTGATTGTTTTTAATGATTTGCTTGATCTTATTAAAACGTTCGGGAGTTATCAAATCGGTTATTTCTATTTTTCTTGTTGAAATGTAGTGAGATAAATGTTTATATATGGTTTGGACGGTTAGTTGACGTTCTTTCGCAATTTCTTCAACGGTTTTGCCCGATTGAAACATTTTCAAAGATATTTCTTTGGTATTTTTTTTGGTTTTTTTCTTTTCTGTGACATCATTATTCAGACTGATATTGTTGGCAATGCAATAAGCTAATATAGTGTCAATTATTTGGTCGCCGTAATTGTTTAATCTTACTTTACCTATTCCATGTATTTTTTTAAGTTGTGCTTTGGTAACAGGCAATTTTTCACAAAGTTGGTATAATGTTTCTTGGGTAAAAATCTGAAAATGTGGCACATCTTCGGCATAGGCCAATTCGCTTCTCAAGTCTTTTAGAGCATCGAGCAAATCGACATGTTCTATTGACTTGGCATACGTACGTTTGTTTTTCTTTTTTTCGGGCTGGTGCAGTATGGCTTTGGCGCGGACTTGTAAGTAGTCTTTTAGTTGAAAGGGTAGGTTTAAATTTTCAAAAATTAAATCCTTTTGTGTTAATTTGAGGTGTACTTCATCATAGAATTTTGAAAAATCTTTTAGCACTTTCTTGTTATCAATATCAAAAACCATGTTTTTAAAAACAGGCCATAAGGCTGTATTTTGTTGTGTTTTATAGTAATTTAGAGCTTTTGCAATCCGTTCTTGTATTTTTTTATCATTTTCCGGATGTGAAATTGTCCGGCTCATTTGTTTTAGTTGCAAATCAAATTTTTGTTGAATATCAATCAATTGATTAATAAGTGATTTTAATTGCTCTAAAGGTTGTTTTACTTCACCTTGTATGCTTGAAGTATTTTGTTGATAAATGCTTATTAAACGGTTGACGGCATATCTCACTGGTGTATAATCAAATAACTCTTGCAAACTGTCTAAGAAAAAGATTTTTTGAGATGCTTCCAACTGTTGTTTGTCAGGTTGGTTGGCACTGATTTCTCCGGTAAAACCGGTAACGCGGCTGTCGTTGATAATACTTTGAGGTTGTATAGGGGTTTTGAGCACCAAACCTTCAAGGGTTTTGCAACGGCTCAGAGCCACATAGGTTTGTCCGTGTGCAAAGGATAGTTCGGTATCAATAATGGCCTTGTCAAAGGTAAGTCCTTGACTCTTGTGTATGGTAATGGCCCAAGCCAAGCGCAAAGGTATTTGCGAAAAACTACCTTGCGTTTTTTCTTCTATTTGCTGTGTTTGCGGATTAATTTCGTAAGTGATATTTTCCCAAGTTTCGCGGGTGACTTCTATTTCTTGATCGTCTCCCGGACATTTAACAAAAATATTTTTATCATCTATAAAGGTGATTTGCCCTATTTTACCATTGTAATACCGTTTATCAAAACTACTGTCATTTTTGATAAACATGACTTGTGCGCCTTTTTTTAATGCCAGTTTTTCATCGTTTGGATAGGCATTTTCTGGGAATTTGCCTTCTATATAGGCATGAAAATAATAATTTTTTCCGGGTAAATTTTCCAATTTTTCACGATTAATTTTTTCAGCCTTATAATTATGTGTGGTCAGTAAAATATATTCTTCTTCGGCTTTGGGCTCAAACCCCGGTATGTGTCTTTCATTTAAGAGCCGGGCAGATTTTTTTGTTAATCGATTATTTCTAACTTGGTTTAGAATATTTATAAATGTAGGATCTTCTTGCCGGTAAATATTTTTTAACTCAATACCGACGGCATTGGCTTGTTGAAAGGCTTTGCTGCTAAAAAAATAAGGTGTTTGATAATATTCTTTAAGCAATTCCCATTCTTGTGGTTTTACTACGGGAGACAACTGTTGTAAATCGCCAATCATCAAAACCTGTACACCGCCAAATACTTTATCTCTTTGTTTGTGTCTTCTTAAAACCTGATCGATAGCATCAAGCAAGTCGGCACGTACCATACTGATTTCATCTATAATAAGTAAGTCGAGAGACTTGATGATGTCTATCTTTTTTTTACTGAATTTTTGCTTAAAGTCACGTTTGATTTTAAATTGAGATCCATCTGGCAAAATGGGACCAAATGGCATTTGAAAAAATGAATGAATAGTGACGCCGCGGGCATTAATGGCTGCTACACCGGTAGGGGCAACTACGGCTAAGCGTTTGGGACTTTCGGCTTTGAGCTTGTGTAGAAAGGTGGTTTTGCCGGTGCCTGCTTTGCCGGTTAAAAAAACATGCCTGTTGGTATGATTGACAAAATCCCAGGCCAATTGCAATTCATAATTTTTCATTTATATAATATAATATAATGTATAGAAAATGCTTATTGCATCAAATTTATGAAAAAACCTTGAATTACAATTCTGTTTATTGATGTTTGATAGAAATGCCGGGCTTATTCATGTTTATTTGATGTGTTTATGGGCATGATATGACGACCGCACCAAGGGGCCGCTTTCTACAAAACGGAAGCCCATGTTCAATCCTATACTTTCGTATTTTTTAAATTCGTCGGGATGTGGGTAACGCACAACAGGCAAATGCTTGGGGGATGGTTGCAAATATTGTCCAATGGTCATTACATCAACACCAACACCTCTCAGGTCTTTCATAGTTTCGATTACTTCGGATTCGGTTTCACCCAGCCCCAACATAATACCGGATTTTGTCCGGTTAATTCCACGATCTTTAAGATATTTAAGAACTTCTAAACTACGGTCATATTTGGCTTGTTTGCGTACTTGTTTTGTAAGACGTCGCACGGTTTCCAAATTGTGAGAGACCACTTCGGGTTTTTCTTTGATGATAATATCCAAAAGATTTTCTTTACCCTGAAAATCCGGAATCAGCGTTTCCATGGTAATACCGGGATTGTATTCCCTTATTTTACGAATGGTTTCGGCCCAAATATTGGCGCCACCATCGAACAAGTCGTCACGATCTACAGAGGTTATTACGGCATGTTTGACACCCATCAATTGTATAGACTCGGCCACTTTTACAGGTTCTTTCAAATCGGCAGGCAGAGGTTTGCCGGTCAACACATTACAAAAGCCGCATGAACGCGTACAAATATTGCCTAAAATCATGAAGGTAGCCGTTCGGTCGCCCCAACATTCTCCCATATTGGGACAACGACCGCTACTGCAAATAGTATGTAATTTATGAGTTTCAACTATATCACGCAGCTCTTTAAAGTTATCGCCACTGGGCAATTTTACTTTGAGCCAATGCGGTTTTCTGGTAGTTTGCATATTTTGTTTTAATTTTATAGCCTAAAATATTAAATTAGGAAAGACAAAGTTACGAACTTATACTGAATAGCAAATGACTAAAAACGACAAGTCGGAAAAAAAACTGGCCTATTACTTATTTTACCCTTTGTTGATTGTATTTTTTATGTGGTTGGTTTTTTGGGTTGAAGACACTTTTCATTTTAATTTTAACCGGTTTGGTATTTACCCGCACCGGATGTCCGGCTTACGTGGTATTTTATTTTCACCTTTTATTCATGCCGGATTTAAGCATATTTTTAACAATACCATTCCGCTTTTTGTTTTGTTGTCGTTTTTGTTTTATCACTACCGACGTGTTGCTTGGCAAGTGCTTTTTTGGGGTTTTTTAATGACAGGATTTTTGACATGGCTTACCGGTCGGCCGTCTTATCACATAGGTATGAGCGGTATCAATTATATGTTGATATCATTTTTGTTTTTTACCGGTGTTTTTATCGGATATTACCGGTTGATTGCCGTTTCACTTATTATTGTGTTTTTGTATGGAAGCTTGGTCTGGTTTATGTTCCCCATTGTAGAGCGTATGTCGTGGGAAGGACATTTATCCGGTTTTGTTACCGGGGTGGTATTGGCTTATCTTTTTAGTAAAAAACTAAAGAAACAATATGATATTGAAAAATCTGTAAAAATATACCCCGAGGATAAAGTCTTTTTAAGTCATTTTGATGAAAACGGTAATTTTATAGAAAAAGATGAAAATAATTCTCAAAATACGTAAAACTTTAAATGGATTATGCAATAATAAATCAAAAAAAAAGTTTGTATAGTTGCAACATTTAAAATTAATATTATCTTTGCATTTGTGATTCTATATAATGTTCAAAAGAATCAAAAGAGCTAAAATGAATTGGATGTTTTTAATTACTTGTTGAAAATCAAGTATTTAAGTTATAAATAAGACATAATAAATTAAGTAATAATATGAAAAAAAGATTTTTATTTGGTATCTTTTCCTTGCTCATGTTGGGCTTTTTAGTAACCGGTTGTTCTACACAATCTAACGACTTTAAGGTATCTCGAGGTACGGGTCGTAGTATGAATGGTAAAGAAGGTGGTTACAAGTTTAATCCCAGATTTAAAAACCAGATTACGGCACCGGGCTTGGTTTTTGTCGAAGGTGGCACTTTTACTTTCGGCGAAGTGCAAGATGATGTGATGAATGATTGGAATAATGTGCCTAATCAACAGCATGTCCGGTCTTTTTATATGGATGAAACAGAGGTTACCAATTTAATGTATCTGGAATATTTGGATTGGTTAAAAAAGGTTTTTCCTGCCGACGATCCAAAATATAGAAACATATATAAAGGTGCTTTGCCCGACACTATGGTTTGGCGCACCCCCTTAGGGTTTAATGACGATTTGGTTAATAATTATTTGCGTCATCCTGCTTATGCACTGTATCCGGTTGTTGGTGTTAATTGGATACAAGCCGTGCAATATTGTAACTGGAGAACAGACAGGGTGAATGAATACCAATTATATAAAGCCGGAAAATTAAACATTGAGGCGTTGGATCATCCCAATGCGGACGCTTTGTTTAGTACCGAAACCTATTTAACCGCACCCGAGTTGGCTTTTGACGGTGATACAGAAATGTTTTACAGAAGCAGTAAAAGAAAGAAAAACGATACCATGTTGAATGTGGTCAACCGCTCGTCGGGTATTATTTTACCTTCTTACAGATTACCCACCGAAGTAGAATGGGAATATGCCGCTAAAGCCGATATCGGTTTAAGAGAATTTAATACGCTTAAAGGCCGCAAAATTTACCCGTGGAAAGGCACTTCTACCAGAAATTTGAAGAAAGGCAAAAACAGAGGTAAAGAAATGGCTAACTTTAAAATAGATGATGGTAATTATGACGGTTTGGCCGGTTGGGCTGACGATGCAGCTGATATTACCGCACCGGTTAAAACATATCCGCCGAATGATTTCGGTTTGTATGACATGGCGGGTAATGTTAATGAATGGGTAGCTGATGTTTACCGTCAAATTATAGATGATGAAGCCAATGATTTTAACTACTACAGAGGTAATGTTTATACCAAGCAAGCATTTGATGAAAACGGTGAGTTAATTATTATCACTACCGACTCCATACCTATGGATACTTTGCCCAATGGTAAAATCATAGTAAGCCAATTACCAGGTTCTCCCGGAAAAAAACTGATTGATGACAATGAATTATATTTAAGACAAAATTTTGATCGGGCAGATAACAGAGACTTTAGAGATGGTGATATTGAATCTTCAAGAAGCTATTTGAAAGAAAAAGAAGATATAGAATCGGATCCTTCCTTAAGAATGTATAATGCTCCTAAGCATGAAGTTTATGCTGATTCTACCAGTTTGGTCAAAAACTATGACAAATCTAACAATCGATCTACTTTGATTGACAATGAAGTTAGAGTCATTAAAGGAGGTTCATGGAGAGATAGAGCTTATTGGTTAGACCCTGCTCAACGACGTTTTTATCCGCAATATTTGTCTCGCAACGATATTGGATTTAGATGTGCTATGTCAAGGGTGGGAAATAAATCTATTAAAAAATCCTTTAGAAGACCGGTTAATTAATCATTAACATAACATTATTTTAAAGTCGGGGTTTTTGCTCCGGCTTTATTTTTACCTATTATTTTTTATCTTACCTTTGCAAAAAAATTATTTATGAGTAAAAAGTTAGTCATCGTTGAGTCACCAGCCAAAGCCAAAACAATCAAAAAATTTCTTGGAAAAGATTATGATGTTGAGTCCAGTTACGGGCATGTAGCTGATTTGCCTTCTAAAGAAATTGGTATAGATTTGGAAAGTTTTACGCCAAAATATATAGTTTCAAAAGATAAAAAGGATGTCATTAAAAAACTTAAAAAATTATCAGATAAAGCCGAAGAAGTTTTACTGGCAAGTGATGAGGACCGTGAAGGAGAGGCTATTGCTTGGCATTTAAAAAATCAATTAAAACTCAAAGACGACAAAACCAACAGGATTGTTTTTCATGAAATTACCGAGAAAGCGATTAAAAATGCCATAGAAAATCCCAGAGATATTAACTATAATTTGGTCGATGCACAGCAAGCCCGGCGTTTGTTAGACAGATTGGTGGGATATGAACTATCTCCCATTTTATGGAGAAAAATTAAAAAAGGTTTATCTGCGGGAAGGGTTCAGTCTGTAGCCGCACGCTTGATAGTTGACCGTGAAAATGAAATTCGTTCACATCAATCGAAAAGCACTTTTAAGGTTACCGGTAATTTTTCCAATCAAGATAATCATAGTTTTGATGCTACTTTAGAAAAAGAATTTGTGTCGGAGAAAGAAGTTGAGCAATTTCTTGAAGACATTAAATCGGCACATTACAAAGTTGCGGATATATCGACCAAAGCCGCCAAAAAATCACCGGCGCCCCCTTTTACCACTTCAACGCTGCAACAGGAGGCGGCCAGAAAATTAGGGTTTAGTGTATCCAAAACCATGATGCTGGCTCAAAAACTTTACGAAAACGGTTTTATTACTTACATGAGAACCGATAGTGTTAATTTATCTCAAGAGGCCAAAAAACAAGCCGTTGAAATGATTACCAAAACTTTTGGTAAAAATTATAGTAAAACACGAAATTATAAAACAAAGTCAAAAGGTGCACAAGAAGCACATGAGGCCATTCGTCCGACCTTAATATCAAGACGCGAAATTAATGCCGATTTTGACTCAAATCGTTTGTATGACCTGATTTGGAAACGTACTGTTGCTTCTCAAATGACCGAAGCTAATATTGACCGTACCACCGTTAAAATAGAAAACGATAAAGTAAAGCATCTGTTTGTTGCCAAAGGAGAAGTTATTGTTTTTGACGGTTTTTTGCGTCTGTATCAAGAGTCCAAAGATCAAAACGACGAGTCAGAGTTTAAAGGACATTTGCCCAAACTTAAAAAAGGTGAGGGCTTAAAAGAAAATTATATAGAAGTTACTCAAAAATTTTCACGCCCGCCGGCACGTTACAACGAGGCAGCGCTGGTTAAAAAAATGGAAGAACTCGGTATAGGACGTCCTTCTACTTATGCTCCCACTATTTCAACCATACAAAAAAGAGGTTATGTGGAGAAAAAAAATATAGAACCACAACAACGTAAAGTTACCAAATGGTATTTGGAAAACGGTGTTATATCAAAAAAAAATGTAACGGAAACATATGGTAATGAAAAAAATAAATTGGTGCCTACTGACATAGGCATAGTGGTGAATGACTTTTTAATTCAACATTTTGATCATATTCTCGATTATAATTTTACCGCCAGTATAGAAGCGGAACTTGATAAAATAGCCGAAGGTAAAAAAGCTTGGAAGAAAACATTGAAAGAATTTTATCAAGAATTTCATCCCGTAGTAGAAGACGTTGCCAAAAATGCAGTTAGAGCCAGAGGAGAACGTTTGTTAGGAAAAGATCCTAAAACCGGTAAAAATGTTTATGTCAAAATCGGGCAATATGGCCCTTTAGTGCAGATTGGTGAATCTAATGAAGAAGAAAAACCGGTATTTGCAGGGGCACCTCAAGGTGTCAGCTTAAGTGATATCACTTTGGAACAGGCATTAGCTATGTTTCAATTTCCCAAAAATATAGGTCGTTACCAAGATAAGGACGTAGTTATTGCAACCGGCAGATATGGTCCGTATATAATTTACGACTCAAAATTTATATCCATTCCTAAAAACATGGATCCATTGAGTATTACCTTGCCGCAAGCCATTGATTTGATACAAAAAAAACAAAAAGCAGATGAACCCATAGCTACCTATGACGGTAAGCCTGTCTATAAAGGTAAAGGACGGTTCGGACCATTTATCAAATGGAATGAACTGTTTATTAATGTGCCTAAAAAATATAATTTTGACCAGTTGACAGAAGATGATATCACTACATTGATTAAAAACAAAATCAAAAAGGAAAAAGAAAAGATGGTCAAAGTTTGGCCGGAAGAAGGAATCAGCCTTCAAAAAGGAAAATGGGGACGATTGGTTATTGTTAAAGGCAAAAAGAAAGTAATGCTGCCAAAAGGAACAGATCCTGAAACCATTACACTAGAAGTGGCTAAGAAAAATATAAAATAACTTTTGCCATGTTTTCATTGTTAAAGCCGTTAAATCTTCAATATGATTTTGAAGCCGCTGACGCATATGCGCAAATTGGAAGTTTGATTGATGTATATACCATTGATCATCAACCGGATTTGTCAGCAGCTGATTTGGTTATAATAGGAGTGGAAGAACAGCGCAATGCCATTAATAATGACGGCGTAAAGTATGCCCCTGACGTTATAAGGACAGCTTTTTACAATTTATACCCCGGAGAATGGCATCTTAAAATAGCAGATATTGGCAATCTTGTTAAATCCGATAATATAAAGGAGACATATGAGCATTTACACCAAATATTAGATGGATTACCTCAAGATACAAACATCATATTATTAGGAGGATCACAAGATTTGACGGTAGCGCTTACAAATTTTTATGATCAAAACAATAAACCTTATAATTTGTCCGTTATAGATGCGTTTATTGATAGTTCTTTATTGGATCAGGATATTGATAATGAAAATTATTTAACCTATATTTTAGGCAAGCCGGATGTGTTATTACATAATTTGAGTTTATTTGGTATTCAAACCTATTACAATCATCCGTCAAAATTTAAAATGTTTGATCAGTTATATGTCGATTATTATAAATTAGGCGAAATACAAAACAACATACAAGAACTGGAACCTGAAATAAGAGAAGCAGATATTGTCAGTATTGACATTAGAAGTATAAGATATGCCGATATGCCGGCACATGTCAGCAGTCAGCCTAACGGTTTGACGGGATTGGAAATTTGTAAAATAAGTAGAATGGCCGGTATTGCTAGTAATAACAGAATTTTAGGAATGTTTGAATATAACCCTATGTATGATAAAAACAATACCGGTGCAAATTTGGCGGCACAAGTATTATGGTATTATGTAGAAGGAAAAAATATTTATCAGAACGATTATCCTAAAATATCCAAAGAAACATTGTTGAAGTTTTATGTGGAAAATGAAGTGTTGAAATTGGTGTTTTATAAGAATCCGGAAACTAACAGATGGTGGGTGGAAATTCCAAAAATAACACCACAATCTTTGTTGTTTGCTTGTTCAGAAACAGATTATCAAGCAGCTTTGAAAATGAAGATGAGCTCCCGGCTTTATAGAATTATTAATAAAATGTCCGTATGATACGTGAATTTTAAGAAATATCCGAGAGTTCTAAAAATTTTAATTAAATATGACATAAAACACTTTAAATATTGATAAAAAAGAACACAAGTGAATAATAATTGAGAAAAATTTGTTTTTGAACTTATTTTATTTTTATATTTGTGCGCTAGAAATTATATTATAGTAATACGATTAAATTTAACATATTTATGAAAAGAATCATAGCTTTTTCTGCTATCATTGCAACATTATTAACAGGATGTGGAAATAACTACCAAAGAGGAGAGATTGTCGGTGTAAAAGGGCACTCTTGGCACCCTTATCAGCCTTATGGCATGAGTTTAATACCGGGCGGTGCTTTTGTCATGGGTAAACAAAATGAAGACAAGGAGTATGCCATTAATGCGCCTACACGAACCGTTACAGTCCGTGCATTTTATATGGATGAAACGGAAATTACCAATGCCGAATACCGTGAGTTTGTTAATTATGTGCGTGATTCTATCATTCGCTACCGTTTGGCTGTTTTGGCCGAAGAGATGGAGGCTACACCTAAAAAAGGAATCGGCAAATATATGTTCAAAAGTTTAGATACAGCCAAAAATGCCTATAATAAGTATATGATGAATACTTACGGCAGTTTGAGCAATCCCGATGATGAAAATGCAGGCAAAATGCTCAATTGGAAAGTGCCTTTGATTTTTAATATCAATAAATTTCCGGATGAGTATTACGCTGAAGTAATGGATTCTATGTATCTGCCTATAGAGGAGACCGGTGATGCCGAACGCATGTTTGATGTTAATAAATTTGTCTATAAACTTAGAAGATATGATACCGGAGAAGCAGCACGAAAAGGCGAAAAACGTTCGCAACATATAAAAGACACTATTATTCAAGTCTATCCGGATACTACCGTTTGGGTCAAAGATTTTTTATATGCTTATAATGAGCCGATGCATGACGATTATTTTTGGCATGACGCTTATAGTGATTATCCGGTTGTAGGTGTTAATTGGTATCAAGCAACAGCCTTTGCCGACTATAGAACCAAAAAAATGACATGGTTCTTAAGAAGTAAAAAACGGGCACCTTTACATCATTTTAGATTACCTACGGAAGCCGAGTGGGAATATGCTGCAAGAGGTGGCATGGAAGGTAATGATTATCCTTGGGGCGGCCCTTATACAATGAATGAACAAGGTTGCTTCTTGGCCAATTTTAAACCTTTACGTGGTGATTATGGTTCGGATCAAGCGGTTTTTACAGCCAGAGCCAAATCATATAATCCCAATGGTTATAACCTTTATAACATGGCCGGTAACGTAGCCGAATGGACCAATTCATCATATTACCCTGACTCGTATTATTTCGGAGCTTCATTTAACCCGACTACCGATGCCTACAATAATAAAAGAAAAATTATTAGAGGCGGTTCTTGGAAAGATGTAAAATATTTCATTCAGGTACATTCAAGAGCTTATGAATATGCAGATTCTGCCCGTAGCTATATCGGCTTTAGATGTGTGCAAGATTTTATGGGAGTGAATGCAAGAAAAGTATCTCGAAAAGGACAAAATTAAAATAACATATAAAACTAATTAAATCGTAAACAATACTAACTATTAAAAATTATTATTATGGCACTAAAAAAATCTAAAAAACTAAAGACTTTTTTCCACATGGCATATAGTATCGGAGCATCTGTTGTAATTCTCGGTGCTTTAGGTAAAATTTTACATATGCCTATTTTCGGTATTCCCGGCGATATCTTATTAATGATAGGTTTGGGAGTAGAAGCATTCATTTTCTTTATGTCTGCTTTTGAACCTCAAGATGAAGAATTGGATTGGTCCTTAGTTTATCCCGAATTAGCCGGAGGTGCACCTCGCAAAAGAAAGGATAAAACAGAAGCTGAATTAGAAGCCAGATTGTCTGAAAAATTAGATAAAATGCTTAAAGAAGCCCAATTGGATTCCAATCTTATGAAAAGTTTGGGCGAAAGTATCAATAAATTACATAATGCAGCCAAAAGTATGGATGTTGCTGCCGACGCTGCCAGTTCAACTAAAAAATATGCGGAAGAATTATCTTTGGCATCTGCACAATTGGAAAGTTTAAATTCATTATATAAAGTACAATTGGAAAGTGTCAATAAAAATGCCGCTGCCAACGAAGAAACTGCTGCTTACGCAGAAGCTTTAAAAGAAAATATGGCTAAATTAAAAGATAATTTGGCTAACTTAAATGACGTATACGGCGGAATGCTTTCAGCCATGAATGTTAAGAAATAATATTTCTAAAACAAACATCTTAATTATTAACTATTAAAAAAATTAAATAATGGCAGGAGGAAAATTATCGGCAAGACAGAAGATGATCAACTTGATGTACTTGGTTTTTATAGCCATGTTGGCACTGCAGATGTCCAAAAAAGTCTTATCGGCTTTTGGAAAATCATCTGAAGAGGTATTGGCAGCTGCAGAAATGAAAACCAAATCAAATGAGTATCTTTTAAAAACTTTGGCTCAAAATGCTAAAGAACAACCCGCAAAATACGGTGAAAAATATAAATTGGCTACCCAGTTGGAATCTAAAACCAATGAATTTAAAAACTATATCAACAACCTGAAAACTGAAATTCTTAAAAAGGAATTTAAAGGTAAAATTCCCGAAAAACTCGATTATGAGAGTATGGATAAGTCGGGCACAGTTGATAATATGTTCTTTTTAAACGGTAAACCGACAAAAAAAGCCAAAGAGTTTCAACAAAAAATAGAAGATTACAAAAATTATCTTTTAAATTTAAAAATTGACGGCAAACCATTGTCTTCTCAAATGAAGAAAAATATTGAAGCACGTTTTGATACCAGCGATGAAAAACACGGTAAAAAAGGCAAACGTGTTGAACCTTGGTTAATGGCCAATTTCGAAGGTTTTCCTACGGTTTCAACTATGTTCAAATTAGACAATTATGTGAACAAAGCCAAGGAGACCGAAAACGAGATATTATCTAATATGCTTCGGGGACAAATGGCATCGGATGTTTCCGTAACCAATTATGAGCCTGTAGTTGTATTGGATAAATCAGCTTATTTCCCCGGAGAAAAAGTAACCGGTAAAGTAGCTTTGGGACGTGTTGATAGCACTATGTCTTTTAAAGAAGTTTTGATAGATGGTAAACAAGTTCCTAAAGAACTGTTAACCAGTGGATATGTACATTTGGACTTGCCGGCCGGTAATGTTGGCGAAAAAGAAGTTAAAGGTGAAATAGTCTTTAATGAAAACAATAAAGATGTCAAATTACCTTTTGTGGTTAAATATGCCGTTATTCCCATTCCTAACAGTGCCGTAATTTCAGCTGACAAAATGAATGTGGTGTATCGTGGCGTTGACAACCCCTTATCCATCTCTATCCCCGGTGTGCCGGATAATAAAATTTCTGTTTCTGCGCCGGGACTCAAAAAGGTGGGAAGAGGCAAATATATCATGAATGTAACCCGTTACAAAGGTAAAACCGTTCAAATTAAAGTGAGTGGTAAAGTTAATGGAAAGACTGTGTCTGACAGTAAAACTTTCCGGGTTAAGAACATTCCGCCACCTGTTGGAACAGTTAGAGGTGAAAGTGGTGTGATTAAAATGCCTAAACGTAATTTGGAATTATCTACTATTGGAGCTACATTACCTGACTTTGATTTTGATGTAAAATTAGGCGTTAGAAGCTTTGATTTTAAAGTTCCCGGTCAACCTACACAACGTGTAAATGGTACCCGTTTAGATGCTAAAGCCAAACAGTTGTTGCGTCGTGTTAAGCGTGGACAAAATGTTCAAATTTATAACATCAGAGCTTTCTTGAAGGGTAATTCCGGTTATCAAATCAAAAAAGTTTCGCCTGTAATTGTTGAAATTATTAATTAATAATAAGTTATTAAATACTTAATTGTATTTAGATTAAAATAAAGATTATCAAATGAAAAAAGTATTTCTATTTTTGGCCTTTGTCGTAGTAGCCAATAGCGGGTTTTCCCAGTTTAATATCTTAAATGCCAAAGATCCCTCTGAGATTGGTTTGAAAAATGCCGAACAAAAGAAAATGGATTTTAGTTTGCCTTTACCTTATCCCTATACAGAAGACAGGGATATCTTATGGGGTAAACAAGTTTGGGAGAGAGTTGATTTGGATGAAAGATTCAATCTGCCCTTATATTACCCGACGGATACTTTGGCTTCTATGCCCAACGTCAGATCCTTATTTGATGCCTTATATACCGGCATAATGAATGGTGATATAACTAAGGTTTATGCCGACTCTTATTTTACCCAAAAATTAACGTTGGATGAAATAAAAGAACGCATGACCGCAATTGATACTACCGATGCCGGCCGTGATCAATTTAATGATGAAGGCATTGTCGATGCTCAATATATTAACGAGTATCATGTCAATTCCGAAACCATTGAAGAATTTCACTTTAGAGGTATTTGGTATTTTGACGCCAAATACGGTGAATTAAAATACCGTTTATTAGGTATTGCTCCCGTTGCCGTTGACCCCAAAGGGATGGCTGCAGGTGTGACACCTGATATGGTTGAAGTATTTTGGGTGTTTTTCCCCGATGCACGTTTAACATTGCATGAATATTACGCTTTTAATCCACGAAACACGACTCACCCGATAGATTATGACCATCTGCTTAATGCACGCCGATTTAGTGGTGTCATTTATAAAGAAGATAATGTCTATGGCGATCGTGAGATAAAGGAATATATACATGACAATGCTTTGCGGCAATTGTTAGAGTCGCAACGTATCAAAGAAAAAATTCGTGAATACGAAGAAGATATGTGGAATTACTAATACTTTTTTCAAACATTTTTATAACATCCATCTTGTAAAAGGTGGATGTTTTTATTTTAATAAGCCGCTATTATATTATTATTTTATATTTTTGTATTAAACCAATTGATGATGAGAGATAAATTACAATTAATTAAAAACAGATTTGACGAAGTAGCCGATTTAATCATTCAACCTGACATTATTTCCGACCAAAAAAGGTATGTTGCCATCAATAAAGAGTATAAGGATTTGGAAAAAATGATGGTCAAAATCAAGGAATATGAGTCATTATTGGAAAATATTGATGAAGCTAAAGAAATATTGACTTCTGAGACTGATCCGGAAATGATTGAAATGGCAAAAATAGAATTGGAAGAGGCACAGGCACGAATTCCCGAAATTGAAGAAGAAATCAAGTTTATGCTAATTCCTAAAGACCCCGAAGATGCCAAAAATGTCATAGTAGAAATAAGAGCAGGCACCGGTGGAGATGAAGCTAGTATTTTTGCCGGTGATTTATACCGCATGTATACCAAGTATGCCGACAAAAAATCATGGCGTACCGAAATTGTTGATTATAACGAAGGTACTTCCGGAGGTTTTAAAGAAATGATTTTTAAAATTACAGGTGACGATGTGTATGGTACCATGAAATACGAAGCCGGTGTGCATCGTGTGCAACGTGTGCCTAAAACCGAAACCCAAGGGCGCGTACATACTTCTGCCGCTACCGTAATGGTATTGCCCGAAGCAGAGGAATTTGACGTTGAAATCAATCCCAATGACATAAGAAAAGATTTGTTTATGTCGTCCGGTCCCGGGGGGCAATCCGTAAATACGACCTATTCGGCTGTGCGTTTAACACATATACCTACGGGTATAGTAGCACAATGTCAAGATCAAAAATCGCAACATAAAAATTATGAAAAAGCTTTGGCGGTTTTACGGTCCCGTTTATATGAAATTGAATTGAAAAAAAGACAGGAAGCCGATGCACAATTCAGAAAATCAATGGTTTCCAGTGGTGACCGTTCTGCCAAAATACGCACTTATAACTATCCACAAGGCCGTGTAACAGATCATCGTATCAATTTGACATTATATGATTTGCAAAATATTATTAATGGAGATCTTGATAAAATTATAGATGCTTTACGTTTGGCCGACAATACCGAAAAATTGAAAGCGGCCGGCGAACAATTATAAATCATGTATCCTTATCTGGAAATAGAAGATCAATTAGGACATACTATTGTCTTGCCACAAACACCACAACGTGTGGTGTCGTTGGTGCCGTCAATTACTTATACACTCTACAAGTTGGGTTTAGACCAACAAGTGGCCGGTATAACAAGATTTTGCAAATGGCCGGCTCACTGGAAAAAACAAAAAAGAGTCGTAGGAGGTACCAAAGATTTTAAACCGGAACGTATTGCAGCCTTGCAACCTGATTTGATTTTAGCCAATAAAGAAGAAAATACCAAAGATTTGGTTTTGGCTTTGCAATCATTGGCACCGGTCTATGTTTCGGATGTGGTTGATATGGCAACCAATAATCAATTTATAGCTGATTTGGGGCGGATATTTAACCGGATACCGTCTGCCGAAAAGCTGAATGACGAGATTACAATACAACATCAAATGTTACAAGCCGGATTGGGTGCACGTCCATTAAAAGCGGCCTATATGATTTGGAAAAATCCTTGGATGAGCATTGGCGGTGATACTTTTATAAATTATATGATGGCACAAGCCGGATTGGACAATGTTTTTAATTCACAAAAAAGATATCCCAGCCTAAGTTTGGATATGCTCAAAACTATTAATCCGGAAGTGATTTTATTATCATCAGAGCCTTATCCGTTTAAGGAGCAAGATAAATCTTATTTGCAAGAGATATTTCCGGATACTTGCATTTTATTGGTGCAAGGCGAAGCTTTTACTTGGTTTGGAG
>Ga0256843_1001025_pt1 | contig 22694 bp, 20 predicted proteins | sample AlvinellametaG_FD_191572 | JGI IMG/M metagenome (GOLD analysis project Ga0256843, IMG submission 191572) | Pompeii worm associated microbial communities from hydrothermal vent at the East Pacific Rise, Pacific Ocean - Alvinella | ecosystem: Host-associated > Annelida > Integument > Unclassified ... | reverse complement strand
CCCTGTAATTGATAGAGGTCAGGCTGATCTTATAATAGGTCTTGATAAAAATGAGAGTTTAAGAAATATAGAGTTTTTAAAAGCAAATGGAACAATGATAGCAAATGCAAGAAAAAGTGAGTATCCAAAATTGCCATTTAAAACTGCGCTTGTTGATGCAAATATCAAGGCTATAAATAAAGAGTTTCCAATACAAGGGCTTAATGTATATATGCTTGGAGTTACATTAGCAAATGTAGAAAATTTTCCATTTAGTGTAGATGAAGTAAAAGCTGCTATTACACAGATGAATGCAAAAGTTGCACAACAAAACCTAGAAATTTTAGATATGGCTATGAAAAACAAAGGGGAGTAAAATATGGTTTGGAATAAGATTGAAACAAGTAGAAGAGAAGATATTGAGGCTTTACAGTTAAAAAGATTACAAGATACAGTAAGTAGAGTTTATAGTTTGACACCATTTTATACTGATAAATTTAATGAGATGGGGCTAAAACCAAGTGATATAAAAACTTTGGATGATGTAAAGAAATTACCATTTACAACAAAAAAAGATCTAAGAGCTCATTATCCTTTTGGATTGTTTACAGTTCCTATGAGTGAAGTTGTAAGAGTACATAGTTCTAGTGGTACAACAGGAAAACCAACAGTAGTAGGGTATACAAAAGCTGATATGGAAGTATGGGATGAGGTGATGTGTAGAGTGTTTACTATGGCTGGAGCTACAAGTGAAGATATTATACACAATGGTTATGGTTATGGACTTTTTACAGGGGGTCTTGGATTTCATAATGGTGCAGAAAAAATAGGTGCTACAATTATTCCTGCAAGTGGTGGTATGACTGATAGACAACTTATGCTAATGAGAGATTTTGGTGCAACAATATTGGCTGCAACTCCAACTTTTTCATTGCATATGGCTGAAGTAGCCAAAAAAGCAGGTTCAAACTATCTAAAAGATTATAAACTAAAAGCTGGAATTTTTGGGGCAGAACCAACAAGTGCAGGGCTTAAAAAAGAGGTTAGTGAAGCTTGGGGAATAGATTATCATGAGGTGTATGGATTAAGTGAAATAATAGGACCTGGAGTTGCTTGTAGCTGTAAAGAATCTGATCTTTTACATGTGTTTGAGGATCACTTTTTATTTGAAATTATTGATCCTAAAACAGGTGAAGCTGTACCAGATGGAGAGCGTGGAGAGTTAGTAATAACATCTTTAACAAAACAGGCTTTACCACTTTTAAGATATAGAACTGGTGATATAACATCAATTACAAAAGAGCCTTGTAAGTGTGGAAGAACTATGCTTAGAATGGAATCTATTGTTGGACGAGCTGATGATATGTTGATTATTAGTGGAGTAAATGTTTATCCGTCTCAAATAGAACATGTAATAGCAAATACTGAAGGTGTTACATTAAATTATCAAATTATTGTAGATAAAAAAGGTCATCTAGATAAACTTGAGATCCATGTAGAAGTTAGTGATGAGATTATGAGTGATAGTTTAGGTGAGATGGCAGTTATTAAGAAAAATATTCAAAATGCTTTATTAAACAATCTTTATATAAATGCAAATGTTACACTTGTACAACCAAGAAGTATAGCAAGAAGTGAAGGAAAAGCAGTAAGAATTATAGATAAAAGGAAAGAGCAATGAGTAGAATAAAACAATTATCTATATTTGTAGAGAATAAACCTGGGCAAATCACTGATGTAACAACACTATTAAGTGAAAATGGACTCTCTATAAAGTCAATAAACTTAGTAGATTCAAGTGATTTTGGACTTTTAAGAGTAATAGTAGATGATGAACAAAAAGCAAAAGAGGTTTTGGATCAAAATGGTATCTCCTTGAAAATCACAGATGTATTTGCAGTATCTATTGATGATCATGTAGGAAGTTTTAATGAAGTTGTATCAGCACTATCTACTAATAATATCAATGTTGAATATACTTATACTGTAAGTAATTCCACAAATGCTTCATTTATATTTAAAGTAAATTCTAGCAAATTTAATGAGGCTATTGATATACTTGCACAAAAAAATATTAAAGTAATAAATGAGGTTTAAGTTTGAATCAAAATGAGATAGATAAAGAGGATATTGACTTTTTAAAGCATATTGGTGGGGAGATTATGGATCTTGGTGACGGATATGCTCAATTAGCCTTTGAGATACAGCCATTTCATAAACAGCACTTAGGTGTTGTTCATGGTGGTGCAATTGCAACATTGGCAGATCATGCTGGTTGGTATGCAGTGATATCAGAACTGGAATCTGGATTTACAAGTGCTACTATTGAGATAAAAATAAATTATCTAAAACCAGCAAAAGGGGATATTCTAATAGCAAATGCAAAGGTGGTAAACCGTACAAGAAGAACTGCATTTGTTACTATTGAAATCTTGGCAAAAAATACACTTGTAGGATATGCTACAGGAACTTATGCAGTTATAGATGAAAAAAAGGTTTTAAATGCTAAACAATAGAGAGATAAGTGAACTTTTTGAAGTGCAGGTAAATACTTTATATAATTGGCAAAAATCAAAACCAAAACTATATAAATATCTTAGAAATGCAGATTATAATTCAATTAGAAATGAAGAGATAAATGTATTGCTTCAAGAGTATGCAAAAAATATGAAAATGGATTTTACAATAGATGAATTATCATATATTTTAAAATCTGATTTGGAACTTGTAACAATAGATGAGATAAATAGTTTTGCAAAATCTTTTATAAAATCTCAAACTAAAAATATGACACACAGTATTGATATAATCTTATCAATATATGATAAATTAAAATCTATGAATATTATAGAAAAATATATTTTATATAAAAAAATCTATCTATATAAAGATGATAAAACAAATAATACAATTGAGGAATTTTTTCAAGAGTTTCTTAAATAATATAAAATTTAATATTATTTAAGAAGATTTCGTTATACTTTTATCTATGAAATATATAAAGCAAGAGTATAGCAATACAATAGAGATAAAAAAATCAAAATTTATTGCACATATTGTACCGTATGAAGATTTTGATAAAACTATGTCAAAATTACAAGAGCAACACCCAAAAGCCAGACATTTTGTATATGCATACAGATATTTAAATGAGTTTGATCAAATAGTAGAAAACTCTAGTGATGATGGGGAACCAAAAGGTACAAGTGGTAAACCATCTTTGAAAGTTCTTGAGGGATCAGACCTTATAAATACTGCAGTTATAATTGTGCGATATTTTGGTGGTACAAGACTTGGTACAGGTGGACTTGTAAGAGCTTATGGAGATGCTGTTAATGCAGTTATAAATATAAGTGAATTATTTGAATATAAAAAACTAGCTACAAAATATTTGAAAATATCATATTCTCAGCTATCAAAAATAGAGTATATAATCAAGCAATTAGATATACAAATAAGTAATAAACTTTTTGAAAATGATATTATTTTGCAGTTAAGTTCTACAAAAAATGAATTTGAAAAATTAAATCAACAGCTTCCTTTAGGGTTGGAATTGAGTGATGAATAAGATAGTAATATTCTTAATTTTAACAATAAGTTTATATTCAAAACAAATAAATGTTAATTTTAAAAATATACAAATAGATGAGTTGATAAATATTGTATCCCAATCAATTAATACAAAAATAGTTTCAAACTATAATATAGATAAAAAGATTAATTTTAGATCAGAACAGCTATTAAACAAAGAGCAACTAATAAATTTATTGCAAACTAATTTGAAAAAGCAAGGTTATAAACTAATTAAAATAGATGATCATTATAAAGTTGTCAAAAATAAAAAGATTTCTAAAAACAGAGTAATTAAAAAAAGGCAAATAGAAAAAAAAGCTATAAAAATAATAGATTTGGATAATGCAACAGCACAAAATATAGTAAAAACACTACAAAATATAGCAAAAAACTTTGATAAAAAAGTTTTTGTAGATATAGATAAAGATACAAATTGTGTACTTATGATGGGAGAAGAACAGTATTTAAATCAGTTGGAATCTATAGTAAAATATTTAGATAAAAAACATCCTCAAGTGTATGTTGAGGCAAAGATTGTTGAACTTAGTTCAAACAGGGTTAAAAATATTGGTTTACAGTATGGACTTGTTGGTGGGATGATAGGAAATGATGGTATATTTTCTTATGCTCTTAAGATGGATGGAGCAGTATCAATAGATACATTAAGTGGAACGATATTTGATATAAAAAATTTAAAAAAAGGGATAGCTCTTGGTGCTACAATTAATCTTTTGAAACAAAATTTTGCACTTGATATTATATCTGAACCATCAATACTGTGTATTAATAATCAAGAAGCATCAATATATGTTGGTAAAACAGTATCTATATTAACTCAAACAAGTGGTAGTGGAGATAGTAAAAAAGATAGCTACCAAAGAGAAAATATTGGTTTGAGTTTAAAAATAAAGCCAAGAATAAACTCAAATAACAAAGTTCATTTGGATATTAACACAATTTTAGAAGATATTGATACTTTACAAGGTAGTAATGATCAGCCAATAACATCAAAGAAACAAGTAAAAACCTCTGTATTATTAAATCATGGCGAGAGTGTGATTTTGGGAGGTTTGGTTAAAAATCAAACATCAAGTACCATTCAAAAAGTACCTTTACTTTCAGATATGCCAATATTGGGAAGTTTATTTACAAATATAAATGATATAAATGATAAAATTAACTTAGTGGTAATTGTAACACCTTATATAATCAAGTCAAACCAAGATATCACTTATGCAAGGGAACAACTCTCAAAAATAAAGCAATTGGAGTATCAATATACAAAGGAGTTAGTAAGAAGATTAGATAAAATTAAAAAAATAGATTAACTTAATATCCATCATTAAATGATTTAGATTTGTGTTTCTCTTTTTTATAATTATTTTTATTTTTCTCTTTGTGTAAAAGATTTGCCTCTTTTAGTAAAAAGTTTTTTTCATCTTCAAAAGTTTTTGAGTGATTTTCCAAGCTGTTTAAAATATGGATACTGTATGCTTCTAATTTATTTAGATATCCATTGTTTAATCTAATTTTTTCAACTTTTTTTACATCTTCATAAAATTTGTAACACTGTGTTTTAAATAGTTCTGCATCAAATTGTGGATGTTTTAGTAGGTTAATTGCTCTTTTAACAAATTTCTCAAGTACTCTTACATATTTTTGTCTAAGTACTTTCTCACTTGGTTGGGTTATTTTTTGTTTATACATAACGAATTTTAGAATAATTAAAGTTATGATACAATTAATTATGTTGATATCTACGAATAATATTTTACAATCTATACAATCAAGTACAAAAATAGATAATGATCCTATAAAAGATACAAATAAAGAGTCTATAAAAGATAAACAGGCTTCAACTATTTTAAACTCAACCTCAAAAGAGTTTAAAAATCAATCTCAAATAAAAACTGTACAAGATATGGTACAAAATGTTTTAAAAGAGTTATCTTCAAACACCACTTCAAATCAATCAGCGCTAAATAGTTTAAAAAATTCATCAGTATTACAAGATTTAGGTAGTTTAAGTAAAGATATACAACCACTTACTACTATGATAAAAGATGAACCAAAATTGGCTAAATTTGAGCCTGTTTTAAATCAGTTTATGACAAGTGTAAAAGATCTTGATGCTAAAACACTTGAAACAAAAATCAAACAAACAGGTATTTTTTTAGAATCAAAACTTTTAAATCAAGCAAAAACGACTACTATTGACAAACCATTAAAGCAACTACTTCAGGATCTAAAAAGTGAGCTGAATAAATTAGATATTCCACAAGCCAAACCTATACTTGAAAAAATAACAAATATTGAATCAAATATTAAAGATACACCAAAAGTGCTACAACAAGAGATTAAAGATGTTGCAACACAAATAAAACAAATAGATCCCAAGCAATTATCCAGTAATAAAAAAGATATATTAAATAAATTACAAGGTTTAAATACAAAATTAGAACAGTTAAATACAAAGCCAATAATACAGCAACAAAATAGTATCGATATAAAATCTACAACCAATACAAATATTCAAGAATCTATACCTACACAACCCAAAGTGACACCACAAATCAAAGAGGTATTAACGCAGATTAAACAATTAGTAGATAAACTGCCAAACGGATCTGAAACTACACAAATAAATAGATCTATAGATAATTTGATCTCAGCCAATAAACAAGATATACAAATACCAATACAAAATTCAAAAGCAGATGCTGTACAATTGGCACCTTTAAAAGATGCGTTAAAAGTGCTTGATAGTATAAAGCAACCTATAGAGGAGTTGTCTTTACAAACAAAAACATCAAATATGAGTATGGTAAAAAAACAAGAGATTGTACAAGTTGATACAAAACTTCAAACTACAATTGAACAAATAAAAGTAAAACTAGACCCAAATCAACAAAATCAAAATATGCAAACGAAGGATTTGGAAAATTTACAAACAAATGTTAAAGATCTTTTACAAAATATAAAACAAAATCCAACAATTAGAGCAGTTTTACAAGATATCAATCCTACATTTCAATCTTCTATGCAAAATATTATAGATCAGCCAAAAATTATACTACCAAACCAGCAAATATTATCACAGGATAATTTATCTCAAAATATTAAAAATATAGTAAATCAAATCAAACAAAATATAGATACTCAAACAACACAATTAAGTCAAAACCAATCAACACCTTTACAACAATTAGCAAACAAGCTTGATACTATGATATCTCAACCATTACAAAATAGTTTACTCTTAACTCCCACAAATCAAGAAAATACAAAACAGATTATCTCAAATGATATGAAAGCAGTATTGCTTGTATTAAAAGAGGAAGCTAGTAGTATTGATACACCTCAAGCAAAAGAGATAGTTAAACAAGCAGATAAAATGATAGGGCAAATAGAGTATTTTCAAGCTTTATCATATGCTAGTGCAACACAAAGTACATTTTTACCATTTATTTGGGATAGTATGGAAGAGGGACAGATAAGTTTTAAAAAGTTAAAAGAGGATAAGTTTTTTGTACAGATAAATTTGACATTAAAAGAGTATGGTAAAATTGATTTGATGGTAATATTGCATAATCAAAACCAATTGGATATATCGATGTTTGCCCAAAAAGATGAGTTTAAAAATATTGTACAGGAAAATATGCCAAAATTAAAACAATCTATAAATAAAGCAGGGCTTATAGCTTCAAATATAAGATTATTGGATATGCAAAAAGATGATGATGTTAAAAAACAAGCTGATCATTTTGTTGAGCAACAACAAATAGGTCAAGGTATAAGTATAAGAGTATAATATGGAAACAAAAAAGCAAGATTTTATTCAAAAAGCAGTAGCTCTTAGTTATGATGAAAATACAAATAGTGCGCCAAAAGTAGTTGCTTCAGGAAAAGGTCAAATAGCTTCCAATATAATTAAAATTGCAAAGCAGAACGATTTGCCAATAAGAAAAGATGAAGATCTAGTAGAGCTGTTAAGTAAATTGGATATTGATAAAGAGATACCACCAAATATGTACAAAGCTGTTGCAGAGATTTTTAGTTTTATATATGATATAACAAATAAAAATAAGGAGAGTAAATATGAGTGAGAAAAGATATGTAGATAGTCAACCAAATGAGAAAGGTTTTTTTGGAAAATATGGAGGCTCTTTTGTCCCGCCACAGCTTGAAGAACCACTAAAAGAGTTGGAAGAGGAATATAATAAACTATCAAAATCTCAAGCATTTTTAGATGAGTTAAAACAAATTAGAAAACATTATCAAGGGCGACCAACACCAGTATATCATGCTAAAAATTTAAGTGAATATTGTGGTGGAGCTCAAATATATTTAAAAAGAGAAGATTTAAATCATACAGGAGCACATAAATTAAACCATTGTATGGCTGAGGTTTTACTTGCTAAGCATTTGGGAAAGAAAAAAGTTATAGCTGAAACAGGAGCAGGTCAACATGGTGTTGCACTAGCAACTGCTGCAGCATATTTTGGACTTGAGTGTGAAATCCATATGGGGGAAGTTGATATTAAAAAAGAGCATCCAAATGTAGTAAGGATGAAAATTCTTGGAGCTAAAGTAGTTGCTGCTACTCATGGTTTAAAAACTTTAAAAGAAGCAGTTGATTCTGCATTTGGAGCTTATTTGGAAGATACAAAAAATCAAATGTTTGCAATAGGTTCTGTTGTTGGCCCTCATCCATATCCAAAAATGGTAAGAGATTTTCAGAGTATTGTCGGAGCTGAAGCAAAAGAGCAGATTTTAGAATTAACAGGAAAACTGCCTGATAGTGTAGTAGCTTGTGTTGGTGGTGGTAGCAATGCTATGGGGATTTTTAGTGGTTTTATAGATGATGATGTAAAACTTTATGGTGTTGAACCTCTTGGTGTTGGTACAAAACTTGGTCAACATGCAGCATCTTTAACTTATGGTGATGAGGGTGTTATGCATGGGTTTAACTCAATAATGTTAAAAGATAAAGATGGAGAGCCTGCACCTGTTTATTCTATAGCTTCTGGAATTGATTATCCGTCAGTTGGACCTGAACATGCATATTTAAAAGAGATAGGTAGAACTCATGTAGGTTTATGTGATGATGAAGAAGCAGTTGATGCATTTTATAAACTTTCTCAACTAGAAGGTATAATTCCTGCACTTGAATCAGCCCATGCAGTAGCATTTGCTATGAAATTGGCAAAAGAGAATCCAAATGAAAATATTTTGGTAAATCTTAGTGGAAGAGGGGATAAAGATATAGATTTTGTTGTTGAAAAATTTGATATTCCAACAAAAGATTGATTATTTAGTTGTGGTTGATACACCAATCAATCGCAACTCCCTCTCTTAGTCCATCATCAAATACAATACTTTGTGTTTTTGAAAATAGCTCATAAAATTTTTCAAATATGTTTATTCCAGATTCTAGGTATTCAATTCTTCCACTACCAACAAGTTTGATTGCTTCTTCTTTTGTACTATTTAATAATATATTTTTATAATATATGCAATCTTCAATAGTTACTATTGTACCATTTACGATATTACTGTCATATGTTTTATAATTTAGATTATTTTTTAGTGCTGCAATTGTTGTAGGGGTTCCTGCAGTTGATATAAAAGTATATTGATTTAAATCTATGTTTAAAGTATTTATAAAATTATAAATATCTTTTGTAAATTCTTCAAATGCATTTTGTTTATTTTGTGCTTGAGTTAGAGTAATTATTCCAAGTTCAAAACTTTTGGTATAAGTGTTTGTTCTATTTGATATTATAACTTCAGTTGATCCTCCACCTATATCTATTAATATAAATTTATCTGTAGATATTTGTTCCCTTTTTAATGCATATTTTATAGCTAACAATGTAAGTTTTGCTTCTGTATTACCATTAATTATATTAAATTTTATTTGTGTTTGTTGAAAAATAGTATCTATTATTGTTGTTGAGTTTGTAGCTTCTCTCATAGCTTGAGTTGTAACTGCAATAACTTTGGAAGGATCATATTTAAACAGTTTTTTTGTGTGATTTATAGCATTTATTATATTGTTTAATGACTCTTTTGATATCTTTTTTGTTATTGTTAAACCATTTGCAGTTCCTACAGCAGTTTCGTATTGATTTATTATTTGGTTTGTTTTACAGTTATACTGTAGGACTCTAAATGAATTAGAGCCTAAATCTATAGTAGTGATTTGTGACATTTTATGGATGTGGAATTTTAATTTTTGAATTTAATAAATATCCAATTATTACAATTAAAAACAGTACTATATTTTCATTTGGAATTATCTCATATATCCATCCAAGATATATAAACCATAATAATATTGCTCCAAGTGGTGTAGGAACACCAATAAAGTGTTTACTTAAACTTCCAGCATCTGTATTGATGTTAAATTGAATCAATCTTCTAAGACCACTAATAACATAATATATAAAAACACCAGCTAAAACAAAACCATTGAAAAATTCAAGTTTTCCATCAAATATTGCAAAAAATAAAAACATTGCTGGAACTATTACAAATGATAAAAAATCAGCAAATGAATCAAGTTGAACTCCAAATTCTGTTGATAGGTTGTATTTTCTTGCTATTTTTCCATCCAAAATATCAAATGCTCCTCCAAGCCATGCAAATAGTGCTGCTCCTACAAACTCCCCGTGTGTTATAAAATATATTGCCAAAATTCCTGCAGTTATATTAAAAAATGTAACTAAGTTAGCTAAATTAAAATGATTGTTTTTGTCAAATAAAAATGTCATATTGTGTATTGATCCCTTCCGTTTTCTTTTGATTTATATAGTTTTTGATCCGCACTTACATACAGATTTCTAGGTGTAATATCATAATTGCTACTATCTACAATCATAACCCCCATAGATACAGTAATTATCTTTGATGCAACACTACTAGTTTTATGCTCAATATTTAATTGATGGATATAATTAATAAATTCATCTAAACATTTTATTAGAATCTCTTTATTTGTATTAAGCAGTATTATACCAAACTCTTCCCCTCCAATTCTAAAAACATATTCATACTCTTTATCAAAATATGTTTGCAATGCTTTTGCAACAGCTTTTAATGCTATATCGCCTTGCTCATGTCCATATGTGTCATTATATTGTTTAAAGTGATCAATATCAAGCATAATAAAAGCACTAGTCCAAGAATTGGTTTGTGATATAAGAGCCATTTTATCAAATATTTTATCAAAATATTGACGATTGTATAGTTTTGTAAGAGAATCTGTTCTTGATGCCATTTTAAATTCATAATTACTTTTTTCAAGAGCTTTATGTCTTTTTATCATCTCATAAATACTAAGTGTTGCAAATAGTAAAGCAAATAGAATAATTGCAATAATATTATATAGAAGATAATCTTTCATTGTGTTATATTTTTGTAAAAAATCTTCCCTTTGAAGTGCTGCAGTTGCTATTTCATGATCTATTGTAAGTAATATCTGTTTGATAACTTTTCGTGATTGTTTAATATCTCTTTTTTTGAGAGATTTTTTTATCTGTTTGTCAATTACATTTAATATTTTTTTCTCTTCAACATTTTTATATGAGTTAAAATAGTATTCCCAGTTCTCCTCAATAATTGTTTTTTGTACTTCAAAATACTTTTTAGATAATAAAATCTCATCATATGCTTCAACAATATTGTGTAGTTTATGAATCGAAACAAAATTCCCAAAATATATATTATCTATATGTTGTCTTAATTTATTTATTTGTGAGTAAAATATACTACTAGATATAAGCAAAGATACTATAATTATTAATGGAAATAGTATAAATTTAAGATATGTTTTTGATTTAATCTGTTTTAAAATAAGTTGAAATTTATTCATTATCCCTCTGTTAATGGAAATGATAATGTCATACATAAACCATTTTGTATATTTGTAGCTTCTAATGTACCATTAAAATGTTGCATAACAATTGTCTTGCACATATATAATCCTAAACCTGTACCTTCAGATTCTTTTGTTGTAAAATATTTATCAAAAATATTATTGATAATATTTTCTGGTACACCACCTGCATTATCTTTAATTTTAATTGTAATATTATCATATGTTACTTGACAATCAATTTCAATTTTAGGATTTTGAATTTTTTTATGTATAAGTTCATATTTTGAATTATTTAATAGGTTCATTAATATTTGTATCAATTCGTTCTTATAACTATATATCTCTTGATGTGGAGTATTGTTTTTTATCTCAATATTGTATGCTCCTATAAGATTTAAAGTTGTATTGATTAGTGTATCAATATAAAAATATTGTTTTTGTCTATCATCTTTTAAAAAATCTCTAAAATCATCTGCAGTTTGGGCTAGGTATTGTGTTGACTTTTCAATTTGTTCTAGAGATGATAATAATGATTTTGTATCTAGTGTACCAAATTCATTATCCATTTTAATAGCACCTGAAGTTAAAGATATTACAGATAAGGGTTGTTTCCATTGATGTATGATATTTTCAAACATCTCTCCCATAGTTGCAAGTTTTGATTGTTGAATAATTAGTGCATCTTTTTTTTGTATATCTTCAAGTAGTGAGTCTTGAAAAGATTTTAATTTTAGATGAGTTTGAACTCTTGCTTTTACAATTGTTGGCTCAATTGGTTTTGTGATATAATCAACTGCACCTAGTTCTAAACCTTTTATTACATCATGTTCATCTTCCAATACTGTTACAAAAATAATTGGTATATTTGTATATCTTGGATCATCTTTTAATTGTTTGCATACTTCAAAACCATCAATATCAGGCATTAAAATATCTAATAAAATGAGATCTGGTACAAATCCGTCATATAGTAAGTCTAATGCTTTTTGTCCACTTGAGGCCACATTTACGGTATAATCCTCTTCAAGAATTTTTATCAATATATGTATATTTTGGGGATTGTCATCAACAATAAGAATTTGCTGATTTTCATTTTCTTTGTAATTTGTTTTATTTAGATTTGAATATTGTTTTTCTAAGTCAAATAGTTTTAGATTGGTTTTTAATCTTTGTAGTAAAATATTTTTTGAAATAGGTTTACTTATATAATCAACTGCACCAAATTCCAAAGCTTTTTCCTGATTTTCAATAGAGTTTAATGATGTAACAAATATTACAGGTATATTCATAGTATATGGGTTGTTTTTTAATCTTCTACATACCTCATAACCATCCATTTGTGGCATCATGACATCTAATAGTATAATATCAGGTTGATCCTCTTTATTACATAGCTCTATAGCCTTTGCACCATTTGTTGCAGCAATGATTCTATAATCATTTTTTAGCATTTGTGTCAATAGTTGTAGATTCTGAGCAACATCATCAACAATAAGTATTTTTGGTTTTTTATCCATTTTGTAAATCCATTAATAAGTTTGTAATTAATTCATTTGCTTTATCGCTATCAAATTGACTCAATGCACCACTTAGTTCATTCGCAAAATCTTCATAGCCATCTGCTAGATATGGCAGTACCAGTTCCAAATTTTGTTCACTTTGTACTATATCTGTTTCTAGATTCTGCCTTATTTTATCTAAAAACTGTATTACCTTTGCTTTATCAAAGCTTTGTTTTTTTACTTTTATAATTTCTAAATTTTTAATTTGTAAAAATACTTTTTGAAATGTTTCATCCAATTGTTCAAAAATATCATTTTGTGGTATTTTATAATTTTTTAATGAATGGTTGATTGAACTTAAAATTTGAAATAAAGTTGTAATACTTAGGTTTCCTGCAATACCTTTTATTTCATGTATTTTTTCTTGTAATTGTTTTATATTATTATTTTGTTTTAATTCATATATTTGTTGCATAGAATTATTATACTTAAGATAAAACTGCTTAAGTAGTTTTATATAAGTTTTTTCATCATAATTTACACGATGTAAAGCCTCTTCTATATTAAACAGTTGTTTACTTAATGTATGTACATATTGTGTTTGAATAGAGTTTTGATTATTTGATGAAGAGATCAGGTTTATACTTAAGATATCTCCAAGTGTTTTAAATAATAGTTCAGGGTTAATAGGTTTTGTTATATGCTCATTCATTCCTGCATTGATACTTTTTTCTTTATCTCCTAAAAGTGCATTTGCACTTAAAGCTATAATTGGTATATTCTTGAAATAATCATCACTCATTGCTCTTATCTTTTTAGTAGCTTCTATCCCATCCATATTTGGCATTTGTATATCCATAAGAATTGCATCAAAATTTTTATTTTTTATTATTTGGAGTGCTTCTATACCATCATTTGCAATTGTAACATTGCATCCCTTATTTTGAAGCATAAGTGAAGCAAATTCTTGATTTAATTGGTTGTCTTCAACTAATAAAATATTAATATCTTTAAAAATCTTTGTATCAATGACTTGCTCTTTATTTGTGTAAATACTATTTTCATTGAATATTTCCATAATTTTATCAAATAATATAGATGAAGATATTGGCTTACTTAAATATCCATCAATTCCAAGTTTTTCTAACTCCTCACTTACTATATCATTTGAATATGCCGTTACCATTACAGTTTTAGGCATTGAATCTTTTTTTATCTCTTTCATCTTCACATATGTCTCAATACCATTTAATTGTGGCATTTTAAAATCTAGGAAAATTAGATCGAATGACTCCTCTTCGACCATTCTAATTGCATCTATAGGATTATCGCAACTATAAACTTTATAGTCAAAAGATTCCAGCATATATCTTAATACTTCTATTGCAGTTTTATTATCATCAACTATAAGAACTTTTAAATTTTCAACATTGCTTGTAAATTCAAATTGGTTATTTGGTTGGTTTTTTGATACTGTTGCTTCAATAGTAAAACAAAATGTACTACCTACATTTTCAATACTTTCTTCAATCCATATCTCTCCACCCAATAAATTGGCTAATTTTGCAGATATTGCCAAGCCAAGTCCTGTACCTTGAAATGATCTTGTTTGAGAATCATCAACTTGTGAAAATTCTGTAAATAGTTTTTTTTGATTCTCTTTTGATATACCAATACCACTATCTTTTATACAAAATATTAATGTAACTTTGTCATATTGTTGTTTTAAAAGCTTTACACTTACCAATATTTCACCCTGAGGTGTAAATTTTATTGCATTTGATATTAAATTTGTAAGTATTTGATTAATTCTTAGTTTATCACTTATTAGTATAGCTGGAATATCTTTATCACAATAAGACAATAGTTCTAATTCATTTTTTGATGCATTAAATCCCATAATACTTAGAGATTCACTTATTAGTTGATGTATATTAAATTCAGAATTTTTAATTTCAAGTTTATTTGCTTCAATTTTAGAAAAATCCAATATGTCATTAATTATACCCAACAGTGAGTTTGCAGCATTTGATGCTTTTTCTATATAATTTGATTGAGTAGAGTTAAGTTTGGTTTGTTGTATCAAGTATAGCATCCCCAATACTGCATTCATAGGTGTTCTAATCTCATGACTCATTTTTGCTAAAAAATCTGATTTTGCTTTGTTTGCTTTATTTGCATCTTCTTGCGCTAAAAGTAATTTTTTATCCAACTCTTTTTTTTCTGTAATATCTTCTTTAATTGCAGCAAAATGTATTATTTTATTTTCATCATTAAATATTGGAGTAATAATTGTATGTTCCCATATATACTTTTGTGATTTTGTTTTATTTAAAAAATCACCTTGCCATGTTTGACCACTTAAAATTGTATCCCATAGCTTTTTATAAAAGCTGTTCTCTTGTTTATTTGATTTGAATATTCTTGGATTTTCCCCTATTAATTCTTTTTGAGAGTATCCAATTTTTTGTATACAGTATGGATTAGCATATTCAATAATACCATTTGGATCAGTAATTAAAACAGATACATGGCTTTGTTGAATAATTTGAGAAAATTTATTTAAATTTGCTTCAATCTCTTTTCTTTTTTGAATATCTCTCCAAAGAACATGTATAATATCTTTATTATTGATATTTATTTTTGTTAAAACTACATCAACCCAGAAATCTTCATTTTTTAAATTTCTATGTACCCATTCAAAATGGTAAAAACCTTCCTTTAGAGCTTTTTGTATCATTTTATTTGCTTTGTCAAATGAAACTTCACCATTTGGTTGATATTTTGGACTTAGTTTTGAAGGGTGTGTGTTTAGCAGTTTCTCTTTTGTATCAAATTTAAGTATTTTTAGTGCTGATTGATTACAATCTATAAATTTTTCATCATCAATTAATAAAATTGGATCTGCAGATTTTTCAAATAGATTTTCAAAAGCTGTTTTTTGCTCCTGAAGTAGTTTTTTTAATCTATTTTGTTTCCATATAAAAAAACCAATAATTGCTAATATACATAAAAACACAATTATAATTTTCCATAAAATATCATAGTTTACGATATTTTCTACTTTTAGTTTTAGCCATTTATGTTTTATATTTTCAACCTCATTTTTATCCATATAATCTATAGATTGATTCATAATTGTTAATAAAAGTTGATCATCATTTCTAACACCTATTTTCAAATGATAAGTAATATCTACTTTTGATGCTACTTTTAAATTTGTAAATCCAAGCTTTGATATATTGTAACTCAATGCTGCAGTTGTATTTACAAATCCATAAAGTTCACCATTACTCACCATATATAGTGCATCTTCAATGTTATCCACTTCAATAAGGTTTATGTTTGGATATTTTATTTTTAACAGTTCAGTAATAGCTGCACCTTTTTTAGAACCAATTCTTTTATCTAAGACATCTTTAAAATCTTCTATAAAATCTTCATTTTCTTTTGTTACGATTACTTGTGGGAACTTTAGATATGTTTGTGAAAAATTTAAATATTTTTTCCTATTTGGTGTAATGGCAACAGCTGATAAAATATCACAATCTCTTTTTTGTGCTTTTTGTAAAGATTCACTCCATGTTTTAGTTGGAACTAATTTTATTGGTATCTCCAAGTTTTTTTGTATAAGTTGAAATATATCTGCAACAATACCAATATGTTTGTTGTTTTCTATAGCTTCAAAAGGTAACCATGATGGATCAACACACATTGTTATTTGTTTTTTTTGCGCTAGATATGTTTTTTGTAATGCATTAAAAATTGATTTGTGCTTAGTTATTTTTAGATAATTATTATGTAGTTCTTTTGTCCATTTAAGTTCAATATTATGTATCTCTTCATCTGTAATATTTTTAAAACCATTATTTATAATTTCCAATAACTTTGTATTTCCCTCTTTAACAGCTCCATAGTAATTTTTAGAATAAGCAAATGTAATATCTGAATATGATATTTTACTTTCATCAATATGATTCTCTTTTAGATAATAAATCAATGTTGGCAAAGATGATAGGATTACATGAACTTCATTCTCCTTAAATGCTTTATTTAAACTTGTAGCATTATTATATGATTTATACACAAAAGTTGGATAATGAGTTTTTAAAAATATTGAAGGATAACCATTTCCTACACCAATAATATATGGTTTTAAATCATATATAGATTGTATATTTTTTATATTATTTTTATAAAAAAAGTAGCTTTTGTTGTTATATAGAGGTTTAGAAGAATAATCAAGAAATTTGTCTCTTTGTTTTGTATAATATATACCTGCATGTATATCGGCTTGTCCATCTTGTATCATTTTTAATGTATTATCCCAAGATGCTTCTATAAATTTTACTTCAATATTATTTTTAGTTGCCCAAAGTTTCCATATCTCAATTAACATACCATTTGCTTGGTTGTTTTCATCTGTAAATTTTAGTGGAGGTGTACTAGAATTGTATACTATTTTAATAGGATTAGCTAGTAATATGGTGTATGCCATAAATAAAAATAGAAAAATCAACCTCATAATAATTTCCTTGGATATTAAGCGAACAATTTATTATCTAATAATATTACTTAAATTATCTTAAGTACAATTAAAGAAAATTTGATGTAGTATTTATTATTAATGATTTAAATTGGATTAAAAATAATGTGGGTTATTAATAGACATCAAACATCTTCTGAATTATATGCAAAGTTAGCAGTAAGTTATGAGCAGTTAAATAAAATTGATCAAGAACAGCTTAACTCTACACAAAATAAACAAGATAGATTTGAGGTTTCATCTGCTTATGAAGTTGATGAAAACGATTATCAAAGAGTTCTTAATAAATTTAAATCAACAGACTCAAATGTAAGGGCGCATGAACAAACTCATGCTTCTACAACAAATACAACCACACCAATTCAGTATAATTATCAAATGGGACCAGATGGCAAATTGTACGCTGTTGGTGGTTCAGTAAGAGTAGATACTTCAATTCCAGATGATCCAAAAGAGGCTTCTTATAAATTAGATAAGTTAAAAAAATCTGCAACATCAGTTGATGAAATGAGTGCAGCTGATAGCGCTATATCTATTCAAGCAAATTTAATGAAAATGAAATTAGAGCTTACTCAAAATAGTTCATATTAGCACTTTTTATTATAGAGTGCTAAAAATATACCAACATTGATTGACATTGACTCAACTTTATGCTATAATACGACTCAAGTTTAAATATTATATATTATAGGATTAAAAAATGGCAAAAAGTTTATATGAAACACTAGGCGTTAGTGAAAACGCAACAATGGATGAGATAAAAAAATCTTATCGAAAATTAGCAAGAAAATATCATCCAGATGTAAATAAAGACCCTGCTGCAGAGGAAAAATTTAAAGAGATTAATGCAGCATATGAGGTATTGAGCGATAAAGAGAAAAAAGCTCAATATGATCAAGTTGGTGATAATATGTTTGGTGGTCAAAATTTCCATGATTTTGCACAGGGACATCACGGAGGATCTGTTGATCTTGATGAGATATTAAGACAGATGTTTGGTGGAGGTGCAAGTGGTGCATCTCATGGTGGCTTCTCTGGTTTTGGAGGTTTTGACCAAGGTGGATTTGGAGGTCATGGAGGATTTGGTGGTGCACATAATCCACCAGATCTTGACCTTCAAACACAAATTACTATACCGTTTGATGTTGCGATATTAGGTGGTAAACATAATATCTCTATTAATGGTGAAAGTTTTGATATAAAAATACCACAAGGTGTAAAAGATGGTCAAAAAATAAGAGCCAAAGGTAAAGGTAAATCAATGGGATCTCAAAGAGGAGATCTGATTATTAAGATCAATGTTGCGCCATCTCCTGAATATGAACGAGATGGTGATGATTTGATTAAATATTTTGATTTGTCTCTAAAAGATGCAATGTTTGGTGGAAAAGTAAAAATAAAAACAATTCATAAAGATATAACATTAAAAGTACCAGCAGGTACAAAACAATACCAAAAATTCAGAGTTAAAGGTTTAGGTGCAATAAATGCAAAAACAAAAGCAAAAGGTGACTTATATCTAAAAGCAAATATCATTATTCCAAAAATTGAGGATTTGCCAGAAGATTTAGTTAAAATGCTTGAAGAAAAATTACCTCAATAAGGTGGTGAATTATGAGTAGAAGTTATTATGAACCAGTATATCTAATATCAGTAGTAGCTCAAATGCTTGATATCCATCCTCAAACTTTAAGACAATATGAAAGAGAGGGGTTGGTAACACCTTCAAGAAGTAATGGTAAAATTCGTTTATATTCACAATGTGATATTGATCAAATAAAAAATATACTATATCTTACAAGACAAAAAGGGATCAATTTAAGTGCTGTAGAATATATTTTAGATTTACAAAATGAAAATAAAAAACTTAAAGAGGAAGTTTGTAAATATAAAGATAAAATAAGAGAACTAAATAAATACTCTATTGTTCCAAACAGTAAAGCTTTGGTTATTAAAAAGAGCTCTTATGATGTTGTAATTTTTGAAGAGTAAAAAATGTTGTTCGAGTTTATCCTAAAGGGTATCGAACAACATAATCTCTCATAAGTGGAGGGATATCAATATAGTTTTCATCACCTGGTTTTGGTTTTGTTTTTGTTGGTGCCTCTTTGTTTTTTTGCTCTTCCATACTTTTAGTAGAGTCAAATCCAGTTGCTACAATAGTTATTTTTACTTCATCTATATCTAAAGCATCACTTGTAGTTGTACCAAATATAATCTCTGCATTTCCATCTATAGTATCATGAATATCATTCATAACATCACTAATTGCAAACATAGATACATTTGGATTTACATTAAAATGTATTAAGATCCCTTTTGCACCAGCCAAAGGCATTTTATCTAAGAGTGGTGATTCAATAGCATTGCTTAGTGCTTGTCTTGCAGAATCTTCACCTTTTGCTCTACCTATACCCATTAGAGCCATACCTTTGTGTTGCATAATAGTTTTAACATCAGCAAAATCTGTATGGATATCTGAATTTCCAGGATTTAAAATAACTTCACTTATACCATTAACTGCTTGATACAGTACATTGTCAACTATCCTAAAAGCATCTTTCATCCCTATATTATGATCAACACTTTCCAAAAGTCTATCGTTTGGTATAACAATAATTGAATCACTTACTTTTTTAATCTCTTCAAGTCCAAGATTTGCAAGTCCTGCTCTTTTTTTACCCTCAAATGAGAAAGGTTTTGTAACAACTGAAACAGTTAGCGCTCCAACCTCTTTGGCTGCACTTGCTACAATAGCTGCAGCTCCAGTACCTGTTCCACCACCAAGACCAGCAGCTATAAATACAATATCAGATCCAATAAGTGCATCTTTTATCTCATCATAACTTTCCAGTGCAGAATCTCTACCGATTTCTGGTTTCATACCTGCACCCAATCCTTTTGTAAGAACTTTTCCTAATTGTATTTTAAGTGGAGCTTTTGAGATATTTAAAACTTGTTGGTCGGTATTTGCTGATATAAGATTTATTTTTGGTGTTCCCTCTACAATCATATGGTTGATCATATTACAACCACCACCACCAACACCTACAACAGTGATTTTAGCTACATTTTCTGCAAGTGTTTGATTTGGCATTTTAACTTTTATATTATGTGGGTCAAATAGATCAGTACTCATTAAAACCACTCCGATATTTTTGTAAATAGTTTAGATAAACCTTTTTGTTTGGTTTTATCATCTTGTGGCAACTCTATTCCCAAACCACTGTTTGGCTCTATATTTGGCTTAACAGCTTTTTGTGATGGAGTTTGAGCTTGCTGTGTTGGCTTAGTTGCTACTGTTTGGTTGACAGTTTGTTGTCTTACTTGTTTTGGTGCACTGTTTGTAGCATTTGGTTGTATTACTGCTGGTCTAGGTTGTTGTTTGTAATATCTTAATTTTCTATTTGAATCAAGTTCAAAAGTAGTATTTTTATTTAGACCATAGAAAATAAGACCAACAATAGTAGCCATAGTTTGATCATCAAAACTCATCCAACCATTTTTGATATTAAAAGGGTTTGCCACTTTAATTGGAATATCTCCAAAAATAGCACTTGCAAGTTGTTTAATACCAGGAAGTTTACTCATACCACCAGTTAAAACAATCCCTGCATTTATTGTTTCATTTATTCCACTTGAGTACATATTGTCTTTTATCATACATAAGGTCTCTTCAACTCTTGCATGGATAATAAGACCAATTCTATCAAGTGATTGTTCAGATAGATTTTGTTCATCTCCAATCATTGGAATTTTTATTCTTTTGATGCTGTTTGTATCATTTGGATCAATTGGTTTTAAAGAACCATATTTTGTTTTTACCTCTTCAGCTGCATTCATTGGTGTATGAAGCATTATAGAAAGGTCTTTTGTAATATTAACTGAACCTATTGGTAAGAAATCATTATATATGATTGCATTACCTTTAAACAGTGAAACTTCCGTTGTACTTCCACCAAGGTCAATAACTGCAACTCCAAGATTTCTTTGTTCATCTTCAAGCACAGATAAAGCAGAAGCATAACCACTTAATACAAAGTTAGTAACTTCAATATTTGCATTTGATAATGCACTTTGTATATTTATAAGTGCAGTTTTTCTTGCAGTTACAATAAATACAGATACATCAAGTCTAGATCCGTTCATATCTAGTGGATTTTTTACCTCATTTGCATCATCAACTTTAAAATAGATTGGAATTACATGTATAACTTCATAATCTGGTACTATTGTAGAGTTATAAAGTGCTGTTTCAAGTACCAGTTTTATCTCATTTGGAGTTATCTGTCCATTTGGGATATTAATAGATCCTGAACTTCTGATACTTCTTGTAGATGTACCAGATATTGATACTATTGTTTCATCTACATCTTGACCGAAGCTTCTTTTGGCACTATCAGCTGCAGCTTTTATACAGCTACTTGCTTTGTCAATATTTATAATTGAACCTTTGTTTATCCCTTCACTAGGAGCTGTACCAGTACCTAAAATATTAATAGTGTCATAATCATTTTTTGCAATAACAGCAGTAACATTTATAGTACCTATATCGATTGCTAAAATAGTATTTGACAATTTATTTTCCTTGATCTTTATATGAATACACTTCGTATTGCATTCTTAATTTTTCAATTAAATTTTTCATAATTTCGTTGTTTTTTAGATTTTGTATAGAATCTTTTATAGAATTCTCTTTTGCTAACAAATTATCACCAAGTCTACTTTGTAAAATTTCATAAACAACAGCTTTGTTATTTAACATTACAATACCATTTTTTTTGTTTGTTGTAAATAGTTTTGCCAAAAACTCTTGAGCTTGGGCTAAATCAAGCCCTTCAAGTTTATCTGCAGATTTACTAGAGATAAACCCTACATTTGTTCCTGTAAAGTTTTTCAACTCTTTGTTTGCTGCATCTTCTAGTGCAGTTGCTTGTAGTGTTTTTTCTAAATCAATTTTTACTAACTCTTTTGCATCATCAAAAGATAATGGTTGTGGTTGAATCTTTTTCACAAGTTTTATTATAATAAATTTACCATCATAAATAAACGGTTTTAAAACTGTTCCCTCTTTTGCATCTTTTATATTTTGAATATTTTCTTTTTTATATGGAAATTTTGTTTCAAATAATGTTTTTGTATCTGTAAACTCTAAAGCATCTTTTTTTAGTTTTAGATATGCTTTTAAAGCAACTTTTTTACTAGCTTTTGC
>Ga0256843_1001024_pt1 | contig 22705 bp, 21 predicted proteins | sample AlvinellametaG_FD_191572 | JGI IMG/M metagenome (GOLD analysis project Ga0256843, IMG submission 191572) | Pompeii worm associated microbial communities from hydrothermal vent at the East Pacific Rise, Pacific Ocean - Alvinella | ecosystem: Host-associated > Annelida > Integument > Unclassified ... | reverse complement strand
TCACGATGATAGACAAATACTCCGCCGACGCCCTGCGCTTTACCCTGGCGGTGCTGGCGGTGCAGGGGCGCGATATCAAGCTCAGCGAGGAGAAGCTGGAGCAGAGCCGCAACTTCACCAACAAGCTCTACAACGCCGCCAACTACCTGCTCATGAACGCCGAGCGTTTTGATGACCTCAATCCCGAAGCGATCACGACCCCCCTTGGGCGCTATATGCTCAGCCGCTTCTACATGGCCGTGGAGGAGACGCGCGACTATATCGAGCAGTACCGCTTCAACGACGCGGCGACAACGCTCTATCGCTTCTTGTGGGGCGAGTTTTGCGACTGGGGCATTGAGCTGAGCAAAGCGAGCAAAGAGAGTGTGGCGGAGCTTGGCAGTATCTACAAAGAGTCGATGAAACTTTTGCACCCTTTCATGCCCTACATTACCGAGTATCTCTACCAGCGCCTGGGCGGCGGTACGCTGGAAGCGCAAGAGTCGATCATGATCAAGCGCTATCCCGCAAGCGGCCCCAAAGACGAAAAGATCATGGCGGACTTCGCCCTGGCCATTGAAGCCATCGTCTCCATCCGCCGCTGTAAGACGCTGGTGGACAAAGGAAATCAGCGAATTGAAAAAGCTTACCTCAAGATCGACGCCCCGCTGGATGAGACGCTGATGCGCCCCTACATTGAAAAGCTGGCCAAGGTGGACGAGGTGGTCTTTACCGACGCCAAGCCCGAGAAAGCGGTAACGGACGTGAGCGACCATTTAGAGAGCTACATCTCCACCGCCGATATTGACCTCACCCCCATTTTGAATCGGTTAAACAAACAAAAAGAAAAACTTGAAAAAGAGATCATGAAGCTTGGCAATATGCTAAAAAACGAAAAATTTGTTGCCAACGCCCCCGCCAAGGTGGTCGAAGAGAACCGCGCCGCCCTGGCCGAAGCCAAGCAGAAATTGGAAAAGATCAAAGCCGAACTCTCGGCGCTGGAGGGGTAGTTACTCCCCTACCCCTTTGGCCCTCTCCTCTTCGCTGACCCGATCGACCAGCTCCAACGCGTCAAGGGTATTTTGAATGATCTTCTTTTTGCTGGTCAAAGGTTTCATGGCCAGGTTTTTGGTGCGCTTGTCGGTTGTGGGATCGGAAAGGATGGCCATCACCTCCTTTTCCAGCTCTTTGATATAGTCATTAAGACACGCACGGATATTCACGCTTCCTCCTTCTCTTTACGCAGTTTCTCACGCAGTTTCTCCCACCGCTCATCCAGTGCCTCGCCGTCGCCGTAGGGAAGAAAGTAGCGGTAGTGTCTATGCACGCTTCTCAGCCGCCTGGCGTGGCGGATGGGACACCAAAACTGCTCTGTTCTGGCTGAAATCTCCCGCACATAGGCCACAAGCCCGTTGAAGTAGCCGCAATAGACGCAGTTGAGCTTTTGCAGTAGGTTCAGGTAGGTAAGCCGGTGGCGGTCGATGGCTATGTAATCGCGCCGTTTGACTTTGGGAATGCCGTAGAGCGGAAAGCAGGTCCATTGATAGAAGCTGACAAACAGGTCCATCACCACTGCCGGAATGATCATGGCGTAAATGATCGGGGCGCTGAGGGCATAGCGTTTGTTGCCCTCCAGTATATAGCGCAGTAGCGGAATTTTCTCGGCGGAAAAGTCGCAGGCAAGCTTTTCTACCCCTTTGTCAAGCTCCCGGTAGAGCTCAGCCTCCGTTTTTTCCAGTTTTTCCAGTAGTTCTCGTATCTTTTCGTGGTTGGTCATGCTACAATGATACAATAAAAAACCGTCCAAAGGAGTCCCTTTTGCCCGAAAGTTCCCAAATTGCCGAGCTAAACGAGCTGGAGGAGATTACCTGCACCAACACCGACCCCCTGCCGGTTCTGCTCAAAAAGAAAAAAGCGATCCGCAAATATCTCGAAGCCGAAGAGCTCAAGCCCTACCAGGCGGAGCTTATCAAACTCCAAAAGTACTTGGAGATCAACAAACAGAAGATGATTATTCTTTTTGAAGGCAGGGACGCCGCGGGAAAAGGGGGAACCATCCGCCGGGTCACCCGTTACATGAACGAAAAGCACTACCGGGTCGTGGCCCTGGGCAAACCCACCGAAGAACAGCGCACCCAGTGGTATTTTCAGCGCTATGTGGAGCACTTTCCCCACGGCGGGGAGATTGTGCTATTTGACAGAAGCTGGTACAACCGGGCGATGGTGGAGCCGGTATTTGGATTTTGCAGTGAGGAGGAGTATAAAATCTTCATTGAGGATGTACCTAGTTTTGAAAAGACGCTAGTAAGAAACGGCATCATTCTCATCAAACTCTACTTCTCCGTCACCAAAGAGGAGCAAAAGCGCCGTTTTGAGCGCCGAAAGACCGATCCGCTTCGCCAATGGAAACTGAGCGAAGTGGATCTGCAGGCCCAGGAGAAGTGGGACGATTTTACCAACATGAAGTACGAGATGCTCAAGCACACCCACACCACGATTGCCCCCTGGACCATCATACGAAGCGACAACAAACACCTCGCCCGCCTCAACGCCATGCGGGTTATTCTTAACGCCGTCGATTACGAAGGACGGGACGAGATGCTCGATTATGTGCCTGATGCCAACATTGTCGTCTCAGGCGCGAGAGAGATTGAGCTGATGGAGGCCCAACGCCTTAGAAGCGGCAAGTTCATAGGATAGATAAAAAGTAAAAAGTAAAAAGTAAAAAGTAAAAGGTAAAAGGTAAAAGGTAAGAGGTGAAAGGTTTTGGAAAGCCTCATTTACTTTGATGTGTATAGAATGGGTAAAAAAACGGAAGGAAATCCATGGTCTTTAAAAATCTGATAAAAGAGGATGTAAAGGTTGACAAAAAGGCTTTTTTGGAGGCGATCAACGCCCAAAAGCCCATGGCCGTCACCCATGAGGGCGAAATACTTTTTGGCACGCCCGATGATCTGCCGGCCAAGCCTTACGTCTACGTGGGCCAACCGGCCTCTTTAACGGGCACGGCCGGCACGCCCCCTACCCCGCTCAAAAAGATTCTGGGTGAAAACTACGAAGTCAAAGACGAAGGCGAAACGGTCGCCATCTACGCCGGCCGGGCATGGCAGGAGCTTTTGGCCGCCAATGAGCCTTACGCGCTCTATCTGGACACCACCGCCGACGGCATCGCCGAGTTTAACGACGAAGTGCTGGAAGACCTGGTCTGGTACAGTTGCGAATTTGGCATCAACTACCGTGAGATCGCCGAGCACCTGGAAAAACATTGCGATGGGCTGATTTTGTGCGTGGAGAACGAGGTGCCCTACAACTTCAACGGCGCTGTCTTTGTCGACGATATTCAAAAGGCCCGCGAAGAGGCCAAACGTTTTATGGTTGACACCCTTCAATCACGTATTAAAAAAGGGGCTGTTGACATCCATAACCTGACACCCGAAGAGCGGGAGGCGCTTGCGTATTTCGGGCTCATTTAACGGCCGGCGCGCCCGCGCCGATAGACCCTTCTGCCCCCTTTGTAGCAGTTTTGGCAGATCCCAAACTTAAAGCCTGCGGGCAGTGGCGCCCCACAACGCCTGCACGCCCTGGCAAATACCCCTTTACGAAGCGATTTTTCAATAAAACGGTTCAAAATATCACGCGCTGTGCGTGCCCTTTCGGTATCGACAAAAGCGTCGGGAAAGCGGTAGCTGAGCCACAGGTATAACGACACCTCTTTGACCCGCTCCTCCGCGTCAAAAAGCATATCCGCCGTCGCCGCCGTCTCGGGCAGTGACTCCGGCGGCGCGAAACCTATGGGATAGCCCTGCTCCAGGGCGATAAGATAGCGGTGAAAGACGCTCTCAAGATAGGCCGATCCCACCGTCAACGGCGCGCAGGCAAGGTGGTATTTGGTTTTCAGATCCAACCGGTACATATCCACCATGCGCGAAATCTGAAGCATATTCTCTATGTTGGCCGCCACAAAGGGGCCGTCAAAGCGCATATGCTTGACAAAAAATCCCAGAATCTCCGCCAGGCTCTCGGTCTGGATAATGGAGGCGATCAACTCAATATGCTCCAGATTGGCCATCACCCTGTAAGGCCCCTGAATCGGCGGCGCGGGGGCGTCGATAAGTTCGGTGACGCTTTGCAATACCGGGTGGCTCAACGCCCCCACGAAACCGGCCTCATGCAAGCCAAAACGCCCCGCCCTGCCGGCGATCTGGCGAATCTCCGACGGATAGAGCGGGCGCCGGCTCTGGCCGTCAAACTTGGAATCCCTGGCAAAAAGCAGGGTTTTAATCGGCAGGTTGAGTCCCATGGCGATGGCGTCGGTCGCCACCAGCACCTGCGACTCCCCCTCTCTGAAGCGGCGCGCCTCTTCGCGTCTGACCTCGGGACTGAGGTTACCGTAGACCACCGAGACGCTGTAACGGCTGGCAAGCTGTTCTTTCAGCGTCAGCACATCTTTACGGCTAAAAGCGACAATGGCCGTGCCGGGCTCCAGCTTTTTCATGGAGCTGGGCTTGTCCAGCAGTGTCAGGGGGCCTTTGCGTTCAAAACGCACCACCTCCAGCGGCTCGCCCAGCCACTCGGCCAGCTCCCTGATCGCCGCCAGCGCGTCCTCGCTACCGGTCATGATCACCTCTTTGGCCGGTATGCCGATGATGGCGTTGGCCCAGGCCCACCCCCGATCAGGATCATCTATCATCTGCACCTCGTCAATGACGCAGACATCCACATCCACCTGAAAGTTGGCCATCTCGATGGTGGAGCTGATATGCGCCGCCTCCTCATCGATCATCTGCTCCTCGCCCGTCACCAAAGAGGCGGGTATGCCGTCGGCCAGCAGGCTCTCATACCCCTCCAGCGCCAGCAGACGCAACGGCGCCAGGTAGTAGCCGGTATCGGCGCGTTTGAGCCTTTGCATGGCGGCGTAGGTCTTGCCGCTGTTGGTGGGGCCCACGTGAAAGATGAGCCGGCGTTTGAGCGCCCTGGCCAGAGGGAAGAGGTTTTTAAAGTCCCGAATCGCCCTGGCCAGCAGTTCCTCGCGCTGGCACTGCAGGCGAAGCGCCTCGATGCGTTTGGCGAAGTGGCGGTTGATCTCTTTAAGCGTCTGGTAGGGAATCTCCAGGCTTTGGCGCTCCCGCACCTCTTCGGCCACGGTGCGCGCCACGCTCTCTTCCACCTCCCGGCGTCCTATGCCAAGCGCCTCTCCTTCGCCCAAAAGCGCACTGACAAGCGCCTCAAGCTCCGCCTCAAAACGCTCTACGCGGGCGCGGTTCTCACTCTCAAGACGCGCCTTGATACCCAAATCTCTCCCGTGCCAAAGCCCCTCATACACCTCTTTGCGCGCCAGGCGCACAGGCAGGCGATAGTCAACCCGCCACGCCCCGTCTCCCATCATCTCATGGGCAAAGCGCCCAAATACCAGCACCTCCTCTTTGCCCACGGCAACCTGCTCGGCCCCCGACTGGGCCAGCAGGGCGTCGCGTACCGCCTCAGTCGGCAGGGGCGGCGCCGTCAAATCGCCGTCGGCGGGCAGGTTTTCCAGCGCCTCTCTTCGGCTTTTTAAAGAGAGATAGGGATTGGACCGGCAGGCCAGCTCGCTTATCGCCTCGACCTGTCGGGCCTTTGTCGCCACGGCCCGCTCTTTCAACGCGCCCAGGTGCGCTTTTAACTCCGCTTCATCCAAACCGTCAAAACGCGCGGGGTCAATGGGCTCGCAGACGGTTAGCAGGCTCTTTTGAATCGGCGTTTTGAGCGCAAAAAGATAGTCGGCGTAAAAGAGAAAGCGACCCTCTTCGTCAAACGTCCCCCCCAACGCGCTCTCCAGCCCCTCTTTTTTTCGCCGGCGCCGCATCTTCTCCAGCGCTTTGGCGATCTTTTTGGGGGTGATCTTTTTGGACTTGAGTGTCTCAAACTGGGCGCGAACGGCGGACGCCTCTTCAGGCGTATGGGGAATGTCAGCCAGTATGGCGTCAATCTTGGCATGACGCTCCTGGAGGCCCGATACCGTCCCCTCCTCGCCAAAGAGGGTATCCAGCCCCTCCAGATAGGCCACAATCGCTTCCCTGTGAAAGACTTCCCCACTGCTCCATACGCGGCGCATGGCACGTATAAGGTCGGGTTTGGTCAGGCTGGGCTCTTTGAGCTCCAGCACCATCGCCAACTCGATCAACTGATCAAGCGAAAGCCTCGTGACCCCTTCATCAAACCCGACCCCGCCGAAAATTTTACGGACACTCTGGTTATATTTGACAAACTTCTTCTTTTTTTTGGCCATACCGCTACTTAGACTTGGGACGAAACGCCTTGATCACCGTCTCGTCGCACACCATGTACCTGCCGCCGATCAGGTCAATACAGTAAGGCACGGCGGGAAAAACGGCGTCCAGGCACTCCCGAATCGACTTGGGCTTGCCGGGCAGGTTGATAATAAGACTCTTATGACAAATCCCCGCCGTCTGACGACTAAGAATCGCCGTGGGCACATATTGCAGGCTCACCTGGCGCATCAGCTCACCGAATCCGGGCAGTATCTTCTGGCAGACCGCCTCGGTCGCTTCGGGGGTGACATCCCTGGGGGCCGGGCCGGTGCCGCCGGTGGTGACAATAAGATCGCACCCTTTCTCGTACGCCAGCTCTTTTAACGCCCTCTCAATGCTCTCCTGCTCGTCAGGAATACAGCGGTACTCGAAACAAAGGGGGTTTTGCAAATACGCCTCCATCGTCTCCATGATCGCCTTGCCCGAAATGTCGTCATAAATACCGGCGCTTGCCCTGTCGCTGGCGGTCACCACGCCGATTCGGATCTCATCCATTTTCCATCCTTTCACACAAAATATGTCCCGCCTCTTTGATCAGCCGGCTTTCGGCAAAGGCTTTGAAAAAGTCGTGCGCGCCGTAGGCGTTGATAATGCGGTCTTTGCCGCCAAGATAGACCACCACCCGCACCCCTCTTTCACATAGGGCGCTTAGCTTCTTCTTTGGCCACGTGTAGGCAAGAAGCTCCCTTAGCTGACGCTCCGTTGCGCCCGTGAAATAAGAAGCGAGTCTCTGCGACGCGCACGGGAAAACAGCCTGGCGCAAAAAGGCCCGGAAATAGGCCGTTTTGTTTGCCTTCAGCGCATCGATCTGCGCGTTTATGAAAGCCTCGTCGCGGTCTAAAAACCAGGCGGGAGAGAGGAGCAAAAGGGTATCAACGCGCTTTGAAGAGGCATAGACATACTCCAGCGCTTTTTGCGCCCCGTAGCTAAAACCCGCCACCGCGTAGGGGTTGTGGGCGTAAGGGGCCAGAATGGAGTGAAAGAGCGGCGCCTCTCCCCGCAAGCCAAAGCCGCTAAAATAGGTCATCGACAAGGGTTTTGATCTCCTCTTTCTCAATCACTTCCCGCTCCAATAGCGCCAAGGCCAGCCGTTCAACGGCCTCACGGGATTTGACAATAATCTGGGCAACCGCCTCTCTGGCCTCTTTCAACACGCTCTCTACCGCCATGGCGTCCACGCGCCCCTCTTCGCCCATGCCGTAGTGCTCCACCATCTCCTGGGCGATCAGACGCGCCTCTTTCAGATCGTTCGCCCCGTTGGTAAAGCCCTCGCCGTAGCGCTCTTTGAGCATGGTATCGCCGGCCAGCATCACCTGCACCCTGGCCAGCAGTTCGCTACGGGAGAGGATCTCTTTTTCGGCGTTTTGGAAGTGATCCGAAAGCAGGCCGATCTTGGAAAACTCAATCCCAAGCCACCAGGCCGTCACCGCCTTGGCTGACTGGTAGGTCGCCTGCACCCGCTTCTCCTCCTCGCTGAAAGTGAGAATCTTGCGTTTGCCCAAAAGCACCTTGTCTTTGACCGCCGTAAAATCCTCCAGCTGGATGATCTTCTTACCCTTTTTCAGGGCGTGTATGGCCGCTTCGTTAACCAGCGAGGAGAGGGCCGCGCCGCTAAAGCCCACCGTCATGGCCGCCACTTCGTCAATGTCCAGGTGGTGGGGTTTGTTGGCCAGGTAGACCCGCAAAATGGCCGCCCGCTCCTGCCGGTTTGGCAAAGAGACAAAGACCCGCCTGTCAAAGCGGCCCGGGCGCAGTAGCGCGTCGTCAAGCATCTCGATCTTGTTGGTCGCCGCGATCACGATCACCCCGCTACTGTCCTCAAACCCGTCCATCTCGGTCAGCAGTTGATTGAGCGTAGCCTCCCGCTCGTCGTTGCGCATACCGCCCCTGGCTTTGCCCACGGCGTCGATTTCGTCAATAAAGACAATGGCCGGGGCAGACTGTTTGGCCTTTTGAAAGAGCTCCCGCACCCGTTTGGCCCCCATGCCCACGTATATCTGCACGAAAGAGGCGCCGCTTTGGTAGAAAAACGGCACACCCGCCTCCCCGGCCACCGCTTTGGCAATGAGGGTCTTCCCTACCCCCGGAGGGCCCACCAGCAAAACCCCGCGGGGCATTCTAATCCCAAAGTTGTGGTACTTTCCGGGATGTCGGAGAAAGTCGATAATCTCCTCAAGCTCCTCTTTGACCTCCTCAATGCCCGCCACATCCTTAAAGGTCACGTCTGAAAGCATGGGGCGGATGTCGGCGGGCTTTTGAAGCTCGTGGGCCAACTGCAACTGCTCACTTAACTGCTGTTCCCTGATCTCCCGGTTTTTGCGGGCCCATCTCAGCAGATAGAGCATTAACGCCAGCAAAACCACCAGAGTAATCAGGTCGGCCATGTAGGGGTTGGGTTCCTTTATCGTCACCGCCGTCTGGGCGTATACCTTCTTCATATCCAGCGCGGCGGTAGGCACCCGGTAGAGGGTGCCGGCGCTTTTGAAATAGAGATAGGCCCCGTCTACCACCGCGTCGTGAACCAGCGACTCGGCGATGAGCCTTTGGGCCGCCTCGCCGTCAATGGGGCGGCTGGTGTCTCTTGTCAGCGCCACCAGCGCCGCCAGGGCCAGCACCAAAGCCGACACCGCCAGGATCAACCGGTTTTTCATGCTCTTACTCAACGTGCGCAACGTTCATCTCCTTTTGGGCCTCAAAACGCTCCAGCGTCACCCACTCGCCCCGCAGATCACGGGCACTCGCCACGGCCACCCGATTGAAGTATTGGTCCAGTCCCATCTGTCTCCCCTCTTTTTCGCTCTCTACCAGTACTGTCAAAGGCCCCTTCAAAGCGCGGCGGAAGGCGAAATTCTTCTCTTTTACCAGCGCGGTCAGCTCTTTGTGGCGCGCCTTGGCGACATCACCGGGCACAACAGGCTTCATCCCGGCGCTGGGGGTGCCGTCTCGCCTGGAGTAGGTAAAGGCGTGCACGTGGGTCAGCGGCAAACGCCCTACCCTCTCTATTGCCTCTTTCCAGGCATTCTCATCCTCCCCCGGATGGCCGACAATAAAATCGGTGCCCAGGGCGTACCCCCGCTCGGCAATCCGCTCAAAAAGGGCCAGATCCTCCTTAAAGCGGTTGCGTCGGTTCATGATCTTTAGCATCTTGTCGCTGGTGTGTTGCACGGCAATGTGCAGATGCCTGGCCATCCAGGGCTCATCCAGAATCTCCATCAGCTCTTCGGTAATCTGCACCGGCTCCAAAGAGCCCACCCGTATGCGGCGCACGCCCCGAATCAGGCTCATCCGCTTCATCAGCCCGGCCAGCGACGTGCCGCTCTCTTTGCCGTAACTGCCCACGTTGGTGCCGGTGAGGATAAACTCCCCAAACCCGTTGGCCGCCAGCCTGGCGATCTGCTCCAAAATCCGCTCCTCGTCCAGGCTCCTGGCGTTGCCCCGCACATAGGGGATAATGCAGTAACTGCACCGAAAATCGCACCCCTCCTGCACCTTCACAAAGGCCCTGGAGCGCCCCACGAAGCGCTCTACCACCGCGTCATCCACATGGGTCAGGTCGCCAATTTCAAAAAATCCGGGCGCTTTTTGCAAAAACTCGCTCACCCGCCCCTTCTCGCCGTGACCGAAAACCCCCTCGACCCTGCCCGTTTTTAAAAGCTCTTCCCCTTTGGTAAAGGCCCCGCAACCGGTCAGCAAAATCCTGGCCCGGGGATTTTTTCTACGCGCCTGGTTAATGTAGCCCCGCACCCCGGCGTCCGCGCCGTTGGTGACGGTACAGGAGTTGACGACAATCACGTCCGCCTCCTCCTCGCTCATGACAAGCCGGTGCTCTCCCAGCCGGCTCATCATCACCTGGGTGTCAAACTGGTTGGTGCGGCACCCGAAGGTTTTGAAATAGACCCGTTTCATAGGTGCACCGCCCCCTCAAGCCCTTCAGCCTCGGGCGGAAGACAGAACTTCTCCCTGGCCCGGTCCAGATAGATATGCTGAGAGGGATAGGCCAGCCGGATGTCATCTTCTTCTTTGATCAAATCCAAAATCTCCGTAGAAATGGTACTGCGCAGTGTCAGGGTGGCGTAGGCGTTGGTGAGGTACCAGACACTGACGCGAATGCCGTTATCCTCGATAAAGGTGTAGATACGCGGCTCGACGTTGGTATTTTTGAGGCTGTATTTGGCCCTTAATTTATTAAGCTGTTTGCGGGTGATGTCGGTATAGCCCTTGGCGTACTTCTTGGCCGTCTCCTTGGCGATGTGCGCCGCCTTTTTGTGGTTGGAGTCGAAGGTAATGGTAAAATCAATGCCGTCCCAGACCGTCTTGAGCGTGGCGTGGGTGTAGTTGGCGATCATATCGGTAAAGATGTAGTTGTTGGGAATGAAAATCACCCTACCGGCACGGCGGTTGTGCTTGTAAGTAGTAAGCGTAATGTCTTCCAACAGGGTGATGCGAAGCAAAGAGATATCCAGCACGTCGCCCACATAGAGTTTGCCGTCCTTGTCCACCCGAATGCGATCACCCACGTGTATGGAGCCGCCCAGCATGATCACCAGCCACCCCATCATGCTCATAAACCAGTCTTTCATGGCAATAGCGATACCCGCTGACGCGAATCCCAGCACCGTCACCAGGTAGGTAACATTCTCGATGTAGGCAAAAAGCAGAATCATCAAGACAATGAAGACAAAGGTGAAGTTGATGATCTTGTTGGCCATATAGAAGCGCTCGTTGTCCACCACGGTGCGCTTGACAAGCCACTTAAAGAGCAACATAAAGAGCAGTAGGCCCAAAATACTGACACCGATTTCCCCCGCCTTCTTGGCCTGCTCTTTAATCTGGGAAGTAAGCCTCAGCTTAATCTCATCCACCCGCTTTTTGTAAACCACCAGGGCCGTCTTGTGCAAATCCAGCCCCTCCTGCGCCTCATCCAGCTCTCTGAGCGTGTTTTTAAGCAGTAAAGCCCGTTTGGCGTCTTTGGGGTCGATCTTCTCAAGCGCCTTGAGAATCTCCGCTTTATTCTCAAGCATATCGATAAAGCGTTCCAGCTCCGCGATCTCGTTCTCAAACCGGCTCAACTGCTCGCCCAACTGCTTCATGTAGGAGAAAGCGCCGATAATCGCCACCGGGTTGGTGACGGTGGGTACCTTTTCGATCTCTTTGGGTTTGATGAGGGTTTTAAAGGGGTTTTGGGCGTAATCTTTAAGAAGTTCCAGCCGCTCGCCCAGCTGGGCCTTCTCATTCTCCAGCTCCGAAATCTTGGTACGGTAGCGGCGGCTTCCCAATCGTTTATAGCGGCGGATCTTCGCCTCGATCCCGCGCAGGCGTTCGGCCAGTTTGAGGTAAGCCATGTGGTTGGCGTAGATCTTTTGCCATACCGTCTCGTCATTGAGCCGTCGATCAATCTGCGCCAGCTCCGCCTTTAGGCGGGTCTTTTTTTGCAAAAGGCGTTTACGCGCCGCCGCTTCCTCTTTGGCTTTGCGCTCTTCAGACGCCGGCGCCACCTTGACGGCGGGGGTGACGGTGGTACGGGTGTCGGGTTTGGCCGCCGTCAGGGTGCCCAGCAAAAGAGCCAGCAGAAAAAATGCGCGCGCCATGCTCTTTACGCACCCCGTTTAAATGTTTCAAGCACCGCCATGACCCGCGCTTTTTCGGGGTTTTGCAAAAAGCGGTACTTGCCCAGTGTCTCGGGCACGATGAATGTCAGGCGGTTGTTTTGGCTCTTTTTGTCCAGGAAAAAGTGGTCGTAAAAAGCTTCCGTATCGGCTATTTTATAATCGGTCGGCAGACCGTAACGTGCCAGCAGGGCTTTGACACGCTCGGCGCTTTGGGCGTCAAACAGGCCGTTTTGGAGCGCCAGGCGGTTGGCCATGATCATCCCTATGGCCACCGCCTCGCCGTGCAGGTAACGGCCGTAACCGCTCTCGTTTTCAATGACGTGGGCAAAGGTGTGGCCGTAGTTGAGCACGGCGCGGATCCCCTTTTCGGTCTCATCCTGATTCACCACCCACGCCTTGAGTTCCACACTGCGGCGGATCGCCTCTTTGAGATTCTCTTGCTCATGCAGGTCGTTGCGCTCCAGCCAATCAAAAAAATCGGCGTCAAACATCACCGCCATCTTCACAATCTCCGCCACTCCGGCGGCAAACTCCCTTTTAGGCAGGGTCTTGAGCCAATGGGTGTCTATGTAGACCGCTTTGGGCTGGTGAAACGCGCCCACCAGGTTCTTGCCGAAACGGTTGTTGATGCCCGTCTTGCCCCCCACGCTGGCGTCCACCTGCGAAAGGAGCGTCGTGGGCACCTGCACAAAGCCGATGCCCCGCTGAAAAATAGAGGCGGCAAAGCCGGTCATATCCCCGATCACACCGCCGCCGAAAGCCACCAGGGTGCTTTTGCGATCCAGCCGGTGCTCAAAACAGCGATCCAGTATCATCTCAACCGTCGCCATGTTTTTGTGGTTCTCGCCATCGGGCACCGTCACCACGTAAAGCTCATCGGCCCGCAGGCGCCCCAACAGCCTGGCCAGGTGAAGCCCGCCGACTTTGGGGTTGGTGACCACCAGGGCCTTGCCCTCTATACCAATTTCGGGCAGATCGCCGATCTCAATCTCATAATCCCGCGTGGGGGGTTGCGGTAGCCGGATGGATACCTTCATCTAAGCCGCCTCTTTGTTGGAATGAAAAGTGGTTTAATAATACTTAAAAAAGGGTTAAAATGCGCTTTGACCCTCGCCCTCCGGCTCCACGGGTACGAATAGCTGAGGGTTGTGGGAGAGTTTGAAATAGAGCTTCTCCGCGTCGGTACTGAAATATGAAAAGAGCCGCCCGCGGAGCATCTTTTCGCCAAAAGGAAGCACCTGCAAAAAGGGCGGCTCTTTTTTGAGGGTGAGCACCGGGTTTTTGTTTTGACGGCGCACGTGCAGGGTTTTGGAGAAGATCTCGGCCAGATTCTCGAAGTGGCTGACGTAAAAACGTTTACGCTCCGCGTCACCGTCAAGTTCGTAATCAAAAAGCTCTACATCCAGATCAAGCTGGGAGGCCACGTCAAAAAGGGTCGAAGAGATCACCTCCATCTCCCGGCTATCCGACAAAATCAACACCACCTTTTGCAACTCCGTCAAAGGCGCGGGGCTGAGCGAGAGCACCGGCTTGGCCGTAAAGTAGAACATCCGGCGGTAATCTTTACGATCAAAAAGGGTCCGATCGCAAATCACCAGCCCCACGTTGTAACGCTCCAGGTCTTCAGAAACCACCGTTTGCAGGGGCGTGTTTTTGTAATCGACCACCACGTCGGTGCGCTCCCCGTCGACCGCTTTGATCGCCCCGAGGGTCCGGGCGTCGGCGGGATTGACCACCCGCACCACCAGCCGACGCCCCTTGATGCGCCGGTGCAGATGGCACACCTGCTCCAAAAGCCGACGGATATTTTTGGACGACTGGCACGCCATATCGACAAACAGATAGAGATTCTCCCCAAAGGGGGCGGGAAACTGACCGTGTTCGCGCTTAATGACTTTAAAGACCGACTCCAGCACGGCGGGTTTGCCTACCAACAGCAAAACGTCGTTGGGCTTGATCATCAGATCGGGCCGTGCCAGCAGAAGCTGACCGCTCCGATACAGCGCCACAATACGCCACCTGTCCTGGGTAATGGTGCGGATATGGCGGTAGACGTAGGCACTGCCAAACGGCACCAGCACCTCCATGATCTCCCCCTGCCCCAACCCCACGTTCTGGGCCACCACCGGCACGTTGGGCAAAAAGTCGTAAAGCCTGCCGGCGAGAATCTCGTTGGCCTCCACGGCAATGAGGTTCTCATCATCCGCCGGCGCCGGACTCTCCCAGCGGTTAAAGTAGGTGATGCGCACCATCGGGTCGTCCCGGCGGATATTACGATAGGTCCCCTCGGCGTCAACCCGGTTTTTGAGAATGATGAAAATATCGTTGAAATCGCGTTTGAGAATACGCGAGAGCTTGATATAGCTGGTGGGATCAAATTCGTAGACGGTAAAATTGGAGGGAAGTTTCTCGGGCAAAACAGCACGATCCAGGGTAACGACGGTGTAGGCGTTGGTGGCCACAAAGGTTTCGCTGATTCGACGCAAAAAATGTTTTGCTACAATTCCGTCAGCGATAATCAAAATCTTTTTCATCGTCTATCCGCCGCCTTTTTCGCGAAAAAATCAAGCAATTATAGCGCAACAGGAGTTTTTGGTATGCAGTTTCACCTTGACGCCGTTGACGGCAGTGCCCGCGCCGCCACCCTTACCACCGCCCACAGTACCGTCCAGACCCCCGTTTTCATGCCGGTGGGCACCGCCGCCAGCGTCAAAGCCCTGGACGCGACCGACATGACGGAGATTTTAAAAACCCAAATCATCCTGGCCAACACCTACCACCTCTACCTGCGTCCGGGTGACGAGACCGTGGCCAAGATGGGCGGTCTGCACGGTTTTAGCGGCTATGAGAAAAGCTTTCTGACCGACAGCGGCGGCTTTCAGGCATTCAGTCTTAGCGACATCTCCAAGCCCGATGAAAACGGCATCCTTTTTCGCAGTCACATAGACGGCTCCAAACACTACTTCACCCCCCAAAAAGTCCTGGATATCCAGTACAACCTAAACAGCGATATTATGATGATCCTGGACGACCTGGTGGCCCTGCCCGCCACGAAAGAGCGCCTCAGGCTCTCGGTGGCGCGTACCACCCGCTGGGCCGAAGCCTCCATCGCCTATCATCGCCAAAAACAGAAAGAAGGCGTCGGTGTCAGGCAAAATATCTTCGCCATCATTCAAGGCGGCGTTGACCCCGAGTTTCGGCGTATCAGCGCCGAGGGGCTCTGCGCTTTGGATTTTGACGGTTTTGCCATCGGGGGGCTTAGCGTGGGCGAAGAGAGCCGTGCCATGTACGATACCGTGGCACTGACCACCCCGCTGATGCCCGCCGACAAGCCCCGCTATCTCATGGGGGTGGGCACGCCAGAGGATCTTATTGAAAACATCGCGCGCGGCGTGGATATGTTCGATTGCGTCATGCCCACCCGTAACGCCAGAAACGGCACCCTCTTTACCTCTTTTGGCAAGATCAATATCAAATCGGCCCGTTTCAAGCGCGATGAGAAGCCCATTGACGAGGCGTGCGACTGCTACACCTGCCGCCGCTACAGCCGCGCCTATCTCAACCACCTCTACCGCGCCAAGGAGCTCACCTACTTCCGGCTGGCCTCTTTGCACAACCTGCACTACTACCTCACGCTGACACGACAGGCCAGGGAGGCCATTTTGGCGGGACGTTTTGAATCGTTTAAAAAAGAGTTCTACGCCAAGAGAGATAACAAGGTATAATGTTTCCAAACTTTCGTACCGGAGAAGAGATATGCGCCTAAGCAAAATGGAACTTGCCGTTTTACTGATTCTCTTTTTTACAGGCATTCACTTTTTTACCCAATACCGTTTAGAGCATGAGATGGGCTCAAGCGATGAAGCCCCGATTAGCGACGAAATCGCGACACAAGGTGACACACCGCTTTTGCTAAACGGTACAAAAAAGCCCGTGGTTGTCGTTTTTGGAGACAGTTTTTCAGCCGGCATTGGCGCCGACAGCGACCACAGCTGGCCGGTCGATCTCTCCCAAATGCTCAACCTGCCCATCATTAACGCCTCCAAGGCCGGCGAAACCACCGATGCGTGCGGCAGTCGGCTTAACGCCGTGCTCAACCAATACCACCCCGATATCGTGATGCTTCAAAAAGGGGGAGATGACCTCCTCAAAGGACGACAACACAAAATCATCGCCAGAAACTTGATCAATCTTGTCAAGCAAATCCAATCGGCCGGCGCCAAACCGGTGTTGATCGGATTTCCCAATCTTGACCTTTTGGATATGATGATCTCTTCGGATATGAAAATCTACAAAGAGGTCGTCAAGCGTACCGGTGTCTATTATATTTACAATGTTTTCGGGCCGGTTTTAAAATATGACGACCTAAAAAGTGACGATTTGGTTCACCCTACCGCCAAAGGGTATAAAAAAATAGCCGAAAAGATCTATACCTTTTTGCAGGAGCATCCGCTGTGAAACTGGGTGTTAATATCGATCATATCGCCGTGTTGCGTCAAGCCCGTCTTGTGAACGACCCCGATCCCCTGCAAGCGCTTGGCATCGTTCAAAGGGCCGGAGCCGATCAGATTACCATCCATTTACGTGAAGATCGTCGCCACATTCATGACGACGACGCCCAAATGATCGTGGCGCAAAGCCCCCTGCCGGTCAACCTGGAGTGCTCGATTAATGAAGAGATTATCGACATCATCTGCCGTCTGCGCCCCCACAGGGCCACGCTGGTGCCCGAGCGTCGGGAGGAGGTGACCACCGAAGGCGGACTTGATATTTTTACATATGAAGAAAGGCTCCAAGCGGTTATCAAAAAGCTTCATGCCCATGAGATCGAGGTATCGCTCTTTGTCGATCCTGATGAAACGCTCATGCGAAAAAGCCGTGAGTTGGGTGCCGAGTGGGTGGAACTGCATACGGGCCGTTACGCCAACATCTACGCCATGCGCCATAGCAACCTACCCCGCACCCGCTACGCCGTCAAAGAGTGGGACAAACCGCGACGCGAGTTGGATACCATGCTCAACCAAAGCCTGCAAACCCTCCAAAACTCGGCCCGCGCCGCGCAAACCCTTGGTCTAAAAGTCGCCGCCGGCCACGGACTCAACTACCAAAATGTCCGTCCCGTCGCCGATATCGGCCCCATAGAGGAGCTCAATATCGGCCAAAGCATCATCGCCAGAAGCGTCTATACGGGGCTGGAGCAGGCCGTCAAAGATATGTTGGCCCTCATTCGATGAAGCTGGCCGTCTCTATCGGTGATCCCAACGGCATCGGCCCGGCTATCGCCCTGCTGGGGCACGAAAAATTGCGCGCCTTTTGCCAACCGCTCTATCTGGTTCACCCAAAGCTCATCCAACACTCAGCGGATCTTTTGGGTATCAAGGTACCCGACGATTTTAACACCCACGCCCCCTCCTGCGCCCCCTGCCCCGTCACACCCGGCCAAATCAGCGCCGAGGCAGGTGCTTATAGCTTCGCCTCTTTCACACAAGGGGTACGCCTTTGCCAGGAGGGCCTTGCCGACGCCCTGCTGACCCTGCCCATTCACAAAACAGCGTGGCAGAAAGCGGGCATTGGATATAAAGGGCATACCGACGCCTTGCGGGACTTTTTTAAACAAGAGGCGATTATGATGCTGGGGTGCGAAAAGCTCTTCGTGGGCCTTTTTACCGAGCATATCCCGCTCCGCCATGTGCCCAAAGCCATAACAAAAGAACGACTGGTCGATTTTTTGAAGCGTTTTGAGGAGGAGACGAAAGCGCGCAAAATCGGCGTATTGGGGCTAAACCCCCACGCGGGTGACGGCGGGGTGCTGGGCAATGAAGAGCGCGTTATTGAAACAGCCATCGCCGAAGCCGACGGCGGGCGGGGGGTTTTTGAGGGGCCGCTGGTGCCCGACGTGGCCTTTACCCCCGCCATGCGAAAACGGTTTACCTACTATGTAGCCATGTACCACGATCAGGGCCTGGCCCCGCTCAAGGCGCTCTACTTTGACGAGAGTATCAACGTCTCGCTCAACCTGCCCATTTTACGTGTCAGTGTCGATCACGGCACGGCGTTTGACATCGCCTACCGCCCCAATCAAACAATCAGCCTACAAAGTTATCTTCAGGCGGCCCGATACGCCGTACAAAAGCTTAGTGCAAAAAGTGGCGCACGCCGGTGAAGTAGAGCGCGATACCGTGTTCGTCGGCGGCTTGAATCACCTCGTCGTCACGGATGGAGCCGCCGGGCTCGATCACGGCGGCCACGCCCGCTTTGGCCGCGGCGTCGATGGAGTCGCGGAAGGGGAAGAAGGCTTCGCTGGCCATGGCCGATCCGCTGACATCCAGCCCCATCTCCTCGGCTTTTTTCAGGGCACAGCGGGCGGCGTCGACCCGGCTGGTCATCCCCATGCCCACGGCCACCATGGCGCCGTTTTTAACGTAAACGACGCAGTTGGACTTGGTCAGCGCCGCCACTTTCCAGGCGATCTCAAGGTCTTTCTTCTCCTGCTTGGTCGCTTCGCGTTTCGATTTTAGCTCGGCGTTTTGAACCTCGTTCTCTTTAACCCTGTCGGCATCCTGGAAGACAAAGCCGCCCGATACGTGTTTGAAATCGTAAGCGTCATCACTGACAAGCAGTCTGTCGGCGCCGTATTCAAAGAGTTTGATCCGTTTTTTGGAGGCGAAAATTGCCTGCGCCTCTTCGGTAATGCGGCCCGCGATCACCACTTCCAAAAAGATCTCGTTCATCTTTTTGGCCAGCGCCTCGTCCACCACGCCGTTAACGGCCACCACGCCGCCAAAGGCCGAGACGGGGTCGCACTTGAGCGCCTCGGTATAGGCGTCGATGAGATTGTCGCGTATGGCGAAGCCGCAGGGGTTGCCGTGCTTGACAATGCAAACCGCTTTTTCGTCGCCAAAGGCTGAAGCGATCTTGACCGCGCCGCTGATGTCGGTGAGGTTGTTAAAGCTCGCCTCGCCCTTGAGCGTTTTGAAGTTTTGGCTAAAGAAGTTGTCAAACTCGTAAAGCGCCCCTTTCTGGTGGGGGTTTTCGCCGTAGCGGGTATCAAAGACCTTGGCGCCTACAATAAACTGCTTGGCGCCGAATCCTTCGTTGAAGCGGCGGTTCATGTAGTTGGCGATCATGCTGTCGTAAGCCGCCGTATGCTCGAAAGCCTTAATCATCAGGTCACGGCGAAAGGCTTCGTCGTTTTTGCCCTCTTTCAGCGCCGTGAGCACCGCGTCGTAGTCGCCGGGATCGGTGACGATCAAGACGCTGGCGAAGTTCTTGGCCGCGCTTCTTACCATCGCCGGCCCGCCGATGTCGATGTTTTCGATAATCTCCTCAAAATCGTCGGTCCGTTCGATGGTGGCTTTAAACGGGTAGAGGTTCACGCACACCAGATCAATCGCCTCGACCCCCAGCTCTTTGGCCTGGGCCAGATGGCTCTCCTTGTCCCGCCGGTGCAAAATCCCGCCGTGAATATAGGGGTTAAGGGTCTTCACCCGCCCCTCGAAACATTCGGGAAACTTGGTGACTTCGTCAATCTCAACGGCATCGATGCCGTTTTCTTTTAAGATTTTGTACGTCCCGCCGGTAGAGATAATCTCCCAACCCAGGGCTACCAACCCTTTGGCAAAATCGACCACGCCCGTCTTGTCGCTGACGCTGATGAGTGCTCGCATCTTCTATTCCTATATAGAGTAAATTTGGCGCGATTATACAACGCCACACTTTAGAGAAAGGTTTTAATCCGCCTTCTCTTTGGGCAAAAATTTGCCGCACCCTTTTTCCGGCGTACCGCCAAACTTCTTCACTTCCCTGGCTTTGCCCTTTTGGGCGATCTCATAGCGCAGACAGTTCTCATTCTCTTTACACACCTCGTTGTGGCATCCCACATCTTTGGGCAATCCGGCCATTACGACTCCTTTATCATTGAATTAATAATCTCAACATCGACCCGCCCCCGGCTTTTGGCCCGGGCGTCACGCGCCATCCACTCCCGTAGATAGCGGGCGATGGTCTCCTCATCCAAAGAGGGGCGTTCAAACATCCCCCCGGCACGCCGCTGGCGTTCCGCCTCATACAAAATGATAGCCGACGCCACCGAGACGTTGAGGCTTTGGGCCATGCCGTGCATAGGAATGACTATGCGCCAATCGGCCAACCGGGCCACCTCGTCGCTGACCCCCTCCTTTTCGTTGCCCATCACCAAGACGGTGGGGCGGGTAAAGTCGATGTCGCTATAGATTTTGGCGTCATCAGCCAGCGAAGTCGCCACAATCTGATACCCTTGCGCCCCAAAACGGCGCAACCGGGCCAGACGCTCATCATAAGGAATCTGACTCACCGCCAGCCAGCGCTGACTTCCCTGCCCCACTTTTTTGCGAATGCGAACATGAAAATCGCCCCGCCTGGCGTAATCGACATAAAACAGGCCCGCCGCGTCGGCGGTACGCAAAATGGCCGACATATTGTAAGGGTCATGCACGTCATCCAGAAAAAGGCGCAAATCAGCCTGCCGGCTTCGCAAATAGTCCACCATCCTCTCCACACGCCGAGACGTCACCATGACACCTTCCTGACAAGCGCGCCGGTGAGGTAAAGGGAGTTGGGCACATCCAGCATCCAGGGATGGTCGATATCCTGGCTAAGTCGCTCAATCACCTGCAAGCGACTTCCCTGCGCCGTCGCACTGCTTTGGGCCAGAGGCAAAAGATCTTCGATCATCACGGCGTGGGAGCAACTAAAGAGTGCCAGGTATCCCCCCTCTTCCAACCGTTCCAGCGCGCGGCTGATCAGGTATTTCCACCCCCTCATCGCCCCGCTTTTGGCCTTTTTACTCTTGGCAAAAGCCGGCGGATCCAAAACAATCAGATCATAGCGTTGCTCATCTTTTTCCAAAAAGGCAAAAACATCATCCTGAATAATATTGACGTTTTGTAAACCATTAAGACGGCAGTTTCGCGCGATCTGCCCGCACGCGTGGGCGGAGATCTCCACAAACGTCGTCTTTTGCGCTTCGGCGTAAATGCCAAAACCGCCCGCGTTGGCGAAAAGATCAAGAGTATGCCTGCCGCCGTATCGGCCCACGATGCGACGGTTACGGCGCTGATCGAGGAAAAAACCGGTTTTTTGCCCCTTTTTGATATCAACTTCAAAGCGTTTTTCCCGCTCTTGCAAAACAATACGATCGGGCACGTCTCCCCAAAGCACCCCCTCGCGCAGTGCCAGCCCCTCTTTGAGGCGGACGGTATCCCCTTTTTCCCAGATACCGGCGGGCGCAAGCAGGCGCTTGAAAATCTCAACGATCTGCTCTTTTAGGCGCTCCATACCCGCCGTGGTAAAAGAGAGCACCAGGTACTCGCCGTAGCGGTCGGCGATAAGCCCCGGCAGGCCGTCGGCTTCGGAGTGCACCAGGCGCACGGCACTGCTTTCAATCCCCTCGCGACGCGCGATAGCACTGCGAATGCGCCGGGTCAAAAAGTCACCGTCAACCGCCACCGGCTCAAAGGCGACGATCCTGGCCGCCAACGTACTCTTGGGGTTGACAAAGGCGGTAGCCAGGAATTGGCCCTGGTGCACCAGCACTGTTGTCTCTCCGGGTTGGGTATAGAGGGTTTGGGGCAGTTCGTTTCGATAGAGCCAGGGCGGACGCTCCCGCATCAGCCGCTCGGCGCTCTTTTTGCTCAGATCCACCTTTTTCATGGCGTAAGTGTAGCGTATTTTTTCATGAGAGATTTTTTGTTAGAATACGCTCAATTTAATACAGGATTTTGGTATGCGACTGGATGATGAACGTATCAGTGAACACGTAGAGGACCGCCGTTACCAAAGCGGCAGACGTATCGGCTACTCGGGACGCGGTTCCGGGGCGTTGATCGGCCTGATCCGCCCGCTACTTGGCACCAAGTACGGCTGGGTGCTCATTGCCGCGGGGATCGGCCTTTATATGATGGGCATAGACCCCATGGCCCTGCTTAGCGGCGGCGCCGCGCCCACCCACACCTCCGCCCCGGCCTCAAAGCCGTCGGCCAAAGAGGAGCAACAGGCCGTCTTCATTAAAAAGGTACTGGCGACCACCGAAGATGTCTGGGGTCAGCTCTTTGGCCCCCAGCACCCCTACCGTCCGCCCACGCTGGTGCTTTTCAGGGGCTCTACCCGTAGCGGGTGCGGCTACGCCAGCGCCCAGACGGGCCCCTTCTACTGCCCCGCCGATCAGAAGGTCTATTTGGATCTGAACTTCTTTGACGAGTTGGCCCGCCGTTTCGGCGCCTCCGGCGACTTTGCCGAAGCCTACGTTCTGGCCCACGAGGTGGGGCACCATGTCCAAAAGCTCACCGGCGTGCTGGACAAGGCCCAACGACTTCAGAGCCGCGCCGGCCGAAGCGGCGCCAACAAGATCCAGGTGGCGGTGGAGCTTCAGGCCGATTGCTACGCCGGTGTCTGGGGCCACTATGTGCAAAAGTATATGGAACCCGGCGACATCGACGAGGCGCTCAACGCCGCCAGCCAGATCGGTGACGACGCCATTCAAAAACGTACCCAGGGCTACGTGGTGCCCGACAGCTTCACCCACGGCACCTCCGCCCAGCGCAGGGCCGCCTTTAAAAAGGGGTACGATTCGGGCAACCCCAAAGTCTGCGCTATCCGTCTTTGAGACGTTTTGCCCCCGCGCGGGGCGGTTTTTTGTTATGATTTTGCCGTCAACATCCAAAACAAAGGCAAAACATGACCCTCAAAAAACTCTTTTTCCTTCTACTTTCGCTCGGCGCGCTCTATGGGGCTGAGTATGATTACGCCGACGATCTGACCCCCAAAGAGGCG
>Ga0256843_1001023_pt1 | contig 22712 bp, 43 predicted proteins | sample AlvinellametaG_FD_191572 | JGI IMG/M metagenome (GOLD analysis project Ga0256843, IMG submission 191572) | Pompeii worm associated microbial communities from hydrothermal vent at the East Pacific Rise, Pacific Ocean - Alvinella | ecosystem: Host-associated > Annelida > Integument > Unclassified ... | reverse complement strand
CCTCATCCAGACTCCTATCTACAACGAAGCGGCTGTTTTGCGGCATCGACAAAATGTCGCAAGACTTGTGTTCAGGGATAACTATATTGTTATCCCTTTGAATCAAAATTCAAACTAAAAACTAAAGGAGGCAAAAATGAAAAACTTTATTTACATCCTCAAAGAATGGGGATGGGATGAATGGGGAGAGTATGGTTCTACTATTGTCGGTGTTACTACGGATGTCCGTAGAGCAACCGATTGGTTGATTGACGAGGACATCCTCCATCGATCCGTTGAAAAATGGATTGATGGAGGAGAAAAGCTCTATGAGTTCAATGGCGACGAGTTAGATAAATCTAACTTCCACTAAGGAGGCAAAAATGAAAATTCTATTTCAAAATAAGACACCCCGTTATTGGGTGTTAGTGGTAAAAGAAATTGACCAATCTCTTAAAACTTGGCTAAATAGCCATAAATATCGCATCAAGTCGGTTACAGATCGACTTGATGGTACTTTTTTAGTAGAGGCTCAAAAATTTAGAACTTCTACAAGATTTTGAAATAAAGGAGGCTAAAATGATTTGTAGAGATATATGGTATAGTGTGTGTGTCAATACTGGGTGCGTAAGATTTTACGCATTAGTAGAAGATGGTTATGAAGAAGAAGTTGTTCAAAAATTAAAAAAGTTTAAGTGTTTAAATATCACGATAGGTAACAAATATCGTGATATTGACCCAGAAGATGTTGAAAAAGATGAAGATATAGAGCATCTGTATAATTGGAAAAAATAAAGGAGGGAGATAAAATGATTGTCTATTATCAAGGCGAGCCTATCGCCTATTTTGACGATAGCGATAAAGGCTGGGGCTGGTTAGTTGATTGGTGCTACAATCTAATTAAAAAGGGATTTTCCCACAATGAGATTGTGGGCGATTTGGAAATTTTGGAAAAGTTAGATAAATATAACTTTGAGGAGGTTTAAAATGGCTAAAAATAAAAAACGGCAAAAGAAAAGAGATATCGCCATTCTTTTGTCATATAAAGGCGAATTGGATTTGCGTATCAAAGTGGTGCGTGATAAGAAAAAATATTCACGCAAAGTCAAACATAAAAAGAAAATCTTTGAATAAAGGAGGCAAAATGAAACCAACAGAATTTTTGTTCAGAAATAAAGATAGCACAAAATTTGTGTTAAAAAGTGCTATCAAAGAGGGCAATTTTTGGGTTTGTGTTTATGAATCCATTAGCCCATATGAAACGATAACAATCTATTTTCCAATTTAAGGGGGTTAAATGAAATTTGGAAATTTTGGTGCAACCTTGTTAGTGTTTGGTGTGTTTCTGCTACCATTTTGGGTAGCTATTATTTTAGCGTTCATTGAATAAAAGGAGGTAAAATGACAATCAACAAATTACTGCAAGGGAAGGCAATATTAAAATCAGTCGAAATACGAAGTAGTCTGTCGAGCGACAGTATAGTAACTTTTGTAGTCTACGGAGATCTTGAAATTGAAGTCTTCTTCAACTTCGGGGGAAAACAAATTGACGCAATAGTAAAAAGGGGAGATGATTTTTATCTAATGCAAGATTTGCAAGACATTTCGGAAAACACATTTCGTGAAGCGTTAGAATCTTTTGACCCTATGGATGCTATCTAAAAAATAAAGGAGGTAATATGTGCGGAATTGTAGGATTTATCGATAATAAGAAATATAGACAATTGTTGCCTAATATGTGGGCTAAAATTGATCATCGTGGGGAAGATAGTTATGGCGTTATCGTGCAAGGCGATAAAGTGCACACTGCAAAAAGCTTAACGATACATAAAACTAAAAAAACAACGACTTCTTACTACGACACCAAAAAAAGACAATACATCAAAAAAACCACCCCCGAATCAAAAGGAGTTATGGCGCAAATCCAAAAAATCCCAGTCGGTGATTTTTTGTTGGCTCACAATCGAGCCGCATCGATTGGGGGAGTAACTGAAGAGTTGGCTCACCCTATCACAAAAGTTGGTAATGATGGAACAGTATCCGTTATTCATAACGGCACTAAAAAAGATTTGACAAAAGTTTTTGATATTTTGGGTGATAGTGATACTGAAATTATCGCACAACTACTTGCGGATCACTTTGCACCATCAAAGACAATATCTGCGGCATTGGAAGGTGCAGGAGTTGTGTTTGGTGTGCGTCACGAAGATGGCGCAGTTTTGTTTCATTGTGATGGGGAGAGACCATTGTTTATTGATGAAACAAGATCAATCATTGCAAGTGAGCCTATATTCAAAGGCAAATGGTTTTTGGTAAAAGAACAGACAAAAATGTTTCATTCTTTGCGAGGATTCATCGACAATGTAGAAGTATATGAAAAAAGCGTCGATGTTAAAGAAAAAGATCTATCTTATCCAGCATATTGTAAAGCTTGCAAAAAGACGCATTTTACTGATGCAACAGACGGACGATGTTATCGTTGTATCATCAAAGGGATTGAAGCCCCAAAGTCCACAACTTATTCTTATTCCTATTCAACCTATTACGGAGCTTCTGATACAATCCCAAAAGAAGCTCTGGTTGAATACTATTCATCATTTTACCACAATTTTGGAATTGGGATTGTGGAAGAAAAGACCAAAGATGGATATAAGATTAGAGATTTAATGACGGGTGAACTTATCGATATCGATGAAGGAATATATGACTATGTGGAGCACGATGTTTCAGAGGCTTTGAAATTGAATGAAACTTATAGGTTCACCGACAACGGACAAGTTATCTATCACAAAAAATATCTTGGCAAAAATAGCAGCAATTCTGTTTACCCCTATTTTTGTGAAGGCACATACAATTCAAAAACACCTTATAAATATGTGTTGTATGAAAAAGGGATTGAGAAAAAACTCAATCTTGAACTTTACTATGGCGTTCATGCACAATGTGAATGTTAAGTTTTAAAAGGAGGGCAAATGAATAAACCTTTGGTGGCTGTTTATGGGAGCTTGAAGCGTGGTTTTGGAAACTATGGAGTTATGGAAATGGCGGGGGGCAAATATCTTTGCACCACACGCACAAAAGAAAACAAATTTGTGATGGATGGTTGGGCTTATCCTTATGTGGTGTATTCAAATGCACCACAAAAAGGAAAAGTTGAAGTTGAAATTTTTGAAGTTGAAAATATAAAACCACTTGATCGATTAGAGGGACACCCATCATTTTATAAAAGGGAATTGGTTGAGTTTGAAAACGGAATGAGGGCTTGGATGTATATCTATCAAGGAAATATTGACCCTAACGAAAACCTTAAAAATGGCGATACATATATTTGGCAAGAAAGTTAGATTTATCTAACTTTTTATCAAACATTTAAAGGAGAAAAAAATGCTGCGATTTGATTACAAACCTACTACAAGAGAAGAGTTGGTTGAGCTTTTCAAACAGCAAGAATGGTTTGAAGAGTATGTGAAAAACACCGATAAAGATCTTGATTCTCTATTCAAATATGACTGCCCAATTGGTTGGGTTGATTTAGGTTTTATGTGGAAAGATACACCACAAGGGTATAAGTATTGGAAAGAAATCCATAATGAATGGAAAAGTAAATGTGCGCTTTATGTAGGAAGTGAAGGAGAAGACGACTTTAGACTTTTTGAGCAGAAAAGTGTAGATGTTGAAATAGATAAAATCGGTGCAGAATTTGAAAGCTCCTATGAAATCACAGAAAAAGCTTTGCATAATGGCGTGCGTATCGATAGTTCATCACGAGAAAACGCTAAAATTAAGGAACTACAATTGTCGCCAATAAATTTCGATGATTTTGATGCTTTTGTGGGAACATTTATCAAAATTTATAGAGCAGGAGGAACAAAATTCGTTCAAGGACAACACGATTCAGCATCAGGAAGTATGCATTTGCATATTTCTTTAAAAAATGAAAAGAACTTGGAAGAAGTTGCTGCACAATCTGTAAAAATGCTTGCCATTTTAAAATGGTTTCAAAGAAGAATATCTGCCCCTTATTGGAAACCTTTGTTTAGATGCGCCGTGATACCGATGGCTAAAATAACTCCAAAAGTTCCAAAAGATTCAAAATATAACGCTATCACGATCAATTGTGCAGAATATAACAAGCCTGCCACAATTGAGTTTAGAATCAATGAGAACCCTTTACCTTTATGGGTATATTTTGTTCCATTTATGCTAAAAAGAACAGATGTGGAGTTTTACAACCAAAAAGAGTATTGGTTCAAAATCAAGAGAGAATTACTTGATTGGGTGAATGAAACTTACACACACGAAGCACAAAGAAAAATCTTGTCAAAATACATCAGCTCAAATCTTGCACTAAATGCTACTTATCGTTACATCAAAGAAAATTTTAATTACTAATAAAGGAGGAAAATATGACTAATAGAGAATTGTTTATCGAATTTGCCAAAAACTCTTGGTTCAAAAGTTGGGTTATAAATGCAAAGAATAAAGGCAAAACCATAAAAATTTTTATTGATAAAGTTGAGCCGCAAGAATGGATTAATCAGGCTTTTTTGTGGGAAGATACACCAGAAGGTCATCATTTTTGGGCAGAGGTAGATGAATTTTGGAGAAAAGAATTGAAAAACATATTGTTCCAAGAAGACAAAAGTTTCAATATCGGGGTAGAATGGGAGTTTTGGACAACTAAAATGCCAAGAGATGTGTTTTACAGACACAATTTAGAAACTGAATGGTATACAGGAATGTTTGAAGCAAATAACTTCTTGGCAAAAAAGCTAAAAACGGAAGATGATATTTTTAACTTTTTCACAGAAGTCTTACAAAAAATGAAAAAAATTCAGGCAGAAATCAAAGAAGCCGGTGGAAAAATGAATATCTCTACAAGAGGGACAAAAATCGATGCAAAATCTGTTGCGTTCAATGGGCTTCATATCCATATAAGTTTGAACCACTACTACAATGCAACAAAAGATTTTTACAGAGTGGCAAGACACTCTAATTATGTAGAGTGGTTCAAACTAAAAGAGTTGCCTACTTATAGAGCAATTGTATCACATCATATTTGGGGTAGCCGAAGAAGATACGAATATAGCTATAAGCGTAAAAGAAGATACGCTCCAATCATTCTAACACAAATTCCAACAGTGGAATTCAGAATTTTTGATGTGGAAGACATCATTTATAAAACAAGGCGTAGAAAACTTGCCAAATTTCTTTATGAGCTTATATCAATGTTTGAAAATGAGAAGGAAATTCCATATAAGCGACTGCCAAGAGTAGAGAACGGAGAAAGTTTGCTTGAAATCTACAATTTATGTGATAAATTTTTGTCAAAAAAACCAAGCATCAGCTCAAAAATTGTTGAAAAAACTGATGATTATATGAAAATCATTCAAAATTATCAAATCATTGAGCTTTGCAATGTTGGATCTGATGATGAACACATCAAATTATCTGATTAACAACTACTAAAGGAGCAACAAAATGAACATTGGAATTCAGCAATATAGAAGAGGTAGCAGGTCTGCAAGACTGCTTCAAGTAGAATTGGAAAAAATATATCCTTTTGGTAGAGTGTTGCGGGCGAAACCAGACAAAGCCCGCATCAAAATTAATTGGGGATCAAGTCGTGTTATCCCCAACACATTGATTTATCTAAACCACCCACAAAAGGTTAAATATGCTATCGACAAACGGCTAACTTTTGAAAAACTTAATGGAAAAGTGCCTGTCCCACCATTTACAACAGATGAAGAGGAGGCTTACAATTGGGTTACTGAAAATGAATGGAAGTTGGTAGCACGATTGAAACCAAATGGGGCGCACGGGGAAGGAATAAAAATCATCAGAAGTGTAGATGAATTTGAAGAAGCTCCACTTTATACACGATTTTTCCCGAGAAAAAAGGAATATCGTGTTATTATTTGCGGAAATCATATAGTTGCCTATATGCGAAAAATTTTAAAACCAGAATTGAGAGAAAGGGGAGAGGGTCATAGTGAAATCAGAAATTCAGATAGATATGTTTTTGTGAATTTGAAACCAGAAGCGGTTCAGACAAGAGGTGCGTTAAAAGAAATAGCTTTTGCAACAAAAGAAGCTATGGAGCTTGATTTTTGTGCAATTGATGTGATAAAAAATCTACAAAATGGGCAATTTTATGTGCTTGAAGTAAACACAGCTTTCGGTTTAGGGGAAAACAATGCACGAAAAATGGCGAGAGCAATTGTTAGTTTGCTTGGAGAAACAAAATTGAAAAGAGTTTTGGAAACAACTAAACTAAATTCAGGGGGGTAGTATGAATCAAACAATGATTTTGGTTGATATGTTAGTAGTAGTAATTATAGTAGTCGTTACAATTGTATTACTTGAAATTCGTAAAAAATAAAGGAGGAAAAAATGGTTACTTATACAATAAAAGAAACAAAAAGTTGGGAGGAATTGTTTGAACTTTTTACACAACAGAAATGGTTTAAAAAGTTAGAAGAGCAAATGAGAATGAGTATGGAAGATCTCACATCTTACCCACCACATGAGTGGGTAGATATGGCAATGTATTGGGCACACACAAAAGAAGGCTTTGTATATTGGCAAAAAATACACAATGAATGGAAAGATATGGCAACAAATCTAAAAGTATTAAAAGATGGGTATGTTATTAAGCAGACATACACCAATATTCCAGACAATATAAATAAACAAGTAGAAGTCAAAATCAATAAAATAGGTGCTGAATTTGAAAGTTGTAGAAGCGTTATAAATAAAATTCGTAGTGAAAATTTTGTAGAAGGTTTAACTTCAGAAAATTACAGAATAAAAGAGGCACAAATTGTGCCAATTGATTTTAATGATTTTAAAACTTTTCTTAAAATTTACACAACTATTTATAAAGCAGGCGGAAAAAGATTTGTAGTTGGAGCTGAAGATCGATATGCTGGAAGTATGCACTTACATATCTCTTTAGACAAAATGCCTGAAAATATTAATGCTTTTTCTAAACTTCTTGCAATTCCAAGATGGTTTCAAAGAAAAGATAATGAAAAAAGTGTATGGAAACCTATGTTTAGAGATGCTATTTATAGAAGAGCACTCCCTAATTTTGTGCTTTATCATTCTTCAAAAGAAGATGCCATCACTATAAACCCCGAAGACTATAACAAGCCAACCACAATTGAGTTTAGAATCAACGAAAATGCACTTCCATTGTGGGTATATTTTGTTCCATTTATGCTGAAAAGAACAGATGTAGATTTTACAGATCAAAGAAAATATTGGTTCAAAATCAGAAAAGAATTGCAAAATTGGGTGAATGAAACTTATAAAGATGATATGCAAAGAGATATACTATCATTTTACATCAAGAGCAATTTAAACATCAAAAAAACTTATCGTTATATCAAAGAAAATTATATTATATAAAAGGAGGAATATGGATATGAATAGTAATGAAAATAAAAAAATCATAAATTTAACTCACCACCCTATTACAATTATGAATAAAAAAGGTGAATTAGTAACAATTCCACCATCAGGGCAAATAGCAAGAGCAGATTTTGATGTGATTCAGGTTGATGAGATTGACAATATCCCTATTTATGAGATAAAATACAAGAACATAGTTGGCTTACCAGAGCCAAAGGAAGGAGTTATTTATGTAGTATCAGCAATTATGAAAAATGCGGTGCCAGACCGGCGAGATGTTGTAGCCACATTCAATGTGGACAGAATTGATGGTAAGCCTACACATTGTAAAGGCTTTAGAGTAAATGGTTAAAAATTAAAGGAGTGAAAAATGAAAATCATACTCAAAGAAAAAGATAAAATTACCGCCGAAATTAATATCACTACAGAAGAAGTTGTTTCTATTCTTAATACACTCGCGGCAAATAAATTAAAAACAAATAAAAAGTTATTTATCATTAAATTTGATATTGATACTGATATGGATTTCGGAGTAAAGATGTCAGAAGGCGAGTGTAATGAATTTGGTTGGGTTGATATTATAGAAATAGAAGCAAATAATAGAGAAGAAGCATTTGAAATTTTAAGAAAAAAAGTTCTTGATATGATATGTAAACCAAAACATGATTTTGTTTTTGAATCAATAAACAGAATGTTTGATGCAGAAAAAGAAAATTTTATAAAAAATGGCAAATTCAACTTACATGGCAATTGGGATAATAGTTATTTTAAAATAATCAGAGAGGTTGATCAATGTGAATAAGATTAATTAAAAGACTATACATTGTAAAAATTTTATAATAAACAATTAAAAGGAGGTTAAAATGTATTTAGAAATTGTAGGGATTGCTACTATCATTATGTATTTTATGTTGATTATCAAAACGAAGATGTTTCACGAGGTTATCCAAGATTTAAAAGATGAATTTGAAGAACCAAAAATAAATCTTGGATTAGTATTTACATTGATTACTATTTTAATTTTTTACACAATAATTGGCTTTATTCCAGGCATCAATTTATTTGTGTTTGGGTTAACAGTAGGATACCACGATATCGAAATTGATAACCCATTTTATAAAGGAGATAAAAATGATTGAACTAAATAACGAAAACGCAAAAGAACTTTTGACAGAAGCTATTGCATTTATGGGAGCTGATGATGCTTGGTTTTTAGCAGAAGTGTTACATATTGCAACAGGCATTAATTTCAAAAATTTATCAAGTTTAGCTGATTACTTTGCAAGCTCCACATTTACAGAAGATGAAAAAGAAGCTTTAGTATTCTTGTTCGTAGTTAAAGGACTTGCAAATTCAACTGATATGTCAATAAAAGAATTGCTACTAAAAGATGCAGATGAGTTGTTAATGTTAGCTAAAGAAAAAATAGTTGAAAAAATTAAGGAGGCACAAAATGAAATATGATAAAGAAGCTGTAAAAAAATGGCTTGAAAATGAGTATGTGGGCACGGATGATTTTGTAGAGTGGTTAGAAGAAAATGATTTGTTGCTTGATGTTGTTGATTTAGCTCTTGAACATGGGCTGATAACAGAAATGTGGAATGAATTTATAGATAGTTATACAGATGGTTACATAGCAACTCTTGAAGAAAGAGAATATGAAGAAAGAATAGAGAGGGAAGCCCTCAAAAAATTCAATATGATGTGAAACCTTATAGAATTGATTTTAAGCGATTTTTTGCCTTCACCTATACCTAACCATAGGTGAAGGGGAGATCGTTCAATAGCGTGGACGCTAGACCCATTTATGAGCGTGTTATGATTTTAAGCAGAATAAAAGGAGGGTAAAATGTCTTTAAAAATAACATTTGGTAAAGAAAAGTTTTGGGGAATTGACATTATCCCTATTCAAACAGAACTTTTAGTTAAAAATGAGATTGAAAATCATTTTGCTAAAATTTTTTCAAAGGTGGAAGATGATGTGCTTATAAATATTAAAAATGTTGAGATAAAGTTTAAGAAAGAAAAAACTTATGCAATTGTTTCATACACTTTTAGTTTACTAAAAGATGAAAAACCTACTAAACCATATTTGTAAAAAAGGTAAAGTAACTAACACACTATACTTATATGGTAATGTACCACTTTTGTAAGTAGAGCATACACACTATACTTATATGGTAATGTACCACCAAAAAGCCCGTAAATAAGGGAAAACTAAAACAAGGAGGTTAAAATGGGGCTTGATATGTATCTATATAAAGTAGATGAAAATTATATACAAAAAAGCAAATTAAAAGAGAAAAGTGAAAAACTTCTTTCAGAGTTGTTTGCTGTGTTACCAGAAAAACATAAAAAAATATTGATAGAATATCTTACTATCCAAAACAAGTTATATACTGAAAAAGAAAAAGATCCATATGAAATCATTTATTGGAGAAAAGCAAATGCAATTTTTAAATGGATTGATACGCATATTAAAAAAATTGAAAATCTTGAAGAAATACCAATTACAAAAGAACAATTGTTACAATTGAAAAAGGATTGTGAAAAAGCAATTGAGGCGTATAAAAAAGGAGATATAGAAACTTGTAAAAAAATTATGCCTACACAAGAGGGATTTTTCTTTGGAAGCACTGAATATGATGAATGGTATTTAAAAGAACTTGAATATACAGTTGAAGAAATTAAAAATAAAATTGAGAATAAAGACCATAAATGGTACATTTTTCAAGCTTGGTGGTAAATTAAAATAAGGAGGAAAAAATGGAAAGATTTATCGAATTGATTGAAGCTTTGAATGAAGCAAGACAAAATATGACGGGACTAAAATTGTGGCTCTCGCAAAAAGAAGTTGTAGAATACTTCAATTGGAAACAAGAAAATGAAAAAGATAGAACAGCAATGGACAAAGTGATTGCACAATTGAAAATGCAAGATGAAGAATGGCTTTTAAAAGAAAGTGAATATTATCAATGGAAAAATAGATATGAATATGTGAAAAATGTTTACGATATAGCTTCAGGAATGTTAAATAACCCCGACAATTTTACGAAAGATGATATTTATAGTTTTATTTCACAAGCACTTTAAAAAGGAAGTAAAATGAAAATATATGCCGTAGTAATGCACGATAAGTATAACTCATCAGTTAAATTGTATACTTCAAGAAAAGAGGCAGAGAAAAGTATAAGTGAATTTGAAACAGCAGGAGTTACTTTAGGTTATGAGCTTTCCACTGATTTGTATAATGCTGATAAAATATATTTACGCAAAGGAGAAGACACAATAAAATTATACATAAAAGAATTTGAACTTGAAAATCAAAGTTGAGTGTAGTAGACTCAAAATTGCTCGTAGAATTGATTTTAAGCGATTTTTTGCCTTCACCTATGGTTAGGTATAGGTGAAGGGGAGATCGTTCAATAGCGTGGACGCTAGACCCCTTTATGAATGTGTTATGATTTTAAGTAGAATAAAAGGAGGGTAAAATGGAAAATTATATAAAAAATTATTTCAAAGATGCAAAAGTTGGAGATAAAGTTATAGATATTTTGCGAATGAAAGAAGGTAAGATTATAAAAATTGATAAAAAATTAGATTATCCAATAAAAGTCAAGTTTACAGATGGAGAGACAAAGGTATACACAATTGATGGTATTGAAGATGTTACTATGTATAAAACACAAACACTTTTTTTCAGTGGTTATGAACCAGAAATAAATATTCCAGAACCGCCAGAAAAGAAATTCAAATTAGAATATGAAGATAAAAACGAAAATTTTGTTATTGGGTATTTAGAGATTGTGAAATATGATAGCTTTTATAGATCCTTCACAGATAAAGAAAGTTTTGCAAAATTCGGTAGATTGAGGAAAACAGAAGAAGCCGCTAAACAAGCGTTCAACCTGCAAACAAGAGTGATGCGTTTACACGCTCTTGCAGAGCAATTGGGCGGGCTGAAAGAGTTTAAAGAAGGTGAAGATAACTACTACATATGTAAAACACCAGATAAGTACGAAGTGAGAAGTAGTAACGCAATAGACGGATTAACTGTTGTATGGATGACTAAAGAGTGTGCAGAAAAAGTTTGTGAATTGTTAAATAATAATGAATTCAATTTAGAGGTTGAAAATGAAAACACTTAAATTTAGAGCTTGGGACGCTAAAAGAAAAGAAATATTTATTCCTGAAGCTATCGTGAACGCTAAAGACTATGGAAGCGAAGAATATTATAAGGAAGGAGGATTTTATTATGCAGATGTATGGTATGGAACGGAAATAAGGGACATCAAACCAGATATAATATTGATGCAATATGTAGGTATAAAAGATAGAAACGGAAAAGAAATTTATGAAGGAGATATTATCAAACATTTTGCTGGTGAATTAGGTGTTGTAAAGTTTAAAGATGGCTGTTTTGGGGTAGAGTGGTTAAATGGTGATTTCAGGATAAGTGTTCCATTTGAACACCATACTATAATCGGGAATATTTACGAAAATCCAGAGTTACTAAAAGTAAAAAATAAAAACCTAAAGGAGAAATAAAATGAAAAAGTTTATTGTATTTGGTTTTATAATCTCAAGTCTGTTTGCTGGAAGTGTAGAAGTTTGTAAAAACTATGCTTTTATTTATGAAACTACAGCTAAAATGAGAGATGCCGGTATAACAAAAAGAGAATATATAGAAGCAGTTTTGAAATCAGAAGGAGATGTAAAAACAAGAAGTATGCTGATTGAAATCGCTAATGGAGTGTATGAAGCAAAACATTTGACACCAAAACAAATTGCAAATATTGCATTTTCTGCTTGTATGAAAATCAAAAAATAAGGATACAAAATGAACAACATCACTTCTAAATTTTGTGAAGCGATGGAAAACAAAGGCACAAAACAAGCTAAAAAGGTAATTCAATACCTTAATCAAGATAAATTAACAATCTGGACAGATGATTATGTGGTATATATAGAACACACTGACGATATTCCTTCTTATGTTAGAAAAGAGTTGCTCAAATTTGTTAAAGAACTTGGACTAAAATTTTGGTATGAATAAAAGGAGATAAAATGTTTGTAGAAAGTGTTATGGAAAAAATTGAACAATATCTTGATAATAAAGATTACATTCAAATTGCAAAACTTTTGGGTGGTATGCAAAGTGTTATAGAATTGAATAAAAATAAAGCTAAAACACAAGAGGAAAAAGATTTGGTAGAAGTGCTTGATCTTTTTGTGTTGGTTTCAGAAAAATTGTTAGAACGACTACAAAAATGTGAACAAAATCAAAGTTGAGTGTAGTAGACTCAAAATTGCTCATAGAATTGATTTTAAGCGATTTTTTTCTTCACCTATATAAAACCATTCGGAAAGAAAAAAAATTCAATAGCGTGGACGCTAGACCCCTTTATGAATGTGTTATGATTTTAGGTAACAAAAATTTGAAATTGAAAGGAGAAATTATGGCATTTAATGATTTGATTGTTAAAATTGAGACAGAACAATTTGTGAAAAGTATGTTTGACAAAAGTAAGAAAAAGAAAGAGAAAAAGAAGTCAGAGCGACGGCGAGACTATATCTCTATAAAACAATCTAATTAGAAGTTAGTATTTACACTCTATCTTTAGCTCTATCTAAAGCTTATATTAGTTAAATTTAATTAAGCTAAAGAGCATACACACTATACTTATATGGTAATGTACCACTTTTGTAAGTAGAGCATACACACTATACTTATATGGTAATGTACCACTTTTAACCCCTTAAAATGGGGCTTTTAGACTTTGCAGTATCAGGAGGTAAAAATGCTACAAGAAAAAATCAAAGTGCTTGAAGAGTATAAAGAACAATATGGTTATGCAGGAAGGTGGTGGTACCTTCCTATTGTAAATAAATTGGTTAAAATTTTAGACTATAAACTAAATGATGATGGCGTTACATTTTCGATGTTGCTCGAAACAGACAAGGGGGATATTATAGTTGGATATGGGGTTATCTTAATAAAAAAGGTTTTTATCTATAAGTATGTTCCAGCTTAATCTAAAGCTTATATTAGTTAAATTTAGTTAAGTTAAAGAACTAACACACTATACTTATATGGTAATGTACCACTTTTGTAAGTGTAGTAAACCCTATCTTTAGTTCTATCTAACTATAAGCTTTCTATTATCTAACTATACACCTCAATAGAGGAACATACACACTATACTTATATGGTAATGTACCACTTTTGTAAGTAGAGTTAACACACTATACTTATATGGTAATGTACCACTTTTGAAAGGATTGAAAATGCCCGCAAATAAGGCACTTTCACTATATTGTGAGAGTGATGGCGATGTTGTAGCTGTTGACTATTCAGATATCGAAGTTAAAACAAAAATAGCAGAAGCTTTGATGCAAGATTTGTTAGATGGATGTGAGTTGGTTTTGCCGCACCCAATTGAAATTCATTGTGAAAATTTACATAGTGAATTTATTTTTTATGTAGATCCATCAAGGTATATAGATTTAATTCGTGCTTGTGTTATAAGAAATAAGCACTTGACAAAAGATGAAAAACAGCGTATAATGTTAAAACTAAATGAATACAATCAAACTATTTGGAAAGGATTTGAATGACAGTAAAAGAAGTAGAAAAGAAATATGAAACTAAACTTGAAAAAGTATCTAATTCAGTTTGGAGTGATGGGTATTTACACTACACAACAACAGACCCAGATATTGTGGAAGAATATGTAGATTTTATGAATGATTTGATAAAAATTAAAAAGAGTGGTAATCTTGAAGCTTTTAGGATGATGAATGCAGATGACGCGGTATTATGCAAATTTATTGACGCAATAGCAGAAGATGAAATAAATGATATTCAAATTATTGAAAAAGGAGATGATTTTGTGGTATTTACTGATACCACAACAAAATTACATAAATAAGGGACGCAAATGAAATTGAAGTTGTCTGATAAAATTTATCTGCCAATTGAATATATGCCTCATTTAAATATCCAAAAATATTTTTATTTGAGTAAGCAGGGGAAGACAGTTTCCTCTGCTTCTATCAATGAAAAATTTGTTGAACTTCCGAGAAATAAACGCAAGTTTCTTGATAATTTTGCACTCAAAGATGTTGAGTTTGATGAATTTTTTGTTGAAGAAAAGTTTTCAAATGATTTTGTGATGGACAAAAATTTTGTTCCAAGACCTCAACAAGAAGAAATTGTACAAAAAATTTTAGAAAATGTTACAAAAGGTAACAATGATTTGATAATTGAAATGCAAACAGGGGGCGGAAAAACTGCAATGCTTCCTTATTTGTTATCAAAATTACAAACAAAAACTTTGATATTGGTTGATATGAAACTTCTTGCAGATCAAATGGTAGAAGCATTTGAACTTTTTACTACAAAATGCGATTATCAAGTTATTGACAAAAATTTTAAAGAGGTAAAAGATGTAAACATTGCTACACTTCAATTTTTGAACAGACACCCAGAAATTGTAGAGCAATTAAGAGAACATATTGGATTAGTTATTCTTGATGAAGCACATATTGTTGCGGCAGAAACTATCAAGACAATTGTTCAGCAATTTCCTTCAAAGTATAGAATAGGTTTGTCTGCTACACCTTCAAGGTCTGATGGGCTTGATGGCATTCTTCACGACATATTTCCCACTAAAATCACCACTATTGCTGAAGCTGTTGTTCCTATTGAACTTATAACTATTTTGTGTGAACATACCGCTTATGGGGATAGTTATCGTGAAGTTGTTAAAAAATTAATTTTCAATTTTTATTTAGAATATATCATAAAAATTGTAGAATATCTTGTGAAAAAAGATAAATCGATTATGATAGCTGTCGATGATATTGATATTCAAAATATGTTAGTAAAATTATTTGAGCATTATGGTTCAGCTGCTATTAATTCTAAAATACCAAAAAAAGAAAGAGATAAGATATTACAAGATTATGATGATGGGAAAATAAAAGTTCTTGTTGGTTATAAAGTGTTAGGTAAAGGTATTAATATCCCAAGAATTGAAGTGCTTATTAATTTGTTTGCGGCAACAACAAAAGAAAATCTTGAGCAATTGATAGGGCGATTGAATAGACAACATAAAGATAAAAAGAAAGCTTATTATATTGAGTTTGTATTGTCTAATATGTTTCATAGGCAATATATGACAAAGATGAGCACATTGAAATATATTGCCGAAAAAATGAACATTTCTTTTAAAAAAATAACTTTAGATAGATTTTTAGAAAAATTAAAATAAGGATTGAGTATGTATGCTCCGCTTTTGTTTAAAAAGATGTTAGAAGAGAAAAAGTATATAAAACTTTTCAGATATGGAGATAAAGAATTTGCAGATTTACTTTTTCTTTATAAAAACCCATTTATAAAATATCGCTCAATTGATTTTCAACCAAATGGAAATTTGGTAAAAAAGAATAGGCACAATATTTTTATACATATGTTTCAACAATATGTGTCATATCAAATTTCTGAAGAAGAAATGCAAGCTTTTTTAAATAGTTGCGATGTACATTCTCAAATTATTTATGTTGGTTTATTGAATAATTCTTTTACTTTAAACATTAAAAAACGAGATGTAAACAATTACTTTCCAAACACAATACCATCTTATAAAAAATTTGAAAATACATTTGATGTTAATGATATGAATAAAGTTAAATTGTATAATACGAGCAGAGGCAGAATAGTGCATATTCTTAAACATAAAAATTTTGTGTTTATGACAACAAGAAATAAAGGAATATTTAATAAAGAAATTTACAATGTTATAAAGACTTTGCCTGTTGAATCGTGTTATATGTTTGGTGTTTTGAAAGATAATAAATTTGAATTGATAAATTTTAGTCTTGATTATAATCAAGACCCTATACAAAGCTCCATTAATTACCTTAATTTTAGGAAATTTTTAAAGAAAAATTTCATTTTGTTAGAGCCAAGTGAAACATTCAGTGGTAATATTGTAGTAGATTATGAGAACAGATTATATCAATCTTTGAGATAAAGGAGTTAAATGTTCGGAATTGCTTATACAATCAAAAAAGATGATAAAGGAAATGTAAATATACCTATTGAAAGAGTTGTTTATGAAGAAGAATTGTATAAAGACAGAGATAAAGTTACAATGAAATATGTTTTTGATGATTATAGTTCAATTATAGTTTTGTTTTCAAAGAATGGCGATATAATTGTGGAACGAGAAACAGCAAAATATGAATAAAGGAGAATAAATGCACCCATCTCAAATATTAAAAATGAAAAGTGATGATGAAAATTACACCCCGCCATCTTTAATAATGCCTATTCTGAAAGAGTTAGCAAATTTCAAAAAAAGAAAAGGTTTAGACAATGTTACAATATGGTGTCCATTTGATTTAGAAAAAACATTGAAAATAGATGGTGTTATTTACCCAAAATCTTTGTATGTAAAAATATTTAGAGATTTTGGGTATAATGTTATAGCTTCTCATATTCTAACAGGTCAAGATTTCTTTGAATATGAGCCATTAGAGCATTATGATGTTATTATTTCAAACCCACCATTTAAAAATAAGAGATTGTTTTTTGAAAGAGCAATATTATTTAAAAAACCTTTTGCTTTAGTATCTATTGCTACTTGGCTAAATGATAATGGTGTTAACAATGTGTTCAAAGATATAGATTTGCAATTATTGATACCAAATAATAGGGTGAGTTTTTTTACAAGTGAAGGGTATAAGAAAAGTAGACCATCTTTTAAAAGTATATACTATTGTTATGATTTTTTAGATAAACCTATAAAATTTTGCGATGTAAATATAAAGCATGACGAAGAATTTGTTGCAAAATTTTTAGATGAAATTAAAAAGGAAATAGAATGAAAAAATTTCTGTCAATACTTTTAATATTGTCGGGTTTGTTTGCAAACTCTTTAGACAATGAACTGAAAAGTCTAACACCAAAACAAAGATATGTTATGCACTATGTTTTTTATAAAACAAAACAATTTAATTTAGGTTATACGATGACTGCTATTGCTTGGCAAGAAAGTAAATTTGGAAAATACCCTATCAATATCCATGACCCGTCTTGCGGAATCTTTCATATAATGCCAAAATATCAGACAGATAATAGATGGAAACAATCAAGAATGTGTGAAAGGTTAATAGCAGATAAAGACTTTTCAATTGCAACAGCATTATCTGTATTTAAATATTGGTATAATTATTGGAGATCAAAAGGTTATTCTAAAAAATTAAGTTGGAAGAAAGCTATTATGAGTTATAATGGTGGGGTAAAAGGAAATAAAAAATATTATCAACAAATTGTTAGAAAAATAAAAGCTTTGAGAAAGGTATTAAAATGACAAATATATTGACAGAAATTAGATTACTTGAATTGTTGTTTTTAGTTGTTGTAATTACATCTGTTGTTTATTATTTTATTGGTGGAACAAAAGATAATTTGAAAGGACGAAAATGACAATTAAAGTTTTTGAAAATGGATATGTAACTGATGAAGTTAGTACCATAAAACCTTATGAAGCAAATACAAGCGAGGAGAACAGAATTAAGTTTGTAACAGATTGCGCTGCTATTAGTAGGGGGAAGACTGAAAGCAATAATCCTAAAAAAAGATATGAGCATTTGTTGAAAGAAGCTGCCCCAAATGAATGTGGAGTAAATTGTGAAGGAGTTGCAGGAAGACCTTTTGAATTTTTGCCAATTGTTATCACAGAAAGTGAGTTGCAAGCCTTAAAAGCTATTTATTGGTTTGAAGAGATGGCATTTTATAGATTTGCTTATTATGATGATGGGTTTAAAGATGGGGTAGAAAAATATTACACTAATGCAAGGGTTTTATTAAATCTTGGTGTGGATGATGATTATTTGCCTTTTAACACAGAAGATGAATTGAAATATTTTAAAGTAGTAAAAGTAAAAGCACCATATTTTGTTTTTGCTCAAATTAGAACACACTGTATGATTAGCCAAATTGCGGCAAGTGCAAGGGTGATCGAGGAAAATGAAATTTGGTTGCCAGATGATTTTGAAGAAAGACTAGAAGAGAACTGGGGTTATTGTGATTATATTGCGATGACAAAAGGATTATGTATTCCTTCTGATGTAGATGATAAAGCTAAATTTATTTCATCTTTTATTAAAAAAGAGTGGAGACATTTTTCAGTATATGCTCTACAAAATTTATTCAAAAAACTTGGCTACAAAAGAGAGATTTGGCAAAGGTATCCACAACATGCACTTTATAAAACTTGGGTAATGGCTGGCTGGTTAAATGATCCAAAGGTGTGGAATCACTTTTTTCTTGAGCGAGGAGTATTTGATGACAAATATAAAAATTGGGTTCAGCCAGAAACGAAACAAATTGCAAAAGCTATCTATAAAGTTATTATGAAAGGGAAATAAAATGAAAACAATTTTTATAGAATTAACAGAAAAAGAAATTGAAATAATTGATGATGCTATTGAAGATGCTGGTGGTTATGCAAATGAAATGTATGATAGAATAAAAAAAGAATCATATAAGAAGTTATCAAAACAATATTGGGAATTTTTAGATGTATTTAGAGCTAAAATTAAAAATGGTTTGAAAAAAGTAAAATGTGAAAAATGTAATGGATATGGCGAGATAAAAGGGCATGGCGCTTTTGGTGAAACAGAATATTCAACTTGTTGTTGGTGTAGAGGAAAAGGATATTATTATGCACGAAAAGGTTGAAAAATATCTACAATCAATGTGTGATAAATATGATATTGGTATGACAATTACAAAAGTAAATGTTGACATATTTAAAGTTTCTTGGTATAATAGTGAAATTGAGATATCTAACACTTTTAGGTATGATGAAGAGTTAGATATTCTTTTTATAAAGAATCAATATGGATTTTTTGTAGAAGATTTATCATATAAAAGGAATATGAATGACACTATTGCCGATCAATAAGAACAATGATGTAGAAATGCTTATCATTGTCCCTCAAACAATTGGAGATAATTTGTCTGGAATTATCTCCAATTATCTTGCACCTCTCGGATCTTCTAATGCTACAAAAGTTTTAGTTGCTTCTGTGTATACACCTACAAAAGGCGTGCTTAAGAAAGCTATTTTTGAAGAAGAATGGGGACAAATAGAAGAAGTAATTGAAACATATGATATAAAGTATATTGCAATTGCTCAACCAGATTATTTCAACAAAATTTTGAAAGCAAAAAAGAAACTACCTTTTGAAAGATTGATAGGTGATGTTAAAGAAATTGATGGTATTAAGATAACACCAATTTTAAATTATCTTGCAGTGTCTATAACACCATCTAAAAAGAAGTTGTTGCAACGATCTGTTGATACAATGAAAGCTTTGCTTGATGGAACATATACAGATAATAGAGAAGAATTTTTAAAAAGTTTGAAAATTGAAGTTGTAAAAGATTTTGATAGAGCATATGAATTGTTGAAAAAATATAGTAAAGAAGATAAGTTGGCGGTAGATATTGAAACATCTGGTTTAAAGTGGTATGAAGATGAGTTATTGACTATAGCTTTTTCTAAAAATGAAACTGAAGGTTTTTGTGTTGCTTTGCACGAAAAGTTCAGTAGTGATTGGTATAAAAATAGAAAATTGGTTAAAAGATTTTTTGAACAATATAGAGGGAAGGTTATAGGGTTCAACTTTGCATTTGACTTGCAATTTATTGTTAAAGCTTTGTGGATGAATGGGTTGTCAGATATTGATAATATGATTAAAGGTGTTAACTATTTTGATTTAGAAGATGCTCGTGTTATTGCGTATTTAGTGTTGAACAATGTTGACAGACCAGCACTTGATTTGAAAACATTAGCAAATATTAAATATGGTGAGTGGGATAAAGATATAGATCAATCTAAACTTTTATATTATAAATTTGAAGTTGTTGGTAGATATAATGTAATAGATACTTGCGCAACTATGTATGTTTATAATGAATATAATAGACGATTAGATGAAGAAGAACAAAGAGAATTATATGAAACTATTTATAAGCCTTTTATGCCTGCTATTATTAAAATGCAAATGCAAGGGCTAACAATAGATAAAGATCAGCTTGTAGAATTAGATGAACACTTAACAGAAATTTATAATAAAAATAAAGAATTTTTAGAGCAGACAGAAGAAGTTAAAGAAACGATAGAATTGTTAAAAGAGGAGGCTAAATTAAAAGGTAAAAGACAAACAGAAATTGATAAAATTAAATTTAACCCAAAAAGCACTATACAATTACAAAAATTATTGTATGAAGTTATGAATTTGCCTATATTAAATAGAACAGATACAGGCAATCCAAGTGCGGATAAAAATACACTATTTTTGTTGTTAAAAATGTATGATGAAGACAGTAAAGAATATAAAATTATTAATGCTTTATATGAAATAGCTTTAATGAAAAATGTGCAAAGTTCTTTTGCTCATAAAATGCCAAAAATTGCTATTAAAAACGAAAAAGGTGATTGGAAAATTTATTCCAATTATAATGTAGCTAAAGTAGTGTCTGGCAGATTAAGTAGTAGTGGGTCGTTGAATCTCCAGAATCTACCTTCTGGGTCATCATACGGAAGTTATATAAAAAAAAGCTTAATTGCTGAAAAAGGTTATATAATAGGGTATGTTGATTATTCTAGCCTTGAAAATAGAGTTATGGCTAATTTTATAAACTCATACAATATGAAAAAAGTTTATAAAGAAGGTTTTGATAGTCATATGTTTAACCTTGTACGATTGAGACCTAATCTGCTTAAAGAAAAAGGTATAGATATTGATATTAACGATCCAGAACAAGTTAACGCTTTAAAAGAAGAATTGAAAAAAGAAAGAAATGCTATAAAACCAGCTGTATTTTCATTATTATATTTTTCGTCAGCTAAAGGTCTTGCTAATACTTTGAAAATACCAGAACAAGAAGCAGAAAGTTTGTACGAAGAATTTCATAAAACTTATCCAGAACTAAATGAATATATTGATAAAGTAGAAGAAGAATTATTGGAAAAAGGATATTGCACTGCTGTTATGGGTATGCGTATAAGATGTGATTTAAGTAGTATTAAAAATAAACAAAAATATGCAAAGGCATTGAGAACGGTTGGTAATGCTTTGATACAAAATTCTGGTTTATTAATGGTAAGAAGTATAGCAAAATTTCAACAATGGATTGAAAATAATAATTTACAGTTAGATGTCAGACCATTTATGACTACACATGATTCTTTAGGGTTTTATGTAAAACCAGATGTTAATATTATTTATAAAGTAAATGAAAAATTAATAGAGATTTTGTTAGAACCTTATCCGACAATGGATATACCAAATGAGGCTGAAATAGAAATTGGGAAAAATCTTAATGATTTGATTGTTATATCTAATAATGCAACTAAAGAAGAAATTAAAGAAAAATTGGATATAATCATGAAAGGATGATAAAATGAGTATAGAAATATGGAAACCTATTAAAGATTTTGATGGGTATTTTATATCTAACTTTGGCAGAGTTAAAAATAGTAAAGGCAAAATATTGAAATATTATGTGCAGAATAGCGGCTATCAAGTAATTAAACTACATAAAAATAAAAAAGGACATCATAAATTAATTCATAGATTGGTCGCAGAAACATTTATAGATAATCCCAATAATAAACCAGAAGTAAATCATAAAGATGGAAATAAACAAAATAATAAGGTTGAGAATTTAGAGTGGGTTACACCATCAGAAAATAGAAAGCACGCAATAGAATTAGGACTTTATGATAAAATTTTTACTATAAAAAGTAGTTTAGGTATGAAAATAGGAAAAACATCTAAATATAGATATGTTACTTATGATAAAAGCAGACAAAAATATGCTGGCACAATTAGAAGAAATGGTATTAATTACAAACAAAAACGCTTCAATACAGAAGAAGAAGCCGCAATGTGGGCAAATTTTTTGATTTATTATTTCAATATAGAAGACGCTATATTTAATAAAGTTGCTCCGCAAAAACTTAAAGGGACTATATTTGATATAAATATCTATAAATAAAAGGAAATACAAATGTCTAAAGGAATTTTAACTGCATTGAAATATTCTTGCAAAACAGCTGAAGGTGATGAGTGCTACACTCCTCCTTATGCTGTTGAGCCTTTACTAGAATTTTTACCTAAAGATAAAATTATATACGAAGCTACAAGTGGAATAAGCTTAAACATAGTTAACTATCTAAACGAACAAGGCTATAAATGTATTCCAAGCGAGGAAAGAGATTTTTTACAAG
>Ga0256843_1001021_pt1 | contig 22742 bp, 20 predicted proteins | sample AlvinellametaG_FD_191572 | JGI IMG/M metagenome (GOLD analysis project Ga0256843, IMG submission 191572) | Pompeii worm associated microbial communities from hydrothermal vent at the East Pacific Rise, Pacific Ocean - Alvinella | ecosystem: Host-associated > Annelida > Integument > Unclassified ... | reverse complement strand
TTCAAGTTTTTCAGGTGGCAAATCGAAACTATTTTTGCTTGCTTCTCTTGTTTCAAAAAGTTTTTTGATTTGAACATAAGTACTAACCATTGTAGTCTCAGGAACAGCATTTGCAATATCTTCTTTGCTCATATTGATAATATTGTCTAAAATTTTTTGGTGATTTGCTCTTAGTTGGTCATTAAAAAGTTGAAGTCTATATTCAAGTCTTTTTAATTCTCTTTCAAATCCATCATCACTCTTTAGAGCTGTTTCCATCGCCTTTACAAGTTCATTAATAAGTTTACTTGTTGGACCAAGATTTAAAAGAGCCTCTTTTAATTTATCTTTTTTATAAGCTACTTTTAATCTTTGATGAAAGATTGTAATTTCATCAGCTCCTTCTTCTTGAAGTTTAAAAAGTTTATTTCTCTCTTTTAGCCACTCTTTTTTAGCTTTTTCCAATGCATTAAAACTCTCAATTACTTGAGATTCTCTTTTGCTAATTTTTTTGTTTTTCAAAGAGCTTTCATCATCAAGTTCATCTTCTTCGATATCATCATCAGAGATATCTTCAAAACTTTTAAATAACTCTTTTACTCTTCTTTCACGATTAAGTAGCGGCTCTTTATAATTTAAAATATAATCAATTAAATAAGGAACAGAACAGATTGCATCAATTATAATATCTTCTCCTTCTTCAATCTGTTTGCTAAGCTCAATCTCTTCTTCTTTTGTCAAAAGTGGAATTTTGCCCATCTCTCTAAGATACATTCTAACTGGGCTATCACTTCTACTCCATTCAAGAAGCTCTTTTTCTTTTGTAATATCAAATTCATCTTCAATTTCTCCATCACTAAGCTTTTTTCTAGCTTCTTCTTTTTTCTTATCTTCTTTAATTGTTAGATGTTTAGCATGTTCTGAAGCAGATACAATTTTGATATCTTTAGATTTTGCAAGATTTAAAATTTTTTTTGCTTGAGCAAGCGTTGGAGCTTTTTCAAACTCTTTTGCAAGATTTTCAAAAGTAACCAATTCACCTTTTTTTGTGTTACTCAATAACTCTTCAATGCTTTTTACTGGATCTTTTTTTACTGTATTTGCCATATTGTAGTAGCTCCTATGAGGGTTTTTGCAGATTAATTGTAGTAATTTGTGACAGCCACCTACGCCAAAAGGAACATATATTATACCAAAAATTATTTTTTTGTCAAGAAAAAAGTAAAAAAAATTAATATTTTTTTGATAAAATATCCCTTTGGGAGCAAAAATGAAAAGTTTAAATGATTTTCTAAGCTTTAAAAGCTTTATTTCAATTGAAGTTTTAATCTTTTTTTACTATTTAGGAGCTATTTTTTTACCTTTTATTTTAGCTTTATTTTTTTATAAATCAAAAGCTTTTTTGTTAAGCAAAAAGTTTTTAGATAAAACACAAAGGAAAATCTATTTTATTTTAGCTTTTATAATAAGTTTTATTTTGGCAGAGATTTTTTGGAGAATTGGATTTGAGGCAATTATTGGATATTTTCAGATGATTCAAGCCATAAAATCTAATACCCGTTCATTTTGACAAGCTGAAAATATTCTCTTTGGAGTTTCATATTTTCCTTTTGAAGTCTTTTTTTTTCATCTTCCAATCTTTTTTTTTCTTGTTTCAAAAGACATAAGATCCTAATACTATTATTTCCGCTAAAAATATACATTAAATAAAATCCAAACAAAATAGTTGCAATACTTAGGAGCAAAAAGCCCCTAAGAGTAAAAGCTTTTCTGTTATTATTTTTCATTAAATAGATTATTACCTAAATATTCAAACTCTCCAAGCTCTTGTTCAATTTCAAGTAAACGATTATATTTTGCAATTCTCTCACTTCTTGCAGTTGAGCCAGTTTTTATCTCTCCAGTATTAAGGGCTACTGCAAAATCAGCAATAAAACTATCTTCGCTCTCCCCTGAGCGGTGACTCATTATACATTTATATCCATTTCTTTGAGCAAGTCTAACTGTAAGCATTGTCTCACTTACTGATCCAATTTGATTTGGTTTAATTAAGATTGCATTGGCAATTCCTCTTTCAATCCCAGCTTGAAGAATATTTGCATTTGTTACAAACAAATCATCTCCTACAAGTTGAACTTTATCTCCAAGTCTTTTTGTAAGCTCTTCCCAACCATTCCAGTCATCTTCGCTTAAACCATCTTCGATTGAGACAATTGGATATTTTTTGATCAACTCTTCATAATAATCAATTAATTCTGAACTACTAAGAATTCTATTTTCAGATTTTAATTCATATTTTCCATCTTTATTTACAAATTCGCTTGAAGCAACATCAAGAGCAATTACAATATCTTTTCCAGCTTCATATCCAGCCTCTTTTATTGCCTCCATAATTACTTCGATTGGTTCTTCATTTGAGCTTAGATTTGGTGCAAATCCTCCCTCATCTCCTAAAGAAGTACTATGTCCTTTTGATGCTAAGATTTTTTTGAGAGTGTGATAGACTTCACTACTTGCTCTAAGTCCTTCACTAAAGTTTTCAAAGCCTGTTGGCATAATCATATACTCTTGGAAATCTACATCATTATCAGCATGTTCTCCCCCATTAATAATATTTAGCATTGGAACTGGCATTACAACTGCATTTGCTCCACCTAAATATCTATAAAGTGGAATATTTAAAGATTTAGCTGCTACTCTTGCAACTGCCATTGAAACTCCAAGGACAGCATTTGCTCCAAGGTTACTATAATTGTCTGTTCCATCAAGAGCTTTCATAGTTTTATCAATTTCAGCTTGATTAAATGGACTCATTCCAACTATCTCTTCGGCTATTTTTATGTTTACATTTTCACAAGCCTTTAAAACTCCCTTTCCTAAAAATCTACTTTTATCTCCATCTCTAAGTTCAAGGGCTTCTCTTTTTCCTGTGCTTGCTCCACTTGGAACAATTGCTGAAGCTTTTGTTCCATCACTTAAAACTACAGTAGCTCTTACTGTTGGATTTCCTCTACTATCTAAAACTTCATCAGCAAAAATATCTTCAATAAAAACCATTATTTATCCTTTTAGCTCTAGTTAATCAGATTGCAATTATATCAACTCAACCCTCAGAAATTTCATCAGATTTATTAATTTCTTCTTGAGTCATTTGAAGAGTATTTGCAACTCCAAGGGCCTTTTTGATCTTTTCTTCAATCTCTTGTGCAAGTTTTTTATCCTCTTTTAAAAGTTTTTTGACATTTTCTTTTCCTTGTCCAAGTTTTTTGGCTCCATAACTAAACCAAGCTCCAGATTTATCGATAATATCTAGTTTTACACCATAATCGATAAGTTCTCCTTCTTTTGAGATTCCCTCTCCAAACATAATATCAAACTCAGCTTGTCTAAATGGAGGAGCAACCTTATTTTTTACAACTTTAGCTTTTACTCTATTTCCAATTTGACTATCTCCTTGTTTTAGAGTTGCAATTCTTCTTACATCTATTCTAACTGAAGAGTAAAACTTTAAAGCATTTCCGCCAGTTGTAGTCTCTGGAGAACCATAACCCATTACCCCAATTTTCATTCTAATTTGATTAATAAAAATTACAGTTGTATTCATTTTATGGAGGACGCCGGTAAGTTTTCTTAAAGCTTGGGACATAAGTCTTGCTTGAAGTCCAACATGGCTATCGCCCATATCTCCTTCAATTTCACTCTTTGGAGTAAGAGCAGCAACTGAATCAACTACTACCAAATCTACTGCTCCACTTCTTGCAATTGTTTCTAAGATCTCTAAGGCTTGTTCTCCAAAATCTGGTTGAGAAACTAAAAGATTATCAATATCTACTCCAAGATTTTTGGCATAAAAAACATCAAGGGCATGTTCTGCATCGATAAACGCACAAACTTTTCCTTCTTTTTGGGCTGAAGCAATTGTCTGAAGAGCTAAAGTTGTTTTTCCTGAACTCTCAGGTCCATAAATTTCTATAATTCTTCCTTGAGGTACTCCTCCAATTCCAAGAGCCATATCAAGTCCCAAAGATCCGGTGCTAATTGAGGCAATTGGTTCAATTTTTTTATCTCCAAGCCTCATCAAAGTCCCTTTTCCAAAGGTTTTATCAATCTGTTTTATTGCCATCTCCAGAGCTTTTTGTTTGTTTGCATCTATTGCCATTTATTATCCCTTTAGTTGAGTTGTCAGATGATTTTAGCAAAAAAATATCTAAAACGGCTGACTTAAAATCTTCTCAATTTCACTCATTGCCTCTTGATTTTTTAAACTAAACTTAATTTCAATTCTGCGAGAAGCTTCTTTATCTTCTTTTCCATTTTTTATGATTCTATCAATATAAGATCTTCCACTAGCTACTAAATATTTTTTGAGATTGTACTTTTTTGAGATTGGTAAAGATAAAAGATAATTCATAACCGCTAGAGCTCTTTGTTGAGATAACTTCAGATTATAAAGATAACCTCCATCACTGTCTGTGTGACCTTCAATAATTATTCTATCAATATAAGGTGCAATTGCTCTATTATTCATTAAAGATGTAATGTATTTTTCAAAAACTTCTCTTAGCTCCTTTTTGGCTTTTTCTTTTAGTTTGGCACTATTTTTATCAAACAAAATTTTAGAAGAAAGTCGCAATGCTCCACTTTTATCAACTGCAATTTTATCTCCTAATGTCTGTTTCAATTCATCTATTACTTTCAATTTTATACCTGTTAAAGATTTAATTTTTGCTCTTTGCTTTCTTAATTTTTCAAGAAGAGATTCATATTTACTTTTTTGATTATCCAAAGCTTCTAGAAGTTGAGTTAACTTTTTATCTTTTAATTTTAGGGCATCTTCTTTTTGCGTTAGCTCTTTTGAAAGAATAAAGACTCTATTTTCATACTCCTGAAGTTTGTCGGAAATATTTCTTTTGTAATTCTTATTTTTTTGTACAAGATTTTGTAAAATAATGACTTTTTTATTTAATTCATCAATCTTTGTATTCCTGGCAATTAAGAGTTGATTTAATTTTTTTAAATCCTTCTCTTTAAGCTCTAATCTATTTTTATAAAGAGCTATGAGATTTGAACTATTTTTTTCAATATCTTTTAGTTTAGTTTTTGTAATATTGAACTTTTCTTTTAATTTTTGATTTTGAGTTTGAAGTTGAGCTAAGAGAATATGCAGTTTTTGCACCTCTTCTTTTTGAAGTTTAATTTGCTCTTTTGCTTCTTGGAGTTGTCTTTTTTGTCTAGCAATTATTAAACTCTGATTAGAAATTTTATTATTACCACTAAGCAAAGCTCTTTGTTTATCTTTTAGATCTTGCTCTAATTTTTTAAGTCTGGCTCTATTTTCTTCTAAAATTTTTTCTTTTTGTCTTAGTTCTTTGGTGGCAAGTTGTAGTTTTTTTTCTTTTTGAGTCAAATTGCTTCTTAAAATAATAGATTTTGTTACAATTGCACCAATTAAAAGAATAAAAACAAATAAAAGCCCAGCCATTAAATCTGCATAAGAGATCCAAAAATTTGTATTATTCTCCTCTTTTTTAAACATTTTTAATTCCTTTAGCTATCAAAAAGATCATCTGTCCTTTTACTTTTTATAGTTAAATACTCAGCAACTCTTCCTAACTTTTCAACAGCATTTGCAAGTTCAGCATCTATTTTGTATAAACTTTTATCTAAGGATTCATCAAATCTCTCTAAAGCTTTATTTAGACTCTTTGAAACTTCTACAAACTCTTTTAGATTCTCTCTAAGGGCTTTTTCTGCTGCAAGAAATTCTCTTTTTTCCTCAATATCTAAAATTGTTCTTTTAAGTTCAGAAGAGATTAATTGCATCTTTTCTGTTAAAAGTTTTAAATTTCTATTAGTTTGATCTGTAATATTTTCGAAGCTTTTTAGATACTCTTTGTGAAGCTCTCTGATATAATCCATATTAAAAGCCTCTTTCAAAGCTTTTATAATCTCTTGGTCTCTTAATTCTGTTAGCATATGTTGATGTTTTACCAATTCGCTTTTTTGCCAAATATTAGGGTTGTAAATTCTTTCTAAATCAATTAAAATTTTATCTATTTGACTTTGTCCTTTCCTTTCAAAAAAAGTCCACCACAAAGAGAGAAATATTCCATAAATTGATGCATAAAAGGCAGTTCCAACTCCAGAAAGAAGTTTTGAAATTTGTGCATCTAGTTTTTGTGTGCTATCTACTGTAAAATCTGGCATGGAAATGGCAATTGCAATAAATGTCCCAAGAATCCCTAACATTGGGAAGATTGAAGATGCAACTTTTGCAAAATTATCATTTCTAATATCTTTGAAATACTCTTCTAAAAACTCTTCAATATTTAAAGTAGATTTTGTTTTTCCCATAATTGTAAGAGCATTTGCTCTTATTGCTTCTTGAAGGTCATCTTCTAAGTATTCAAAACTTTTAGAAATTTTGCAGTATGAATAAGATGCATTATGTGGCATAAATAGCAAAAAGATAAAAAATATTACTCCAATAATAATTAAAGTATGAAATTCCACCTTAAAAGGAATATATCCAAAATAACCTCCAAGAAGGATTAAAAAGGCAAAAAATGGAATAGAAACCATTGCAATAAAAACAGATGGACAACTAATATTTTTATAATTAATTCCTTTTCTCATGATATTCTCCTCTATGTCTTTAGTATTTTAGATTATAACTAAAGAGCTTTATTTTAGATTATTTTTTAAGTTTTTAAAAAAATAGCTTTAAGATATTGCTTATTTTTTAATTAAAATCAAAATTCAAATTAATATAAAGTAATTAAATTTTTGCATAAAAAAATATCTATATTTTGAATTTGTAAGTGAGAATAAATTCTACACACCCTCTTTTAAAGAGATTTTAAAATCCCTTTTTGTAAACAAAATCATTAGCTTTTGATATAATCAAAATGATGACAAGTGGAGGTTTTTCTATGAGGTTAACAAAAATTTATTTATCTTTTACCCTATTTTTCACATTTTTATCGGCTCAACAAGATACTAAACCAGAAATTAAAATTGATAAAGAGTTAAAAAGTTTTGTAGTAGATATTATGGGAAAACCTTTTAAGGTAGAAAGAAATCAAAATCCAGAGCATAGATTAAAAAATAGTTATACAAAAACATCTCGCCCTTGTCCTCCTTTTTGTGTGCAACCCTTTACTCCAGTAAAAGGAATAAAGACAATTGGAGAACTTGAGCTAATTAAATTTATGCAAGAAGATATGTCTGAAAATAGAGGAATTTTAGTAGATGCTAGAATGCCAAAATGGTATAAAAGAGGGACAATTCCAGGAGCAATTAATATTCCTTTTTCAATTTTTTCTAAAGAAAATGGAGAAGTTTATATTGATAAGATTTTACCTCTGTTAGGAGCTGTGAAGAAAGGTAAAAAGTGGGATTTTTCTAAAGCCCAAAGAATGGTGATTTTTGATAATGGACCTTGGTGTCAACAAGCATCTTTGGCAATTTCAAATCTTGTAAAACTTGGATATCCAAAAGAGAAAATTGAGTATTACAGAGGTGGAATGCAATATTGGCAACTTTTAGGCTTTAATACCTATAAACCAAAGGAGTAGTGTTTTGATGTTTAGAAAAATTATTATTATCTTTTTTATCTTTAGCTCTTTGGTGTTTGCAATTAGTGATAGGGAGCTTGGAGTAAGTATAGATTTAGCTGGAAAACAGAGAATGCTAACTCAAAAAATGGCAAAAGAGACTCTTTTGATTTTGATGAATAGTAGAAAAAAACAAAATAAAGAAGCTCTGAAAAAAGATATTGCACTTTTTGATAAAACTTTAAAAGGTTTAATAAAAGGAGATAAAGAGCTTGGACTTGTGCCTGTAAAAGATAAAAAGATTCAAGCTCAATTGAAAAAAGTAATGGATTTATGGATTCCTTTTAAAAAGGCAGCTACAAAAATAGTAAAAGGAAAAGCTTCTCCAGAAGATTATAATTTGATAGTTTTAGATAATAATATGAAACTTTTGGATGAGATGAACAAAGCAGTTTATATGTATGCCAATTTATCTAAAAAAGAGGAAAATCAAAATCTAAAAATGGCAAATAATATAAATTTGGCTGGAAAACAAAGAATGCTTACTCAAAGAATGGCAAAAGATCTTTTAATTGCCTCTTTGGCTTCTCCAAAAGATAGGATTCCTTATGAAGAGGATTTTAAAAATTCTGCAAAGCTTTTTGAAAGAACAATTAAAGGTTTGATTGAAGGAGATGAGGAGCTAAAACTACAAAAAACTCTTTTACCAAATATTAGAAATCAATTAATTGTGGTAAAAAAGATGTGGGATGTAAAAAAAAGACTTTTTGAGAAGGCATTAAATAGTAAAAATAAAAATAATGTAATTGAAGCAATTTCAGCTTTGGATAAGTTAAAAATTGAGATGAATACAGCAGTAAAACTTTATACAAAATCTATAAATAGACAAAAACAACAAAAAAAATTATCTCATATTGTAAAAGAGTACATCGATAATAAAAATATTATGAGAAAACTTGTCAATATCTCTGGAAAGCAAAGAATGCTTACTCAAAGATTAACTAAACTTACGATTGAGTGTGTTTTGAATATAAATGATCATAAAAGTTGTAAAAAGATAAATAGATATGTAAAAGAATATGAAAGAGCTCTTGTAACATTTGTTAGAGGAAATACAAACAGAGGTCTTCCCCCAACAAAAGATAAAAAAGCTTTGATTCAAATTAAAAAAATTATCTCTCTTTGGAAACCTTTTGCAAAATCTCTAAGAACAATTGCAAAAACTGAAGGAAAAGATAAAGAAGCTCTTGTAAATATTCTTAAAAATGAACAAAAGCTTCTAAAAGAGTCTGATAAACTTGTAAAAATCTATGAAAGTGGAGATAAAGATCAAGATGATCTCCAAAAAGCTAGATTACATATTGTAAATATAGCAGGAAGAGAGAGAATGCTTACCCAAAAGATGACTAAAGAAAAGCTTTTGTGGCTTAAGCTCTCAAGTAAAAAACAGAAAAAGAAAATGCTAGCTACTATGAAACTATTTGAAGACTCTTTGAATAATTTGATAGAGGGAAATAGCAATAAAAATCTTCCAAAAGCTACAAATCAAAAAATTGTAGACCAGCTTGCAAAAGTAAAAGAGATTTGGGAGAAGATTAAACCTCTTTATTTAAAAGAAAAGTTATCTAAAAAAGAGTTACAACTTTTAATAAAAGTTAATCCTATTTTATTAAATGAGATGAATAAAGCTGTTGACTTGATGGAAAAAGAGGTAGAGTATTAAAAAAAAGGAAGTTAAGAGTTTTGGGGAGGTTTTTGTGGATAGAAGCAGTAGAGGTTTAATCTATATATTAATTACAGTTTTAGTTATAGTCCTTATAATAGCAATTGGTGTAATTGTGTATATGGGAATGAAAATGATGGATATGCAAAATGCTCAAGCAAAAGCGCAAGCTACTCAACGTATTCAACAACCAAGCCTAAATGTACAAGAAGAGGTTAAAAAAGCAATTGCAAAAGAGATGAAGCAGCTCCAAGAGTCTCTTCCCAAACCTCAAGAAAAGGAAGAAAGAAGGCTCAAACGAGAAGATATTGCTGCTATTGTTGGAATGGTTATGGCTCAAATGCAACAAAAACAAGCACAAGCCAAAGCCAAAAATAAAACTGCTGTAGGCGATGAAAATAGTTTAGATTCCCAAATTGAAAAGATTGTAGATTCTGAGGGAGAAAAAGAAGATACAGATGTATCTACCTCAAAAGATGCAGACAATAATAATGAATTAGATAATCTTTTGAGTGCTTTAGAAAGTGTTGATGCTGATAGTGTAGATGAAGAAGAAAATGGTGATGATGAGATAGATTTAGACTCTTTAGATCTTGATAAAATTGAAGCAAAAGAGGCTAAAGGACAAAGTAGTAATAGTTATAACAAAGTTGTAGTAAAAGAAGATAATGATACTCAAGATGATTTAGCAAAACTAGGAGGAGAGATTGAGCAATTAATTAAAAAGAGTGCAAAAGAGGTTAAAGAGAGTGAATATGAAAAGAGGATGAAAAGGGAAGTTAGAGAGAGGAAAAATGAGATGAGAACAATTATTGTAAGAAGAGGTGATACTTTGACTCTCATAGCAAAAAGAGCTTATGGAAGTGGAAGAATGTATAAAAAGCTTCTTAGAGCAAATCCTCGCTTAAGAAAAAATCCAAATCGTATCTTTGTTGGTCAAAGATTAAGAGTGCCAAGGTAGGAGAGATATATGATTTTTAGAACTTTTATTTTTGTATTTGTCTCTCTAGCAGTTTTAGAAGCACAAGAGCAAGAAAAAGTTATAGTAAAAATAACAAAAAAACTTCCCTACTTTTATGTAAAACAGCATGGAAAAAAGATAAAGGTAGAAAGAATTCAAGATGTTGCAAATAGACTTAGCGATGATTTTACCAAGACATCTCGCCCTTGTCCTCCATATTGTATTGAACCAATTGACGCGGCAAAAGGGGTAAAGACAATAGGAGAGCTTGAATTGATCAATTATTTGAAAGATAAAAATACTCTTTTAATTGATGCAAGACCAAAAGAGTGGTTTGATTTAGAAAGCCTTCCAAAATCGATAAATATTCCAGAAAAGCTTACAAGAGCAAAAAGTATTAGAGATAAATTATTTAAAATCTTAGGAGCTAAAAAAAGAGGAAAAGGATTTGATTTTAGTAATGCTAAAAAATTGATAATTTATGGAAATGGTCCTTGGTCTCCTGAAGCTAGTAAATTTATAAAGAATATGGTAAATTTAGGATATCCTGCTAAAAAACTTCTTTTTTATAGAGATGGTTTACAAGGATGGAAAATTTTAGGACTTACAACTATTGTACATAAAGCTGAAGAGATTAGATAAATGGAGTAAAACTTGAAAATTTTATTATCTTTTTTTATATTTCTTGAAATAGTTTCTGCTTGGAATCTTTATCCAAGTTATCCTAATTATTTGAAAAGAAGATCAAAATATATTAAAAATTTCTTTTTTAAAGCAAATACAACTTCAAAGGTTGTGGCTTTGAGTTTTGATGATGGACCAAATTATAAAACCAAGAAGTTAATGAAAATTTTAGAAAAATATAAAGTTCCTGCTACATTTTTTCTTATTGGCAAAAATTTAAGAAAAAAATATGATAAACTTTATAAAAATCCTCTTTTTGATGTAGGAATGCACTCTTTAAGACATAGAAATTTTGATCATTACTCTTATAAAATAATCAAAAAAGATTTTGCAAAAACAATTACTCTTTTTAAAAAACATAACTTAAATACATCTCTTTTTAGACCTCCTTATGGAGTGGTAAATCAAAAAGTTTCAAGAGCTTTAAAAGAGTTTAGATTAAAAGGAATTTTATGGTCAAATGATACAAATGATTGGTCTAAAAGAAGAAGTTACAAAAGAGTAATTTCTCATCTAAATTCTGGAGATATAATTTTGCTTCATGATCACTCAACTTCTCCAAAAAACTTAGAAAGTCTTATAATAAATATTCAAAAAAAAGGTTTTAAAATAGTCCCACTAAAATATCTTTTGAAGTATAAAAGCTCTTATCCATTTTAGTTTAAGATATTTTTAAGTATACTTTTGATAGTGTAGGGAGTGTAGAGTGCACAATCGAAAAGGCCAAACCTATCGCGAGGTAGGGACGGAAAGCCACGGGACTCTCTGAGTTAGCCGGGTTGCAAAACTTTTATTAGCTTTCCGTATTAATCAAAATCCTTTTCAAATGTGCTAATATGTTATTTATAAAAATGGAGAGGGAGATGATATTATGAAGATAAAAATCATTTTAATATCCCTATTATTTCTCCTAAATATTCCAGTATCACTTTTTGCTGATGATAACAAAATTAATGGAACTTGTCCAGGAGAAGTAATAGAAGAAATTAATGGTGCAACCTCTGATGCTTCCCATATTGAAAAAGGAGCAATTGGTTGGGGTGGAAATGATAGATACAGAATGACTTTTAGAGTTGATGGGACATTGACAATACATGCTTATAACAGAAATGCTAAAGCTAATGCAAACTATTATTTTTATGTAAGTAGAAATAGTTGTGGAAATGATGATGCTGATTGGAATATTGTTAGTAAAGAGTATGGGACTGATCATCAAGTTGTAGTAAAAGTCCATAATGGAGATACAATTTATGTTAGATTACAATCAATAAAAACTGAACCAAACAAAGGTCAACAGTGGTATGCTTTGAGCTTGGATTTTAAAAGTGCATGTCATGGATGTGATTGTACCTTAGATGATAATAGATTAAATAGCTCTTCTCCAGGAATTCCAATTCCAGGGCTTGATGGAGCTATGACAGATATAAATAGGTGTATTAGCGGAATTACAGATCAAGCAGAAGGAGAACCAGATAAAAATGATTACTACTACTTCACAGTAGCAACAGATGGAGTTTTGAAGGTAACAACTTCATCTCCAAATAATCATAAATATCATATGGAGATTTGGAAAAATGGGCAAACAGTCTATGGAAACGCTTATATTACAGCAGAGTCTCATAATGTTCCGGATATAAATTTGAAATCTGGAGATAAAATTGTTGTCTGGTTTAAAGAAACAGGAGATGATTTAGACGAATATCAAGCAAATTTTGATTTCAAAGCAACTGCTGCTCCCGCACAAGGAGATATTATCCAAGATCTTTGTTATGAAGATGTGGAGTATCAAAATGTCTCTTGTGGTGGAGGAATTTTTGGAACAATTTTTAATGGAACAACTTGTACAAAACAAAGTATCAATATAAAAAATCAATATCAAGATTCTTTATCGGATGTAACTATTGAGTTGAATCTTACTAATGTTGGAACTGTTCAAAAAGACGATTGTGGAGTTGATAGTAATAGTGGAAATTGTCAAGATCAAACTGGAGATATAGTAGAGTATACTATGCCAAATTATGCTCCAAAAGATACCCACTCAATTTATTTGACTTCAGATAAAAGTAGTGATATCTTATCTGATCATCTTTATGCAACTTATACCAAAAATAGGAAAATATATAAATATAAATTAAAGCACTGTCATGTAAGTTATTGTGAAAAACATAATCTAAGTGAAGGATTCCATGTAATTGATCCAGATGGAGGGGATGAGAGTAACTCTTTTGAAATTTATTGTGATATGACAAGCCCTTATGCTCCAAGGGATTTAATAGCTCTTCCAATAAAAACAGCAAATAATTATAATAATAACTTTGTATATGATAAAGATAGACTTGCTACTGTAAACTATTATAAGGAAGCAAAAGATCATAGTAAAAGTTTTCAAGCAATAGAGATCGATGTTGGGACAATGGAGGTAATTACAAGAAGCTCTGAGCCAACTGATACTGGAACTTATGCAACTTTGGGAGAGTATTTTAGTAATATAAATTTAATTGGGACACCTTTTGGAATAGATTGGAATCAAACAGAAGTTGATCACTGTGATGCTACTAAATTAAGAAAAGCTTATCATGGACAAGCAGTAAAAGTTAATCTTTTAAATTATACAAATGCAAGATGTCATATAAAACATATGAAGTTAAAACTTCTTGATGATTATAAATATCTTACATACCTTGGAAGAGAAGTTTTAGAGCATAGTTGTAAAGAGATGTCAGAAAATGTTCCAGCAAATATTTTAGATAGCAAAGATATTAAAGGACATTATTGGATTTATCCTAGAAAAGATTCCAATGATACAACAACGACAAGAGCAGATGCTCCAAATGATATTACAAAGGCAAATGAAAGACCAATCGTAGTTTATTGCTGGTATCAGACAGATTTAGATTGGGCTTGGACATTTTTGCTAAGTCTAGATGGGGTTGTAACTAACAGTAAAAATGATATTATGGCAAAAAGAGATACTTGTTCTCAGCTTGGACTCTGGTTTTTTGTACCAAATTCAAAAGAGACTTTTAATAGAGTAAGAAAATATCTTTTAAGTCAAAAAACTGGAGATTTGGGCTGGGAAAACTATACAGGGACCGTAAGAGAAAAGTATAAAACTTATAGAAATAATCCAGCTCAAGAGTATTATTTAAAAGATCTTGGGTATGAGTTGATTTGGCCATATGGTCCTCTTGGAATCTATTATCCTTGTAGAGGGCATCAAGATGCTACTCATGGATGTTCTAGAAGAGCTTGGTATCCTGGAAGAACAAATGTAAAAGGTTGGATGAGTGGTTCTCCAATGCATAATATTAAAACTTTGGCAAATTATGCTGATTCAATGGGAGCAAAGGGATGGGTTTCAATCCTTGGAGAACAAGATCTAAATATTACAAATGATTGGTGGGTTTCTGATATTGGTGCAGGAGAAGAGTTTGGACCAAAACCACCACCAGCTCATCAATACTCTTATAATCCACATGGAACTCATATTCTTACAAGTCAAAATTATCCATATTATGAACCAAATGGAAACTATGCAAAAAATGCTTGGCTAAACTTTTTGCATGATGATGAGGGGTGGATTTATCATAATGACGATAATAATGCGTTCTATGCATATTATGATTATATGTGTATGTCTGAGACTAACTATATCACGGCAAACAGATATCTTTTAGTTCCTGGGTTTTTTAATACAATTGAAAGAGGAACTAGATATGGAAATACTCCTCCAAATTTTGCAGACGATAGCCTAACTACTCAAATTGTAAATAAGCCAATAAATCTGGATCTTATTCTTTATAAATTCGATATTAATGGAAGTCAAATTAATATTGATAGAACCCAACTAGAAAGAGATTTTAATAAAAGTGTAGGAGTATTTTTAGCTACAAAAACTGAAGATAAAAATGAATTAAAACTTGTAAAATTTTTAGGAAGTTATAAAGATTTTGATAAATACAATGGAAGAATTCCTCTAAAAACATTTACAGTAGATAGATCTTACAGAAATGCTTTCTTACATTATTATTATTGTCAAGAAGAAGGTAGAGATTGGCAAGATTGTTGGGATTATCAAGAAAATCCAGTTACAAAAGAAATTACTGTAACTCATATTGCAAACACTGAAGCAAATGCTAGTGATTCTTATGATAGTTTTGCAATTCGTCCAGATCATTTTGAGATTGAAAATATTCCAACAACTCCAATTATTGCAGGAGATGAATTTAATTTAACTCTAAAAGCAATAGATGGAAATACTTCAAATCCTCAACCTGTAAAAGGTTATAATAGGCCAATTAATATTGACTGGGGAGCTCCGGCTCTTGGAATTCAAAAGAAAATAAGCTGTATCAAAGGTAAATTAGAACTTGCTCCAAACTCTACTGCGAACTTTACAGATGGGGTTGCAAATGTTACATTAATTTATAGTGAGGTTGGAGATGTAAATCTTACACTAAAAGAGTATCAAGGATCAGAGTATGCAAAAATTGATGTAAATGATACAGACTTTAATGCTACAATCCATGATAATACTTTAGGTTTGAATCCTCAAGATATCTACAGAGAAATAAATTCTACACAAGCAGAAAATTTAAAATTTACGCCTAGTCACTTTGATATTAATACATCTCTTAGAGATTTTCACTTAGCAACATCTCCAAATGATATGAACTATACATATATTTCAAAAGATTTAAATATGTCAGCTGTTTTAGATTTTAGTATTATTGCTAAAAACTTAAGAGATGAGGTAACCAAAAATTATAATAATGAATGTGACGCAAGGGATATTCAAACTTTAGATTTAAGTTATCTTATCAATTCAGCAGTAGCAAAAGATACATCTGCTCCTTCTCCAAATCCAGGAGGCTTGGATAAGATTTTATTTGAGCTAAAAGATGATAAAGGAAACTATAAATATCCTTCATCTTCTCAAACACTAGGGGCAAAAATTAGCTTTACAAATATTCCATCTACTGTTTTTAGTACAGATCATAATGGTAGCGCAGTATTTGAGCTAAAATTAAATTTTGATAGAAAGATGAATAAGCCAGTTCAACCATTTAAATTTACAATCAAAGAGTTAAATGCTACAGATGTAAATGGGGTAAAAACTAAAAATCTAAATCAAAAAGGAGATGGAGCAACTTACCTTTATGGTAGAGTAAAATCATCTCAAAAACTTTATGATGATGTAACTTCAGATAGCACAAAAACTCCAATTTCAATTGTAGTTTACTCTCTGCCTGCTGGAACTGTAAACTTAGATCATGCACTATTTACTCCAACAAACGAGTATGATTGGCTCTTTAATACAATTCATGATGTTGCAAAAGGAGATGGAAATGTTCTTCTTAGTGCAAATTCAAATGGAACTGTAACTCCAACTCCAAACTTTGTAAATGGAAAAGATGATAATGTAATTGTAAGAGCTACAAATTCAAAAAGACCACTGGAAGTTGATATTATGCTCTCTGGGACTGATAACTGGTTAATTTATAATCCAGATAAAGATGCAGAACCTATTCCATTTTATAAAGTAAGATTTATTGATGGTGGAGGAAATTGGACTGGATTTGGAAAGACTGGAAAAGTTGTAGATACAAACAGTAGCAAAATTAAAACAAAAAGATTGGAGTGGTAAGATGAAGGCTTTAAGATTTAGAAAAGCAGTGGCAATGATAGAACTTATCTTTGCCATTGTTGTCATTGGAATAGCACTTCTTGCCGTTCCAAATTTAATCACTGTTTCTACAAATAGTGGGTTTGTAGTTTTGCAGCAAGAATCAATAAATGAAGCAGCAACAAAAGCAAACTCAATTTTAAGTTACCATTGGGATGAACAAGACACAGATCCAAGATTTATTGATCCAATTTTAAAGGTTACAAAAAGTTTTAGTGTGGATCTTGAAGAAAATGGTACTAGCGGGAAAAGACCAGGAACTCCAATTAATAGTTATAGAAGTTTTATTAGAGCAGATGGAGCGAGATTAAATGCTTCTGCTTTTCTTGGAATGGATGCAAATGATAGTGGAGTAAAAGATGATATGGATGATTTTAATGGAGAAAGTGTCTCTTTAGTTCAAGTCCAAGGGGCAACTGATGATTATATCGATCAAAAAGTTGTAATCAATACAACTGTAAGTTATATGAAAGATGCTTTTGGAGATTTTAGATCCAAATTAATTACTTTTAATCCAGACTTTACTCCATTTACAGCAGGAACTACAAATATAAAATCTATAAAAGTGACTTTAACTAGTCAAAGCGGTGTAAAAGAGTTGGAAAAAACAATTGTGCTACACGCATTTGGATGTAATATTGGAGCAGTTGAATTAGCACAAAAGAGGTTTTAGAGATGAAAAGGGTAAAATTAAAAAAAGCATTTAGTATGATTGAATTGATCTTTGTGATTGTAGTTCTTGGGGTAGTTTCAACCTATTATGCAGATATTATTACTCAAGTTTATAAAAGTTATGTTTTACAAAAAGCAACTCATAATGCAAATTTAAAAACAGCTCTAGCAGCAGATCAAATTGCAAATCGTCTAAGATATGCAATTCCTGGAACTGTTTATAGAAGAATTGGAAAAGCTGGAAGTGTAATTGAATCTTTAGATTCTCCAATGAGTGGAAATCCAGACGATTATGATGTTTTAGAATGGGTAGCTTATGATGGAGATAGCTTTGAATCTTTTTCTAGCACTACAAATAGAAAACCTGGATGGAGTGGTTTTTGCGATGTAGCAGCAAGTACTCAAACTACTATAAAAACTCTTGGATCTAATCTTGCTTTGGCAAACACAATTATTACAAACCTAGGAGGAGATATTACAAAAGCTCATATCTATTTCCCTGGAGATATAGATCCTGTAACTGGAAATTTTACATCTCATAAAATAAAAAGCGTTTCGGGAGATACAATTACTCTAGATAGTAACCTTACAAGAGTAGTAGAACACTATAAACTTGCTTGGACATCTTATGCTCTTGTCGTAGAAAATGGAAATCTTTATCTCTATTACAATTTTGCTCCAGTTCCAGGAGCTCCAGTTGGAGGGTCAAAATCTTTATTAATGAAAAATATTGCTACTTTTAAGTTTAAAGGAGATGGAGACACAATCAGATTCAAAATATGCAAATCTGAATATATTGGAGAAGATTTTAATGTAACCTCTTGTAAAGAGAAGGCGGTGTTTTAATGAAAAAAGTAAAATTAAGAAGCGGATTTTCTATGTTAATAGCGATCATGGCTTTGGTGTTGATTGCATTTTTATCTTCAATTGTGCTTAGTATTTCTAGTAAAATGATAAAAGAAACTACCAATCAATACCAACATGAGCAAGCCCAATTATATGCAAAAAGTTTTACTGAGTATGCTATTATGGCACTTACAGCAAATGATAGAACTCAAACTTGCTTAGAAGATATTGATGGAGTAATTGGAGATCCAAATAATGGAAATGGTTATAGAATTAGAGTTAGAATGGCTTTTATTGGAAATGGTATAGGAAAAGGAGATGTAAGTAAGTGTAGCTCTACCAGACAACTTGAAAATAATGTGACAACTACAAAAAGTCCTTTGAGTGCTATAATTGATGTTTATGTAGAGTACAAGGATCCAGATAATACTTCTGGAGCTTGGTTTACCTATCATCGCAGAACTTTGCAGAAGATTTAAAGGAGATTATAATGAGGAGATTAAACTCTGCTTTTACGATGATAGAGCTGGTTTTAGTAATTGTAATTATTGGAATACTTTCAGCTTTAGCAATTCCAAGAATAAATAGAGATTTAAGGGAAGAGGCTCAAACAAATGTTTTAAATGCTATTAGATATACTCAACATTTAGCTTTGATGGATGATAAACATATTTTTAATAATCCGAAATGGCAACAAAGATATTGGAAAATTGGATTTGCTCAATGTGCTGGAGGAAATAAATGGTTTTATATGATTGGATCAGATTCTGACATGAATGGGAATGGACATTTTGAAAAGTCTGAAGCAGCAATTGATGCAGCCACTGGATTGCCTTACTATTGGTTGAGTGCAGATAATTGTGATAAAGGAGGAGATGGAACTGTAAGTTCTGATATTTTTCTCTCTAAAAAGTATGGAATAAATTCTATTACTTTTTCTGGAGGATGTGCTAATGCTCAATATATAGGTTTTGATAGACTAGGAAGACCACATATAAATTTTGGAAATAGTACTACTCCAGATTATTCTACTTATATGAAGAGTGATTGTAAAATTACTTTTAGTTTTGAAGATACATCTATTCAGCCTTTTACAATTACAATTGCAAAAGAGACTGGTTATGCTTATCTTAATTAAAAATAGGAATTTAGGTGGCAAAAAAAGATAGAGTTTTTTCTAAACCTATTAAAAAAAAGTTTGATTTTGACGATACAGTTGCTTCTGTATTTGATGATATGATTACAAGATCAGTTCCTTTTTATGATGAGGTCCAGGGTTTAATAATTGATCTAGTTTTACAAAGTGCAAAAGATAAAAATAGACTCTTAGACCTTGGATCTTCAACCGCTAAATTTTTGCTTCAACTCCACTCCAAAATGAAAAAAGATTTAAAATTAGTTGGAATTGATAACTCTTTAGCAATGATTCAAAGAGCAAAACAAAAAGCAAAAGCTTTTGGAGCGAAAAATATAGATTTAATTTGTAAAGATATTTTAGATTATGAAATAAGAGATTTTGATTTTATAATTTCTAATTATACTTTACAATTTATTAGACCAATTCAAAGACCAAAACTTGTTAGAAAAATTTTTGAAGGTTTGAATAAAGGTGGAGAGTTTTATTTTTCAGAAAAAGTTATTTTTGATGATAAGATCTTAGATAAACAGATGATTGACATTTATTATGATTATAAAAAGAAGCAAGGTTATAGTGATTATGAGATTGCTACCAAAAGAGAAGCTTTGGAGAATGTTTTGATACCATTTACGATTGAAGAAAATATTAATATGTGCAAGGAAGCAGGTTTTAAAAGAGTTGATACAATTTTTCAGTGGGCAAATTTTGTAACTTTTAGGGCAAAAAAGTGTTAAAAAGATTCTATTTTCTTTTGGGGTTGGCTTTAATTTTGAATGTTTTAGTTTTAATTGATTTTTTTTCTTCTAGAAAAGGACCAAAAGTTTTTGAACAAAAAATGGCCAAAATGACAAATTTAGCAACACCAGCACTTGGAGTCTCTTGGTATGAACCAAGAATTATTGGTTTGGATAAAGATGAAAATAGAGTTTTTTTTGATATGCCATCTCCAAATAGATTAAATTTTCTCTACTCTTGGTAAAAAACTTTTGCTAAATAAAGGCCATTTGGTTCTACAAGAGATGTTGTAACCCTTTTTTTGTTCTGAAGCTGTAATAAAAACTCTTCTTCTGTAATTTTTGAATTAGCAAACTCAACTGCTAAACCAATCATTGCCCTAATTTGAGCTCTTAGAAAGCCATCTCCTTCAATATAAACAAAATAGTAATCTTTTTTTCTTCTAAGAACAGTTTTAAATATTTTTCTAATAGTAGATTTTGTTTCACTTTTTTTAGAAAGCATTCCAAAATCATGAGTTCCTTGAAAAAAATTTAGGGCTTTTTTGAATTTTTCTAAATCTTTAATCTCTAAAAAGGAGATATAATCTCTTTCAAATAGATTAGGCTTTTTTAACTTAAAAATATATCTATATCTTCTTCTTTTTGCACTAAATCTAGCATGAAAATCTAAAGAGCTTTTTTCAATCGATTTAAATTCTATTTTGGCAAGTTTTTTATTAAGATGGGTTTGAAGTTTTAAAAGAGATTGATTTTCCCAGAATAGAGGCAAGTCAAAATGAATTACCTGCCCAGTTGCATGAACTTTTGCATCAGTTCTGCCGCTTCCAGTAATTTTTGAAGTAACTCCAAGAGAATTTAGAGCCTCTTCAATTGCTGTTGTAATTGTATTTTTAGTTCTTTTTTGTCTCTGAAAACCTTCAAAGCTACTTCCATCATAAGCAATAACTGCTTTTACCCTCATTTGGCTCCTTTTTTGATAGATTTAACAAAAGAGATAAAGAGCTAAAAGTTTAAAATTCTCCAGTTCAATTCTTCTAGAAACTCTTTAGAAGTTTAAATTTAATCATATAAAAGTTTATTGTTATCAAAGCTAAAGAAAATATTGTAAATAGAAAAAGATTTCCAGTTCTTTCTAAGATTGCAGCTGGAGTATAAATTAGTACTGCGGCAATAAAAATTACTAAAGATGCGCTATTTCTTTGGTATCTTGGATTGAAAAGGCTAAGACCCATGATAATTCCAAAGCTAAAAAGAGGAGATAAAGATACAAAAATAAGATATAAAAGTTTTTTTCTTCTGGATTTTTCAGTTTTTGCTTTTGCCCAGTAATCTTTAAAGGAATAAAGACTATAATCTTCTGCTTTTGGATATTTATAAAGAGTTAAGCTTTTGTATTTAATATTTTCTATCTTTTTATCATCAGATGTATCAGCAATTCCATTTTTTAGTTCTAGAGAGAAAATTCCATTTTGATTTAATGCTTTTGCTTCTTTTGCAATTAAAAGTCTATATTTTCCGCTTTTATCTTTGTGGAAAAGAACCATATTTTTGTATCTATTTCCATTTTTCTCTTTGACATAGACACTATAATCTCCAAAAGTTTGACTAAGTTTATTTGGAGAAATATTTAATGTTGCTTGGGCAAGTTTTTGCTTTTTGAAATTATTCATCTTTTGTTTCATCTGAGGAAAAAGCATAATAGAAAGAATAAAGAGTAAAATTGTAAAAAGTATTGTAACTGGAAGCATATATTTTAATAATTTTGCTGGAGAGTGTCCTAAAGCAAAAAGAGCTATTAATTCACTCTCTTCAGAAAGCTTTGTAAAAGTACTTGCCAAGGCTGCCATAAAAGAAAATGGAATCGTATAGAAAAAAATATTTGGAATCATATACCCAAAAAATTGTAAAAGTTCTCCTGCTTTTAAATCAATCTTTGAAGATAAAACTGAGATTTGAATAACAAATACAAGAGAGACTATCATCATAAAAGGGATAAAGACTAAAAGGTAAGTCTTTGTAAAAGTGCTAATTAGATACTTTTTTGTTCTATCCATCACTACCCATATATCAAGCTTTTTACAAAACTCATAATCTCTTTATCGTATAAAAACACAATCAAAGTCCCCATTGACAAAAACGGCACAAACGGCACCATTGTATCTTTTGCAAAAAGCGATGGCAAAATTGCAAGAAGAGCTGAGATAAAAAGAGCTATAAAAAATCCATTAAGTCCAAGCAGAGCCGCCATAGTTCCAGCTACTATCACATCAGCTCCTCCCATAGCCTCTTTTTTTGCTGCTTTTGAGGTCAAAAATCCAATTAACCAAAGTCCTCCAGCTGCAATTGTTGCACTAATTAAAGGGTTTGAGAGGTCAAGATTTGTAATTTTTGGATTAATTAGTGCCATAATTAGAGCAAAAAAGTTTACACTATCTGGAACTGCAAAATACTCAAAATCTATTGCACTAAGAGCCAAAAGTGCACTAAAGCTCATCATCACAAATGGCAGATACCAAACTAAACCAAGTTTTAAATAAATTACTACCCACAAAAGTCCATTTATAAGCTCAATTACTGGGTATCTTGGAGAGATTTTCTCTTTGCAAAATGCACACTTTCCACCCAAAAAGAGCCAAGAAAATAGAGGAATATTGTGATACCATTTTAGATTATGGTTGCACTTTGGGCAGTGGGAAGCTGGAAAAACGATACTCTCACCCCTTGGAATTCTATAAATTACAACATTCAAAAATGAACCAA
>Ga0256843_1001020_pt1 | contig 22761 bp, 22 predicted proteins | sample AlvinellametaG_FD_191572 | JGI IMG/M metagenome (GOLD analysis project Ga0256843, IMG submission 191572) | Pompeii worm associated microbial communities from hydrothermal vent at the East Pacific Rise, Pacific Ocean - Alvinella | ecosystem: Host-associated > Annelida > Integument > Unclassified ... | reverse complement strand
GTTAACATTTTTTAGCCGTCGCTTTAGATTTTTTGCTTTAAAACTATACGACGGCTTCTCTTTTCTTCTGCTTATAGCTTTTTTTGTCGAACTCAGGTCAATTGACAACCACGTAACTCTTCTCTTTGAGATTATCCCTAGGAGCTATCTCAATTTTATACTCGGTCTCAATATTCTGCGTGCTCAAGGGAACCAATAAAACACCTTGAAACCGACTTAACGGTAAAGCTCTATTGAGAAAATTATTTTGTAAAATAACCGCAGGCCGTATTTTCCCAAACTCACTGTGATACTTTTTGGCAAAATTGACCAGATATATCTCTCCTTGCTTTATCATACGAGCTTTCCAATATCATCGACAACACTCTCTAAAAAATCAGGATACTCTGTCTTTAATAGCCCACTGTTTCGCTTTAACCACTGCCGATATTGAATCTCCTCGATAAGCTTTCTAAACACTTCACTCTCTTCAAAAGGGATAAACAGCCCTTTGACCTCATCGCTCTTTTTATTGACGATTTTAGCAATATCCTCCAAGTTATCCAAAATGGAGGGACGTTTGGAAATGTCCGATATAGAAATCTCTACCATGGTTAATCTCCTATTTATATATAGGATAATTATAGCACAAAAAATCCTATATTAAATTCCCGTATTTATAATAAGCAGCACAAGCCCCCTCGCTACTTACCATACACGACCCTACAGGGCTATTGGGCTTACAAGCTGTCCCAAAAATGGTACACTCCTGAGGTTTTACCATACCACGCAGTATATCACCACAGATACAGAGCTTGTGGTCTTCTATCTCAGCAATAGGCAATACCTCTTTATACTTCACCTCAGCATCATACTGAGCAAACTCATCACGTAGTTTCAAGCCACTTTCAGGTACATTCCCCAGCCCTCGCCACCTAAAGAGACTTACCTTTTCAAAGTACTGCGCTATCAAAGCTTGGGCTTTGAGATTTCCTTCATGGGTAACGACTCTTTTGTATTGTATCTCTACTTCACATCGCTCCTCTATAAACTGCTTGATAATCATGCTAATGCCCTGCATGGCATCCACGGGTTCAAAACCCGTCACCACCACAGGTCTGCCATACGCTTTGGGGAATCTGTCGTAAATCTTCGAACCACTTATTACCGAGACATGGCTAGGTCCAAGAAAGGCATCTATTTGGTTGTTATAGCTATCGACGTGTTCATCTCGGCTATCTATCAGCTCCACCATTACCTCTGGAACTGTTACGTGGTTAATGTGAAATAGAATATTAGCAATACCCAGCTTTATCACTTGGTCAACCAATACAGCCGTCATGGGTGTGGTGGTCTCAAAACCAATGGCAAAGAAGACCACCGTTTTATCAGGGTTCTCTTTGGCAATTTTCAGACACTCCATAGGCGAATAGACAAACCTCACATCAGCCCCTTTGCTTCGGGCATCTTGTAGACTTCCGTTACTCCCTGGTACTTTTATCATGTCTCCAAGGGTCACCAAAATCACCTCTGGTTGCATCGCCAATACATAAGCATGGTCAATTCGCTCTTTGGGCATAATGCACACTGGACAACCTGGTCCGTGGATGAAGTTGACATTATCAGGCAGAAGTTGTGGCAACCCAAACTTCATAATGGTATGGGTATGTCCCCCACACACCTCCATGATGTTGATGGGCTTTTTGAGCTTTTTGGCATCTTCGGCGATGATTTTAGCATAGGCTTTGATGGTCTCGCCATCTCTAAAGTCGTCGTAGAGGTTTTTTAGTTCTAAGCTTTTCATCGGTTGGCACAATTATCATCATCTATAATCGCTTGTCGTCGCTCCTCTTCATCCATCAGCTCCAAAATCTCCCGATAGGTCTCAATGGAAGCCAACGCCTCCTCCTCATCAATCTTGTTCATCACAAACCCAATATGAAGCAGGACATAGTCTCCTACTTGAATATCATCTTCACCCATCATCATGAGGTTGGCTTCACGTTGAACCCCCATGGTATCGACACGACACATGGTTTTGTCTTCAGAGACTTCAACAACTTTACTTGGTATGGATAGACACATTAACGCATTCTCCTTTTAAACTCAATCCACTCAGCTACTGCTTTGACCGAGTCAATATCGTTGATGTTCACTTCCAAAATATCGACATTGGGCTTGATGCGTCGTGCGTCGGCTTTTTGGGCTTGGATGTCGTACTTGAAGTGAGGCAGAAGGTCGGTCTTGGTAATCAAAATCAAATCGGCTTGACGGAACATTACGGGGTATTTGGCAATCTTATCTTCGCCTTCAGGTACGGAGACCAAGACGATATTGAGATGCGTCCCCACATCGTAACTCGCAGGACAGACCAAGTTGCCCACATTCTCTACAAAACAGACATCTATCTCATCGAGTGGCAACTCATGCAACCCCTTATGCACCATAAAGGCATCCAAGTGACACGCCGAACCTGTCTGAATCTGCATCGCTGGAATCCCCTTGGCTTTGAGTCGGTCGGCATCTCGGTTGGTCTCCAAATCGCCCTCGACCACGCCAAATTTGAAATCAGCCACATCCGCCAAATACTCAATCAGCGTCGTCTTTCCCGAGCCTGGGCTACTCATAAGGTTAATCCCCAAGACCCCCTTGGCATCGAGATGACTTCGGTTGTGGTCTGCCTCGTGGTCGTTTTTGTCAAGAATCTTTTTTATCACCGAGATGGTCTTGGTGTCGTTGAGCTGAGGGTTATGATGCAGATGCTCATGTGCCTCTTGATGTTCATGACTATGCGCATGGTGATGGTGGTGATGCCCCTCTCCATGCTCATGCTCTGTTCCTCGAATACTACACCCACAATCTGTACACATATCTGCTCCTTATCCTAATAAAATATTGCTACCTACAATCAGCGAAATCACCCCTGCCATAGCAAAAGTGCGTCTTACGTTGGTAATATTACCCAAAAAGTTTTGATTTATGTATAAAATCAACAGCCCAAAAGTGACAAAAATCAGAATCACCCCCAAGGTAAACGCCCCCACCATCGCAAAATCCACATTGCCTCCCTGCACAGCCCCAAGGGTAATGAGCATTCCTCTCACCCCTCCAATGCCCATCAACAGCCCCATGGTAAAAGACGAAGTCGTATCGACTTGGTGGTGGTCATGCTGTTTGCCAAACCAGATATGCACATGCTCCTTGCCCTCATGCTCATGGGTATGCAGATGAATCCGATTGGTCGCCACCATAAAGAGCAAGTAGACCCCCATTGCCATAATCACCGTCGCCGAAATCACATCCCCATACCCCAAAATCTCCTCAGAGATGGGAATATTTTGTAAAATCTTGGCAAAAACAAAGAGACTCAACCCATGCCCTATCGCAAAGAGCGTGGTGATAAGCAGGGTTCTCTTTTTATCTTTTCCAATCGAGAAATCAGCAATCGCCGTGAGGTGGTCAGGACCAAACGCGTGTAAAATCCCATACCAAAAAATCAGTAGCAGTGAAAAATCCATAAAGACTCCCTTTTAAAAACTGAATGAACATTCATTATTTTTATAATAGTCAATTAAAGTTAAATTTGTGTTAAATAAGTTTGAGAAAATTAATTTTTTAAACTGAAAGTGTAGAAACCACCTGCCCCAAAGCAATTCCCCCATCATTGGGAGGGGTTTGGGTAGGAAGTATGGCTGAGGGAATACGCTTCAATACTAGTTTGAGTAAAACCCTATTTTGAAAGACCCCACCACTCAGAACCAAAGGCAGATTATAAAGCTTATAGATATACTCTATTATCTCTACTAATGTATTAAAAAACTTTGAGATAGCCACCACAGTATCTTCTTCTTGATTGATAGCCTTTATCATGGGTAAAATATCTATCACCCCATCTTCAAAACTAAACTCATAAAAAGAGGAAATGGTATCATCATAAAGCTCCTCCATCATCATCCCACTCTCCCCCTCAAAGCTCATCACTTGACAAACACCTGTCAGTGATGCCACAGCATCAAACAGTCGCCCTACTGAGGAGCTTAGAGGTGCGTTCAGACCCTTTTGCCACATGAGGTACTGGGTCTTTAGTTCATTTGATGTAAAGGCTTTTGTCGTAGCATTATCAAGGCTTAGAACCTCATCGCCATAGAGATCAAAAAGCAGACTCAATGCCACCCGTTTTGGCTCTTTGATGGCTTTGGCTCCTCCTAGGAGTTTGAAGTAGTTGATGTGGGCAACACGTTCATAGTCTTGGTAGTCACAAAGTATAAACTCTCCACCCCAAAGGTTTCCATCATCACCATAGCCTGTGCCGTCAAAGGCAACGCCTAAGACCTTGGTGGTTATAGATTTTTCAGCCATAACCCCAAGTATATGAGCATAATGATGCTGAACATCCCGTAGGGACAATCCCTTGTGGTTGTCCATTGCGTATTTGGTACTTTCATAGTTTGGGTGTTTATCGTATGCTACTATCTCTGGTTCAAAGCGATAGATACGTTTTAAATTCTCAATATTCTCCCTAAAATACTCCACCGATGCAATCCCATCTAAATCACCAATATGAGGTGAGAGAATCACTTGGTCATCAAAGCCTATGGCAATGGTGCTTTTTTGGTTGGCTCCTAGGGCTAAAACCTTTTTAGGGAGCTTAAATGGCAACTTAATCGCTACAGGGGTATACCCCCTAGCCCGTCGGAGGAATATTGTCTGCTCATTGACCACCATGACTACCGAATCATCACAACCATTGACGATTTCACGGTTATGGTCAAGCAGATAGTCATAGACTGAGGAGAGCTTCTCTATGCTCTCTTTGTTGGTAGCTATCGGTTCATCGGTCACGTTAGCAGAGGTAGCAACCAAAGGACGATTAAGTTTTTTTAGAATCAGCAGATGCAATGGTGTATAGGGCAAAAACAATCCAATCCGAGAGATATTCGGTGCGACCTTTTTTGAGTGAAGAGTGAATAGTGAAGAGTGAATAGTTTTTTGGTTTAATAGAACTATGGGTCTCTCTTTAGAGGTCAAAAGCTCTTCCTCTTTTGCATTAATTTCAGAGAATTCACGAGCCATCTCCATATCTCTCACCATAACAGCAAAAGGTTTAGTGGGTCTATGTTTTCTATCTCTAAGCTTTTGGATTGCCTCCGGATTGGTTGCATCACAAACGAGGTGATAACCCCCCACTCCCTTAATAGCCAAGATGTTCCCCTCTTCCAATAAGTTAACAACCTTATCAATCAACGCTTCACTATTCACTATTAACTCTTCACTTCTATCCCAAAGGGATAGACTCACCCCACAATCCCAACACCCTATGGGTTGAGCATGGTATCGTCTATCTAGGGGATTATTATACTCTGCTTCACAAGCCTCACACATCTTAAAAAACTTCATCGAAGTATTGACTCTATCATAAGGCAAATCATAAATAATCGAGTAGCGCACCCCACAATGGGTACAGGTAATAAAGGGGTAGCCATAACGGCGATTGGTCGGGTCAAAGAGTTCTTTTTCACACTCGGAGCAGATGCTTATATCGGGAGGGATATTGACCGTCACATCCCCTTGGCTAGAGGTCTCTATGATTTGAAACTCTTGAAAGTTTTGAAAAGTGACCTCTTCTATCTGAATCGTCTCAATCTTTGCTAGTGAAGGAATCTCCTCTTTTATGCTTGTGATAAAGGGGTCAATATTATCAGAATTTATAAAAATCTCTACACCATTTGAGCCGTTGCTAACCGTTCCTTTTAGGTTGTAGCGTTTGGCTAGGGTATAGATAAAGGGGCGAAAGCCTACGCCTTGGACAGTGCCTTTTAGGGTTAGTTTATGGGTTGGCATTTAATTTAAATTAACTCTTTTTCACACTTATAAAAAAGCTTTGTTTTATACTGCTCTAAAAACAAAGCTCTTCTTGTATCAGAACCAACTTTAGGCATTCGACTAATAACTTCATCTGTTCGTTTACAACGTACACACACATAAGCCTCTAATTTTTTATCAATATTCAAATTATTTTCAATAAAAAATTTAATAAATGCTTCTAGTTGGTCAATTGCACCCTTTTGATTTGCCTTAACATTTTTCCTTTTACACTTTTTCAATTCAATAAAACAGACTATATTTTCATTAAAAACCATACAGTCAGAGCGAGAAGGGTCAGAAGAAGAGAGAAGACAAGCATCAATGGCAATAAAATTTATTTTTCTTTCACCAGAGTTTATAACCATAAATTCTGTTATAAACTTATCATCTATGTAGCATCTCTTCTCTTTTTCATGGTCATAAATTTTAATCTCTTTATTACAAGTTTCAACCCAACACTCCTTTTCAATAAGATGTGGAAAAAGAATCTTTAATTTATTTATCATGAGAATACTCACTATAAAGTTCTAATAGTTCCTCAAAATCACAAGCCATCTCATCACTTATTTCATCTATCACATTTTCACTTATCAGACCCGTTCTTCCTCTTATATCTCGTGCTATGCCATCTTCCAAAAAGTAAGCTGAAAACTCTTTTGGATTAATCCATTGTTCCTCTTGGAATAGCTTATTAACCTCTTTTTTAGCTTCTTCTCCTAAATTACCTGCCTTATATGCCATCATCAATGTATTTAAAGTACTTAAAACATAAGGACTATGAGTCATTAAAAGCAAACTACTATGTAAAGGAATATTTGCTACTATAGATTTTAAAATATCCAATTGTGCTTTTGGAAATAAATTTAATTCAGGTTCTTCAATAATAATATGTGTATTTTTATTCTTATTTAAATTTGTCTTTAAATATTTTACAACAAGCAATAAGGGCAAAACACTCTGAATTGCACTAGAGCTTTTATCTAAGGGTAAACTTTTATGTTTAGAAAAATATACATTATCTAAATTATTTTCATAAATATACTTTACATTTAATAAATCTAAAGTTTTAATTTGTCTTCTTGCTAATTCAAATTGGCTACCAAATTCAATTAAATATTTAGGTATTGGTAAATTCGAATTAATAAAAGAAAGAATTGATGAACTAAAAATAGAAATTAAATTTCGTTCTGCTGGAATATAGTGTGATTTTTCTTTAACTATCATCTCCTGAAGAGTCGATTCAAAATATTCTAATCCAACTTCATCAACTAAGCTATTAACTATTTTAAAATTATCATCATCTAATATTTCTTTTATTTTATTTTTTAAAGGATTTAAAATATCATCTTTTAGATTCTCCAATTTATCTAATTGTTTAATCAACATAATAATTTTGTTGATTTTCTCAAGGTTCTGAATATTAGTTTTGGAAATATCCTCATACTCTTTTAATTCAAATTTATTCTCTCTAAACTCAATAAAAAGTTTATCATTTATAAAATATTGTAAAAATGTATTCTCTTGAATATAACTAATTCCAAAAGATTCCAAATGTCCCTCAAAATCTTTTTGTTGAATATTTATCTCATGAGATAAATTTTTAAGAATATTTAATAACTTCCCCAAAACACTCTTCCCACTCCCATTCTCCCCAATAAGAAGGTTGATTTTATTCAGCTCAATATCTACATCTTTCAGTGGTCCAAAGTTTTTAACGATTAATCTATCCATTGCCCTCTACCTCTTCATATATCTTATCCAACTCCTCTTCACTAAAGTCATGCACATTCTCCCAACTGCCATAGCCACACACTCCATATCGGGGTGAATTGACATAGGGAAGCACCATATCTAACCCACACTCATGTTTGGGTAGGCACTTTTTACAGAGATTCCCTCTGCCCTCATAGAGACACTCTCCACATACAGCGACCACTTTGACCGAACCACAATGACTACATTTTATTTTGGGTAGGGGATTTCTCGATAATGTCTCTATTAGGGTAGGCTGTTTGCCATCAAACGCTTTGACAAACTCAACCGTTAGGTGGGTTGATGAACCAAAATCATAAACATACTCTATCTTATCTACTCGAAAAAAGACCTCATCAACGCTCATCTCCATTGGGATGGGGTGTCGTCCGATAAAAAACTCACTCATATGACCACAACACTCCAACCACACATCCCTAAGATAACTGTCCAAATCAGCCAATTGGGTATAAGGTTTTATGGCAATATGGAGGTAATATTCAGGAGCATCCCCTTTGATAACCAGATAATAAAGCTCCTCCTCCCTCTGGGTATAGGACTTTGTTATGCAACTGTTAATGTGACGCTTTAATCCTTTGGGAGAGTAGGTTTTATCACAAAGGTTGCAGAGGGGTTTAACGCCCAATGCGTATCTCAAATTCGCTGGATTGTAAATTGGCTCATTAGCAGGAGTTCTCTCTTTAGATACCAAACCTATGGATTCTTGTGGCTCCTCATCCTCAAACCCTATCTCCCCTTTGAGAAGACCAATCAATCCTATCGTCTGCATTATCATGGTAAACAAGAGGGCAATGGTCTCTTTTTTTTCTAAGTTTAATAACTCCTCAATGTATACAGGAGAGATAAACTGCGTTATCATTTGAGCAACCTCAGGCTCAGCCATCATCTCATCATTCTCAGAGAGCTGCTCAATTTTATCAACAAATAGTCCCACAAGCTCCTCTAACCTCTTATCAGAGAGTCTTTGAGCAAAATCCTCCCCAATCTCCAAAGTCAAACGATGAAGTACCTCAGGGTCATCCATCTCTTCGTAAAAACTCTCCATTAGGGCTTCCATAACCAGACCCATTTCCATGCTATACTGCTCATATAGTGCGACATTGTCCAGTATCTCTCTGCCCATCTTTTGCAATAGATGATTCAAAAACAAATCCTCATCCAAATCCTGCTCTTGGATTTTTAGTAGATGTATTAAGATAAAGAATATCTCCTCTCTTGGGTTTATCTTTTTCTCTAAACCATGTTGTTTGATAAAGCTATCCATTTTAGCAAGTCTATTAAATAATTCTGCTCTCATTGGGTTGTCCTTTTTTATTGAAATATTTTAGTTTTTTGATGAAGTGTTGGAGGGAGTTGTTTTTAGAGAAATCCAAAGATATATTACCTCGACTTAGCTCTGCTAACATCTTCTCTACAATCTCTTTTTCACTACGAACATTAAAGAGTTTCATCATCTCTTTTTTATGGTTTTCATGAGGACTATTGGTATGTTTTTTCTTCTTATCTATAGTCAAAAACCAACTCTCGATCTCATTGCAGACCACAAAGAGGTAAAATCTATCTTTTAAACCTTTTTGAATATTATACTTAGGTAAATACTCTTGCTTTAATTTAACTAAACAGTCATGATTTCTTTCGCTTCCAAAACATTTAGTGTCTAAATCTATCATTACAAAAACAGCTTTATAGTTATCTTTTTCTAAAAAAGTCTCTATTTTTCGTGACATCTTCTGAAAATTGGTAATCTCACACTTATCTCCACTTCCTGAAGATTTAGCAACAACTTTAATTGCATAGTTCTTCTCTATAAAATGATTAAAATAGCTTTGAAAAAATATTTTCTCACTGTTTTCGACAATCAACAAAATTTTATCATTAATTTTAGGTAACTTTTTACCTCTTCTTTTTGCTCCTCTCATTACTCAAAATCCCATACCATATCTTCATCAAGCATCTCATCAAGCGTCATGCTTCGCTCATAGGTCATATACTCCATCTTCTCTTTGAGATTGGGAATTTTATCGGCTCGTATGGTCTGGGTATCACCATCACTATCTCGGTAGATAAAAATGACCTCATTTAAGTCAGCATATTTGAGCATTTCGGTAGAGTGAGAAGTAATTAAAATCTGTTTGTCATGATGTCTAAAGCTATCTAATAGGTAATTGACCACTTTAAAGTGTAGATGCCGTTCGGGTTCTTCAAAGACCAACATAGAACTATCATCTTTTTGATTTAGAGCTGTCATGGTCGCCAAGAAATTAATGGTGCCATCTGAGACGGTATGAATAGGAATAGGCTCTTTCCCTCGCTCTTTAAATGCAATAATATAATTCCCTGCTACCTTGTAAACTTCTATACCATCTATCTCATTAACGGTTGTAATTAAAGAGTTTGAAATGGCTTCAAATCTATTTTTATCTTTCTCTTGAATTTCATAAAGAACTTTTCCTAGATTGGAGCCATCTTTTAAAAGTTTGGTGTATTTACTATCTTGATTGGAGAGGGTTCTTATTTTTTGAGCGTCGAAATAGTAGGTTGAAATTTTATATTGATAAAAATTTTTCATTGAATACATTTCATGATGCATTATAAACTTTGTACCATTATAATCTGGACACTCTATATACTTTGTTCTCTGTTTTTTAGTTTCAAAGTACTCTTTAAAAGAGAGAATAAATTTTTGATGATAAAAATATGATACTATAGAATAATGATTTGTAAAAGAAAAAGATAAAGTTATATTCTCATCATCATATCCATTAAACGTAATACGAATAATTATTTTTTTTTCTCCTATTGCACTATAGTTTTTTATTTGTTCGTAACCACCTTTATCATCAATAGCCTTATCTATCCCTTTATTTCGTGCAATATCAATAAACTCCAAAACATCAATCAAATTACTCTTACCACTATTGTTCTCCCCAACAACAATATTAAGCTTATCTAGCTCTATGGTGGTATTGTAAAAGCTTTTATAATTATGAATATAGAGTTTGGTGAGTTTCATTATTTTATCCTTTTTAATTAGGTATATTTTAACATATTTCAACTAAGCAACCCAAGTGAAATCCTCTCCTGCTCTATTCGCAATGCCTCACCGTATCTGTTGTTTTTTAGCCCTTCAAAGACCCTATGCTCCTCCTCAGTAAGGTTTGGTAGTTCTCCTCTAAATGGCTTCTTCTCCACCACCGCCAAATGTTTACATCCAATGAGTGTCTCCTCATCCATCAAAATAGATTGTGTCAAAGGAAAATAGGTTCTTATTTGAGAGAGCATCGCAAACCCATGCGTATCAATGTCACCCCAGTAGTAGAGGGTTTTATCCCTTAACCACGCCACCTCTTTGAGCGACTCTATCCCATACCCCAACCCGAAGATAACGATTGAGTCTTTGCGTTTGGGAAAGCTCAATCCATTAATTTTATTTTCGGTAATATAGACATCTCGACAAGCCAATGTCAAATCACAAAAGAGATTAAGCGGCAAAGAGAGGTCATCTAGCCCACCAATATAGTGATTTTCATCTAAAATTCGAAACCGAATGGTGGGGAGGTCATACTTTAGCCCATACTTTTTCTCGAACCCATCATGAGACAACTTGGTTATCTCAGTGTTATAAAAAGAGGGGTCTAAAACGGTCTCTAGCAACCTATCCAAGACTTTTTTGTGCTGCTCAATAAATTTGCTGTCCACCCCCTCTATCTCCAACGCTCGAATATAGAGATTGGGTCTTGGCGAGGCGACAAAGTAACGACAAACCCTCAAGAGTCTATCCCAAACCTCTCGATAGGTCATCACCCATTTAGGCTCTTGGCTCAACAGCCCTTTTAGCGCTGGAAACACCTCAAAACTCTTCTTTAAAATGGCAATATCTCTCTCAAACTCCCTCTTTTTTCCAAGATATGCCAAAAACTGCTCCTGCGTAACCCCAAGAGAGCGAGGCAAAGACTGCTCCCCCAAAGAGCGATAGGAGATTGGTGTAAACACAATCTCAAAAGGGAGTTGCTTTAGCTCTTTTATCCAATGGTTAATCTGATTAAAATGATGTGCTATATCTTTTTGCGAAAGTCGCTTAAAAGAGAAATTCACCTCAAAAGGCTCCCCATGAAGATAGGCTCGGAGATGTTCGCCTTTGGTATAAAGAGCGGTTAGTTTTTGGGTGATGGTCTGTTTGGTTTGGAGTTTTAGCATATCTTTTTAGCGAATATTGCTAGAATCAACTTTTTTTAGGGTTTTATTGCCCATTTTTGCTTCCTTTTTTAGTCTATTATAACGTGTTTTTGTTGAAGTGTGGAGTGGGGAAAACGACTAAAAATAAAAACCTCATCTAAAAATATTAAACAAACAGTAAAGCAATATCATATATAATATTATTATGAAAATTGTTATTGATACAAACATAGTTTTGTCGGCTCTTTTTTCAAAAAAAGGAGCTTCAAATAGATTGATGGTTTGGTTGTTTCAACAAGAAAAAAAATATAATGTCGTCTCAAACACTCTGGTAACAGAGTTTGAAGATGTATTGACCAGAGAGAAAAATCTAAAACAGTTCAATAATCTAACAAAAGATGATATTTTAGGTTTTATTGATGATATATGTCTAATATCCTATCATCAAGAGATTTATTTTTTATGGAGACCATTCCTATCGGATAGCAATGATGATATGGTTTTAGAGGTGGCTGTTAACTCAAAGGCAGATACTATTATTACATTTAATCCAAAAGACTTTAGAGGAGTCAAAGAGAGTTTTGATATAGACATTTTGACTCCAAAAGAGTTTTTAAGACAAATAGGAGAGATAAAATGAATTTTGCACTAAGAATACCTGATTACTACAGAAAAGATATAGAGTTGTTAAAAGGAGATGTATCCATCAATCAATTTATTATCAATGCTTTGGCTGAAAAAATTGCTACACTAAAAGCACTTAATCAGTTGGAACGAAGAGCAAATAGAGGTTCAAGAGGTCATGCTTTGGAACTATTGAATAATGCTCCCGATATTGAACCTAAAAGGGATGATATATTACATTGATAGATGATAAACAGTTGAAGTTTAGGGATAAAAAGAAACTAAATCTCTAGGAAATTAGTGCTTTTTTAGATGTGGTTTAGTACTACAAATATCAAAAATAGTATTAACTAGAAGCTCAATAAAAACTATAGAATCATTAATATCTTCACTGTTAATTTCTCTTAGCTCTTTATCTTCAAACTGAATATCTGCTTCATGTGCAATTTGATTTCGTCTATCAATAATTAAATTTAATCGCATTCTTATCTCTTTTTCAGATTTACTAAGCTTTTTTGCAACTTCATTCCAAATATTTTCTTTTAATATTAAATTTATAGCTTCTTCAATTTTATCTGCGTGTTGAAAGCTCTTAAAACCATTAATAGTCCGTATTTGATAGTCCAACCATTGATTATTTTTACTTTCAATAATCGCTTTTTTAAATAAAATATTTTTATCCAAAGAAAAGATAAAGTCTTTAAACTGTTTGGTATCTTTTCTCTTTTGATTATAGGTTTCAAGCATTCCTAGTCTGACAATTTCATGAATAAAATGATCTAAAGCACTTACCAACATTACATATTGAGCCCTTAAAATATCACTTAAGTCTAAAATATCTGTTGTTTGGATATTTATTGCTTGGTAGATTGCCCCTAAATTTTTAACCCGTTCAATATTTTGTTGAAAATGTTTTTTAGCACTCTCCATTGGTACTTCTTCGTATACTATCTGCTAAACTTGAAAACAACTCTTCAAATTGCTCAATTCTTCCTTCTGAACTAGACCATACAGTACCACTCTGATTAACATCATCTTTATCTAATGCAAATACAGGCTTATTATGCTCTTGAGCATAAGCAATTAAAGAATGAAAATTTGCTATTTCAGCTAAAATATAATTTTGATTATAACAGTTACTATTCAATAACATATTTTCTCTCTCTAATGCAGGAATAAACTTATCACTGGTTAATTCATTAATTTTTTTAAACCATTTTCTAAATCCTTGTGTAGGTCTATTACTTCTCACATTAAATTGCTGAATAATATTTCCTAAAAATTTTGGTGTTTTATTAGGGAATTTATACTCTGCATCTCTTAAAATTTCATTCTCTTGAAGCCTTTTCGACTGACGGTACCATTTTGGTAAAATATCAGATAAAGACTCTAATGCCATAACTGAAAAATAATCAGGAGACGTAGGAATAATAAAATAATCACTTATCATAAATAAGTTTTGATTAATTGAACTTAAAGAGGGACTCATATCAATAAGGATATAGTCTGCATTATACGCTTCTGCTGTTTTATCTAAAAGATAATTAATAGCTCCTGGTAAATTTTTTAATGTTACTAAAGCATCTGATATATTTTGTGCCATACCTAATGTAATATCATTTTCAGCAAATTTAATATTTCCAGGAAGAAGGTATAAATTTTCTCTATTTTCAATTTCAAAACACTCTACAGGTTCAATCAATTTTGGTTTAGATTCAAATGCAGGAGCCAAAGCAGCCTTAATATTATTTCGAGTTTCATCAAGTTCATCCAATCCTTTAAATCCCATGACCATACCCGTTAAATTACATTGTGAATCAGCATCAACCATAATAACTTTATACCCTTTTGAAGCTAACATCCACCCTACATTAAATACGGTTGTTGTTTTACTAACACCTCCCTTATGATTAAAAAATGCTATTTTTTTACATTGACCCATACCATTATCCTTTTTATTGAATTAATACGATTTTATCATAAATAATAGAAAAAATTTCTATTTTATAGACAATAAATTTATTTTTTCCCCGCCAAATACGCCTCCACGCTCAAGCTCACCACACTGCTCTCCATCCCCTCACGGTTATGCACAAAGTGAATGGAGCGAATGTAGGGTTCGATAATGTTTATCTTTTGAATGGGTGTAATGACCAAGAGTTGTAGATTGAGCTTTTTGAACAGCTCTAGTCCATATCTGGTGGAGTCATCGGAGCCTTTTCCAAACGCCTCATCTATCATGACAAATCGAAAGCTCTTGGCACTGTTCTCTTCGAGTCCATAAGCAAAGGCGATGGAGGAGGCCAACACGGTGTAGGCGAGTTTCTCCTTTTGTCCTCCCGATTTGCCTGAGGAGTCGCTGTAGTACTCTTTGAGGGAGCCATCGCCAAGATAGTTCTCATTGGCACCGAAGTTAAACCAATTTCTCACATCGGTGACCTTTTTTCGCCACTTCTTATCGACATCGACCAAGTTTACCCTGCCGTTAAAGCGTTCGATAATCTTTTTGACCTGTAGAAATTTGCTCTCATCGTAGCTATCATCGCCCCCCACCGTACCACTTAGTGCCTGTTTTAAATCCTCTTTAAAGGTGCGTATATCGCTGTCGATACTCTTTGCCATACTCAACTCAATATAGGTTCCTGAACTGTATTCAATGGATTTAAGTGAGTCATTAATGAGTCGGATTTTTTTGCTAATGGCGTTCTCTTCCTCCTCTAGGCGTGTCTTTAGGGTCAAGAAGTGTTGGATGGTTCCCTCCCTAAAGAGCTTTTTAAACCTCTTCTCATATTTGGGGAGGTCATCTTTTTTGAGCGTTTGATACATCTTCTCAAACTCTTTAATCGAACGGGTTGAGGCATCGACATCTTTGGTAAAGGTGGGGAACTCTTTGATGTAGTTTTGCATATTGGAGGTGATTTTTTGGGTGCTTCGGTCTATCTTTTTGGCTAACGCATCAATCTCCTTTTGAATGCGTTCTCTGATTTGCTGTTCATCTTTTTTGATGGTATGGAGTTCGAGTTTTTTGATATTTTGTGCATGGAGATAAGCCTCTAACTCCACTTCATACTGCACTAAATCCTCTTTTTTAGTGGCATACATCTCTTGGGCTTCGCTCTTTTCTGCCTCAAACTTCTCTATATCGGAGTGAATTTTTCCCTCTTTTTGATGCAGCTTGTTCCCCTCTTCTCGTCTCTGATGAAGCTCATCTTCAACACGTTTGAGTGCCTCTTCAAGTGTCTTGATAATATCTGAACTCTGCTCTATCTCCTCTTTTTCTCGCTTTAGCTCCTCGATTTTTTTGGCAATGCTGTACCAATCCATCATCTCGAAATGGTCAAAGTGAAGCAGGTCACGCAGGGTATCCCGTTGTGCCTCTATTGTTTGGGTCTGCTTATTCAATCCATCTAATGTATCCAGTAGTTGTAAAAGTTGCTCCTCCATGCGTTTTAGGTCAGACTGGAGTGCCAAAAGTTTCTCACGGTTCTCCCACCCCAACACAAACTGTCGCTGGTCATTGATACGAAACCTATCATCTTTCTCATGACGAATGAGGCTTGATTTTATCTGTCCATTTTGGGTGATTGCCTTTTTAAAACGCCGAAACTCGGTCAATGTCGCCACACAACTGTAATCAAATCGTCGGTGGAGTTCCTGCTCTATCCACGCATAAAAAGGGGTATTGTGATGTATCTCGACCTTGTGAACCAACGAGTTCTCTACCAGTGTGGGGAGTGATTTTCTTTTGGAGGGAGCAATTTTCAAATAGACAATACGCCCCTTTAGATTGGTCTGGTCGATGTATTTACTTACGGCTGAATAATCCTTTTCCTCTACCAATAGCGACAGGGCAAAGGGGCGAAGTACCCGTTCAATCGCCCCCTCCCATGCCTTGTCATTGACACGCAACAGCTCCCCAACAAACGGCAAAGAGATGCCCAACTCCTCAGCAATTCTATCACGAATATCTGAACTCTGTTTGGGGATATTGCTCTTTCGTTTCTTTAAAAAACTCACCTCACTGGCGATATGTTTGCGTTGCTTCTCTGCTTGGTCGATGTGGCTCTGTTGGGTCTGTATCTCTTCTCTCAATGCCTCTTTTTGACGCTCAACCTCCTCCATCTGCTCTTTGACCCTCTTTAGATTGGTCAAAAAGGTATGCTCACTAGAGACGCTCGGAAGCCCCAATCTCTTAGCAAAGTTATGGTAGTTGGCATGAACCCGTTTTTTTGTATCTCGCAGACGGTCTTGGCGTGTTATCTCTTTGATTAGACCGATAATCTTATCCCCACCACTTCGGTTGAGTTCATCCTTTAGCTCAAAACGACGCTCCTCTAGCTCCTCACTTAGTTGGCTGTTTTGTACAATCTTTGAGCGTGATTTCTGCTTCTCAATCTCAAGGGCATTGAGCCGTTGCTCTAGCAGTGTTACCTTGCTCTTGGCAAAGTAGCCAGAGAGGAGTTCACGAAGCTTCTCTTTCCCCTGTTTGGCTTTGAGATTGAGCCGATATTTGGAGGCATCGGTGATAATGGGTTTGAGCATCTCCATCTGTCGCTTGGCTCTTAGCACCGTATTGTGGGCGTGGTTTAGCTCATTAAAGTTGTGACACAGCTCATCAATCTTCTCATCCACCCCACTGCTCTCCAACATATGGCTTCGCACAAAAGAGGTTAGGTTGCCTACCGATTTCATGGAGACGGTTTGGTAAAAGAGGTTCAACGCCTGTTCACTCCCAATCTTGACCAGTCGCCGAAACTGGTGGCTGTACTCCTTGAAGGTGTTAAATACCTCCACCCCTTTGAGCGATTTTAGCTCTTTTTTGAGGCTCTTAATGGTACTAAATTTAATAAAATGCTCCTCAATGCTCAAAATCTCATTGGCAACCACAAAAATCTTGTTGGGTTGGCGACTCCCTTGGGTAAGCCAAAAAAATTGAGCCACCGTAACGACTTCATTGCTAATGCTGTTCTCAAACCGTGCCAACAGCACCGTGTAGTTCTCCGTGCCACGCAGGGAGATGGCTTTGGAGCTTCCCATCCCCTCATCGAGAGTATTTTTGTACTCCCCCACAATATAGGAGTAGAGCGTTCGCTCTTTGGCAGCAGAACCTGCCGCCTTGTTGTAGGTGATTTTTTGATGAGGCACAAGCAGGGTGGTGATGGCATCCACCACGGTTGATTTCCCTGAACCAATATCCCCTGTAAGGAGGGCATTTTGCCCCTCTATATCAAGACGATAGATTTTTTTATTAAAGGTTCCCCAGTTATAAAGCTCAACGGTTTTAAGCCGAAATCCTCGTGCTTTCTCTTCACTATTTGACATGGGCATACTCCTCCAATCTGGCATCAAAATCATCCAACCACTGGGCATCCACAAAGGACTTAATCACCCGTTTTATCTCATAACTCTCACTGTTTTTCAGCTTTTTTAAAAAGCCCAAATCGACCACCTTTTTAATATGACTCTCTATCTCTTTGACCTGCTTGACCTCATTGAAACTCTCCCTTAAAAAGAGTTCAAACATCTCCACTATCTCCTCTTTGGTCACAATCGCACGGCTATCATCACTCTGCATCTCAAACTGAGTCAGCCGTTTACGCAACAGCACCAAGAGCAGACTTACTTTGTAACTGAGCGTTCGTTTTCGCAACAGCTTGGGAAAATCCTCCTCCATCTCAATGCTTTTAAGATAAGCATACCCCTCTGCCTCATCAAAAATCGGCTCCACCCCCAAGGGTTTGAGGTAGTCACTAATCGTAGCAAACGACTCCTCTAGCTCTAGCCACTCTTTGGGGCTATCATTTTTATAAAGGACACCACCAAATAGTTTGATAATCACCGTTGAGGTTGCTTTAGTTATCTCCATGTTTTTCTCCTCTCACTGTTTCTCGCACAAACACCACCCTATCCATCCTAACCCTCTTTTTCTCTCCATGCTCATCCTCTATCAAGAGTTCATCACGTACGCTATCGAGATAGGCGTTTTTCATATTTTGAGCAATTTTTAGATAGACCACCAGCTCAGAGACTCCTTTTTTAATGGGGTAGCTCTCGTTTAGCTCTTTGAGGGTAAATTGTGGTCTCTGTTGTAGTAGTTTTCGAATGTTTTGTTGAAGTAACAGCTCATCCACATAGACTTGGGCATAGAGTTTGCTCAAATCTACCTCTAGCACCTCTGCTTTGAGTTCATGAGAAAAGCTCTCTTTGGCAGTGGGAACAAAGAGTACTTTGGAGGCGATGGACTCTACACTTATCTTCACCCCATCAATCATAAAAAATTCCCGTTGCGTGGGTGGATGCTCTTTGATGCGCATCGCTTTTTGCTCGATACTTTGAGCCAACTCCAAAATACGGCGATTCTCAACCCACAACTTATCATCAATAAAACGGCGTAACTGCTCAATGAGTTTGGTTAAGATTTTATGCGACTTTTCTCCCGCACTTAGCAGGTTGTATTTGAGGTTCTCCATTCTCCTTTGCTTGTCCATCTCCTCTATCTGCGGGATATGATAGAGGTTCTCTAAGAGTCGGTCAAGCTGTGCTATCTGCTCCACATCCATCAAAAAGTCCCAAAAAGCGTAAAAACTCTGCCCTTGATTGCTTTGACGAATGACATCCTCTATCTCAAAAATCTCCCCAAGTACCTCACCCTTGGTACTGTTGGCATTGGCAATGCTCTCTTTTGCCTCTTGGTTAAGTCGCCGAAAGTTATGCTCTATCTCCCTAAAATCAGAGAGTAACTCGGAGCTATTTTTTTGAATTTGCATAAAGTGTTCTTTGATTTTTCGTGCATCAAAGCGTAAATCTTGACGATGCTCTATCGCCTCTATCTCTTGGTCTATCGCTCTTTTTTGGGCTTGAAGTGAGGCAATACGCTCCTCATCACTAAGATTGGTCTCAAACTCCAACTCTTTGAGCAGGTTCATAATGATTTTAAGCTTGGACTCCGTAGCGACAAACTCCTGCTTTTGCAACCCTGCTGTCCACGCCAAAAGCTTCTCAATCTCAGGGGTGAGTTCATAAAGGGGTTCATCACTCTCATAACCATAATATTTTCGCAGATACCCATGACGTTGATGGGTGAAATCATCCAGATACTCTTTGGCTTTTTTGGGATACTTACTCACCTCATACCCCTGATTAATCGCATAGAGGTAATCATCTAACTTGGTCAAAATCTCCGACTCAAGCAGTGTTTGGGTGGGTGTTGATTTAAACGCGTGGTAGAAAAACCCTGCTATCATGGGGAAGTTATCAGCATTGAGAAGTTGCAGGGCTGAGTGGTTGGCTTTTAGGTTTTTGAGATAGTCATAGGTCACCGTTTTTCTCTTCTGTTTTTTTGTGTGAAGTATAACTTATCTCTGGTTAGAACGGTCTAAAGAAACAACCCCCCATAAACCCCACACTCCTTACCAATAGGCAAATTTTTAGGAAAGAGCAGTTTTCTCATGCCCATGTGTCGCTCAATTCGTGCAAACAGGGCTTGATTGGCAAAGGTTTCACCAGAAAAAGTGATGGTTTGTACTTTAGTCTTGGCGATGAGTTGTGAGACTATCTCACTCACATAGTCTCCAAACGATTCAAAAATGCTATAACACATCAACTCAGCTTCAACTCCTGCGATTTGGTAGCTCATGACACTCGCTAGAAAGGCGTAATTATCAAATCGGTTATCTTGCACGTGGGTGTCGATTTGAATGCCCCCTTTACCCATAAACTCTAAAGCTTTAGCAGAGATACCCTCGAAACTCTCCTCTTCTAAGCCTAGCATAATGGCTGTGGTAGCAAAGAGGTCATGGTTACCCGATTCTAAACGTTCAACTATTTGGGGAAAATGCTTTTTGTAGTTCTCCACCAATCTATCTGAACCTTCACGAAGCTGGGCAATCTGTTCAAACATACTGTCAGCCTCAAAAGGGTTAGGTGGCACCACATTTATCACCTCTTTTGTGTTGTAGTAGAGAAAATAGAGCGAGGTATCGAAGTGAATTCCTATTGCCTTTTGACCGATGTGCTGGTGTTCGGCTAGAATTGAGAGCATCGAGCCTCGCCACTGTTCAAAGGTGCGTTCGTTGCTGTGACCACTCTCAAACGCTTCGGTCTCTAAGATATTGACACCATCACCTACCACCTTTTCAAATCGTTCCATGTTGTCAATAATGGTCTCACCCTCAACGTTCACAGCCATCAGCTCATGCGCCAAAGAGACCTTAGGGAAGGTACGCTCTATCTCTAAAGGAAAAACAATTCTCTCTCCTGAGATAAAGAACTTAGTATCTTGGTTAATAAAGAGTCGGGTATCTTTTTGAAAATTCACAGGAATATCAAAATCAACCAAGAAATCAGCCTCTGTTGTGGCATCTACCTCTTCATAGGCAATATACTCTAAGCCCAAGTTGAGCAACTCTCGTGCGAGTAAAATGCTCATTCCCTCATCGGGATACTTCACTAAGGTACTTGAACCATAGAGGGCTTTGAGTTCATCACTTTTAGTCGATACCCTTAAGATAGGTCGCTCGATACTAAGCAGGGCATTAAACTCTTGAGTTACCATCATGAGATGGTGGTTTAGTCCATTTGCCGAGGTCATCAGTAAAATAGACTCTTTGGCATTTTCAGCCGTAGGCTTAAAGAATTTTCGGTACCCATTAAGCGTTTTAACCAGTACCGTTTTACCTTTTTCTATGGCTTTTGCACTTACCTCAAAAAGCTTTCGGTAGCTCCCTTTGTCGTTGGCATAGCGTTCGCTCTTTTTGTCAACCATTTTCACCGTGATACCACACTCGATACAGGAGATAAGAGGATAATCTTTTCTTAGAGCATTTCGCTTCTGTTCACGCATGCAGGCTTCACAAGGAGCTAAGAACTTCATAGAGCTGTTGGCTCGGGTAAACGGGTACTTGTCCAGAAATGGATGCTGTGAACCACAATGATTACAAGCAGTAAATGGGTAGTAGTAACGTGAACTCGCCACATCAAACATCTCTTTTTGACAAGTAGGACATGGGGCAATGCTATGAGGGGTTTTAGCCAGTTTAACCAAAGGTAAATTGGGCTTCTCATCCACAAAAGCGTGTTGACTCTTTCCCAAATAGAGTGAAGCTGGAAGTATCTCCTCTAAGCCCATTAAGAAGGCTTCTAATTTCTCATCCTCTTGCTTAGCAAGTAGCGTAATGACCTCAGCATTTTGATAAACCTCAACCTCAATACCTACTTGATTGGCATAGGCTTGAATGAGAGTAGCGATATAGGTTTTGTTGGATGAGAACTCCATCTGAAAAGCAAAGTACATAATTCCCCTTTTGGTGCGTTTTTGCTATTTTAGGGGAAAAGAGATTAGAGATAATTGAATGGGTGTTCAGTTTTTACTTCTCCCTAACGGAGACAATACTTAAGTGGGATGCTTGAAGCAATAATAATCACCTCTTAATCCAAAAGATCATCCCCCAACACATATCCAACCTTCCAAAGGAACTCAAACGAATTAAAATCTGACTCAGCTGCAGCAATGGTATAATCCATCTCTAGATCAAAAAAGATCTTATCCGTAAACATCTTCTTAAGGCTACCACCTATACCCATACGAAGGAGTAGATCCTTAGAGCTAGTATCTGAATCAAGATAAGAGAGCTGAAGGCTAGGACCTGCACCCAATTGAAACTGATCTTGAAAATCAAACATATAGTGGGGATTCGCTGCAAAAGTTACCAAGGTATCCCCATGATGAGCATACTGTTTCAATGAAAACTGATCAATAATCTGATGCTCCAATGCCTCAATCCATGGAGAGTTCATTGAAAGTTCAATCCCCGCCATATCCCCACTGTAATCAGTATTTTTATCAAATTGAGTACTCCCAAAAATAGCAGCAACTGCATAGTTAGGACGATAACCACCTTGCTCATTTGGCCAAAGGAAGTATGACTCTTCCGCCACTGATGGCAATGTGGTACTAAGTAGCAGTATAGAAGACAAAATTATTTTTCTCATGAATTATCCTTATAGAAGTAAGAGGAATTATATACTTTTTCGTATTAAATTATCCACTTAATTCTACACTAAAGTTTTATCTACGCAACAGCAAAAGAGAAAGGTTTTATGCTTAAAGGAGGTAGATGAAGCTTTTTAGCAACTTCAGCTTCTCGTTGACTGATGATGACATAACACGACGGGGATCAACCTTTCGAGGATTCACTAAATAGTTAACCCTGAAAAACCCAAACCCAAATCTTATTGAATCACTCTAAAAATCATCAAAGCCAAATCAGAATAGTTCTTTTTCTGATTGGTATAAAGCTTTCGCAAGAGAGCATAAAGCAGTAGTAATTTGAGCATAAAAATAAG
>Ga0256843_1001019_pt1 | contig 22771 bp, 19 predicted proteins | sample AlvinellametaG_FD_191572 | JGI IMG/M metagenome (GOLD analysis project Ga0256843, IMG submission 191572) | Pompeii worm associated microbial communities from hydrothermal vent at the East Pacific Rise, Pacific Ocean - Alvinella | ecosystem: Host-associated > Annelida > Integument > Unclassified ... | reverse complement strand
CCATTGAAATAAGCTTGAATACTGTAGGTTCGATTTTATCGAACGAGAATTAAAGCCCATAAAACAATCTGTTCGATGAAATCGAACCTACAAATTTTGAACATTAATTCCTTAATTCATTGGCATTGACAACACCCTACGTGAAAAATTTTCGCTCCTCTTTGGGACAGATTTTATTTTTTGCTTTTTCAAAGTCAACTTTTGAGTAGATGCTATAGTTGCTTCCATAAGGAAAATGTAAGACATTAGCATGAAGAAGCAGACGGGTTGCACCTGTGGCAATAAAACGCTCTTTTGGGGTGATTATTCCATCTAAATAACGGTCGGAAGCGTTAAATGATGTTCCATAAATTGGGTCACCTAAAATGGGATGTTTCACGTGAAACATATGCACTCTAATCTGGTGCAAACGCCCAGTTAACGGTCTGCACTGCACTAAAGTGGTATCTAATTTTTCATCATATTTTAGTGGTGTAAATTCTGTTTTGGCGTACTTTCCATTGTCACAAATTTCAACTTTGTGTTTACTGGTAGTGTAGTCATCTCGTACAGATATGGGTGCTTCTACGCTAAAGGGTTTGGTCAATTTTCCTGTAACCCATGCGAGATACTCTTTTTTGATGGTTTTACGTTCAAACGAACCTTTTAAAAAACGCTCTGCCTCTTTGTGTCGACTGGCTAAAAAGAGTCCTGATGTCTCCATATCAATTCTGTGTGTTCCATTGGCATTTTGTCCTGAGTGGTGTCGAACCTCATCAAGCATCGAATATTCAGTTGCCATAGTGTTGGGATGTACCAGTACTCCTGAGGGTTTATCAAAAACTAAAAAGTTTTTATCTATAAATAGAGGTTTCACGCCTCGGCTTTTGGGTTCGAAATAGACCATCTCAATATCACCTTGAATAGTGGCTCCTGTGTTGTAGATGGATTTTCCATCAATTAAAACACGTCCTTTGGCAACCAAACGTTGTGCTTCTCCTTGTGTGAAATTTAGTTTTTTCATAACAAAAAGAAAAGCTTTGGTTGGTTTTTCTATATGAAATGGTCGTTTGACAAATGGCATATTTTACCTCTTTTTTAGTCGAATTGGATAGAATTCTATCATAAAAATCTGATACTCTTCACTAAGGAATTCACAATATGATAGAACGATACGCAAGACCAGAGATGGAAGAAAAATGGACGCAACAGGCAAGATATGCTGCATGGCTAGAAGTTGAAAAAGCAGCTGTAAAAGCATGGAACAGATTGGGGCTTATCCCAGATGATGATTGTGAGAAGATTGTTAAAAATGCATCTTTTTCTGTAGAGAGAATTGAAGAGATTGAAGCGATTACTAAACATGACCTTATTGCATTTAACACAAGTGTTAGTGAGAGTCTTGGAGAAGAGTCACGATGGTTTCACTATGGAATGACCAGTTCAGATGCTGTTGATACTGGTGTGGCACTTCAGATGAAAGCATCGTTAGAGATTATTATTAATGATGTTAAGATGTTGATGGAGTCGATTAAAACGAGAGCTTATGAACATAAGATGACCCTTATGGTGGGGCGAAGCCATGGTATTCATGGAGAGCCAATCACATTTGGTTTGACATTGGCTGTTTGGTATGATGAGATGGCACGACACCTTACAAATTTAGAGCAGACAATGGATGTTATTGCTGTGGGTCAAATTTCGGGTGCGATGGGTAACTTTGCACACGCTCCATTAGAGTTAGAAGAGTATGCAATGGAGGAGCTTGGTTTAAAACCTGAACCTTGTTCAAACCAAGTGGTACACCGAGACAGATATGCACGATTGGCAACAGCTTTGGCACTTTTAGCATCAAGTATAGAGAAGTTTGCTGTGCAAGTAAGACATCTTCAGCGAACAGAAGTGTATGAGTGTGAAGAGTATTTTGCTAAAGGTCAAAAGGGAAGTTCTGCAATGCCACATAAAAGAAATCCTATTTTGACAGAGAATATTACTGGTCTGGCACGAATGATTAGAGCTTATGCTAACCCTGCAATGGAGAATGTGGCTCTGTGGCATGAGAGAGATATTAGCCACTCATCAACAGAGCGTTTTTGGTTACCTGATGCTTTTATTACCACAAACTTTATGATGCATAGAATGAACAATGTAATTGCTAATTTAACTGTAATGCCAGAGAATATGATGAAAAACTTAAATCTTACAGGTGGATTGGTATTCTCTCAACGTGTTCTTCTTGAGTTACCACTTGCTGGTGTTAGTCGTGAAGATGCTTATAGAATTGTTCAACGAAATGCAATGAAAGTTTGGCAAGAGATTCAACAAGGCAAGGCGAGTACCAATGAGAAAGGGGAGTCACTCTATCTTCAATATCTTTTAGCTGATGATGAACTTCGTGAATCATTAAGCGAAGAGCAGATTCGAGAGTGCTTTAATTTTGATTACTATACTAAAAATGTAGACAAGATTTTCTCTCGCGTTTTTAAATAATCAATTTCGTAGGGTCGGTTTTCCGACCACGAGATAACCCAGTGACCCTACAATAGAACAAAAACTACAAAATATAATACAATTTAAAATAATATTTTTTAACATAAATTCAAGTGATTTTTTAGTAATATAAATATATAACAATCTAAGGAGAAAGCTATATGATAAGAGTTGTAAAAAGAAGTGGTCGAGTAGAGACACTGGACATTACAAAGATTCAAAAGTTTACTGCATCGGCAGTAGAAGGTTTAAATATGGTAAGTCAGAGTGAATTGGAAGTTGATGCCAACTTGCAGTTTCAAGATATGATGACTTCTGAGAATATCCAACAGACACTTATTAAAACAGCTGTTGACAAGATTGATATTGACCGTCCAGACTGGACATTTGTTGCTTCTCGTCTTTTCCTCTATGACATCTACCACAAAGTTACAGGATTTACAGGATACCCACATCTACGTGAATATTTTGAAAAAGGTGAAGCAGAAGGGCGTATTCTTTTAGGATTAAAAGAGAAGTATGACCTTGATGATTTGAATGACTATTTAGATGAAGATAGAGATTTACAATTTACCTACCTAGGAATTAGAACCTTATCTGATAGATATTTGCTCAAAGATGGTCAAGGTAAACCGATAGAGCTACCACAACACCTATTTATGGGGGTTGCCATGTTCTTGGCTCAAAATGAGTTTGACTGTCAATCATGGGCTAAAAAATTCTATGATATTTTGAGTAAATTTGAGGTTATGGCAGCAACACCAACGCTTAGTAATGCTAGAACCCCACGTCATCAACTCAGCAGTTGTTATATCGGTTCATCTCCAGATAATATAGAGGGAATATTTGATGCTTATAAAGAGATGGCATTGCTAAGTAAATTTGGTGGTGGAATCGGTTGGGATTGGTCACAAGTACGTGGAATGGGAAGTTATATAGATGGACACAAACACGCAGCAGGTGGGATTGTACCATTTTTAAAAATTGCAAATGATGTGGCTATTGCTGTTGACCAGTTGGGGACTCGGAAGGGCGCAATCGCTGTTTATGTTGAGCCTTGGCATATTGATGTTAGAGATTTCTTGGATTTAAAAAAGAACTCTGGAGAAGAGAGAAGACGGGCTCATGACCTCTTTCCTGCGTTGTGGTTGAATGATTTATTTATGCAAAGAGTCCAAGATGATGCACGTTGGACACTCTTTGACCCTTATGAGGTTAGTGAGCTTACTAACCTTTATGGTAAAGAGTTTGAAGATAGATATTTAGAGCTTGAAGCAGGAAATAGTGACATTACTCGTGAGACCATTTCAGCCAAAGGATTATGGAAAGAGATACTACGAAGCTACTTTGAGACAGGGAATCCTTTCTTAACCTTTAAAGATACAGCTAATAAGGCAAATCCTAATAAACATAGTGGTGTTATACGAAGTAGTAATCTTTGTGTTACAGGAGATACACGGCTTCATACACAGTTTGGATTGGTTAGGGCTAAAGATTTAGAAGAGAACTATAGTGAGATTTTGGCATCTTATGACCATAGAACTGATGGAGACTCTAATAGTTATGGTGTTAGCCAAGCTAAAGCACTTAAGATGTTTAAGACAAAAGAGAGTGCTGATATTTATGAAGTGGTTACAAAAGATGGATATAGAATTAAATCTACTCTGTGGCATGAGTACTATATTACTAATGGAGATAAGGTAGAGAAGAGGAGCTTAAAAGAGATTTCTGTTGGTGATAAGCTTCTTATTCAATCAGATGAGGGGCAGTTTGGGCAAGATGGCAATTATGATTTAGGCTTTTTGATGGGTATGGTTGCAGGAGATGGCACATTCTCTTATAAAGAGTCAAAACAGCACTCTATTGTTCATATTGAACTCTATAATCAAGATATGAATCTTGGAAAGATGATACAGAAACAGATAGATAGTGTTATCTCAAAACACTACGCTCTTTTAGAGAATTCACATAAAGAGGATTTTGTTAATCAATATCCAAAGCCTATACAGCATACTAAAAATAGCCAAAAACTAAGATTTTCTAATATTCGATTAGGAAGAGTCTTTGATGAGCAGTTTAACTTTAATGGTCAAACAAAACATCAAGTTCCAGAGATTGTATTTAAAGGGACAAAAGAGACAGTAAAAGGGTATCTTCAGGGTCTATTTATTGCAGATGGAACAGTTAACACTATTAAAAACAGTGGTGTTCCATCTTTTGCAATTCAGTTGGCTTCTATTAAAAAATCTCTTTTAGAAGAGGTTCAAATATTGCTATCTAATTTTGGAATTCGCTCTAAAATTTCAAAAATGAGAGATGCCCAAGATAAAGCTTTTGCCTATACTACTGTTGATGGAGAGAAGAGAGTCTATAGTTCACAAGCTCTTTATAGACTCAATATTAATGGTCTAAATGCCATTAAGTTTATTGATGATATAGGATTTATTGGTGCTAAACAGACTAAAGCATTAGATATTCTATCAACAAGAGTCTTAATGGGTTATCCAAGAGAAGGACGAAAAAGTGAGAAGTTCTTAGTAGAGATTAGTGAAATTAACTATATTGGAAAAGAGGATGTATATGATACAACTCAACTACATAATCATTCATTGATTTTTAATGGTTTAGTTACTGGAAACTGTACCGAGATATTCCAAAATACCTCCCCAAATCATTATAAAATAAAATTAACTTATGTAGACCAAACAACTGAAGTTTTTGAAGAGGAGGAGTTGGTTACTGTTGATAGTGGAATGCGTAAACCTGCTAAGAAAATTACAGCTCTTGACAGTTTAAATGGTAAACAGGTTTGGATGGTTGATAAAGAGCAGAGTGATGGTGAGACGGCTGTTTGTAACTTGGCATCTATTAACTTGTCAAAGGTTCATACCAAAGAGGATTTAGAGAGGGTTATCCCTACAGCGATTAGAATGCTTGATAATGTGATTGATTTGAACTTTTATCCGTTATCAAAAGTGAAAAAGACCAATGAGAGAACCCGTGCTATTGGATTGGGTGTAATGGGTGAAGCTCAGATGTTGGCAGAATCCAAGATAGAGTGGGGTTCAACAGAGCATTTCTATAAGATAGATGAAGTGATGGAGTCGGTCTCTTACTACGCAATTAAAGCATCAAGTGATTTGGCATTAGAGAAGGGTAAATATCCAAATTATGAAGGTTCTGATTGGAGTAAAGGTATTTTCCCTATTGACAATGCCAATGAGGAGGCGTGTAAACTTGTAGAGCGTGGAGGACTCTTTACCTATACTCATAATTGGAATAAATTGAGAGAGAAAGTGAAAGCCGATGGGATGCGTAATGGTTATTTGATGGCTGTAGCTCCTACCTCATCTATCTCTATCTTAACAGGAACAACCCAAGCAATTGAGCCTGTATATAAGCGTAAATGGTTTGAAGAGAACCTTTCGGGTCTGATTCCTGTGGTTGCTCCAAATCTTTCGCCTGAGACATGGGAGTATTATACTCCAAGTTATGAGCTTGACCAAAATGTGTTGGTTAAAGCTGGGGCGATTCGTCAAAAATGGATTGACCAAGGGCAGTCGCTTAATATCTTTATTACGTTGGATAAAGCGAGTGGAAAATATCTAAATGAGATTTACATGAATGCTTGGAAGTATGGGTTAAAGTCAACCTATTATCTACGAAGTCAATCTCCTGAAACTTCTAATGATGTAGAGGATAGAAGCCAAGAGTGTGTTGGTTGTCAATAAAATAGATATTGGGTTGACACATGGGTCAACCCCTACTATAATGGATACAACGAACAAAAAAGGAAATTTATGAAATTTGAAAATGTAACGGTAGATATTGCAGGTAATAGCTACTTTGATGGAGCAGTAACGAGCAGAACAGTTCATTTTACTGATGGAAGCCGAAAGACTTTGGGTTTTATGCAGGTTGGAGAGTATGAGTTTGGAACTGACCAAGCAGAATTAATGGAGATAACTTCTGGAGAGTTAACATATAAATTGGCTGATTCTAATGTGTGGATAGCTGTAAAAGGTGGTGAGCATTTTAATGTTCCTGCCAACTCTAAATTTGGTGTAAAAGTGACAACTATTACTGATTATTGTTGCAGTTATTTATAAATAAAACAGAATAAAACGAAGAACTTCTCTTTTTCTAAACTCTTTTTTCTTAAAATAGTATAAAAAGTAAAAATTAATATACAACATAATTTTTTCATATATAATTAAGTTAAAAGATTAGATATTGAGGAGTATTTATGAATTGGGAACAGTTAAACGAAGTTAAAGTATTGGTGGTTGAAGATGATATATTTAACCGTATGCTAATAAAATCTCTCTTGATGAAAGTTAAGAATATTAAGGTTGTTGAGGCAAAAGATGGTCTTGAAGCCCTCTCTATTCTGGACAACAGTGAAATAGACATCTGTCTGCTCGATTTGCATATGCCAACTTTAAATGGATTTGAGACACTTAATATTATTAGAAATGGTACAACATTCGAAGATATACCTGTAATTGTCATAACCAGTGATGAGATTGAGAAGAAAAAATCATTCGCTTTGGGAGCGAACGATTTTATGGCAAAACCTTTTGACTTAGAGAGTTTAAAGTCTAAAATCTATCAACAACTGATTCAAAGTTAATCAAATGCAAACAACCACATTAAAATCAACATCAATCAAAAAGATAATCAAAAAGATAGATAGCTCTTTAGAGGGTGGATTTAATCCTACTTTCGCATTTATTTTTGCCTCTTCTGTCTTTAATATTTCAAAATTTTCTAGAAAATTAGGAAAATATACTTTTCCTATTATGGGGGCAACAACCGATGGTGAGATTTATGCCAATGCTCAAGATGGTGTGAATGAGGTTGATGGGCATATTATATGTATGTTAATAGAGGCAAATCAATCAAGTATAGAGATGACCTTTATTGAAACGGATGAGAATCAAGATGCATTTAATATTGGTGAACATATTGGTATGTGGGCAAAGAGTTCATTTAGCAACTGTAGTATTATTACTTTAACTTCAGGTTTGACTTTTGATAATGATGCCTACACTCAAGGTATTCTTTCACGAGAGATAGATTATGTTTTTGGTGGAGCATCGGGAGATGGACTTAAGCTTGAAGAGACTTTTGTCTTCTCTAATAATATTGTCTCTAATCAAGGAGTGGTTGCTTTGGCTCTGGATAAATCAAAAATTGATATTTTGGGAGCGAGAGCTTTTGGTTGGAAAGGGATAGGAAAAGAGCGTATTGTCACCAAAGCTTCTAAAAATATTGTTTATGAGATAGATGGTCAACCTGCTGTTGAATTTTATAAAAATTATCTGGATATTACTGCTGATGATATGCCTCAGGTAGGGATAGAGTATCCTTTAGAGGTGCGTTTACGAAATGGTCAAGTTGTCTATCGTGCAGTTTTAGATATTGATGAAGAGAACAACTCTTTAGTCTTTGCAGGACATGTTGAAGAGAAGGCTTGGGTTAGAATATCTGCTCCAAGAGGAAGAAATATTATTAATGAAGTTGAAGCTTCTGTGGTGAACGTATTAAAAGATAATCCCGATTTTAAGCCTCAATTCGCCCTGCTTTTTCCTTGCTGTTCAAGAAAACAGGTCTTGGGACACTTAACAAGTTTGGAGATTGAAGGGGTTTACAAAAACAGCCCTGTTCCAATGATTGGTTTTTTTGCTTATGGAGAGATTGGTGCATTTCCTGATGGGTACTGTTTTCATAACGAGACGTTTGTCACGGCATTTTTACGAGAAAAGGTCAATTGATGGGTTCAAAAAAAGAGATTATTCGTCTACATAAAGAGTTGGAGATTGCGACAAAGAAATATAATAAAAACAATGATGAGAAGTTGATTTTGGCAAGTCTCTTAACCAATGTAAACCATGAACTAGAGGAGTCTTTGCGTAATGAAAAACGCTTTATTGCTTCGGTTAGTCATGAGCTTAGAACCCCAATGACCTCTATTTTAGGTTATGGAGAGCTTTTAGAAGATACAAAATTAAGTAGTCAACAGAAACGTTATCTACGTTCAATTACACAGAGTTCCCACTATTTACTCTCTTTGATTAATGACCTTTTAGATGTGGCAAAATTTGCAGATAAACGGGTAGAACTCTCACCAAAAGTTGTAGACCTTTATGATGTATTACATGAGAGTACAACTCTAATACGCTCTAAAATTGCAGAAGGAGTGGAGTTTGATGTTAATATTCCTATTTTAGAGCATAAGATAAAGGTAGATGATAAGCGTCTAAAGCAGATTATTATCAATCTGCTCTCTAACTCTGCAAAATTTACAAAAGAGGGGAAGATAGAGTGTTTCGTTGATACCATTATCGAGTGCAAACACTCTAATAATATGGAAGTCTTTATTCACATTAAAGATAGTGGTTCAGGTATTTCTAAAGAGAATGCAAAAAAACTTTTTATCCCTTTCTCCTCTACAGATAAGACTCAAGGTACAGGTTTGGGGCTGTTTATCTCTAGAGAGTTAGCAAATCTTATGGATGGAGATATTATCTACAAACCTGTTAAAGGAGGAGGCTCTCTTTTTATTCTACGTGTGGTTGTTGAGAAGGCAACCAAAAAAGAGATAGGCAAAGGGTTGATTGGAACGAATATTTTAATGTGTTCCCCTAGAAACTCTTTTATTGATTCTATTATTATGGAGTTAAAGAGTATGGGTATGGAGAGCTTTATCCATTATGACTCTAAAGATAAAGAGATTTCTGTAATGGTTATCGAGATGTTGGCTCAAGCGAAAAATAGTGATATAGTTATCTTTGATGCAGATACTTACAGAGAGCATACCGTAGATATTGCTAAAATGTTTAGAATTATTAACACAGATATTAAGGTATTTGTCTGGATGAATGATGATACATTGGTTGAGACAGATATGTTTGATATGGTCATCTCTAAACCAATTGCTTATCAGCAGTTTATTTTAGAGATAGAGAATGCTTATAGTAAAGAGCATAAAGTTGAACTCTTGAAAAAAGATTACTCTAAACTAAAAATTTTAATTGTAGAAGATGTTGAAATCAATAGAATTTATCAATCAGAGATGTTAAATAACTTTTTTAATATTAAATGCGACACAGCTTCTAATGGGGCAATTGCTTTAGAGATGGTAGAGAAGAATCACTATGATGCGATTTTTATGGATATGCGTATGCCTGTGATGACAGGTCAAGAGGCAACGCGAAAAATACGAGAGTTTGATACCACCACTCCTATTATCTGTATGAGTGCCAATGTCTATAAAGAGGATAAACTTGAAGCACAAGAGGCTGGAATGAATGCCTTTATAGAGAAACCTCTTGAACGGATAGATATAGAGACACAGCTACTTAATCTTATTAACCATCAATTTATTAGTAAAGATGATAAATTGATGTCAGAGTTAACAGAGAAAGCATTTAATCATCTTGGAGAGAATTTTGATGAGACAACTTCAATTAGTCTTTTTGATATTGCCATGGTAAGTATTAATGACTCTTTAAATAGCATAGAGAAACATACCAAGAGTCAAAACATTCAAGTTTTAATTGATGATTTTCATGCATTAAAAGGGGTTTTATTAAATTTAGGTCTTCCTGATTTAGCAGAACAAGCCAGTATTTTACAGAAGAGTGCAAAAGAGGGAACCCTCTCTCAACACTTGGATACTCAAGAGTATTTAATCACAACATTAACCCAACTACTGGAGTATAAATAATCCAAAATTGCTTAACTACTTATTATAATAATAAAAGGTTTTTCATTGGGCTAGATAGTTGTTGTAATCGTATCTCTTTTGGTAAGATAATCTCTATTTCACGTTTAGAGGCTTCTCCAGTTTCAATAGTTGAATCTTGATAATGGACACTGCGTAATGAATAGGCTTCTCCATCTTTATCAGTCAAAACAATTATCTCTTGAGCAAAGAGTTTATTTACATCTAATGGCACTTCTCCTCTATTGATAATATCCAAGAGTAGATGAATCTTTCTCTTATTTCCATCTATTTTCTCACTACTAGAGAGCAGATTTATCTCGACTTTTCTAAGAGGCTTAATAGAATCCTTCTCCCATTTTTTTTGATAATCATGAAGAGGTTGACCAACTCCTTCTAGTAGAGTAACTGTTCCCCATTTCAAAGTTTTCTCTATTACCTCTTGCCCTGTCTCTAGAACAGATTGAATACCGTCTTTTGCATAATCAACACCATCCCCTGCTAAATGATAAGAGGATTCAGCCAATTTATAAGCTGAAATCACTCCTGTCATAACCAAAATAGAGACAATGGCAACCATCTCTCCAGTAATTGTTAAGGGTGCTTTTTTATACCATTTATAGGCATATTTTCCAAGAATTAAGAGTAATCCTCCTCCAGCAACAGCTCCACCAATTAGTGAAAGTATAAATTGTATTGCCATTTTTTCCTCTAGTTTATATACTCAAAAGTTGAATATGAGTGTACATTTTTCTTCATCTCTTCATCATATAAATACTCATCAATCTGAATAGGAAGTTTTCCATCATAAGTGATTTTTTGAGTCTCTGTATATGTTTGATTATTGTCTGCTTTTGTAGTTTTTTTTGTTGTCCAATTCATACAATACTCTTCATCAGATAAAAACATAATATTTGTATTGAGCAGAGTATTAAATAAGATACATTCATAATTTCTATCGTATGAAAAATCATAAGTTTCAGAACTGTTAAAATAGTCTGAACTTTGGTCAATATCTTCATATCGAATTAGATAATCATCATCATAGGTATAATTAATAATATCACTTAAACTCTCGACACCATCATGATAGACCCTCTGCTCTACTTTAATCGGATGATTATTATTATCATATTTTAAAACTTTAGCCGAGAAGGATAACTGATTTAGATAATAGAAATTCCAGCCATTAATAATATTATCTCTATAGAGTGTTTCCCAACTAATTGCATTATTATTATAACTAATGGTTGTTTTATCTGCTTCATATTGGAATAGAGCTGTATAGGTTTGATTTGTCTCAATACTCTCATTTATCCATTTAATAACTCTGCCATTTTCATAGAAAAATAGTGTTTCAGAAGTTTTTATACCTTCACTATCATATTCAACTATTTTACTTAATCGTTTTCCATCATTATTATCTATTACCGTTTCATTAACAATAATAACAAGGGTATCTTTAGTTACTGCTCCATCATTGTCAACAACAGTCAATGTCAATAGATGTTTTCCAACTGTTGTGGCTCTATATTCAAAAGAGGCAGTTGTTGCTAGAAGTTTGTCCCCCTCTTTCCATTCATAAGTACTAATTGAACCATCACTATCTTTTGCATTGGCGGTAAGTTTAATACTCTCATTAATTGTAGCTGTTCTATCTTCTCCTGCATTTACTGTTGGAGCTTGATTTATATTACTTCTCATCTCTATAATCTCTTGAGCTTCTTGTTCTGTAATTAATAACTCTTTTGATACTTGTTCTATCTCTTGATTAAAACAGCTCTCATTTACTCCACAGCTGTTGATTTTATTAGGAAGTTCACTCTCTACGCCACTAGTAAGTAACTCTTCTGCCATCTCTTGAATATTGGCACTCATTGTTGTTTTACTATCTAATCCTTTAGTTCGTAGAGTATTAATATTTGTTTTTAAATCATCTAAAAGTACATTATAAAATTTTTCTTGAGCTTTTGGATTATCCAGTTTCTTAATAGCTGAAACTTGTGTTGGTGCAATATTTTTATTATCAACCATAGATTCTAAAATTGATAACTCTTTCTCTTCATTTTCTAAATCTGTTTCAAATCCATTAAAATTAAGAATAAACTCACCATTATCAAATTTAACTGTTGAATCTTTTAATACCAATAAGATAGGTTTACTAGAGTCATAAGTTTCTAAAAAATATTTACCATCTGCTGTTTGCGAGATTTTATTCCAAATATCTCTACTACTATCTTCACGATTAAATTTAATTTTAGCTTGTAGTTCTGAAGTTTCACAAAAACCGTTTTTATTATCATCTTGACAGATATTTGCAACAATCTCTTGGGGAATTCCTACTACATTTAAGATTTTTCTCTGTAAATCTCTTGCTTCATCAGAACTGTCACTACTTCCACAACCCATAAATCCAAGTAATGATAAAATAGCAATCAACCAGAAACTTTTTTTCATAATAACCTCCTTATATATATTCGGTTAATAACAATTATATCATTTAAATGTTTATTTTCTTTTAAAAGATATTAAAAAATAATTTTAAATATTTTTAATAGTAATATGAGATTTTTAATCCAAAATCTCTTTAACTCTACCAACTTCGCCTGACATTAGGCGTACTTTGATTCCGTGTGGGTGTTTTGGTGATTTTGTTAAGATGTCTCGAACAATGCCCCATGTTAGATGACCTGTTCTTTGGTCTTCTTTTAAGACGATATTTACAGCTTTTCCTGATTTAATGTTAATGCGTTTGGTTCCATCCATATAGTACTCTTTTTGATGCAATTGTAGCATAATCTTAAATGTGATTTTTCCCTACACAGAGAATACACAGAATTTAATTATAATACACCTAAGCCTAACATAGAGAAAAATTTAATATATGCTAGACAGTGTGTGGTGTAGCTTTGTATTGTCAATGAAATCTCCTTGAATTCATTATTCTTCCTCCCTTTATAACTTCTATGTTAGGACCGAGTTCTCTCTATCCTAATCTATTTATCATCATAATTGAGAAAATATTAATATAGTTCCAAAAGCTCTGTAAATTCTCTTTGCTTACACTATCTTCTAGAGGTTTTAGTGCCGATTCAAAACATATTAACCAGTGTAATCTTGCCTCTGGAGTGATGGCAAATGGTGCGTGTCTGCCTCGCATCTGTGGTGCACCATGCTTCTGATTAAAATAGGATGGACCTCCACAAATTTGTATAAAGAAATCAGCCGAGACTTGACCTGCATCTCTCATACCTTCTGTATCGAGAGGTGGAAAAATAGAACGAATAGGACTGACATCTAACTGCATATAGAGTCTATCTAAAAGTTGACGAATTCCCTCTTCTCCCACCTCATCTAGAAAACCACGATTTGGTTTCTGGACAGGAGGGATATAGTTTGCGTTATAGGGAAGAATGGTATAGTTCATAAAGTACCTTTTTATTTTAGATATTTATACCAAGATAAAATTAAAATATGGTTTTAAAAATAAGTAGTTATTATGTAATTTTAAGCTATACTGAAACATAAATAAACAATAGGAAACATTATGTTGACAAAGTTTCATCCTCTGAGTTCATTGAAAAAGAAGTTTACAGTTGTTGTTATTTGGTTGGTCGCCTTAGCCATGATGGTGGGTTTGGTGAAGTTTTTAATGGAGACAGATATAACCCTTTTATTATCAATCCCATTGACTGTTCTGGCACTTTTTACCATATCTGGAGTTCTGCTTCGTTGTAAAATTGCACGTTGGTTTACGCTTTTAATACTCTATACACTTCTCTTTTCTCCTCTAGTACTCTATATAATGTTGGGTGAAATGTTTCCTTTTGTTACAGTGGCTATCTATCTGATTTTATTAATTATTAGCATCTATGCCTTTAGTAATGATAGGGCGATGGAACTCTTCTATATTGAGCTCCAGCCTTATGAACACATTCCTCTGATTCTTTTAGCATTAACTATTAACAGTATCTATATTTATGCTGTTAAAGTGATATAAGGTTATTGAGTTTTTCATACTCATTAATCTCTTCTATCCATGAGGGTTTAATGGCTTTAAAACCATACCTTGCTCCAATAATTACTCCTGCTATCATTGCCCGTTCCGAGGTTGCACCACCTGCTTCGCTGTTGACCTCTAAGAGTTTCTCAAAGTTTTTATGGTAGTTTAAAATTAAGTATATGGTTGAGGCCAATCCTCCTTCAATTTGATTCTCTGTTCCTAACATTTTTAATGCGATGGCATCGGGTTTATCTTTGAGTGAAAAGGCTTTCTCTACCTCATTTTCAATAACCTCTCCATAAAATTTGGCACGTTCTTGTAGGGTATTATTGACATCCAAATTATAAATCATCGCCAGCGTTACTTCAGCAATATATTTACTCGCTTCAATGGTCTCTTTTGTCATGTGGGTAAGGCAGGTATGAAACTTGATACTCTCTAACATCTCATCCATCCCTTTTAGTCTAAAAAGAATTGATGCATGTCGTCCCACTACAGATAACTCTTTTGCACCTGAACCAGCACCCAGATAGGTTCTGCCTGATTTTAGATTTGCTAAGGTATCTTTTGATGCTTTATCTATCGTTTGCTCTTGACTCATTGCTGTTTTCCAAATATCACCAAATAGAAAAGGGTCATAGCGTCTACTTTTTGTTGTATACTCCAATAACCAAAGGGACTGTTTTCCATAAAGACTTAAATGGTAATTATTGTTATAGGCATCACCTAAAAAGGAACCCCATATAAGTCCTTCTAATTTATCTCTGTTCATATTTTTCCTTGATTTTTTTTTACTTTAACAGAATTAACTTAATAGAGTTCTTGTAAAACTGGAAACAACGGCTTTAGTCTCGTCTTATTTGGGACTAGAGTCTCTGATTGTAAATAGTTTTGTAAAATACCTAATAAATAATAGAAAGGGGGATGAAAGAAACAGCTTTTACTTTAATTTGAAGAAGGAGAAATCATGGCAACGATTTGATATAAAATAAAAGCTTATCTATGAGAGTCTTCAAAAAAATAAGATTAAGGAAAAAAATACGGTTGTGACTCTCATGGCAAAAGTATAACAGATGGAAGTGTCATAATTGTGTAGTTATTTCTATATTTTATAAGATTTATAAAATAATTATAATAATTAATTTAAATATAATAAAAAATATGATTTTAAAATTTAAGTTTTAAATAAAGAGATGAATCCAGAGAAAAAATAGCTTTTATTGTAACCTTATATGGTTTTTTGGGAAAGAAATTATATGAAATAAAAGCTATGCAATGAGAGCCTTACGAAAATAAGATTAAGGGAAAAAGTATGGCTACGACTCTCATGCCCAAAGTATATCGCTAATATGTGTTGTAATTGTGTAGAAAATAGAAAAAAAGATAAAATATAAAAATAAATTAATAATTTTATCTAAAATTAAGTTTTATAATGTTTACAACCATTTAAAATTATTAATCTTCGATATGTAACCTTAAATTATGTCGTCCTATCGAGATGGTATTGACCAAACAAGAAGCTTTTAATGCTATCAATTTTAAAGTATTTTGGTCAACAAATTCCATTTTAAAGTGGTTATTATAACGGACATTATGAAGTAAGTCTTTCCCCGATTGAGGGGGGAAATAGAAGAGGTGTGGCTCATTAACTTTGACTGTAATTGTCTCTTTTTCATTATCTATTCGATGTAGAGGTATTGAAGGGTTTCTTGTTGTAAATCTCCACTCTTTTTCAAGAAGTTGTTTATCTACAACAGCTAAAAATTTAACTCTGTACTCTTGATTCCACTCCAGTCTCTCAAGTGGAAAGAGTACAAAGGTAAATTTCTCTAAACGTTGATTGGGGTCTTTTTTTTGGTCATAGACAAGGGTATTGAATAGAGGGGTCTCCTCTTCTCCTTTGAATAGTTGGAAGTTAAGAAGTTTTATTATTTTAAAATGGACTGGATTAAATGAGATACTAATGGGAAAACCACTTACATCATGATTGGGAAGAGGGTCAGGTTGTTCATTGAAAAATACTGGAGGGACATCAGTTTGGTTATCAAAGGGATAGGTAATTATCTTTTTATTGATATGTTTGTATCTATTCAAAGCATCAGTGAGTGCCTCTTGAGAGGGTTTTTTATCTGTTGTATAGAGTCGATTTAGTGCAGATGAGCCGATATTATAGACAAATGCTGTCTCTCTAGGGTTGTGTTTATTCTGTTTTATTGCTATACCCACCTCATCCCCTTGAAAATCAAGAAAAGCAAAACGGTGATAGATGGCAGCAAAAAGCCCATCAATAGACTCTTTGTAGTTACGATTATTTGAAGAGACATTTTCTATAATTAATCCCGTATTATAACCTTCGTGAATTACCCTATCCGAAGCAAATTTTCCTGTAAAATTACTTTTGTTTCTCTCTTCATAATGACCATAGGTGTGGTTTGTTATCAGATAATCAGCATGATTTTTCGAAGCTTGATTTAAAATCTTAGCAGAAGTAAAGGGAACAAGTCCTGCACCTTGACGAAGTTGATTTAGATATTTTAACGCCTTATCCTGCTCTTGGTTACTATTTATAAGTGAACTCTTTTTGATTAGTTGTGTTGAAGTTTCTGTTGATATAGAGAGAAGATAGAGATAAACCAAGAGTAAAGTTGTTACTCCTAGTAGGATAGTTCTTAGATTCTTTTTAATCATCTTTTATCTTCCCCTTAGTCGTATTATTTATCCAAGAGAGAGTATATCATAATATAAAATAAAAAACAACAATTACTGTAAAAAATATATAAAAAATTCAAAATTTAATAAATCGCTCTTTTCATAAGCATGAAATGGATGTGAATTTATGATTTGTTTAAAGTTTAAAAGAATCCACCTTTTTAAAAGGTGGAGTTGTTAAAAGAGTTCTATTTAAAAAATTCCAATCTTGGAACATAAACTTTCTGTCCAACATAAAGGAAAGAGCGTTTACTTTTAATTCTTTTATTTGAGCGAACGATAAGTGGTATCATATCTGTTGTTCCATAGATGGCCTTAGAGACAGATACAAGTGTATCTCCAGCTTCTACAGTAATAAATCTTCGTCTCTTTTTTCCATCTTTTCGTGGAATAATAAGTTTTTGTCCTACATGTAGTGGGGTATGTTCATTTCGAATTCGGCTATTTGCACGAATAATTCTTTTGAAATCCATCTCATCACCATAGAATCTTTCAGCAATTGATGCCAAACTGTCACCTTCTCTTACGGTGATAATTCTTGGTTTTATCTTTCTATACTCTATCTTTTTTCTTTTTACTCTTTTTGATAGATGTACAGGTTTGGATTCTGTATGGGTGATTACTGGTGTTTGGACAACAGGTTCTTTATCTTGAATAATCTCTTGTGGCTCTTCAATTACTACGCTTTCCTCTTGAACAATAGGTGTTTTTACCACAGGTTTTTCAACAACACTTAGAGCAACTTTCTCTTTTGGGGTCTCTTTTATAATCTCTTTTGGTATCTCTTTGGCAATCTCACTCTCTAGGCGTGAAAGCTCTGTCTTCTCACTCTCTGGCTCTTTTTTTACAGGGACAGGCTCAACACTCTTCTTCTCTAGCGTTTTTTCCAACTCTTTGTTAACCATCTCATTCACAATCTTAATTGTCTCTTCTTTTGCTTTGCCTTGTGTTTTATTATCTAAGGCTTCATGAACATAATAGTTAATCAACTCCTCTTTGGTGGTTCCTTGAATAACAGTACTGTTGGTACTGCTTACACCTGCTACGGCTCTTTTTTCCGTTTCTGTTGAGTTCTGATTTAGTACATTTAAGCCCAAATAACCGATAATTCCAAGAACCATAACTCCTGCAAATATAGGAAATATTGATTTGGGTTTTTTCTCCTCTTCAAAATAGTACTCCTCTTCATGATAAGCACGATTTTCGTAACTGGTATCGGTATAGTAGTCATTTGTTGTTTGATAGCTGACCTCCTCTGTAGGCTCTGGACCCACTATACGTTTTACTATCTCACTTTCCTCAGATTTATATGGTGTTATCTCATTGCTCTTTTTCTCTGACATATTAAAGTCCCCTAAATTTTTTTTTTTAATTATAACATAACTACAATCAATAGATTATCCTCTTAAAACATAAATGACTCACTTTTTTCGAAGATGCCGAAAAATAATTTTTAGATAAATTCTACCAAAATTTTGCAAAGAAACTTCAAAAATGTAGATATAATATTAATTGTTAAAAATAATTAATAAGGAACATGTAATGGAAGCACTACGTTTTAATGGCTCAGGAAGTGAATATTTTAAGATATGGATTGTAAATATGCTTTTGATGGTGATTACTTTGGGGATATACTACCCATGGGCAAAAGTGAGGAATCGTCGTTATTTCTATAACAACACTTCACTTGATAAGAAAAAATTTGAGTATCATGCCACAGGAAAACAGCTTTTTATTGGTTTTATCATTGCAATTTCTCTATTGGTTATCTATAATACATTGGGAGTGACCAACTCCTTGTTTGGGGGATTATTTCTGTTTCTTTTTATTTTAGCTCTGCCATGGCTAATATGGAAAAGTTTAACATTCAATATGAAAATGACCAGTTTTTCAGATGTTCACTTCTCTTTTGATGGAAGATTAGGAAAAATTTATGGTATCTTTTTGGGTTATCCTCTACTTTTTCTTCTCTCTCTTTCCTTAATGGGTATGCTCTTTTCGCTTATGATGCCTGTTATACATACTATTAATCCAAATGTAATGGCTGTGGTTGGATTGATTGTTGCAATCTTGGGAATAATTGCTTATCTCTATATTTTTGCTTTTATTAAAAAAAAGAGTATTGAATATTTTATTGAGAATAGCCACTATGGACAAGGGATATTTAAAACAGAGTTAGAGACAACAAAGTTTTTTACTATTTTACTTAAAGCGCTTACACTGGTTCTTCTGCTTATAGCTTTGGTCTCTATTTTTATTAGAAGCTTTTCAGATATAAGTGGACTCTCTTACGCCATTGGAGCAAATGGTTCTATTAGTGGTGAAGAGCTTCTCTTTACTTTTGCCTATTTTATGATGATTTTTATTTTAGTAGTAATCATCGCCTATCTTAAAACCCGAGAGCGTACTTATATTTATGAAAATACTATTCTTGATAACAACATCGCTTTTGAGTCAACACTTCGTGCCAGAGTCTTGGCATGGGTGATGCTCTCTAATATCTTTTTGGTACTGATTACTTTTGGTTTGGCATTTCCTTGGGCAAAAGTTCGGGTTACACGTTTAATGCTAGAGCATACCTTGGTTGATACCGAAGTGGGTTTTGATGATTATATTACGCAAAAGCAAGAGGAGGTATCAGCACTGGCTGACCAGATAGGAGACCTCTTTGATTTGGATGCAGATATGACATTTTAAAATTTTTTTGGTCAGCTAATTAAATACTCTTTATGTTAAAATAATCCTTTTAAATTTAAAAGGATTACCTGTGCAAGAGAATAGATTATATAATAGAGGAGACCAACAGCGTCTTATAGATGAGGCATTGTCCTCTGAACCAATTAAAAATACGTTTCGTTTGGGGTGGGAGTTTATTACTCTTAATCGAAAGTTCACATTAACAGCAGTAGTTATCTTTATTCTGCTTAATATCTTGGGGATGATTCCCTTTATTGCTTTGATATTTATGGTACTGTCAGCTGTTTTTGGTGTGGCACTTCAGATTCATATGGGCAGGGTACTTTATGTAAGTAAAGATATAAAAGAGTATATCGAAGAGATTCATGATAGCACTCTTGAAGCGATTTTAAACCGTTATACAGCAACAGCATTTGGTGCATATATGGGTTGGATTTTAATGCTTATGCTTGTGGTTATACTTATAAGCCTTGTAGGAGGAACAACAGGTCTTATCAATCAAAATATGAGTGAAGCAGACTTACTAAACTTGCTATTACTATTGGGTTTTCCTTTTATTATTGTAGCTCTGCTCTTCTCTTATGTTCATCCCCTAGTAGAGTCCAATATTATTATGGCAGAGGGATTTACAGCAGGACTAAAAGCTGTATTTAGTATTTTTTCCATTGAGTTGTGGCGTTTATCATTTCAGAAGTCTTACTTTAAATATATCAGTATTTTTGGGGTTATTATGTTGGTAATACTCTTTACTGGGGCGTTTCTTATTGGTCTGTTTACCAGTTTAACAGGTTTGGCTATGTTGGGAAATATTCTTTTAATGCTTTTAATGTATTTTTTTATGGTGATGATGTCTATCGGAGCGATGATGGCAAGAGGGATTGTAGAATAGGTCAACTATAATGTCAATGAATGAAAGAATTCATTGACATTTGGGCTTTATTTATGGATGTCACCATAGACAGCTTCAAGCTGTTCTCCACTTAATGCACCAACATGAACCACTTTTACTTCACCCTTCTTATCAAAGGCTAAAAAGAATGGAATGGAACCCTGCCACTGCGCACGTGATGCAATATAGTTAATAAACTTATTGTTGTCACTTCCTACAGCCAAGGTGTAGTTAATTCCCTTCTCTTCTTTAAATATCTCTAATTCATCACTCCCTAACCCCTGAACTTCAATGGCAATAATCTCTAAATCGGGATATTTTTTTGCCATAAGGGCAATAAGATTGGGCATCTCTTGCAAACAAGGTGGGCATCTATAGCCAAAAAGTACAATAAAAACTGCTTTTCCTTCACTCCCCTGAAAGGTTAAACCACCTTTTGTCTCATTCACCAAAATCTCTTTTCCATCAATAGTATAGATACTCAAAATGGCTTTTTTAATTTCACTTTTTTGGACTGATGCTGTTTTCTTCGTCTCTTTTACCGAGGTATTAAGTTCAGCAGTCTCTACTTTTTTACTGCTATTCTTATCACCATGACTCTCTGACTGTGAACAGCCTGACATAATCAATACTACACTGAGTAGTGTTAAAATTCTTATCATTTTAAACTCTTTTTTAAGAGATTATAACAGATTTTTATTAATGAGTAGTTCGGGCTGTTTCCATTTTGATACCACTACAAATAAAAAATTATCAAATTGTAGCGAAAAGCTATCTCCTTTACATAAAAAAATTGCGTGTGATTTCTCGTTCCCACGTTGCACGTGGGAACGAGAGAGGTGTAACACATATAGAATTAAATCTTAGCACTATTAAGATAATTTGTAGTAACCTACATTACAGTAACCACAGTTACTATAAATAAAAAGACAATTCCATGAAATTCTACAACTATGTGGAGATATTTGTAGATACCAAAGCTTTTACTTTAGAGAAGCAGTTAGATTTGATATTTGATGACTACTCTCTGTTTTTAGAGGAAGGGAAAAACCTGCTCATTGAAGAGTTTGGGAAAGAGTATACTACTTACTTTTCTATTCTTTCACTTATCGCCTCTTCTAAAACCTCACGAACAGAAATGGAGTCCATTTTGGAGCGAAATATTGGGGGTTATCTTGAAAAATCAGAGGTGGAATACAGCATCATCAAAAAAGTTAAACCAATCTTTGCAAAAGAGGGAAGTCGAACAGTTAAATATGAGATTATAGACAACTTCTTTAATTTTTGGTTTCGATTTATCTACAAATACCGAAGTGCAATTGAGCTAGAGAACTATGAGTATGTAAAGAATATTGTTAGAAGAGATTATGAAACTTATAGTGGGCTATTCTTAGAACGATATTTTCAAGAAAAGCTTAGGCTAAGTTATAAATATTCGGCAATTGGTAACTATTGGGAGAGAGGCAATCAAAACGAGATAGATATTGTGGCTATAAATGAAGATGAAAAGAGAATGCTTATAGGTGAAGTGAAACGAAATCCTAAAAAGATAGATTTATATAAAGTAGAACAGAAGGCTTTAAAGTTGACGGCTAAGTATAAGAAATATTCTGTAGAGTACAAAGGGTTTTCTTTAGGAGATATGTAATTTTGGTTGTTACAAAAATAGGGGACGTTTAACAACTACCAAAAACATTCAATCTCTAAAAGTCCACTGATTTCTTCATAATCTCTAGCACTACTATATCGCCAATGAGTAAAATAAAAACCATAAAAATTTTGCGTGTGGTTAACACCTCAGAGGGAAAAGAAAATCCCTCATTTAGTAGATGCTTCTTGCTGAAATTTGGTGGAAATTAGGAAAAAATGGACTTTTTCTGTAATATTTCTATACCAAATCTCTAATTGCTATAATCTTTTATACACGGTCTGTTCTAATTGTATCTATTTTAGAACAAGAATATTTGTAGCTTTCTTTTTGCCTATCCATTTTCTATTTATATATTCAATTTCTGAACTATTTGAGAGTTCATCTCTAAAAATATCTAACAAAAATTTCAAATATACTGTTTTAGTCCGACCATTAACAATATAAACTTTTTGTAACTCATCATCTAAATCTTTAAGCAAACAGAAACCATCTCTTTTAATTATATCTCTAGCAATTTTCAAAATAGTATCCATATCTATTAGTTTAGATTTAAGCAATATAACTTTATCATATGGATGTTTTATCTTTTTTATCTCCTCCAAATCAAAATCCATCTCATTCAAC